>ENA-UOJC01001150-UOJC01001150.1-human-gut-metagenome-genome-assembly--contig:-C104-NODE-1150-length-38565-cov-7.805635_pt1 | contig 38565 bp, 44 predicted proteins | sample MGYA00242339_ERZ723886 | MGnify/ENA metagenome assembly ERZ723886 | reverse complement strand
TACTTATATTCATCGGGAGGCAATACCGCCGCCCGGTAACACAGCCCAAAGCGGCACCTTCGGAGTCTCAAATGAAACAACATATCGCTGCAATTATCCGCGAATACAACACCCCTACAGTAACCGTCGAAGTAGCCAATACAGACCGCTACGATAGTGAGCAGATCGAGATTCGCCAGATTGTTGATGGTCGTCTTATCTGGCGGGCGTGGGACTATGAGGCAGGTTTTGAAAACGACCTGCACCGCGAACTGGCCTATTACCATATCCCGGCCTGAATTGAGCTACGAGGAAACCACCATGAAAATCACCAATGATGCACAATTCAGCGCCGCATACGATTTAACTCATGCCCTTAGCCAGAGCGCGGGGCGCATTAAATATGGCTCGGAGTCGTTGAAGGTTGAAAAAGCGCGGGTAGCGTATTACTACCCAGATGTATTCAACGCGCTGACGCTGGGAAGCGTTACCCGCAAAGCCGAGTTTGTGAAGCGCATAACGGCCCACGTTGCGGAAGTGGATAGCGCCATCGCTCACTACCGGAAAACAAGATAAATAACCCGCCCGGTGAAAGCCGGGCAATACAGCCCAAAGCGGCACTTATCAGGAGTTAGCCTAATGACAAAAGTCACAACACCGTCCCAGCTGAAAGCAGAGCTGGAGAGCCAGAAAACCTACCTTCTCGAAGCCTGCCTGATGGCCTTCAATCAATTGCCGAACCAGCGAACAAAAGGCGCGTTCCCGTCAACATATGCGCTTGCAGCAAAGATTGATCACCTGTTGCAGCAGGAAAAAAAATAAGCCTCCCTACAACGACAAAGCCCGGTTAATACCGGGCTTTTCTGTATTGCACAATACACTAAAGGTTAAGCGCGTTTGCGTCCTGCGCCAGCCAGCATTGGTATGTTTCCTTTTGAAACTCCCCGCCGCAGCCGCCACCGGCTTTTGATTTTCCGCAGTGCTGGCATGTACCCAGCGCGGCTTTTTCTTTCTCCCACTGTTGCCAGTTGCGGATCAGCAGCAGCTGGAAAAACTCATTTGGTGAATAGGGTTGTTTACCCATCCGGCGTACCTGCCGTAGTTCTTCCAGTTGCGCGGCTTCATCGTGCGTTAGCGTGACTGTCACGCTAACGCCTTCGGCGCGTAACCGTTCGCGGCGGCGGGCTTGCCGCCGTCTGGCTAACATCCTCTCGCGTTCTGTTTTGTCCATATTTATCACCGTGACTGTCACGATTGAGAAAAGAGAAAAGGCCGGGAGTCCGGCCTTGTGGTTACTTCAGGATCAGTAAGGTCAGCGCCGCGCCAATGGCCGCGCCGACGATGGAACAAACAGCCGTCATGATCACGACGCGGTTAACGATGGTGCTGGCGTTGTTGTGCTGGAGTGATTGCCAGCGCGTCAGAAAGTCTGACCGCGCTTTGTTTTCCTCCTTCATCGCTGCCTGTATGTCTCTCAGGCTGCCGATGATTTCCGCTCTCGAATCGTCTGCCGTCAATTCAAGTGCGCTTTTGAGTTCGCCCAGCTGCTGAAGCATGTCGGCTTGTTCAACCTTCACTTGCTTCATGGCTTCTACAATTTCCTTCGCGTCTCCCAAAAACCAGTCCATCAATACGTCTAATTTATCGGGCTGCTTATCCATGCTTAATCTCCGATTAACAGGGAGAATGTTTTATCCAGGTTACTTTTAACCGGAATAGCCTGTTTCATGTAAGTATAACGACGCGCCATTTTGCGGCGTTCGTCTGCGTCAGCTGATGCTTTAGCGCGGGCTTTAAATTCTTCCGCATCTTCAGCGGTCAGCGTTTCAAACGAAATTTTGTGATGCGCAAGATATTCGTACACCTCACTATTATAGATCGCAGAGTTTTTATTAATGCGGCCTACTTTAGTTTGCTTCACGAAGTCGAAAATCGGGCTGAAAACATTTTCAACATCATCACCCGGATTAACGCGGTTTGGAACAAAGATAATCTTTTTGTTATCCACGCCAGCCTTGCTTAACGTGTGCGCCGTTTTCATACTTTCTTTGATGGCTTTATCTTCCGGTGTTACTGGAATGAAATACATATCAAATTCATTTGCGCCGCCATCGAAGCGGGACATTGCCATTAAAAACGGTTCCACGTTTGACGCGCCAATATCAATAATCGCTGCATCTTCAAAAACCACATCCTCAATCAGACGGGAGAAATCATCACCTTTAAAACTGGTGACATTTTCAATCCCTAAATCAGACGCTGACTGGTTAATGGTTTCGACCGCGAAAAATTTCGCATCTTTCAGGCGCGGGGCGAGAAGGTAAGTTGAAACTAAAGTTTTGCCAACGCTGCCACTGTAATTAATAACCGCTACTTTCATTGCACACCTCAATATTTTTTGATGAACTCATTAGGATCGAACTCGGCTCTTGCCTCGTCAAAAAATTCCTTTCCGATGATACCCGGTGACTGTTTCGTTTCGTCTCCCTCGGTCGCACTTTGTGTATTGTGCAATACATCTTTTTTCACCTGCTCAGACTTCGCGGGGTTTTCTGTATTGTGCAATACAGGTTTCTTCTGTTGCTCACTGGCTCCGGCTGATTCTGTATTGTGCAATACAGAATCAGGGGCGGTATGTTTCGCCCGGTTTTGCCTGGCCCGATACAGGGCAGTATCAAAACTTCGGACGTTCACATTCTCCAGGCCGAAGCGTTCAGATACCGCCTTGAAAACCTCCTCTCTGGAGACTCCCAGCGACAGCATTTCTTCTACTTCCGGCAACATCATCTGAATTGCTGCCCTGATGCTTTTGGGCTTCATAGTACCCTCATGTAGAATGATGTATTTTTGATGTAATAGTGATGTATTTGTGTCGTATCAACTATCCCATGACGTAAGAGTGATGTAATTGTGGTGTAATGTCAACCATGAATTGACGTAATAGTGGTGTATTTGTGGTGTATGGGTATTCATGCAAGCATGAATACCGGGATATTGAACGCTTTTTCACCAAAATACCCCTTAACCTCCGTAGATCGCTCCCACCAAACTGATTATTTTTTAGCCCTTAACCTGCTATACACCTAACGCAGTGCGATGAATCGCACTAACTAACTGATTAAAAAAACAAAAAATGAAATATTTAGGATTGCGTGTATTAAAAAGGTATTAAAAAAACAGCATAAGAGCATGGTTTATATGGAAATTCAGGTATTACTTTGTTAATACTTACCTCATGCGGTTAAACTACCGCCAGATTGAACACGAAAAATCACCAGTTGAGGACATGATGCCGATCATCACATGCAAGGTAACGGACGAAGAAAAAGAGCTTATCGACAGGCTGGCCGGAACGAACAGATCGGACTATATGCGCCGTTGTTTGTTGGCCGGATCAGGTGGCCGGATAGGTGGATTGAGTCAGGTTACGGAACAGATAAACGAAGTAAATCGACGCCTCGATATTCTGTTTGACCAGGTATCAGAGACAGATATGAGCGCGTTTTCCTCGGAGCTGAAAGGTCTGGTCAAGCAGCTGTCACAACTCAAGTTGCCGCCTCCCGGTCAGATGATGCTGCACGAATCCCTGGCAATCGAGACGGTGATCCTGCTGCGTTCGATGGCGACCCCGGCCAATATGAAATCCGCCTGGGGAGAGCTGGAACGTAACGGATACAAGGTATGGGAAAGTAAACAAGAGAGGAAGGAATAATGACAGAACAAGAAAGAGGACTTATATTTTTATGCTCGCTGCTGGGACCGATACCCTTTGTGTGGTTTATTACTGCAAAGTTTGTTTATGGTATTAATAGCGAAACGGCTCACTACCTTGTCCCCTATTTGCTAAAAAACACGTTCAACCTGTGGCCGTTATGGGTGGCGATTATTGCAGGTGCAGTTATAGGTTTGTGTGGCTTTATAGGATTCATTATTTACGATAAGGGTCGGGTGTATAAAGGACCACGTTTTAAACGCGTACTCCGTGGCACTAAATTAGTAAGAGCTTCATCTTTAGCCGAGAAAACAAAAGAGCGTGGTCATAAGCAATTAACGGTTGCAGGTGTTCCTGTGCCTACTGAATATGAGACTCTTCATTTTTCAATCGGCGGGGCTACTGGTACAGGTAAATCAACGATTATCAAGGAAGCTATATATTCAAGCATGAAAAGAGGCACGGATAAGCGTATTGTTCTTGATCCAAATGGCGAATATGTTGAGACGTTTTATCGTCCCGGTGATGTGATTCTTAGCCCCTATGATAAACGTTCTCCCGGCTGGTCAATGTTCAACGAGATACGCGATGACTTTGACTATGATCTCTATGCTGTATCTATTATTCAGGAAAGTAAGGAGCGTTCAGCAGAGGAATGGTATAGATATGGTCGTCTTATTTATCGTGAGGTATCAAAGAAGTTACTCACGCTTAAACGTAGCCCAACAATGGAAGAAGTCATGCACTGGTGTACCATTGTTGAGAATGAAAAATTAAAAGAGTTTGTGAAAGGTACACCTGCGGAAGCCCTGTTTATCAAAGGCGCTGAAAGGGCCACCGGGAGCGCCCGTTTTGTCCTGGGTGACAAATTAGCCCCACACCTGAAGATGCCCGCAGGCGATTTCTCGCTGCGTGACTGGCTGGAAGATGATAAACCCGGCACGTTGTTTATCACCTGGCAGGAGCAGATGAAAAAGAGCCTCAATCCGCTGATCTCATGCTGGCTGGATATTATGTTTTCAAGCCTGCTGGGTATGGGTAAGCGCGACCAACGCACGTTGTTTTTTATCGACGAGCTGGAATCACTGGAATATCTGCCAAACCTACAGGATTTACTGACGAAGGGCCGCAAAAGCGGCGCGTCTGTATGGGCGGGCTACCAGACGTACTCTCAGCTGATTGAGCGCTACGGCATCAACATAGCGGAAACACTGCTGGGAAGTATGCGTTCCGGCATCGTCATGGGTAGCAGTCGATTAGGTAAAGAAACCCTTGAGCAAATGTCCCGCGCATTGGGCGAGATTGAGGGCGAAGTGGAACATAAACAAGGCAACCCATTCCAGGCGGGCATTGGTAACAGGCCACGCATCGAAACGCGCACCGTCAGAGCCGTTACTCCTACGGAAATATCAGAGCTGAAAAACCTCACTGGATACGTCTATTTCCCTGGTGATCTGCCTGTCGGCAAGTTCAAGACTAAACATGTGCAATACACGCGTAAGAACCCGGTTCCGGGCATCATCATGAGGTAGCGCCATGCTTGATATTACGACTATCACCCGTATCGATATTGCGTCAGTTGTAGGCTACTACGCTGATGCAAAAGACGATTACTACAGCAAAGACAGCAGCTTTACCGCGTGGCATGGTCAGGGTGCTGAAGCGCTGGGCCTTTCCGGCGAGGTCAGTTCCCAGCGCTTCAAAGAACTGCTTGTCGGGGAGATTGACCCTTTTACACAGATGAAGCGCTCCAGCGGTGACGCGACGAAAGAACGGCTGGGATACGACCTCACATTTTCCGCGCCTAAAGGCGTATCGATGCAGGCGCTGATCCACGGCGATAAGGCTATTATCGCCGCCCATGAAAAAGCGGTTGCCGCTGCCGTCCAGGAAGCGGAAAAGCTGGCTCAGGCCCGCACGACCCACGCAGGGAAAACCATTACGCAGAATACCGGTAATCTGGTTGTTGCTTCCTTCCGGCATGAAACATCACGCGCCCTTGACCCGGAGCTGCATACCCACGCCTTTGTCATGAACATGACACAGCGCGGGGATGGTCAATGGAGGGCGCTTAAAAACGATGAACTGATGCGGGCCAAGATGCACCTGGGGGATGTCTACAAGCAAGAGCTGGCGCTGGAGCTGACAAAGGCCGGGTATGAGCTGCGCTATAACAACAAAAATAACACCTTTGATATGGCGCACTTTACGGATGAACAAATCCGGGGATTCTCGCGGCGTTCTGCTCAGATAGAAGAAGGGCTGGCGGCTATGGGGTTGACCCGCGAAACCGCTGACGCACAGACCAAAAGCCGGGTATCGATGGCGACCCGCGACAAAAAAACAGACGACTATTCGCGTGAAGATCTTCATAAAGAGTGGGTTAACCGGGCTAACGAGCTGGGAATCGACTTCAATGATCTGTCCTGGGCTGGCAAAGGCAAGGACGGCCCGCAAACGTCAATGAATACCGTCCCTAACTTCACCAGCCCGGAGGTAAAAGCCGACCGGGCGATTCAGTTTGCGCTTAAATCCCTTTCAGAGCGCGATGCGTCTTTTGACCAGTCCCGATTGCTGGCCGTGGCAAATAAAAAGGCTATCGGCCAGGCATCAAAGCAGGATATTGAAGCCGCCTATTATCGCGCTGTGGCAAAGGGGGCCATTATCGAAGGTGAAGCGCGATACACCACCACGACTGACCAGAGAAGCAAAGACGCGCCACCGCTACCAGCCATGACGAAAGCGGAATGGCAGGCGCAGCTGACCGACAAAAAAGGGATGAACAACGACCAGGCGAAGGCATTAGTTGCTGAAGGTATCAAGTCTGGCCGCCTGAAAAAAACCAGCCATCGGGTAACGACCGTTGAAGGTATCCGGGTAGAGAAAGCGGTGCTGAATATCGAGGCTCGCGGTCGGGGCAAGGTGATCGCCGCGCTAACAAGCGAGCAAGTTACCGCGCAGCTGGTCGGCAAGACCCTGAAGGCCGAGCAGCAGAAAAGCGTCGTAGATATTTGCACCACGACAGATCGCTTTGTTGCGGCCCACGGCTTCGCCGGAACCGGGAAAAGCTATATGACCATGAGCGCGAAGGCCGTTCTGGAGTCGCAGGGCTTTAACGTCACCGCACTGGCTCCCTACGGTACGCAGAAAAAATCCCTGGAAGATGAAGGTATGCCCGCCCGTACCGTTGCCGCTTTCGTGAAGGCAAAGGACAAAAAGATAGACGAGAAAAGCGTGGTCTTTATCGATGAAGCGGGCGTGATTCCGGCCAGACAGATGAAGGTGCTGATGGAAACCATCGAGAAGGCCGGGGCCAGAGCGGTATTCCTGGGCGACACCTCACAGACAAAAGCCGTAGAGGCGGGCAAGCCATTTGAACAGCTGATCAGCGCCGGAATGCAGACCAGCTACATGAAGGATATTCAGCGCCAGAAAAATGACGTGTTGCTTGAGGCGGTGAAGCTGGCCGCAGAGGGCCACATATCCGGCTCGCTGGCCCGACTCAGCAATATTAGCGCAGAGAAGGACCAGGATAAGCGGCTGGAGGCTGTAGCGAATCGCTGGCTGTCATTCTCCCCGGAGCAGCGCGAAGGTACGCTGATTATTTCCGGCACAAACGAATCAAGGGTAATCCTCAACAGCCAGATTCGGGAGGCGTTGCAGCTGCAAGGAAAAGGCGTGGAGGTGAATTTTCTGGAGCGCGTTGACTCCACGCAGGCCGAACGCCGGGACAGTAAATACTACCAGGTAGGGCAAATTATCATCCCCGAAAAAGACTATAAAAACGGACTTCAGCGGGGCGAGTCTTACCGGGTGCTGGATACAGGTCCGGGGAACCTGCTGACCGTGGCCGGGAGCGACGGCCAGAAAATCAGCTTCAGCCCGCGTACCCATAAAAATTTATCTGTTTATACCAGCGTGGCCGCCGAGCTGGCCGTGGGCGATAAAGTGATGGTGACGCGTAACGATAAGACGCTGGATGTGGCGAACGGCGACCGCTTCACCGTGACCGGGACTACCGAGAAAGGCACTTTTACGTTAACCAACGCGAAGGGCCGGGAAATCGAGCTGGACCAGAAGCAGGCCGCCTATCTTTCGTATGCCTATGCAACGACCGTCCATAAAGCGCAGGGGCTTACCTGTGATCGGGTACTTTTTAACATCGATACCCGTTCTCTGACGACTTCCAAAGACGTTTTTTACGTTGGGATTTCCCGCGCCCGTCATGAAGTCGAGATCTTCACCGATGACAAAAAGCGTTTGTTGAGTAGTGCCAGCCGCAACAGTCCTAAGACCACGGCCAGCGAAATAGACCGATTCTTAGGGATGGAAGAACGTTACAAAGACGTAAACCGGAGCTATGGCCATAGCGATGGCCAACAGGAAAAAAGTTATGGCCATGATGCTGGCCATCAAACCGAAGAGAAGGAAAACACCATGAAAAACGCGACAGAAGCCGCGCATGATGGCCCTGATACTTCAGGTACTGAAAACACGTCTCAGGATTTGCGCCAGCGTGAGCAGGAGGAAGTCAACGCAGCTATCCGGTACGAGCAGAGGCAAGAAGCTACACCGGAAATGGAGGCGAACCCCTACCACGACTATGAGCGGTATGCTGACGAAGGGCCGGACTATGGCGACATGCAGGACTACAGCACGTATGAAGAATATGAACGTGCGCGTGACGTGGAACTACCGCAGCATGAGCACGAAAATCATCAACATGATCATGACAAGGAGGGCTACGGCCTATGATGTTCTGGAACCGAAATAAGAAAGAAAAAGCCGCTGCCGGCAATGAAAAAAATCGCTTCGATCACCTGCTTTCGGTGGCCGAAAAATTACCCGTTAAGGCGCTACCTGATCTCATTCGCGCCATCGTGCGGCCAGTACAGAGTGATTTCTTGCTGGCGGTAGCCGAGGAAGGGACTGATGCCCGCCCGGATATGACCCCGCAGGAGTTCTTCTTTGAAGGGCTTATCCAGGTGCAATCTTACGAGAAGATGAAAGAGGGTGAACTGGACGGCGCTGATTATCCGTTGTCGCTGGCAAGTGAAATGGTGCTGCCGTGGCCCTGGAGCCTGACACGCTATATCGATAACGTTTCGCACATTGGAACCCATAAGGGCAGGCCGTGGAAGCAGGATAAAATCAACCACTATGTTGACTTGTGGTTGCCCTGGCGCATTGGCTTTGTGCGCGGTGGCAACCATTCCATAACGGCGGGCATTCTGGCCGGAGAAGGGACCGTGATACCGGATCACGTTTACGATATGTCCTACCTTTTTGAGCTGGTCCGAACGGACGGTAATCACTGGTTCGTTGACGGCCAGAAGGTTGAGGCGGTGAAATCCGGGCGGTCAGCGGCTGTTTTCGAAATTGGCCGTTTACTTACGGAAGGAGCAAAAAATGGGTGAGCAAATTACTAACGCGGAGTGGGAAAAAATCTCACCTGATAATTTTGAAACAGCCTCTTTGTTGCGAGCTGTTGATGCTATTGATGATTTACGCGGGGATTTTAATGATGGCGAGTATTCAGCGCCGCCGCAAATCAGAACTGATTTACTCAGGCTTCATGAGATAGCAATGGCAGTGATTAACGAAGGTTCACGTAGCCGGGTTTCAGCATTGTTCGAGCTGGCGAGTGACCTGGACGAACAAATATCCCATCTGGTAAATCGGCTGGATGAAGTGCAGGACACGCTATCTCAGCTAATGGAGTTGTATCCAGAAAGCCTTTACTACGATGATATTGAAGGAGTCAGTTTGGGTATAGAAAAATTTTGTGCGTTAAGTGATAACAGGTGTCTGGAAATATAGGGGCAAATCCAGAGAGCATATTCAAAATCGGCGCCCGGCAAACATGGGGTGATTCCCATACCGGCAGCGCCCGGCGAACATGGGCCGATTCCCACGCGGCGCCCACTACGCACCCCCGTGGGGGACGTGCGGCAGTTGCGTGGCGGTGAGCGAGATTAGGGCTTTGCAGGGAGGTGCGTAATTGCATCTGATTTGGAGCCACTTTCACATTTTATCTGATCAGCGTTCGCAAATTACCTGATTGCCCAACAAAAATTCAGTCACCTGCTCAAAAATCATCAATGATTAACAGTCGACTCTATAGTTCTCACAATGTCCGCATAATCGTAATATACTAATCCTATTAGTGATTTAATCTACCTACCAAACCGTGGGCAACACATTCTATTAATCAGGAAAACGCAGATGACCAGCCTGCAACAACGCGCCGAATTACACCGTCAGATATGGGCTATTGCGAACGAGGTTCGCGGTGCCGTTGACGGATGGGACTTTAAACAATACGTCTTAGGGGCGCTGTTTTACCGTTTTATCAGTGAGAACTTCACCAGTTACATCGAAGCCGGTGATGACAGTGTTCAGTATGCCGGAATGGCTGACAGTGATATTGGTGATGAGATTAAGGACGATGCGGTCAGAACAAAGGGGTATTTTATCGCACCAAGCCAGCTGTTCTGTAATGTGGCGAAGCGTGCCAATACGAATGACCACCTGAATGCTGATTTAAACAGTATCTTTGTCGCGATTGAAAGCTCTGCATCCGGTTATCCGTCAGAAGCCGACATTAAGGGGTTGTTTGCTGATTTTGATACAACCAGTAACCGGCTGGGCAGTACCGTTAAAGAGAAAAATATTCGGCTCGCGGCGGTACTGAAAGGCGTTGAAGGATTATCTCTCGGGGATTTTGGTGCCCATCAGATTGACCTGTTCGGTGATGCCTATGAGTTTCTGATATCCAATTATGCCGCCAATGCGGGTAAGTCCGGCGGTGAGTTCTTTACCCCGCAGCATGTCTCTAAGCTGATTGCTCAGCTGGCCATGCACGGACAGACCTCCGTCAATAAAATCTATGACCCTGCGGCCGGTTCAGGTTCTCTGCTGCTTCAGGCCAAGAAACACTTTGATAATCACATTATCGAGGACGGTTTCTTTGGTCAGGAGATTAACCATACGACCTTTAACCTGGCGCGTATGAATATGTTCCTGCACAACATCAACTACGACAAGTTTGATATCCGGTTAGGGAACACATTACTGGCTCCTGAATTTAAAGACGAGAAGCCGTTTGATGCGATTGTGTCTAACCCGCCGTACTCCGTGAAATGGGTGGGCAGTGATGACCCGACCCTGATTAACGATGACCGCTTTGCACCGGCGGGTGTGCTGGCTCCAAAATCTAAAGCTGACTTTGCATTCGTACTGCATGCCCTGAATTACCTGTCTGCGAAAGGCCGTGCCGCGATTGTCTGTTTCCCCGGCATTTTCTACCGTGGCGGAGCTGAGCAGAAAATCCGACAGTACCTGGTTGATAACAACTATGTGGAAACCGTGATATCACTGGCCCCGAACCTGTTCTTCGGTACCACCATTGCCGTGAATATTCTGGTGCTGTCAAAACACAAAACCGATACCAAGGTGCAGTTCATTGATGCCAGTGCGTTGTTTAAGAAAGAAACCAACAACAACGTGCTGACTGATGCCCATATCGAACAGATTATGCAGGTCTTTGAGAGCAAGGCAGATACTGACTATCTGGCGAAGTCTGTTGCGGCTGAAGATGTTGCTAAGAATGACTATAACCTGTCTGTCAGTAGCTACGTTGAATCTGAAGATACCCGTGAAGTTATCGATATCACGGTACTCAATGCAGAGCTGAAAACCACGGTCAGTAAAATTGACCAGTTACGCAAGGATATCGATGCGATTGTGGCAGAGATTGAGGGTGACGAGGCGCAATCATGAGTGGGTTGAACTTTCTGAACAAATTGCTGGATGGAGTTGATGTTGAATGGTTGTCACTGGGAGAGCTTGGCGATTTCATACGTGGCAATGGACTACAGAAAAAAGATTTCGTTGAAAGTGGTTTTCCAGCAATACATTACGGTCAGATTTATACAAGGTATGGGTTATCAGCTGATAAAACATTTACTTACGTGCTTCCAGAACTAGCCAATAAGCTGAGAAAGGCTCAAAAAAATGACTTATTGCTAGCAACAACATCAGAAAACGATGAAGATGTAGTTAAACCTTTAGCCTGGCTTGGCGATAACGTTGCTATTTCCGGAGATATGATGTTATTTCGCCACGAGCAAAATGTTAAATATCTCGCCTATTTCTTCCAGTCCGAAATATTTCAAACACAAAAAATGAAATATATTACTGGAGCTAAAGTCCGACGGGTTTCGAGTGGCGATTTATCTAAAATTAAAATTCCAATTCCCAGTTCAAACAATCCAGAAAAGTCCCTTGCCATCCAGGCTGAAATCGTCCGGATTCTTGATAAATTTACCGCCCTTACAGCTGAGCTTACCGCTGAGCTTACCGCACGGAAAAAACAGTACAACTACTATCGTGACCAGTTGCTGAGTTTTGATGAGAAAAATAGAGGAAGTCATCTGGAAAAACTATTGGATGGAGCTGAGGTTGAATGGGTTAGTTTGGGTAATCTCACCTCATTAAGGCGAGGTAGGGTAATGTCGAAAGGTTACTTTGTCGACAATGTAGGCGATTATCCAGTATATAGTTCCCAAACAGCAAATAATGGGATGATTGGTTCTATTGATACCTTCGATTTTGATGGTGAGTTTGTTAGTTGGACAACTGATGGTGCTAATGCCGGAACAGTATTTTATCGTACAGGAAAGTTTTCTATAACAAACGTTTGCGGCCTTATTAGTATAAAAAATGGCGCCCCATTAAATTATAAATTCCTTTTTTATTGGTTATCTACTGAGGCAAAAAAACACGTTTACGCAGGTATGGGTAATCCAAAACTAATGAGTCATCAAGTTGAAAAAATACCTGTCCCCATCCCGTACTCCAACAACCCAGAGAAATCGCTGGCTATCCAGTCTGAAATCGTGCGGATTCTGGATAAATTCAACACGCTCACCAACTCAATTTCCGAAGGTCTCCCTCGTGAAATAGAACTACGCCAGCAGCAGTACGAATACTACCGTGACCTTCTGTTCAGCTTCCCTAAGCCAGAAATAGCTCAAAATACACATTAAGTCTTTAATTCTATGGTTCGGAGGTGAATGAGCCTCCGAACTGAACCTGACCATCAAAGATTTACTCACCGGCAGCCTGACATGTTTCTCTGCTGGTATTTCACTGAAGAGGCATACAGGACGCCCTATGACATCACAGACCAAAACTATCGCGGAAACAAATCACTTCATTGTACTGGATAAGTATGTGACTGAATGGGAAGCGAGTGACCGCTACCAGAGTGAATCGGAGTTAGAGCATGAACTGATTCAGGATTTACGTAATCAGGGTTATGAGTTTGTGCCTGATTTAACCTCTCAGTCGGCGATGCTGGCCAATGTGCGGGTGCAGCTTCAGGCGCTGAATCAGGTGGTATTTAGCGAAGGGGAGTGGCGGCGCTTTACTGAGGGTTATCTCGATAACCCCAGTGATACTCTTATCGATAAAACCCGTAAGATTCATGATAACTACATTTGTGATTTCACTTTTGATGATGGTCGTCTTGAAAATATCAGTCTTATCGACAAGAAAAATCTTATCCGTAATAAGTTGCAGGTTATCCAGCAATTTGAACAGACGGGAACGCATGCGAATCGCTATGATGTAACAATACTGGTCAATGGACTACCACTGGTACAGGTTGAACTGAAGAAGCGTGGTGTGGCGATTAGGGAGGCCTTTAACCAGATTCATCGCTACAGCAAAGAGAGTTTTAATAGCGAAAATTCGTTATTCAAATTCCTTCAGGTGTTTGTGATATCTAACGGAACAGATACCCGTTACTTTGCCAATACGACTAGACGGGATAAAAATAGTTTCGATTTCACCATGAACTGGGCGCGGTCTGACAATACACTGATTAAAGACCTGAGAGACTTTACGGCCACGTTCTTCCAGAAACATACCCTGCTGAATATCCTGTTTAATTACTCGGTATTTGATACCAGCGACACACTGCTGATTATGCGCCCCTACCAGATTGCAGCCACTGAACGCATCCTCTGGAAAATTAACAGTGCGTTTCAGTCAAAGAAATGGAGCAGCACTGACGGAGGCGGGTTTATCTGGCATACGACAGGCTCAGGAAAAACCCTGACCAGCTTTAAAGCCGCCCGACTCGCAACTGAACTGGATTTCATTGATAAAGTATTCTTTGTGGTTGACCGCAAAGACCTAGATTATCAGACCATGAAAGAGTATCAGCGCTTCTCACCGGACAGCGTCAACGGCTCTGACAGCACCGCGGGACTGAAACGTAATATCGATAAAGATGACAATAAAATCATTGTCACGACTATCCAGAAGCTGAATAACCTGATGAAGGGGGATGCAGATTTAGCCGTCTACCAGAAACAGGTCGTCTTTATTTTTGATGAATGTCATCGCAGCCAGTTCGGGGAAGCCCAGAAAAACCTGAAGAAGAAATTTAAACGTTTTTATCAGTTTGGTTTCACAGGCACACCGATTTTTGCCGGTAAAAATGCGCTGGGCGCGGAAGATACTGCCAGTGTATTTGGTAAGGAATTGCATGCCTATATCATCACCGATGCCATCCGTGATGAAAAAGTCCTGAAATTTAAGGTGGATTACAATGATGTGCGCCCGCAATTTAAGGCGGTAGAAACCGAGACAGACGAGAAGAAAATTACTGCGGCAGAAAACAAACACGCCCTGCTGCACCCTATGCGGATTGCGGAGGTTACAAACTACATCCTTCAGCACTTCCGGCAAAAGACCCATCGGGCTTTCCCCGGCGCTAAGGGCTTTAACGCTATGTTCGCCGTCAGTAGCGTCGATGCCGCCAAAGCCTACTATGAATCCTTCAGACACATCCAGAAGTTAAGGGCTGAGCAGGACAGCAGTTATAAGCCCCTGACGGTTGCGACCATTTTCTCGTATGCTGCCAATGAAGCACAGGATGCTATCGGTGATATTAACGATGAGAGTATTGATACCTCAGAGATGAACCCAGGCTCCCGTGAGTTTCTGGAATCTGCCATCGCTGACTATAACGCCGCCTTTAAAATGAATTTCAGCACTGATGGCAACGGTTTTCAGGATTACTACCGCGACCTGGCTAAACGGGTTAAGTCTCAGGAAGTGGACCTGCTGATTGTAGTGGGTATGTTCCTGACCGGCTTCGATGCTCCGGCACTGAACACGTTGTTTGTCGATAAGAACCTGCGTTATCACGGGCTGATGCAGGCATTCTCGCGTACCAACCGGATTTATAACGCCACGAAAACCTTTGGTAATATCGTCACGTTTCGGGACTTAGAGCAGGCCACCATTGATGCCATTACCCTGTTCGGGAAGAGCAACACCAAAAGTGTGGTCATGGAGAAAAGCTATACCGAATACATGGAAGGCTTCACTGATGCAGTCACGGGTGAAACACGTCGTGGTTTTATCGATATTGTCCGTGAGCTGGAGACCCGCTTTCCTGACCCGGCAGATATCACTTCTGAAAAAGAGAAAAAAGCCTTCATCAAACTGTTTGGCGAATACCTGCGGGCTGAAAATATTCTGCAAAACTACGATGAGTTCACGGCACTGAGAGCGATTCAGACAGTGGATATCAGTGACCCTGCCGCCGTTGACGCTTTTAAGGCTGAACATTTCCTTGATGATGAAAAACTGGCAGCACTCCAGTCCATCCGGTTACCTTCCGAACGAGAAGTACAGGACTATCGTTCAAGCTACAACGATATCCGTGACTGGCAGCGCAAGGAGCGCGAAAGTAATGTGAAGGGCAATACGACAGTCAGCTGGGATGACGTGGTGTTTGAAGTTGACTTGCTGAAGTCTCAGGAAATCAATCTCGATTACATTCTTGAACTGATTTTTGAATACAACAAACAGCACCCGAACAAAGAGACACTGAAGGAAGAGGTCACCCGGCTTATCCGTGCCAGTCTGGGGAACCGGGCGAAAGAAGGGCTGATGCTGGAATTTATCGGGCAGACAGATATAGATAACCTGCCGAATAAAGAGTCCGTGATAGAGCAATTCTACACCTTCGCTCAGGCCGCTCAGCAGCGGGAAGCGGAGGCATTGATTCAGGAAGAGAATCTCAATCACGATGCTGCCAGGCGTTATATCAGTGCGTCACTCAAGCGTGAATATGCCACTGAAAACGGGACGGCTCTGAATGAAGCGTTACCGAAACTCAGTCCGCTAAATCCACAGTATAAAACCAAGAAAAAGACGGTGTTTCAGAAGGTCTCAGCATTCATTGATAAGTTCAAAGGGGTGGGTGGAAGGATCTGATGTTGTTCAGGAGGCTGCGGCCTCCTGATTTTTGTAAAAGACATGAATTACAACACCCTGCGACAACAGGTACCTGAGATACAATTATTCGCTCCCTGAAGGGGTAGTGACCGGGTAGCTGCGATAACTGCCAACTTTTCTCCCCTCCCACCTTCGCGCATAAACGAACGTTTGTGCAACTATCCCTGTCCCATGTCGTTTTCAGAAGACGACCGCACCATCTGACTGGATGTAACGCCTGGTGTGCATACGGCTCCTGACAGCCCAATATCAGGAGTCGTCTGCACCAATCTCGACTATGCTCAATACTCGTGTGCACCAAAGCGAGGTTTGGGCATGACATCAGACACTCCACCGATTGCCGCGCAAGGCGTGGCCACCCTGCCCGACGAGGCATGGGCGCAAGCCCGGCACCGGACGGAAATCATCGGGCCACTGGCAGCGCTTGAGGTGGTCGGGCATGAAGCCGCCGATGAGGCAGCCCAAGCGCTGGGCCTGTCCCGGCGACAGGTATATGTCCTGATCCGTCGCGCCCGGCAGGGTACTGGCCTGGTAACAGACCTGACGCCCGGCCGATCCGGCGGCGGCAAAGGCAAGGGGCGCTTGCCGGAACCGGTCGAGCGCATCATCCGCGAGCTGCTGCAAAAGCGCTTCCTGACCAAGCAGAAACGCAGCCTGGCGGCGTTCCACCGCGAAGTCGCGCAGGCGTGCAAAACCCAGAAGCTGCCGGTGCCGGCGCGCAACACCGTGGCCCAGCGGATTGCCGGACTACACCCGGCGAAAATAGCCCGCAGCCGGGGCGGGCAGGACGCTGCCCGTCCCTTGCAAGGCGCGGGTGGCATTCCGCCAGAAGTCACCATGCCGCTGGAACAGGTGCAGATCGACCACACCGTCATCGACCTGATCGTGGTCGACGAGCGCGACCGGCAACCGATTGGCCGCCCATATTTGACCCTCGCCATCGACGTGTTCACGCGCTGCGTACTCGGCATGGTGGTCACGCTGGAAGCGCCGTCCGCCGTCTCGGTCGGCCTATGCCTCGCGCATGCCGCCTGCGACAAGCGGCCCTGGCTGGAAGGGCTGAATGTGGAAATGGACTGGCCGATGAGCGGCAAGCCCAGGCTGCTCTATCTGGACAACGCGGCCGAGTTCAAAAGCGAAGCGCTGCGCCGTGGCTGCGAACAGCATGGCATCCGGCTGGACTATCGCCCACCAGGCCAGCCGCACTACGGCGGCATCGTGGAACGGATCATCGGCACGGCGATGCAGATGATCCACGACGAATTACCGGGGACGACCTTCTCCAATCCCGGCCAGCGCGGCGAGTACGATTCCGAGAAGATGGCCACCCTGACGCTGCGCGAGCTGGAGCGCTGGCTCGCGTTGGCGGTAGGCACCTATCACGGCTCCGTGCACAACGGCCTGCTCCAGCCGCCGGCCGCGCGCTGGGCCGAGGCCGTGGAGCGCGTTGGCGTCCCGGCCGTCGTTACCCGCCCCACCGCGTTTTTGGTCGATTTCCGGCTCTGTTGCAAAAATCGTGAAGCTTGAGCATGCTTGGCGGAGATTGGACGGACGGAACGATGACGGATTTCAAGTGGCGCCATTTCCAGGGTGATGTGATCCTGTGGGCGGTGCGCTGGTATTGTCGCTATCCGATCAGCTATCGCGACCTTGAGGAAATGCTGGCGGAACGCGGCATTTCGGTCGACCATACGACGATCTATCGCTGGGTCCAGTGCTACGCCCCGGAGATGGAGAAGCGGCTGCGCTGGTTCTGGCGGCGTGGCTTTGATCCGAGCTGGCGCCTGGATGAAACCTACGTCAAGGTGCGGGGCAAGTGGACCTACCTGTACCGGGCAGTCGACAAGCGGGGCGACACGATCGATTTCTACCTGTCGCCGACCCGCAGCGCCAAGGCAGCGAAGCGGTTCCTGGGCAAGGCCCTGCGAGGCCTGAAGCACTGGGAAAAGCCTGCCACGCTCAATACCGACAAAGCGCCGAGCTATGGTGCAGCGATCACCGAATTGAAGCGCGAAGGAAAGCTGGACCGGGAGACGGCCCACCGGCAGGTGAAGTATCTCAATAACGTGATCGAGGCCGATCACGGAAAGCTCAAGATACTGATCAAGCCGGTGCGCGGTTTCAAATCGATCCCCACGGCCTATGCCACGATCAAGGGATTCGAAGTCATGCGAGCCCTGCGCAAAGGACAGGCTCGCCCCTGGTGCCTGCAGCCCGGCATCAGGGGCGAGGTGCGCCTTGTGGAGAGAGCTTTTGGCATTGGGCCCTCGGCGCTGACGGAGGCCATGGGCATGCTCAACCACCATTTCGCAGCAGCCGCCTGATCGGCGCAGAGCGACAGCCTACCTCTGACTGCCGCCAATCTTTGCAACAGAGCCCGCTGGCCGCCTCAGCCTGCCACCCCGTCCCGGATTAAGCCATCACGCAGCAGCCCGGTGAATAAGAGAGGATCAGCGACCTGAGAGTGTGGCTCCAAGACTTGTGCCGCCGCCGAAATTGCGGCGATTGCTGTGGGAACACCTGCAACAATCGCTACCTGGGTAAGAACGCCGAAAATCTGGTCTCGGGTTGCACCCGCGCGTACCGCAGTGGGGACATGAAATTTGATGACATCAATTCCCGTTGCGCCCAACGCCGCGCCGGCTGCGATGATAACGAGTTCCCGGGTTTTCAAATCCAAATCGGTGCGGCTGTATACATCGCCGAAGACCCACTCAATCACATAGCGACCAAAATCAGGCGAGCTATCCTTGAATCCATCAAGGTATGCCTCCGTGGGAATGCCGGTGACTGCGGCGAATGTAGCAGATCCCCTGGCGAAACGGTCCTTTGAGACCTCAGCAGGCAAAGCGACGCTGGAATTTACGACTGACATACCCTATCTCCTCGTTTGCACTGCACCGTGCAGTCTCCAAAGCATACATTGCACAGTGCAGTGCAGTCAAGGAAGGTGATGATCATCGTGAACGAAATTAGCCCGTCTTATTCATGAGGGCGGTGGATCGAAGCTGGCGAGCGTAGCGTAAAGCATTGATCTGGCTTAGGGATTGGGTGCTCACACCAACCTTCTTCACCCCATCGAGCCCGCCACGCCCGCCATGTCCGATCTTGACGCACTTCCGTTCGCGTTTCCATCCGTGAGAGCCAAGAAGCTCACAGCCGCCTTCGACGGCGGGCGCCTGACCTCGGACGGCGGCGTCCTGCTGCTGGCTCAGGCGGCCCGGCGGATGCGGATTGCCGACAAGCTCGCCGCGGTGATCCCGGACCGGCGCGATCCGAGCCGGATCGTGCACCCGCTGCCCGAGATCCTCCTGGCGCGCATCCTGGCCATCGCCTGCGGGTATGAGGACGCGGACGACCTCGACCACCTGCGCGCCGACCCCGCCTTCAAGCTCGCCTGCGGGCGCCTGCCCGAGAGCGGCGCGGACCTGATGAGCCAGCCCACCGTCTCGCGGCTGGAGAACACGCCGGACCTGCGCGACCTGATCCGGCTCGGGCGCGTGCTGGTCGACCTGTACTGCGCCAGCTACGCCGTGCCTCCAGCCGCCGCCCCACAAGGGGTTGCTGGCGAAACGGCCTTTGGCGTCCTTGACCATCACGAACCACACGGCCGCATCGGAACCCCAGACCACAGGGTTGCCAGTGGTCATGGCGCTGGTTTCGAGCTTGCGGATCTCTTTCACCAGCGTGGCGCCGTCCAAGAACTTGCCGGTCTTGCGGTAGTGCTCGGCCGAGGCCTTTAGTCGCCGGCCGTGACGGCCAGTGGCAGGACGAGGGCGCTGGCGAGCAGAGCGCCGGTGAGTGCGATTTTCATCGTGTTCTCCTTATATGCCTATGGAGATCAGACGGCGACCACGGGGAAATCCACCGTGGGGTCGGCGATGTGGTTGGTGTAGTTGGTGAGCGTGTTCAGCGCGACGTTGGCGATCACTTCCAGTATCAGGCCGTCGTCGAGCCCCGCGCGGCGGTAGTTGGCCATGGCGTCGGCCGACACCACGCCGCGTTGCTCGACCAGCGCGCGGGCAAAGCCGGCGATTGCATCGTCAAGTGCGTTGGCCGCCTGGCCGGTGCGGGCCGCGGCGATGGCCTCTGCCGACAGTCCGGCACCTTTGCCGATCAGGGTGTGTGCGCTCAGGCAATACTGGCAGCGATTGGCTTGAGCGGCAGCGAGCGCAACGATCTCGCGCTGGGAGGCATTCAGGCGGCCGGTGCCCAGCGTTTCGGACAAGCCGAGGTAGCCATTGAGCGCCGCCGGCGCGTGGGCCAGCGTGGCGAACAGGTTCGGCACCATGCCAAGCTTGGCTTTGACGGCCTTGAGTGTGGCAGCGGTAGCGGCGTCAGCGGTGTCGATGGTCAGGGGGGCGATTTGGGTCATGTCTATCTCCGTAGTGGGTGAGGTGCAAGAGCACGTGGGCATGATAGCCCTTTGTTTGGTACGATATGGCACGTAAAGTATCAAATACGTAACCTATCGTCTTATATGGAGAGTGGAATGGCGGATCGACTGGCCGGCTTGCTCCGGCACTACTCGCTTTCGGCGCGCGTTTTTCACAGCGGCGCCTTCTGTGAGCAGCATCATTACGCGGCGCCGCATGGCTATATCCATCTGGTGCGGCGCGGCCCGATTACGGCGCGTTCGCCCGTGCATGAAGATCTGCTGGTTACCGAGCCGAGCCTGCTGTTTTATCCGCGCGTGGCGTCGCATCGTTTTGTCGCCGCCCCCGGCGATACCGCTGAGCTGTTGTGTGCGGAGGTCGATCTGGGCGCTTCGACGGGCAATCCGTTGGCCATGGCCTTGCCGTCGATGCTGCTGATTCCGTTGGCGGACTTGCCCGGCCTCGGGCCGACGCTAGAGTTGCTGTTTGCCGAAGCCGAGCGCGACCAGTGCGGTCGGCAGGCCGCCATCGACCGCTTGTGCGAGTTGCTACTGATCCAGTTGCTGCGTTATCTGATGGATGGGCGGCTTGGCGCCACCGGACTGCTGGCGGGCCTGGCCGACCCGAAACTCGCGCGCGCCATAACCGCCATGCACGATGCGCCGCAGACCGCGTGGTCGCTCGAGGCGCTGGCGGCGAAGGCGGGCATGTCACGCGCGCGCTTCGCCGCCGCGTTCAAGGACGCGGTGGGCGTCACGCCGGGCGACTATCTGGCCGACTGGCGGATGAACGTCAGTTGCACCCTGCTCAAGCAGGGGCGGCCGGTGGCGGTGGTGGCCGACCGCGTCGGCTACGGCAGCCCGAACGCTCTGGCGCGCGCCTTCCGCGTGCGCATGGGCTGCGCCCCGCGCGACTGGCTGGCGCAGCAGCGCGGTGACGCGGCGCTCAGCGGTTCGTGAGTTTGAGTTCGATTCGCCGGTTCTTGGCGTAGGCGGCGCCGGTGTTGCGCTCGTCGAGCGGGTGAAATTCGCATCACGCCGGAACAACTGGCGGAACTCCAGGTGGCGATCCGTCAACGGCTGGTCAGTCTGTTCGTGCGGCGCGGCCGGCTGGACAAGGCTGAGTCAGTGGCGCAGGTAGCTGGATGACGCTGTCCCGCCCTGAGCCGACGCTCACAGGCGGGGATTTCCAGTGTCGTCATTGTCGGCTATTGGCCGGCAGCAGCCCGTCGTTGCCTGATGGATCCAACCCCTCCGCTGCTATAGTGCAGTCGGCTTCTGACGTTCAGTGCAGCCGTCTTCTGAAAACGACATCCCAACGTAACGATGCGACCTTGTGCATTGCAAAAATGTATTGCAATATAAAATCAAATGGCAACAGGAAATCGCAATCATGCTTATCGGTTATGCCCGGGTTTCGACACAGGAACAGGATACTCAGGCTCAGATATCAGCACTAAAGTCAGCCGGGTGTGAACTGATTTTCCAGGAAAAAGCTTCGGGAGGGCGATGGGATCGACCCGAACTACAACGTCTTTTACAGCAACTGCGCAAAGATGATCAGGTTATTGTATGGAAACTGGATCGCCTTTCCCGTTCGCTGAAGGATTTATTGCTGACGCTGGAGAAGATTGAAAACACGGGAGCTGATTTTCGCAGCATTACCGAAAATATTGACACATCCACTCCGGCGGGCAGGATGATGATGCAGATCGTTGGCTCCTTTGCTGAATTTGAACGCGCCATGCTTCGTGAGCGGACAAAGAGCGGGCTTGCGGCGGCACGCCAGGATGGCCGGGTTGGTGGGCGACGCCCTAAGTTAACCCCCCAACAGCAAAAAGAGATTGTCTCGCTCGTCACATCGGGGCAAAAAACGGGCGCTGATGCTGCACGTTTGTTCCGTGTTCATCCTTCCACCGTGGTGCGGCTTCTTGCCAGACACCGGATGACTGAGATCGGACAGACATAAATCGATGCGGGGGTCCATCTTGGTCATGCCGTCACGGAGCGGCGGAACGAAGGGTTGGATGTTCCCCCTGAATTTCTTCCCCACATATCCCCATTGGGCTGGGCGCACATTCTACTGACTGGCGAATATCTTTGGCCCAAGGAACCGAAAGCTTAGGGTGTCATTTCGCCCTCAGCCGGAACCGACCCCTTGAAGGCGATGAGGAATAACGGAAGATCAAAGATCGTTGATCGATCCTCTGAAGATCCTGTACTCTCTTGCTCAGAAACGAAAAAACCACCCGGCAAGGTGGTTTTTTCGAAGGTGATAAGAGCGTCAACTCTTTGCACCTGGTAACTGAATCCGAAGCAGGGAGAACAGTCACCGTTAAATTCAAATGTAGTGTAGCAGTCGTCATGGCTGCAATTCAAGTCCCATCTCCCTGCTCGAATGACGTTACCGCATTGGCTGTTACCAATGGCGGCGATTTGCCGCGCCTGACGAACTGGAAATCGTGTGTTTGTCATAGTCAGGCGTAACGGCAGCGGGAGACGGGGAGTCTGGTTAAAACCCGCAGCGTTGGAGCGAACTGTCTAAGTCGAGCCGAGAACTTTAAGCGTGAGCTATGAGAAAGCGCCACGTTGCCCGAATGGGCTAAAGGCGGTCAGGTTTCGGTAAACGATATGACAGGAACACAGGACGTAACCAGGGGGAGCGATGCCAACGAAAGGCGGCAGATCTCTAAGCTGTGTCGGGTTTCGCCTACTTCTGACTTGTAGCTTTTTTTTGAAGCTCGTCAGGAGGGGCGGAGCCTTTGGAAAAAGGCGACTTACGCCGCCTTTCATGCTTTTATCGCTCATAAATCGGTATTAGTAGCAGGACTACAACGGACATAGATTGAAGTCCTGTTATGGCAAAATGCATCCATCTATAGGAACTTGAACGATCTTTAGTCTCGTACACACCTCTTATCATTATCGGCTTTTGCATTAACATGATTATCAAAATACCGAGCATATTTGTAATGAAAGAGGTAAAAGCGGGTATACCTATGAACATTAATCCTCTGCGCGATAGCTCCGCAGCTATTGCTACCACAGCAACTAATTTCAGTGGCTGTACGGCATGTTTGAAAATATAGCGTTCAAATTTTTCTATCATTTATAGTCCTCCCCACGATTCCAACGGTCCTCCCAGTGCTCAAGATAAGGTTTTGCCAGCTGGGGCATGTTCCAGATCACCACCGCGTTTTCCGAGTTTTTAGATTCTGCTGCTTTGGTGTAGTTGAAGCTGCCCGTCTGAACTGACCGTTCATCAATAATCATCACCTTGTCATGCTGGATAGGAAAGTCGCTATCCACCCGCAGCGGGATCTCGTTTTTCACAATGTACTTCATCGCACGGTGGCTTACGTCATTACGATTGCCGCGTTCGTCGATAACGATTTTCACATCGACACCGCGATTTTTAGCTTTGACCAGCGCCTGCATTATATCCATCGCGGTAAAGCTATAAGCCATCATTCGGATCGAGGATTGCGCGGAGTCGATAGCGCCAATTACCAACGTTTGAGCGCTACCTTCAGGAGAAAACCCGACCTGTACCGATGGCGAATCGGCGGCTATTGAGGGCAGGGAGGAAAAGGCCAGAACCCCCGTCAGGAATATGATTGCTCCTTTTTTCACTTTATCCCTCCATTCATGCACTCATACTTATATTCTGGCGAATAGTAGATTTCGCGAATCTTCCTTTTCGCCATGAAAACGACCACATCAATAGTGGAGTGCAGCAGGCGCATAATGTCAGAAATATCCAGCATACGGCCCACTTCGGTAGCTTTAACCATCAACCCTATACGGGTGAAGGCATCCATCGCCGAGTTAGCATGTGTGGAGGTTAAGCCGCCAGGGTGTCCGGTATTCAACGCCTGAAGGTAATCCCATGCAGCATCATCCCTCAGCTCTGTCATGAAGATACGATCTGGTGTCAGGCGCATACAGGCTTTAAGGCACTGCGTCGGCGTAGCCAGCCCTGGTTTATCTTTACCGCCATATTTCATATAAACGGCTTCTTCCAGGTGGGTAGCTTCAACTTCGTGAGCATCCTCCATGATTATCACGCGTTCCTGCGGGCTAATGGCTTTGAGCAGGGCGCGGGTGAGTACCGTTTTCCCTGACCCGGTTTCTCCCACAACGACAACGGTTCGCTTTTTCCGTACCGCAGTAAGCAAAAATTCTTCCCGGCGTTTAGCCCGGTATAACTCTTTCAGCAGGAGATCGTCGTCGTCCAGCTCGCGCTTATGGCTGTCAATTTCCCGGCAAAACTCAAAGATACCTTCCTGGCTTAACGTCGCCAGGTCTTTATCCAGCGCGATATTTTTACGAAAAGCGATAGCGGCGGTGTTATCGATCACCGCAGGCGGTAAACAGATAATTCCCCTGGAACCGTCCGGTAACACCACGTCATTAATCATCTGGCGCGAAACGTTATTGGCGCTGGTTAATGCCGCAGTCAGGTTATCGATAAACGCGCCGGTAATGCTGTCGTTCTGGATGATTTTGCGGCCTTCGAATGTGTCACAAACCACCTCGTTATAACGGTTGATTCGGACTTCAAATACGCCCGGATCTTCGAAATACTCCCGCAGCGGCCCCAGCTGGTAATAAGCCGATGATTGATTCATGTAAGTTATCTCCTGCTACAAAGAACAGTGGGCCTTCCGGCCCACGTTGATTAGTTGTCTGCCAGTGAGTAAATATCACTGAAATCGAGGTCACGAACGACGTAGATACTGATTGCGTCGCCCTGCTGGTCGTAGAGTGTTGGCGGGATGTTAATCGTGGCTCTCAGTGCTTCAGAGGCCAGTTCCTGCGAGTTGTTTTGCGTATTACTAAACTGGATATTATTGCCGTTTTGAGCTGCGGCCACGCCAGCCTGAAGCGCGTCAGACAGGACGGAAATGAACACGGCCCCTTCGAAGCGATCCCAAAAGTGGGAGTCAACCTGTCCGGGAACACCGGAACTACCGAGAGAGTTGGTCCCGGCGCTATCCAGATTAACGAATGTGCCATCCGGGTTTACCACTCGCTCCCACAGCACAAAGACGCGAGCCTGACCATTTTTGAGGCCACCGTTCATCTGGCCCGTAACAAATGCGCCTTTGTCGATCAGCTTCACCAACCCATCGAGGGAATACACATCACGCGTCACCCGGCAGGACACCATGCCGGGAACGGTCGTATCCAGCTCCGTAGACGTGCCACACGGTATCATCGTCCCTTTAGCAATGGTCATGCTCATATTTTGCATTACGCCCGCTCTGCTGCCTTTCAGGCGGGCAGGTGTAAGCTCTTTTGCTAACGCGCTGCTGCCTTCGCTGCCTTCGTCGCTTTGCTGCTCTTTTTTGGCCGGAGTCTGGCTACCGCCCTGCTCGCCGGAAAGATCGCCATCAAGACGGCGCTGCATGGCGACTTCTTCCGGTGTCAGCTGCTTCTTCCCGTTGCTGGCCCGGCCCGTGTTGCTATGACTGGCTTCATATTCCGCTCTGGCTTTATCCTGCATCGCCTTCTGATTAGCGTCAGGGGCCGCTGCCCCGCCAACGTTCGGGTTAGTGTTGAACTGATAGTTAGGCAGACTGCTAACCCCATCATTTTTATTACCGCTGTCAGCTTTGGCCGTGTCCGGCGCTTTGCGTGTGTGCGTGTAAATAGTGACGCCAACGAAGCACATGGCGATGATAGCCAGGATAGCAATAAAGGCTTTTAGCCCTGGTGCGGTGCGGCGTTTCTGTGCGGGCATTCCCCCGCGTTCATCGTTGAAGCTGTTGTTGTTATCCAGCTCGCTATCAATATCGACTTTACGGGCCATTAGTTATCCCCTCCTTTTTGCACCCTTCTTACATCCGGGGAGGCTGTGCCAGTGGAAATTGCGCCAGCTGAAGGCACGTAGTTGATATTTTTAATACCAACAACCTTTGTCCAGCCAAGCCTTACACGCCATTCTTTCGCTACGTTCTGGCATTCCAGAATGTTGTTATGTTCACCAACCGGGCGACAGTTAGGGAGCGTCTCTTTGCCGCTGGACGATATGTAATAAACCTGCGGTAAGTCGGCGTTTTCCGGGAACTCAAAGCGCGTGAAACGGTAGTTATCCCAAACATGGATCGGCTGAATATCTGCCATTTCCGGCTCGTCGCTCATTTCATACTGGTAGTTTTTAGGACCAGCGAAAGCAGACTCCCGTAGCTTCTCCGTCAGGCGCTTTTTCTCAGCCACGCTGGAGGCTTTTTTCTGCTCGTCAAACGGGTATTCATAGGTCAGCTGAAGCGTGGCCTGTTTCATTGACCACGGCGTTTTGATAAACGATTTTGTTTCTGTGCCGTCAGCGTTCTTTGTTGTCGTCTCACCGATATAGTGAAGCACGATGTTATAAGACCGTTTATCAGTAACGATGGTCAGGTTGGTATCACTCATTTCGGTCTTAGGTTTCACGAAATAGTGATTAAGTTTGTGTGAGAAAATCCAGCCAGCAGAATCACCGAAAGCGTGAGTGATATAGCTTTCATCCGGGGAAACGACGATATGCGTAAACAGGCCCGCTACCGCATCAATTCGCACCACATCGACCGGGTTATAAACTACCGTTTTGATACGGAAGTCATACGGTGAACTTTTCGGCGCTTGAAGCGCCGCTGCGTTAAATGTGGTCCCGGCCAGCGCCATTGCGATCACTGCGGATAAGACTACTTTTTTCATAGTACAGTCCTCAGTTCGACTCAGGGTTAACGCGGTAACTGGTGACGCGGAAGCCGAGCGGGTTGATGTAGCGCTGCGAGGCGTTCATAGCCAGCGATTTGTACTCGTAGCCCAGGATGGCAATCCAGCGCTTCGGTGGATCGTCAAAGTTATTGCTACGAGAGCGGCGAACGGTCGTAAAGCGAATGGTCGCCACGCCATGCTCTCTATCGAGAATGGTTGAGTTGATGCTTACTCGCGTTGTCTCGCTGTCACCCAGGACCTTATCAATCCCTTGCTTACCCTTGAACCGGGAAAGGTAGGCTTCCGCCACGTTCGGCGTGGACATTAAACCTACGGCGTCATAGTCCACTTGCAGGGAATAAAAATCGTAGGATTCTCGGTGGATAACGTATTGAGTCAGGAAATACTTATCAATTTCGTCGCCATAGGTGGCATCGTCACGCGTCAGCTTAACCTGTGATACCTCGTGATTGCTGGGGTTCAGCGTCAACAGGAACGGCGGTATTGGCTGGCTGTAGCGGTAATTCACAAAGGTAGCATTACCGATTGCCACAACCGCTACAACGGATGCGACCGCGGCGACTATCCACGCCGTGCGGCGTGAAGATAACACTTCGTTCATAACGTCCACTTCCAGCCCTTTACGGCTTTCGTTGAACTCTTTGATGGCCTCTTTGGTCAGCCCTTTCTTTTTCTCTCTCATAACAACCACCTTATCCCTGTGTATCTACTGGAAGCGTTTTATTGACTGGCACAGTGTGGCTCCAGTCCGGCTCCGGCGGTGGCTTGAAACTGCTGGAACATGCCCCTAACAACAACACCCCTAAAAGTACGATTGCGCGCATAGTTTCGACCTCATTTGTCCATTGCGTTCTATTATCTTATATCCGTGAAATTGCAATTTCAACGACTTTTGTTTATTTATGCTGCTTTTCCCCGGCTACCACGCGCCTTTCCTGTCAGACCTGAACCGCCAGCCCCTGCATTGCCGCTACTGCTGGCGCTTTGTCCACCGCCGCCGCCAGCTGCTGAAGGTCTTGCTGAAGGCTTCGCTCCACCAAAAATCCCATTAGAGGCAACATTACCCATCGTATTCATCGAGTGGCCCGCATGGCGGGCCGCAGAAGCTATATCAGCAGAAACACCGCTACCGAAATTCGACGCTACCGCTGGAACCTGGAACAACACATAGACGGAAACAATGGTGAGAATGACCAGTCCAATAGCCGTTGATAAGGCATCAAAGCCTTCGCTGCCGTTAAGACCGGAAATCATTTTTGTAAAGAGGCTCATTAACAACCCAAATACGAGAGCCAAAAGAACTATGACCAAGCTGTAATTAATAACGGTCCCCATCCACTTAGCAAATATGCCTTTTGTTGGATTCCACAGGAGACAGAATATAGCTATTGGACCTAAACACAGGCTTATAGCCAGTAGCACTTTAGCCATAATTATAAAGGCAGAACCCAACCCACAAAGAACTACGGTCGCTGCTATTAGAATGAGTCCGATTACTGCGCTCATTATGCCGTTAGCGCTAATGCCAGCCCCTTCGAACGCTGTTTGTATTGCCGTTATAGACTGGTCTACCCCAGTATCAATAATGGCTGCCATCCCTGTGCTTGAGGTTTTATTTTGAGTCACCAATATTGAAGCAAAATTATCAGGCAGGGTTAAAGCCAAATGCACAAGGTCGGTTTGATATAACCCGCCAGCCGTTGCAAAACTCAAAACAACAGCCGCTTTCATATATTGTGTAATTAAATCCCCAAGCGCCTCCCCGCCCCCTCCGGGGCTAAGAGCGGAATATGCACCTTGAGCCATAAACTTGATGGTCAAAAATATTGCAACCGTTGGTGTGACGGTTGCAATGATGGTTGTTACGTTGGTATCAACCATCATATTTATCAGATCATCAATTATGTCAAATATCTGCTGAACAGTATTAAATGCCATAACTACACCCTGAAATTTAGTTTAACTTCGGCACGCTATGAGAGTTATCTTTCCCATGAACAAAAAGTTCAGTCTCTGCGTCTCTTGCATTTTTACAATCAGCATCCTGCAAGGATTCAGCGTTCTTTTTGCATTCAACAAGCATTTGTTTTCGCTCTGTCTCATGCGACTTATACCAATCTTTGTCATGCTCAGGCTTACAACCAGCGAGAGCGGAAACACCGATAAAAACTAAAGCTACTTTTAAAGTCGTTTTCATATAATCACCTTATTTCAACGGAGCGGGGTTATGACCACCATCAGAACCATAAATAAAATTACCTACGGCGCGTTCTCTTTGAGCTTCATACAACTTATCTTGTGATTCCTGAAGCATACTCATGAGCTTCAGTTTCGCTTGCTCGCCCTGAATTGCGCCTTGCGCGGTTTGAATGCGAGCCTGAAGATCAGCAACTTCCTTTACATCTTTAGTTGTGGAAATCTGCTCGGTTAGTGCTTGCATATCACTTAATTCCTGCATCTGATTGTTATATGCCTTTTCAGCTATAACACGGTCATATGCTCCTTTCTCGGCCAACTTTTTATTTAGAGCTTTAATTGCATCAGAAGGATTCATATCATCAACTTCCGAATTAAAGTCACCAACCATACTTTGAACATCACCAGTTACGGACGATGATGAGTTCATGGCATCGCTATAAACTTTCTTCCAGTCGTCAGGAAGGTTATTAGCCAAGCTGCTTGTTGATGTGTCCAGCAAATCCCCAATATTGGTTGTCTTTGCCAAGCTCTCATATGTCGCTTTTTGGGTAGCCAGCTGCTGTTTCAGTTGGTCAAGCTGGTTTGCCATTTCCTCAAGCGTTTTAGCAAGGCTGGTCGGATCGTAGACCACAACACCAGTACCCTCTATAGCAGAAGCCGTACCAATGGTTCCCGCACCTAACAGCCCAGCCAGTGCAATAGCAATTAACTTCGCTTTCATAACATCATCCTCTAATTAATGACGGCAAAGACGCCAATATTCTTCGATCCAGTTTTCGGGTTCTGGACCATATTTACCTATCAATTCCTCGGCCAACTCGGCATTTTGCGGCTCACCGGAAAGGATGCTGATAATGTTGTTCTTCTCGATTTCATCCCGTTCAGGCGTATTACTACCGTTGATATTCAGGTTGAATGTAGCGAGCGCTGACTGTGACCCTTGCTTAACCAAAAACTGGCGCGAGTGCTCAGGGATTTTGGACATTACTTCAAACTCCGCATCGGTCAGGAAGGAGTAGTCCTTACGGCTGGCATCAGGATCGCGCAGGCAGATTTTTGATGGCGTTTGCGACATCACCGTTTTACCAATGCTGCTTGCGAGCGCGTCATTTGGCTCTTGCGTGGAAAACAAATAAATCGCATCTTTCTTACGGTCTGTTTTAATGCCACGCTTTATTTCCAGCTTTAAAACAGGATCGTCAAGATAAGCATGAAATTCATCGAAACACTGAATAACACGGCGCTTTCCGTCAATTGAATTACGAATACGATAAAGCAAGTACATTAACAATGGCGTTCTGGCCGGGCTGGGAATCTCACCTTCCGCAGCAATAAACTCCGTCAGGTCGAAGCCGAAAATATCATGAGCATCGAGATCTAACGCATCTTCACCATTATCAAAAAGCCAGCCGTATTGGCCGTCATTCGTCCAGTCATTAATCAGGTCTTTGAGATATGGGTGCGTGATGTACCCTTTCAGTCGGGTAATATCTCTGGCCTCAACAGGGATTAAAGAGTGTTCGCCCATGACAGCATCCACAGCCTTATTGAGTTCCATCCCCATATCTTTATCTAATGGGCCGTTATTTGTAATTTCAGCACAGACACGCATAATATTTTTAGTGGTCGCAATATTACGCGGTGTGCCTTTCTGTTTGAGCGGTGAGAAGTTAGTTTTTACGCCCTGCTGTAAAACTTTATAGTAGCCGCCGACACTGCGAATAAACGGCTCCATTCCCCGGTCACGGTCATAGCAGAACATACGCGGATTAAACTTCATGCACTGGCATAACAGGAAATCCAGCAGCGTAGTTTTACCTTCACCAGACGTACCTGTAAGCAACATATGCCCCAGCGGGCGCTTTCCGATTGAGCGTTCTTCCAGTGGGGTGACGTGGAAGTTAAAATACAGCGGTGTACCGTTCGCGGTGCGGAACATCGTCACAGCCGGACCCCACGGATTATTGTCCGGTTTGCCGCGCATAAAATTATGGTACGGGGAGAAATGGAAGAAATTCCATGAGTTAATCGGCGTCGGGCGTGGCGCCCATTTCTGATTACCCGGAATCTTCGCAAAGTAAGCCGCTTCAGAGGCCAGCCCTACGCCGCCCCCCACGAAGCCACACTGACTTAGCATGACTTTAGCTTTACGGGCCTTGCGCTGCACTGCTCGCTGATCGGTATCGAAAACGTGAATAGTGGCATGGTGATAGCCCATCACAATTTCTTTAGAAAGCAGCATATCCAGCGCTGTATTCAACTGTTCAAGCTGGGACTGGCTTCTGTCGCCAGTTTCCATCATGGACTTCTCCTGGCGCTCCAGAAGCGTTTTAGCTGAAGCCTCGGATATGCAAGAAAATGTTTGAGTCAGCAGATATTCAAAATCAGCTTCTTTCAGCAAATTAAACTGACCCGGTTCCGTGTTTTTTTCGTAATCACGGATTTCGATAGCTGTAGTATAAAAATTGCTGTCCAGCGTTCTGACCTGAACAATATCCCCCCATACAGAACTGACAACACGGTTTTCCATGATGTAAGAACCGATACGGTCACGGCAAACAGGAACAATGGACCATTCCAGATTTACCAGAAAATAAAGAAACTCCAGCGCTTTAGAATAAGCGTGAGCAGTCGGCGGGACGGTATCAGCGACGTTGAGCATTACCGGTTCGTCGAAAATATCTGCTTCGTCTACTTCAAGCAGCGACTGTTTTTCTTCAGCGTCAGTTAGCGCTATTTCCTCACCGTTTTTATCCCGGTAATAAATACCCAGGCGCTTGATGCCATAGCCCTTCATCCCCTCCATGATCTGCTCACAGACTTCTTCCATTCCGGTGAAGGCTTCAGCCTGCATTTGAGCCAGCTCGTCAGCTGACGGTCGCTCAAACTTAGCCAGGAACTTCTGCGTCTTATCGCCTATCTGGCGATAAAGCACCGTCAGGTACAGGTCATTAACCATCTGGTTAGACCCCGTTTGCAGGCGGCGGTTGTATTCATCCAGGTAGCGTGGGAAGAATTGAGTAAACTCAGAGTCAGGATACTCTTTAGACTGGTGATGATACTCGTGTGACCAGACCTCTACGTGGTCAGTCCCGAAGGATTTAATCAACGTATTAAGATCATCGTTCCATGTAATCAGCTCACGGTCAGAGGCACAGTCATGTGTCCGGCCATCGACTTTAAAGAATGCAAGCAGATCGCCATTACGCATCGAGATAATATAATCATCAAGGTGCTGGCTATGCTGCAAATACTTTTCATTAACGCTCGGCTCGTCTCTGAACGTTTTAGGTTTAAGCAATGCCACCATTTATTTCAGCTCCTTTTTCTTGTAATCCACAGGGGAATAACTTGAACCACTCCATTGTTTAAATGGCGTGTCGTGTGCATTACGAAACTTAGTCTGTAGCCATAATGAAAGGATGCGAAACATACGGTCGTCGTATTTAGTTAGCGCTGCTGCAATTGACCACAGAACCGCAAATACAAGGAGTGACCATAAATGTAACGTCATAAACAGCGTGGCCGAGATCATGAAGATAACCAGCGCCACAGTACGCGGAACGCCAGCAAGCCGGGGGACGCGTGTTGCACCTTTAAATAATGGCCGTTGTCCATTTTCAAACATAAAACCTCACTTAATGGGGGATGTACTCCCCCCCATTAATCAGCTGCCGATACCAGTCAGGGATACCAGATATGATGCGGAGCCAATGCCAACCATTGCGATTGCGAGACGGAACATAAAACCAGCGGAAATAAGATGGAACAGCCAAACGAGGAACGACACGATCACGCCGATAGTACAGGCGATAGGAATCCAGGTATCCAGCCATGACTTGATGTTGTTACCTGTACTGGCCCCGGTGTCTGCCCCGCCAGCTGCGAGGGCCAGTTCTGGCGCTGCGATACATAACAGCGCAACCAGCAGCGCAAACCCGTTATTTTTGAAAAAAGTAACCATATATACCTCTACCTTTCCTTTGTTGATTTCAATATCAATCGGCACTCGCCGACATTGCACTTATCCAGAAGAAACTCCGTCAGGAGTCTCAGGTCTGCCCATGTGCGAAGTTCGTGATCTTTATTCAACCGAATGGAGCAACGAACCTCACCCAAATTTTCATCCTTTACGTCAAATATGGGATACCACTGCTTTAGTGAAATCCTTTCAATTACAACCTCCTGTATTTTTCCGGCTTCGCATAAATCAATTATTTGAGACTGCAACAGGAGATAGATTTTTGTCATTCATAACCTCACTCCCTTTTTGCTCTGCTTTGGTCAGAAACGCGTCAGTGTTATCCTGCGAAAACACATCACCACCACTATCACTTTCACCCGTAAACGCATCGTGCTCACCCTCAAAGGTTGCGCCCTTCGCACTCACAGGCTGGCTCTCCGCTTCCTCGTTCTGCCCATCAGGTAGCAACGTAGGGATCTTTAAATCAGACTGTTTAGCCACGTTAATTACTTTCGTGACATACCCGTTTGAAATCCCCCGCACTTGCGACCCGGTGTTGTAGCAGGACAGCGCGTGTCTTAATGCTATCTGGCCGGGCGGGTTGGATTTCAGGGCCGTACTATAACAGTCTTTTAAAATGGTCTGACTGGCGCGGAGATTGATGCAGGGTTTAAATACCTGCTCAACCGTGATACCTAACGAACTCAAATTGTTAGAATTAATCATCGCAAGCCCCATATCGATGCTTTCATCTTTCTTGAGGTTTTTGATTAGCCGGTTGGCAACTTCTACCGCTTCAGCTTCGGTTTGCGGTTGGCGTTTCAGGTTTGCGCCACGGTTAACGTTAATAAAATACGGGTTGTTCCCGGATTCATGGCCGACGATATAGGCCATTGTCAGCGGTGAAACGTCTGGTGCGCATCGGGCAGCAAGGCTGGCGATCGTATCCGAGGCAGAAGCCGCGTGAGCGCCCCCCTGAAAAGAAAGGCCGGAGATACATACCGCTATCAAGCACCATGATTTTTTCATTTTTGTATGTCCGTGTAATTGTAATTTTGACGACTTTTATTTATCATAAGGGCCAATAGAATCGTGTCAAGAGAAAAAGACGTTAAAGGGAAGAAACCTATGCTTGTTCCTTTGCAGTCGGAGAAGCGACCAAAAGGGACGCCTGTATACCGTGACCCGGAGAATCCATTTAACACCTGGAGCGGGTACGGAAAGCGCCCTGTCTGGTTACAGGAACGATTGAGTGATGGGTATCTTCTGGATGAAATGAAGCTGCCTGGTGCAGTGGTGGATCGGGATACCAAATCCCCTCGATACCGTGACCCGGCTAACCCGGCTAATACGTGGACTGGCGTTGGCCGTCGTCCTAAATGGTTAGTTGAGCTGCTGGAAAAAGGTGTGGATTTGGACGATCTGAAGATTCGAGAAAGGGAGTGAACGATGGGCAATGTAATTGAGTTTAAGAGGCTGAAAGGCGAAAGAAACCAAAAAGACAAAATGCCTAAAAGGGGGGTACTGCTGTGGTTCAAAAAGACTGCCCTATCCCTCAAAAACAACCTCTTTACCTACTCTAAGTCATGTTGCTGTATTTGTTTGTTTTTTGTAAGCGCTGCGTTAAGAAAGCTATTGAAGTTGATCGCCACACTATCAATCGTGCTGTTTCTTGTCGAGTGGTTTATGGGCCGTTTGGGAGCGCCAGAGTTTTATAACCTGTTGTTCCTAATGGGATTGCTGTTGGTTATCAATGTGATTTCAACAAGCTGTATCAAATGGATAAGAGGGAACGTATGAGTAAGCTAAGAACCGTTGCAAAAATATTATTGATGTACTGCATCTTCAGTAGCGCCAGCGCCTTTGCGGAGGGAAATACTAAGGGTGATCCGTGTCTCGCGTTCACCTGTATGGCCGGAAAGTTACAAGGTAACGAGGCAACATCAGGGCCTGACTGTGTAATGGGCCGCCAGAGCTTCTTTGAGATACGAATTTACACCCCCTACTACAACCCCGGCGCGACAGCTGCTGCTCGTAAAGTATTTCTAAGCACCTGTCCTATGACCACTATTTCAGAAAACAAAAACACACTGGAGCTGATTATTCAGCGATACGGACGTTCATTTCAGGAGTAACACATGAAGAAACTAATCCCAGCTATCATTGCCGCCGCCCTGCTCTCCGGGTGCGCCACTCAGAACGACGCGGTAGCACTCTCAAATCGAATCAGCGATCAGCAGAAGCAAATCAACGCGCTTTCCGTTCGCCTCCAGTCTGCCGAGCATCGCTTGAGTCAGCAGGAGTCAGCTTTTCGCTCAGAACAAACGCAGAACAGCAGCTACTGCTACCTGAACGGCGTCAAATACTCTCAGGGATCGGTGTTCGCTGGCCGTATCTGTGATGGCAGTTCCGGCAGTGTAGCCTGGCGTCTTTACTCCCACCGCTAATAAGCAAGGCTTCCGGGCTTGCCCCGGAAGCGCTTCCTCCAGACATGGATATTGAGCTGCACAATCCATGTTTATCACAATAATCATATTGTTAAAGAGCATAAAAAAGTCGCCATGAAGGCGACTTAAATGAGCTTGAATCGTGCATATTTTATTTTTGTAAGTGCCCTGGTGCTGTATTCAGGGTGAATATTTGCACTATATAGGCACTATCTGCAACCACTTTAATCTATCTGACAGCCACATACACTGCTTGCACCTGTAACTGTGTGGAAACGGATGTAATGGCCGAACCCTATTTAAAAAATCGCCGACGCTTCACCTCGTCCCTTGATAATCAACTTGTCCCATTGTTTGACGCGCTAGCGGCCAAAACGCGGATACCTAAAAGCCGCCTGCTCGATGAAGCTATAGAGGATTTGCTGGTCAAACACGGCGTTCCTGGTAAAAAGGTCGATAGCCAGAATTAACTTTTGCTCACCCGCGTAACCGTCCGTTCCGATACGCCAGCGAGTCTGGCCGTCTCGCTGATAGATTTCCCCTGGTGCCGCAAAGAACGGATCAGGTCATGCTTATTCTGGTCGGGCATCCGGCCACGATAAACCCCCTTCTGTTTGGCTTTCTTTACGCCTTCCTGCTGGCGACGGCGGCGATCTGTATAGTCTTTTCGGGCGATGGCCGCGAGCATATCAAGCATCATGCTATTGATGGCCGTCAGCATACTCCGTGTAAATTCATCGCTACCGTGGGGCATTAACGCCGCGTAGCTGGTTGGCAGGTCCAGACTGATAATCGCCAGGTTCTTTTCCTGCATCATTCGCTTCAGCTGCTGCCAGCCTTCATCATCCAGGCGTGAAAGGCGGTCTACCTGCTCAATCAGGATAAGATCGCCCTTCTCAGCATCACTTAGCAGGCGCATAAGCTCAGGGCGTTGCAGGGACGCGCCAGACGCATTCTCAACGTACCATCCGGCTACCCGGTGATTATGCTCAAGCGCAAAGGCTTTAAGCCTCTGCTGGGCGCGTGACGCATCCTGATCGTGCGCAGAAGCCCGGAGGTATCCAAATATGTACATGACCGCCTCTTATGTCATTAGGGTTATGTCACTATAACCTATGTCATTAGAGTTATGCCATTAAGGCGCGAGGGGAAGGATTCAGAGGGTGACAGAAGGGTATACTCATAAGACATAGCTGATAGTTGCTATCTACCAGCTATGCGTGACAGTCACGATATAAAATCAGAGGTAGTTTTGGATCTTGAACTGACGGATAAATTCACGCGATTTGAAATACTTTCCACGCGGTAGCTTTTCACCAACCGAGCGTTTATCTGCCCATGCTTCAAATGCTGGACATGCGCCTTTTAAAACTGATGGTAGATAAATCCGTGTTGCAACATTTCTCATTACTGTACGCAGAGACAAAGTAGCATCCTCAGTATTGAAGCTATCATCAATACTGATAACTCTTTCTGACACGTCCTCGATTTTGATTTTTGAGGTATCGATGGTCATTCCGTCTTTGACCTTCCCCACAACACAAATATTTCTATTCTGCTGGCGTTCTGTCATAGCTTCCTCCTGTTGAAATTAACACTACCGTACAGTCAATAATGCACAAAGTAAATAATAGTCATTCTTTTTTTTACTGGTAATTACTAAATCACCGTGCTAGTGTTTTCTCAGCGTTACATTACTACGGAAAATTGCAATGGCAGAGGAAAGCAAACAGCTAACCAAACGGCAACAAAAAGCCATTGATACAGCGGCGTTAATCCGGCAGGAGCCGCCGCAGGGTGAAGATATGGCATTCACCCACTCCATTCTGTGCCAGGTCGGTTTGCCCCGTTCTAAGGTGGCAGGGCGTGAGTTTATGCGCCGTTCTGGTGATGCCTGGCTCGTCGTACAGGCAGGCTGGATTGATGAAGGCAGTGGCCCGGTAGAGCAGCCTTTACCCTATGGCGCTATGCCGCGACTCACGTTCGCCTGGATTTCATCGTATGCACTGCGCAACAAAACGCGGGAAATCGCCATCGGCCACAGCGCTAATGAGTTTCTTCACCTTATGGGGATGGACTCACAGGGAACCCGTCATAAAACGCTGCGTACACAAATGCAGGCGCTGGCCGCGTGTCGTTTGCAGCTGGGCTTTAAGGGCCGGACCTATAACGGCCAGCCTGTCGAACAGTTTGACGCCTGGATCAAAGATGGTGACGCGAAGCAGCTCACGCTATGGCCGGGAACACTCACCCTGTCCGAAGGCTATTATAACGGCCTGATAGACAGCGCCGTTCCGCTCGACAACAGAGCGTTACATGTGCTGAAAGGTTCCGCGCTGGCGCTCGATATATACGCGTGGCTTGCTCACCGTCTCCACCGCATCGAGGGCCGCCCGGTCATGCTGTACTGGATGAAGCTGCGGGAGCAGTTCGCCCAGGAGTACAGCGGGAAGAATGCCGACAAGGATTTTAAACGAGCATTCATGCCAGCGCTGAAACAGGTGCTTTCAGTGTATCCGGCGGCAAAGGTCGAACAGGTTAAGGGTGGCCTGCTGCTGTATTGTTCCCCTCCCCCAATTCCATATAAACAGTCTTGAACTCACACATTCACCCCGGTTGATACCGGGGTTTTTTATCCACATATCCCGACCTACCCCGTCCTCAGCTGAATAACCACAACATACCCACAGACGGGATTTGCAATCTATCCACAAAAACACTTTTCTGTTAATAACCCTGTTTATTCAGCAAGTTATCCACGTTAAATTACCCCCCCTCAACTGCGTTAAATTACCCCCCCTGGCTACGTTAAATCGCCCCCCTCAACTACGTTAAATCACCC
>ENA-UOJC01001143-UOJC01001143.1-human-gut-metagenome-genome-assembly--contig:-C104-NODE-1143-length-38743-cov-7.556658_pt1 | contig 38743 bp, 37 predicted proteins | sample MGYA00242339_ERZ723886 | MGnify/ENA metagenome assembly ERZ723886 | reverse complement strand
TTGGTGCCCAGGAGAGGACTCGAACCTCCACGGAGTTACCCGCTAGTACCTGAAACTAGTGCGTCTACCAATTCCGCCACCTGGGCTGATATTTCCTGAAACAAGAAGTTTCAAAAAAATCAAATTTTTTTCTCTGAAGCCTTGGATTCTACTCACAAAAAAGATGGCAAAAAATGAAATTTGCAAACTTTTTTTGTTCGCCGATACTGTTGCCAGTTATCGTTAAACTTGGTGCCCAGGAGAGGACTCGAACCTCCACGGAGTTACCCGCTAGTACCTGAAACTAGTGCGTCTACCAATTCCGCCACCTGGGCTTTCAGGAAAGATCTAGATTGTATAGCAAAAAAATGGACCCACGCACCAACTCGCGCAATTCGCTCAAGGAAATTGAAGGAACGGTGCAAGGGCATCGAGACGGTCATGGATTCGTCATTCGTGACGATGGCGAGGCCGATATCTACATTCCCGCCAACGAAATGCGTGCCGTGCTCCACAAGGATCGCGTGCGCGTGCACATCGTTCGCCAGGACAAGCGCGGCCGCCCGGAAGGGCATATCGTGGAGATCATCGAGCGGCCTACCAAGACCTTGATTGGCCGCCTGCTGCAGGAAAGCGGCGTCTGGCTGGTGGCGCCCGAAGACAAGCGCTATGGTCAGGATGTACTGGTGCCTCAGGGGGCAACGGGGCAGGCCAAGACGGGGCAGGTGGTGGTGGTTGAGTTGACCGAGGCTCCAGCCCTGTTTGGTCAGCCTGTAGGCCGCATTCTGGAAGTGCTGGGGGAGATGGATGACCCCGGCATGGAAATTGAAATTGCGGTGCGCAAGTACGGCGTGCCCCATGTGTTCTCGGAAGCCTGTCTGGCGGCAGCCAAGGCCTTGCCGGAAAAGGTGATGGCCAAAGATCGCAAGGGCCGCATTGATCTGCGCGATGTGCCGCTGTGCACCATTGATGGCGAAGATGCGCGCGACTTTGACGATGCTGTGTACTGCGAGCCTGCCAAGGTCGGTCGCAGCAAGGGCTGGCGTCTGCTGGTGGCGATTGCCGATGTGAGTCACTATGTGCAAAACGGCAATGCGATTGACGTGGATGCCTACGAGCGCGCGACCAGTGTGTACTTCCCGCGCCGTGTGATTCCCATGCTGCCGGAAAAGCTCTCCAACGGCCTGTGCTCGCTCAACCCTGATGTGGATCGCCTGTGCATGGTCTGCGACATGCTGATCACCGCCAAGGGTGAGGTGCATGCCTATCAGTTCTACCCCGGTGTGATGCACAGCCATGCGCGCTTTACCTATACGGAAGTGGCGGCGATTCTGTCCAATACCCGTGGCCCGGAAGCTTCGCAGCGCAAGGAGCGCGTGCCTGATCTGTTGAACTTGCACGGCGTGTTCCGCGCTTTGCTGGAGGCGCGCAAGCAGCGCGGAGCTGTGGACTTTGATACGGTGGAGACGCAGATCGTCTGCGATGAAAGCGGTCGCATTGAAAAAATCGTGCCCCGCACGCGCAATGATGCGCACCGTCTGATCGAAGAGTGCATGCTGGCTGCCAACGTCTGCGCGGCAGACTTTATTAAGCAAAACGGCCGTATGGCGCTATTCCGCGTGCATGACAAGCCTTCGGCAGAGAAGATTGATTTGCTGCGCGGCTACCTCAAGGCCATTGGTGTGAACATGTCCGTCAGTGATTCACCGCGCCCTGAGGAATTCCAGGCGATTGCGGATGCGACCAAGGAGCGTCCGGATGCGCAGCAAATCCACACCATGCTGCTGCGCACCATGATGCAGGCCATGTATACACCCGACAACGGCGGCCACTTTGGTCTGGCCTTTGATGCGTATACGCACTTCACCAGCCCGATTCGCCGCTATCCGGACTTGCTGGTGCATCGCGTCATCAAATCCATTCTGCATGACGTCAAGTACAAGCTGCCCCAGCTGCCTGTGCCCGGTGAGGCGCAGGAAAAGCTGGCCAAGCGTCTGGCCAGCCGTGTGACCGAGCCGCAGATCAAGCCGCGCAGCAAGTTGGCGCAGGCCGAGCTGCAGGGGTGGGAGGCCGCCGGTCTGCACTGCAGTGCCAATGAGCGTCGTGCCGATGAAGCCAGCCGCGATGTGGAAGCCTGGCTCAAGTGCAAGTACATGCGTGACTACCTGGGCGAGGAGTTTACGGGCACGGTCACGGCGGTCACCAGCTTTGGCATTTTTGTGACGCTGGATGCCATGTATGTGGAAGGGTTGGTGCACATCACCGAGCTGGGTGGGGACTACTTCCGCTTTGATGAGCAGCGCCAGGAGCTGCGTGGCGAGCGCTCGGGCGTGCGCTACACGATTGGCTCTCGCTTGCAGGTGCAGGTCAGCCGTGTGGATCTGGATGGGCGCAAGATTGACTTTCGCATCGTGCAGGATGAAGCCATGGCTGCCGCGTCTGCACGCAGTGGTGGCGGCCGCCAGCGCGCCGCGCGGCATGAACGCCGCGAAGCGCAGGAAGCGGTGCCTGCTTATGCAGAGCCAGCGCCACGCGCCCGCCCTCAGGCAGGTAAAAAGCGCGGAGCAGCTGCATCACCCAAAAGCGGTGGCAGTGCCTGGGTAGATCCAGTGGCTGCGGCAGGCTTTGGTGTTGTGCGTGGGCAGAAAGGCAATCCCGCCAAAGCATCAGTCAAGCCGCAGGGTAAGCCGGTGGCCAAGTCGGGCAAAAAGCGCCGTTAAGCCTGGCTTCAGACTGATAGCTCTTAATAAGTGAGCTGTTAGCGCTTGAATATGCTTGTTTTCAGATGCTTTTGTATCTGAAATACAGATGTAGCAAGCGCTGGCAGCTCACTTTTTTATATAACCTGCCATGGCGTACAGGCCAGTGCAGAGGCGGTGAGTGGCTGGGTGCTGGGCCAGTTTTCGGCCAGAGCGCCGTGCTCCCACACGGCTTCGCAGGCCGCCAGGTGCGTTGATGGCTGCTGCTGCCAGCGTGCGGCGACCATGCCGGCCAGTACGTCGCCCGTGCCGCCAATGGCCAGGCGGGCGTTGCCGGTGGGGTTGATGTGTGGCGTTTGCGCTGGGCTGGCAATGATGCTGCCTGAGCCCTTGAGGACCACCGTGCATTGCAGGCGTTCAGCCAGCGTCTGTGCAGCTTGCAGACGATGGGCTTGAATATCTGCTGTGCTTTGTTGCAGCAGCCGTGCGGCTTCCAGTGGGTGGGGTGTGAGGATGGTGGCTTGCCCCCGCGCGCGGCGTGCCTGCAGGGCGGTTGCCAGAGAAGCATCCTGCGCGATGGCATTCAGTGCATCGGCATCCAGCACCAGTCGGGGTGTCTGCTGCAGCACTTCAGGCAGCCATGCATGAATGGCGCTGCCTCCGCCGCAGCCACACACCACGGTAGCGCTGCCCAGCAATGCGCGGGTGCTGCTGGCGTCCGGCTGCATCAGGTCGGGGGCGATGGTGTGGTGGCAGCTGGTATTGGGGGCAAGCAGGTGCAGCAGTGTGCGGCCAGCGCCGTGGTGCAGGGCGGCTGTGGCGGCCAGGATGGCTGCTCCCGCCATGCTGCTGGCGCCGCCAATGACCAGTACATCGCCAAAGCTGCCTTTGTGGCTGTTGTGGTGGCGCTGTATGTGCGTGGGTGTGGCATTGAGCCAGGCGGTGGGTGGGTGTTGCTGGAGGGTGTCGCTGCATGCCAGATCGTCCCACCATATCTGTCCGCAGGCGTCACGACCATGGTGGGTGAATAGGCCTGGCTTGAGGGTGAGCAGGCTCAGGGTGTGGCAGCTGCTGGGTTGCCAGTGTGCAGGAGGTGTAAAGCCGGGGAGCCATGCGCCGCTGTCGGTGTCCAGGCCGGTGGGTACATCCACTGCCAGTGCGTGTGCAGGGCTGGCGTAGCTGTGCTGCAGCAGTGTCTGCAGTGATGAGTTGGAGCTGCCCGGGCGTGCTTGCTGACCCAGGCCGAGCAGGGCGTCGATGACGATGTCATCGGCTTGCAGGGTGGGAATGTTTTCGGGGGTAAGCCAGTGCACAGGGTAGGGTTTCAGCTGCTGCCAGGCGCTGTTGCTGTCGGCACTGCATGCATCCGGTGTGCCGAGCCAGTGTACCCAGACGGTGAGGCCGCGCTGCACCAGGTGGCGCGCGGCTACCAGACCGTCGCCGCCGTTATTGCCGGGGCCGCAGAGCACCCAGGTCTGGCGTGCGTGCGGTGCCATCGCGCAGGCCAGCTGGGCGATGGCCAGGCCGGCGCGCTCCATCAGGCTGGGGTGCTGGGGCTGGCTGAGCGCCTGTTGCTCAATCAGCTTGCTGCGCTGCGCATTCCACAGCGGCTGGGGGGTGGTGTTAAGCCAGTGAATACGCTGCAGCATGGTTTTTCCTAAAAGCGCAAGGGAGAGAAGGCCTGCATGTCGACCGCTGCATCGTGCCCGGCCAGCATGTCTGCCAGCGCACGCGCGCAGCCTGCAGCCAGGCTGATGCCGTGGCTGCCATGCGCCACATTGAGCCAGATGCCTGGGTGCTGGCTGGCGCCCACGGCAGGCAATCCGTCTGGCAGGTAGCCGCGTGCGCCACGCCATATCTGGGTCTGTGCGGATGCGAGCTGCACGCCGCCTGGAAACCAGTCATTGAGCAGGTGGTACATGCGCTGCAGCGTGGGTTGGTGGTGTGCAGCCTCAGGCGTGCTGCCCATTTCCAGTCCGGCTGTGATGCGCACGCGCTGCCCCATGCGGCAGATGGTGGCCTGCTGCTCCCAGTCCATGATGGCACTGCGTGGTGCGTGCAGCGGATCGCGCACGGGAGCCGTGACGCTGTAGCCCCAGATGGACATAAGAGGCAGCGCTATGCCGCATGCAGTCAGCATGCTGCGCTGTGCGCCGGTGCAGATCACTACATGCTCGAAAGGGTGTAGCTGGCCGTTGACTTCTACGCCCACGGGGTTGTGGTGGATGCGGGTGATGTCCATGCCCGTGTGAAAAGCTACGCCCAGTTCCTGGGCTTGCAGTCGCAGGTGCTGCGCCCAAAGGCGTGGGTTGATGCTTTCGCCATCGGGAAAGTGCAGGGCGTGCAGCCAGGCAATGTCCTGTCCAAGGCCGGGTTCCAGCTCCTGTGCCTGTGCGGCGTTCAGCAGCTCGCAGCGCACACTTTGCTCTTTCAGTGCAGGAATCTGGGTGCTCCAGAAGCTGGCTTCCTGCGGTGTGCGCAGGAGGATCAGGGTGCTGCGCTTGCGCTCGGCCAGGGCTTCGCTGTCTTCGCAGTGCTGCCAGCGCAGGCTGTCACTGAATTGACCCATGGCATGCAGCGCGGCGCCGAAAGGGTTGCTGCCATGCTTATGGATCAGTGCTTCGTTTTTCTTCCACTGGCGCATCCAGCGCCAGGTGGGGGAGCCCAGTCGGCCCGATGCCTGCAGCAGGCTGGTGTTTTTCTGCAGCTGCCTCAGGGGCATGCCCAGACCGGGGGCGGTCAGGCTGTGCGCTGCCAGCGGGGTCAGCCAGCCGCCAGGGGCAAAGCTGGCGTCCTCGGCCGCGGCATTGCGTTGTTCAAAAACGGTAACCTGGTGTCCATCCCGGGCAAGTTCCAAGGCTGTGGAGATGCCGGTTATGCCAGTTCCCACGATGGCGATCTTCATGGCGTGTGTAAGCGCTATCACTATTGAAAAGAGTGATTTTGACCTGCAAAACCTATCGTCAATAGCGCAACGCACAAAGAAACCTTAAGAACTTCCTTTGTGGTCTGTTTGTCGGCATCTATGGCGGTTTGGTAGTGTGCGGCGGCTCGTGCAGGACTGTCTTGTGCTAAAATCTTTCGGCTTTGCAGTTGGTTGCTTGGATTTCAAGCCTGAAACCTGGGCAAAGCAAATAGCAAATCGGCTTCCACAAGGTGTCGCACTTCCTGATGTCAGGGGCGAAATCGAGCCGAATTTAAGACCCAACCTTTGGAGAAAAACATGTCCGTTACCATGCGCGAAATGCTGGAAGCTGGTGTCCACTTTGGTCACCAGACTCGTTTCTGGAACCCCAAGATGGCTCCGTTCATCTTCGGTCACCGCAACAAGATTCACATCATCAATCTGGAAAAGTCCCTGCCCATGCTGCAGGAAGCCCAGAAGTTTGCCAAGCAGCTGTCTGCTAACGGCGGCACTATCCTGATGGTGGGTACAAAGCGTCAAGCCCGTGAACTGGTGGCTGAGCAAGCTCAGCGCGCTGGCGTGCCTTTCGTGGATCAGCGTTGGTTGGGCGGTATGCTGACCAACTTCAAGACCGTGAAGACTTCCATCAAGCGTCTGAAGGACATGAAGGCTCAGCAAGAAGCTGGCCTGGAAGCCATGTCCAAGAAGGAGCAGCTGATGTTTGCTCGCGAACTGGAAAAGCTGGAAAAGGACATCGGCGGCATTCAAGACATGAACGCCCTGCCTGATGCTATCTTCGTGATCGACGTGGGCTTCCACAAGATCGCTATTTCCGAAGCCAAGAAGCTGGGCATCCCACTGATCGGTGTGGTGGATACCAACCACAATCCCGATGGCATCGACTACGTGATCCCCGGTAACGATGACTCCGCCAAGGCTGTTGCCCTGTACGCTCGCGCCATCGCTGACGCGATCCTGGAAGGCCGCGAAGCCCGTCTGAACGACGTGGCTCAAGCAGCTGCCGGTGAAGGCGCTGACGAGTTTGTGGAAGTGCAAGAGTCCGCTGCCTAAGTCCTGGCACGCGCTCTGTCGCGATAAAAAAGCGGGGCTCACGTAGCCCCCTTTTTTTAAGCAAAATCCTGTAACGATTTGAACTGAATACGGAGAAACAAGATGGCTGCAATTACCGCAAGCATGGTGTCTGAACTGCGCGCAAAGACTGACGCGCCCATGATGGAGTGCAAGAAGGCTCTGGTGGAAGCTGAAGGCGATATGGCCAAGGCTGAAGAGCTGCTGCGTGTGAAGCTGGGTACCAAGGCTGGTAAGGCTGCTGCACGCGTGACTGCTGAAGGCGTGGTGGCTTGCTTCATCGAAGGCAACGTGGGTGCCATGATCGAAGTGAACAGCGAAACCGACTTCGTGTCCAAGAACGACAGCTTTGTGGCCATGGCTGACGCTGCTGCCAAGCTGGTGGCTCTGCACAATCCTGCTGACATCGAAGCACTGGGCGCTCTGGCTTACGAGCAAGACGGCTTTGGCCCTACCCTGGAAGACGTGCGCAAGGGCCTGATCGGCAAGATCGGCGAAAACATGTCCTTCCGTCGTTTCAAGCGCTTTGAAGGCAACCTGGCTTCCTACCTGCACGGTTCGCGCATCGGCGTTGTGGTTGAGTTCGACGGTAGCGCTGTAGCTGCCAAGGACGTGGCTATGCACGTTGCCGCCATGAAGCCTGTGGCGCTGACTGCTGCTGACGTTCCTGCTGACCTGATCGAAAAAGAGCGCTCCGTGGCTGCTGCCAAGGCTGCTGAATCCGGCAAGCCTGCTGAAATCGTCACCAAGATGGTGGAAGGTTCCGTGCAGAAGTACCTGAAGGAAGTGTCTCTGGCTGACCAGGTGTTCGTGAAGGCTGAAGATGGTAAGCAGACTGTGGCTGCCATGCTGAAGGCTGCTAACACTACCGTGAAGGGCTTTACCCTGTACGTGGTGGGTGAAGGCATCGAGAAGAAGGCCGATGACTTCGCTGCTGAAGTGGCTGCCCAGATGGCCGCTGCTAAGGGCGCTTGATATTTATATTTAGCTAGCCCAACCGTTCCCTTTATTTCCTGATATCACCTTAATTAGCCGCCGGAGAATCCCTATGACACAAGTTCAACCAGTCCACAAGCGCATTTTGCTCAAGTTATCTGGTGAGGCGCTCATGGGGGACGATCAGTTCGGCATCAATCGTGCCATCATCGAACGCATGGTCAGCGAGATTGCTGAAGTGACCAAGGTGGGTGTTGAGGTAGCGATCGTGATCGGGGGCGGTAACATCTTCCGTGGCGTAGCAGGTGGCTCGGTCGGTATGGACCGGGCAACCGCCGACTACATGGGCATGCTCGCCACGGTGATGAATGCATTGGCTCTGGCCGATGCCATGGACAAGCAGGGTCTGACAGCGCGCGTGATGTCTGCCATTGGCATCGAGCAAGTGGTTGAACCCTATGTGCGTCCCAAGGCGTTGCAGTATCTGGAAGAGGGCAAGGTGGTGGTGTTTGCAGCCGGCACTGGTAATCCTTTCTTCACCACAGATACGGCTGCTGCCCTGCGTGGCGCTGAAATTGGCGCAGAGGTTGTGCTCAAGGCGACCAAGGTGGATGGCGTGTACACCGCAGACCCTATGAAGGATCCTGAGGCAACGCGTTACACCAAGCTGGCATTTGATGAGGCCATCGGTCGCAATCTGGGCATCATGGATGCCACGGCTTTTGCGCTGTGCCGTGACCAGAAGTTGCCCATCCGCGTGTTTTCCATCGTCAAGCCCGGCGCTTTGCTGCGTGTGGTGATGGGCGAGGACGAAGGTACACTGGTGTACGCTTGATTTGTTAAGAGCGACTTCTGGCCTTCCTTGTGCAAACACAGGAAGGCCGTTTGCTTTCAGAGGTAACAGATATGACGATTGCTGAAATCAAGAAAAATGCGGAAACCAAGATGGGGCAGTCCATCGAGGCTCTGAAGAACAACCTGTCGCGTATCCGTACCGGTCGCGCCAGCCCCCAGCTGCTGGATGTGATCCATGTGGAGTACTACGGCTCCATGGTACCGCTGTCGCAGGTGGCGAACCTGTCGCTGCTGGATGCACGCACTATCAGCGTTCAGCCCTGGGAAAAGAACATGTCGGCCAAGATCGAAAAGGCCATTCGTGAAAGCGATCTGGGTTTGAACCCCGCTTCCATGGGTGATCTGATTCGTGTGCCCATGCCTCCCATGAGCGAGGAGCGTCGCAAGGAAATGACCAAGCTGGCACGCAATGAAGGCGAAGCCTCCAAGGTTGCTGTGCGCAATCTGCGTCGCGATGCCAACGAAGCCGTCAAGCGCCTGGTCAAGGACAAGGAGGCTTCGGAAGACGATCAGAAGCGCTCTGAAGCTGACATCCAGAAGCTGACAGACAAGTTCATCGCAGAGATCGATGTGCTGGTGTCTGAAAAGGAAAAGGACATCCTGGCTGTGTAATCAGTCAAGGACGCAGAGCGAGGCTTATGACTACGAAGATGACTGTGGTGCCGTCGCATATTGCCATCGTGATGGATGGCAATGGGCGCTGGGCCAAAAAACGTTTTATGCCCCGTCTGGCGGGGCATAAGCAAGGCCTGGAAGCTCTGCGTCGCTGCGTGCGCCTGTGCATTGAGCGCGGCGTGCGTGTGCTGACGGTGTTTGCATTTTCGTCGGAGAACTGGAATCGTCCTGAGGATGAAGTCAGTGGACTGATGAATCTGCTGGCGGGTGCACTGACCAAGGAAGTGCCCAGCCTGCACGCAGAAGGCGTGCAGCTGCGTTTTGTGGGAGAGCGCGCCAATCTCTCTGAAAAAGTGCGCAATGGTTTTGCGCAGGCAGAGGCTCTGACAGCAGGTAATGACTGTCTGGTGTTCAATATCTGTTTCAACTACGGTGGCCGTTGGGACATTGTGCAGGCTGCAGCACGGCTGGCCCAAGAAGGCAAACCTATTACGGAAAGCAGCCTGAGTGCTGCCATGGCGCTGGCTCATGTGCCTGATCCGGATCTGGTGATTCGTACGGGTGCTGAAACACGCATCAGCAACTTTTTGCTGTGGCAGTCAGCGTACTCTGAGTTTTATTTCAGTTCGGCGCTGTGGCCGGACTTTGGTGCAGAGCAGCTCGATGCTGCGATTGCTGACTTTGCGCAGCGTGAACGCCGCTTTGGCAAAACCTCTGAACAAATAACCCCGACATCTGGCGAGCAGGTGTCCGCTTGAAGGGAGAGCGCCTATGCTCAAGCAGCGCGTGATCACGGCCTTGGTTTTGCTGGCCATTTTGCTGCCTGCCATGCTCAGCTCTGATACTTTGGCATTTAACGCCATAGTTTTGCTGATGCTTTCACTGGCTGGCTGGGAGTGGGGAAGGCTGAATGGTTTGCGCATGCCGGGTGCCGTATGTACAGGGCTGCTGGTTCTGGTAGCCGGGCTGGGCTTGGGCTATAGCGGTTTTGTTGCGCAGTCGCACACGGTGCTATGGCTGGCTGCTGGCGGGGTGTGGGTGCTGGGTAGTGCGGCCTTGATCAAGTCGGGTGTACCGGGTTGGGGAAAGATTCCTGTGGCGGTACGCTGGGTTGCGGGCGTCTTGGCTTTGTTGGTGGCAGGGTTGGCCATCGTTCAGGCGCGTGCCATTGGTATCAACTTCTTGCTGTCGGTGCTGGCGCTGGTGTGGGCAGCAGACATATTTGCCTACTTTGCAGGCCGTGCCTTTGGCCTGCGCTTTACCAAGGTCAAACTGGCCCCCTCCATCAGTCCCGGCAAGAGCTGGGAAGGTGCATGGGGTGGCTTTGCCGGTGTGTTTTTGATGGCCTGTCTGTGGGTGTGGCTCGATGCACGTCTGCATGCTCAGGTTGGCAGCCTGTACACACGCTTGTTTGACCAAGGCTGGTGGATGTTGCTGATGGCTGTGCTTTTCTTGACAGCCATGAGTGTGATTGGCGATCTGGTGGAGTCCTTGATCAAGCGCAGTGCGGGGGTCAAGGACAGCAGCCAGCTTTTGCCGGGTCACGGTGGTGTGCTGGACCGTATTGATGCTTTATTGCCCACCCTGCCGCTGGCCATGATGCTGACTTCTTTGGTGCATTCATGAAACAACGCCTGACGGTACTGGGCTCTACGGGCTCGATTGGTACCAACACGCTGGATGTGGTTCGTCGCCACTCCGACCAATACGAAATTTTTGCGCTGAGTGCTGCCACGCAGGTGGAGCTGATGCTGGCACAGTGTGCGGAGTTCAAGCCGCGCTACGCGGTGATGGCCAGTCAGTCACATGCCTTGCAGTTGCAGGAAAAGTTAAAGGCGAATAGCCTTCCAACGCAGGTCCTGCTTGCCTCTAATGCTCTTGAAGAAATAGCATCTCACCCGGATGTTGATGCTGTGATGGCGGCCATCGTGGGGGCAGCAGGTCTGGCGCCGGCGCTCGCAGCGGCCCGTGCTGGCAAGCGCCTGTTGCTGGCGAACAAGGAAGCCTTGGTCGTAGGTGGTGCCTTGTTTATGCAGACCGTGCACGACAGTGGCTGCACCCTGTTGCCCATTGACAGCGAGCACTCTGCCATCTTCCAGTGCCTGCCAGAAGACCGCAGCACCTGGAAGACACGTATCGACAGCCTGCTGCTGACGGCGTCAGGCGGCCCTTTCCGTCAGCGTGATCCCAGTACGCTGTCGGAAATCACTCCTGCGCAGGCCTGTAAGCACCCCAATTTCTCCATGGGGCGCAAGATCTCGGTGGACTCTGCCACCATGATGAACAAGGCGCTGGAAGTGATTGAGGCGCGCTGGCTGTTTGATGTGGCGCCTGATCAGATCAAGGTGGTGATTCATCCGCAGCAGATCGTTCACTCCATGGTGCAGTTCAAGGATGCGTCCATCTTGGCGCAGCTGGGCACGCCCGATATGCGTGTGCCGATTGCCTGTGGTCTGGCATGGCCTGAGCGTATCGAAAGCGGTGTGGAGCGCCTGGATTTTGCAAAGCTGACGGCGCTGACCTTTGAGGAAGCAGACGAACAGCGTTTCCCGGGGTTGTATCTGTCCTGGCAGGCACTGAAGGCGCCAGAAGGTACGACGACGGTGCTCAATGCAGCCAATGAGGTGGCCGTTGCGGCCTTCCTGTCTGGTGAGTTGCGCTTTGACCAGATTCACGCAGTCAACCGTGCCACTATGGAGGCATTGCAGCCTCAGCGCCCGGATAGCCTGGAAGCCTTGTTAAGCTTGGATGCTGAAGCGCGCAGCGTGGCCTGGGGGCTGCTGCGTCACATGGTGGCTTAGGTCATCGTCTTATCTGCCGCTAGGAATTCATGCTGACTGTTCTTGCCTTTGTTGTTGCTCTGGGGCTGCTGATTGCTGTCCATGAGTATGGTCACTATCGCGTAGCAGTGGCCTGTGGTGTCAAGGTGCTGCGCTTTTCCATTGGTATGGGCAAGCCCTTGTTCCGCTGGAGAGGCAAGAACGGTGAAACTGAATTCGTGATTGCCGCACTGCCTATTGGGGGCTATGTGCGCATGCTGGATGAGCGAGAAGGTGACGTGCCCGCAGACCAGCTCTCACGGGCGTTCAATCGACAGCCTTTGCGCAAGCGTGCCGCAATTGTGGCGGCAGGGCCCGCTGCAAATCTGCTGCTCGCCGTCCTGCTGTATGGCTTGGTGAACTGGATGGGGCAGGAGCAGCCGCAAGCCATTATTGCCAAGCCTGCGCAGGCGACGCTGGCAGAGCGTGCGGGCTTGTTGGGCGGAGAGCAGATTCTCAGTGTGCAGACTGCTGGTGCAGATGCTGCTGCGGTGGAGTCTTTTGAGGCTTTGCGCTGGGCGCTGATGCAGGCAGCCCTCAATGGCCGTGATGTAGAACTTATCTGGCAAAAGGCAGGCGGGCGTGAGCAAGGTCAGGCATATTTGCCGCTTTCCTCCTTGCAGGGCTCGGATCTGGATCAGACTGCTTTGCGCCAGATTGGCATTGAATATCCTTGGTCACCTGCGGTGCTGGGGGATGTGCTCACGGGCATGCCAGCCGAGAAAGCAGGGTTGCAGCCTGGCGATCGGGTACTTCAGGTCAATGACATACAGATTACGGATGCTCCGCAGCTGCGCAGTCTGATTCGCAGTGCTGCAGCCGATCCAGCTGTACAAAACGCGATGTGGCTGATTGAGCGTCAAGATCGCCAGCTGCAGCTTCCTGTGGAACTGGATGTGGTTGAAGACAAAGGCCTGGCAATTGGCCGGGTCGGCGCCATGATAGGCAGCGCACCAGCCATGGTCTTGGTGCAAAAAGGGCCGATAGATAGTTTGCTCGCAGGTGTGGTCAAGACCTGGGATGTGTCCGTGCTGAGCTTGCAGATGATGGGCAAGATGTTGATTGGGCAGGCATCTTTGCAAAACCTCAGTGGTCCGCTGACGATTGCTGACTATGCTGGCAAATCAGCCAGCCTTGGCTTGGTGCAGTACATCTTGTTTTTGGCCCTGATCAGCGTCAGCCTCGGCGTCTTAAATCTGCTGCCGCTTCCTGTTTTGGATGGTGGGCACCTGATGTATTATCTTTGGGAAGGCGTGACTGGCCGTGCGGTCAGTGACGTCTGGATGGAACGCTTGCAACGGGGGGGCATAGGCCTTTTGCTGGTGATGATGTCCATCGCTTTGTTTAACGATATCAGCCGCATTTGGGGCTAACGAGTCTCTGCCGATCCGCAAGGATGGCGCCTGCATCACAAATGAAACTATCTAAAAATCGATATGCTGCTCGCACGGCCTTGGCTGTGGCAGCCTTGCTGAGTGCTGCACAAGCTGCATGGGCTTTAGACCCATTCAAGGTCCAGGATATTCGTGTCGAAGGCCTGCAGCGCGTAGAGCCAGGAACGGTATTTGCCTCCATGCCTATTCGTGTAGGTGAAGAGTACAACGACGATAAAGGCGCGGCAGCAATTCGCGCCTTGTTTGCGTTGGGACTTTTCAAAGATGTGCGCCTGGAAGCGAACGGCAATGTGCTGGTGGTAGTGGTGGAAGAGCGCCCAACCATTGCCAACGTAGAGTTTGTGGGCACCAAGGAGTTCGATAAGGAAGCCTTGCAAAAAGCCATGCGTGATGTGGGATTGGCAGAGGGTCGTCCTTTTGACAAGGCGCTGGCAGATCGTGCAGAGCAGGAACTCAAGCGCCAGTACATCAACCGCAGCCTGTACGGTGCAGATGTTGTGACTACAGTCACGCCCATCGAGCGCAATCGCGTGAACCTGACGTTCTCAGTGACTGAAGGTGAGCCAGCCAAAATCAATGACATCCGCATTGTGGGCAATCACGCCTTCAGTGAATCGACGCTCAAGAAACAGTTCGACCAGGACACTGGTGGCTGGATGAGCTGGTACACCAAGTCCAATCGTTATTCACGCAGCAAATTGAATGCTGACCTGGAGGCGCTGCGTTCGTATTATCTGCAGCGTGGCTATCTGGACTTTCGTATCGACTCGACACAAGTTGCGATTTCTCCAGACAAGCAAAAGATCTCACTGGTGGTCAATATCCATGAAGGGGACAAGTTTGTCGTCTCTGATGTGGAGCTGGATGGCAACTATCTGGGGCGTGAAGAAGAATTCAAGTCTCTGGTGAAGATTCGCCCTGGTCAGCCGTACAACGCAGACCAGGTGGCAGAAACGACCAAGGCATTTTCTGATCACTTCAGTAATTTTGGTTTTGCCTTTGCGCGTGTAGAGGCTGTGCCCGAGATTGATCGTGAGAAGAATCTCGTCAAGTTTGTGCTGCAGGCTGAGCCTTCGCGCCGTGCCTATGTGCGCCGCATCCATATCGAAGGCAATGATCGTACGCGTGACGAGGTGATTCGCCGTGAATTCCGCCAGTTTGAATCCTCTTGGTATGACGGTGACAAGATCAAGCTATCGCGCGATCGTGTAGACCGCCTGGGCTTTTTCACCGAAGTGGATGTCGATACCCAGGAAATTCCTGGTTCTCCTGACCAAGTGGACCTGGTGGTGCGTGTGAAGGAAAAACCCACCGGAGCAGTCACCTTGGGGGCGGGTTTCTCGAGCGCTGAAAAAGTGTCTTTGAGCTTTGGTATCAAGCAGGAAAATGCGTTTGGCTCGGGTAACTACTTGGGCCTTGATATCAATACCAGCAAATACAACCGTACGCTGGTGCTGAGTACCACCGATCCTTATTTCACACAGGATGGTATTTCTCGCACGATTGATGCCTTCTACAGAACATCCCGCCCTTATTCTGGTGATGTGTATGTGGATGACCAGGTGGTCAAGGCGGACCAGCTGTACAAGATCGTCTCCAAGGGGGCTTCAGTTCGTTTCGGTGTGCCTTTCAGCGAAATTGATACCGTGTATTTCGGTGCTGGTTTTGAGCAGACCAAGATTGATCGCGGTGTCTACATGCCTCGACAGTATGAGGCGCTTGCGGGTAAAAGCAACACTGCGATTCCTCTGACGCTGGGCTGGGGGCGCGACTCACGTGACAGTGCTCTGGCGCCTAATTCCGGACGTTATCAGCGTGTGAACGCAGAGTTGTCTCCAGCTGGTGATCTGAAGTATGTGAAAGCCACTTACCAGTTCCAGCAGTATGTGCCAGTGACCAAGGCTGTGACATTTGCCTTTAATACGGAGCTGGGCTGGGGTAAGGGTCTGGGTGGTAATGCCTACCCCATCTTCAAGAATTTCTATGCGGGTGGTCTGGGCTCGGTTCGAGGCTTTGAGCAAGGCAGTCTGGGGCCACGTGCTACAGAGTACATTGGCCCCAATGGCTCTATTGAGAAATACAGTGGCGGTAGTTACTCGTATCTGGGCGGTAACAAAAAAGCCGTCATGAACTTTGAACTGATTGCTCCGTTTCCTGGTGCTGGCAACGACAAAACTCTGCGCTGGTTCACGTTTGTCGACGTTGGCACTATTTATGGTGACAAGGAGCAGACACGAGGTCTTGGTGTTATAAACGCCGATGGTATGCGAGCATCAGCAGGTATTGGCTTGAGCTGGATCTCTCCGCTGGGACCACTGCGACTGGCTTGGGCGAACCCCATTCGCAAACAACCAGGTGATGAGTTGCAAAAACTTCAATTTCAAATTGGAACGGCTTTCTGATGAAAAAAATGTATCGCACATTGGCAGTTTCTGCCCTGTTGGGTGGTCTGGCACTGACCACTTACGCACAAGAATTTAAGGCAGGCTTTGTGAACACGGATCGTATCTTCCGTGAGGCATCGTCAGCCAAGGCTGCACAAAGCAAGCTGGAGCAGGAGTTTTCCAAGCGTGAGCGTGAACTGATCGCTGCAAGCAATCAACTCAAGAGTGCATCAGAAGCTTTTGAACGTGATGCGCCTACGATGTCGGAGAGTCAGCGTCTGGCCAAGCAGCGTGCCTTGGTCGAGCAGGATCGTGACTTCCAGCGCAAGAGCCGTGAGTTCCAGGAGGACCTGAGTGTCCGCAAGAACGAGGAATTGGCTCGCGTGCTTGAGCAGGCCAACCGGGTGGTGCAGCAAGTTGCTGAAAAGGAAAAGTACGACATCATCCTGCAGGAAGCTGTCTACGTGAATCCCAAGCACGACATCACGGATAAAGTGATCAAAGCTTTGAACGACGGTTCCAAGTAAGCCTTGAGGGCATGGAAGTGATTGTTCAGCTTGGACAAATACTCGATGCCCTGGGTGGAGAACTGGTGGGGGGCCGCAGAGAAATACCAATTTCTCGAATTGCTCCCCTCGAGACCGCAGATGCTGGATCTATCAGTTTTCTGAGTAACCCAAGGTACGAAGCACAAATGGCCGCCTCCAAGGCGGCCTGTGTCGTTGTTGCGCCTGGCATGCGTGCAGCTGCCGAGCGACGTGGGCCATGTATTGTGGCGGCCAATCCCTATGTGTATTTCGCAAAGCTGACGCAGCTCTGGAAAGCGCAGCAGCAGGGTGGCGTCCGGACTGGTATTCATCCGTCAGCAGTTGTGGACGCTACGGCGCAGGTGGATGTATCTGCCTATATTGGGCCACTGTGTGTGATTGGCGCAGGCGTGAAAATCGGTGCGCATACGGTGTTGACCTCTCGAGTGACGGTTGCCGATGGCTGTGAGCTGGGCCAGCGTTGCCTGGTTCATCCAGGCGTAGTGATCGGCGCTGATGGCTTTGGCTTTGCGAATGAGGCTGGGAGTTGGGTCAAGATCGAGCAGCTCGGTGGTGTACGCATTGGTAACGACGTTGAAATTGGCGCCAATACCTGCATTGACCGCGGGGCGCTGGATGACACTGTGATTGAGGATGGCGTCAAGCTCGACAATCTCGTGCAGATTGCGCACAACGTGCACGTAGGCGCGCATACAGTAATCGCGGGTAATACAGGTATTGCTGGCAGTGCACGCATTGGCAAGCACTGCTCGATTGGTGGTGCAGCCAACATCCTGGGTCATCTGAGCATTGCCGATGGGACCAGTATTTCTCCAACATCCATGGTGACTCGCTCGATTCACCAGCCAGGCTTGTACACTGGCATCTTTCCTCTGCAAACTAACGAGCAGTGGGAGAAAAACGCCGCATCGCTCAAGCAATTGCATGTGCTGCGAGAGCGCATCAAAAAGCTGGAGCTTGCGATGCAAGCGGAAAAAAGCAAGAACGGAAATTCATAATGGATATTCACGCAATTCTCAAGCAACTTCCTCATCGTTATCCTTTCCTGCTGGTGGATCGTGTTGTAGAGCTTGAGAGCAACAAGCGCATTCGCGCCATCAAGAACGTTACTTTCAACGAGCCTTACTTCATGGGCCACTTTCCTGGCCGTCCCGTGATGCCCGGTGTGCTGATGCTGGAAGCGCTGGCGCAAGCTGCAGGCCTGCTGGCATTTGATGCCATGGGGCAGGTGCCTGATGAAAACAATATCTACTACTTCGTGGGCATTGACTCGGCACGCTTCAAGCGTCCTGTCGAGCCCGGTGATCAGCTGATTCTGGAAGCTTCGATTGATCGCGTGCGCGCCGGTATCTGGAAGTTCAAAGGCATAGCTCGTGTGGGTGATGAAGTCGCCTGTGAAGCAGAGCTGATGTGTACCATGCGTTATGTAGGCCCTGAAAAGCAGGCTTGATGAGCAACGCCAATATCCATTCCACTGCCATCATCCACGAAGGAGCACAGTTGCATCCTTCCGTGACTGTGGGCGCATACAGCGTGATTGGCAGTCATGTCAAGGTGGGTGCTGGCACGCGTATTGGGCCACACTGCGTCATTGAGGGTTACACCACCATTGGTGAAGACAATCAGATTTTTCAGTTTGCTTCACTGGGTGCGCAGCCGCAGGACAAGAAATATGCGGGGGAGCCTACGCAGCTGGTGATTGGTGACCGCAACACCATCCGTGAGTTCTGTACTTTCAATACGGGTACGGCACAGGATTCGGGTGTGACGCGCGTGGGCAATGACAACTGGATCATGGCCTATGTGCATATCGCGCACGATTGCGTGGTGGGCAATCACACAATTTTGGCGAACAACGCCACGCTGGCAGGGCACGTTCACCTGGGTGACTGGGTGATTCTGGGTGGCCTCACGGGCGTGCATCAGTTTGTCAAAATCGGTGCGCATGCCATGTCGGGTTTTGCCAGCCGTATCGCACAGGATGTGCCCCCATACATGATGGTCGAAGGCAATCCACTGGCTGTGCGCGGCTTCAATATTGAAGGTCTGCGTCGCCGTGGCTTTACGCCAGAGCGTATCCAGGCGGTCAAGCAGATGCACAAGCTGCTTTACCGTCAAGGTCTGACCTTGCAGGCAGCGCAGCAGTCAATCGGTGATCTCTTGACAGAAATTCCTGAGGCGACCGCTGACATTGCGTTGATGCAGGAATTTTTGCAGGCATCCACCCGAGGTATTGCACGCTAGATATGTCGCTACAAGACCTATTTCAGCCTCGCATAGCGATGGTGGCCGGCGAGACGTCAGGTGACTTGCTCGCCGGTTTGCTTTTGGACGGCATGCAGCAGCAGTGGCCCGGCGTCTCCAGCTATGGCATTGGTGGGCCCTGCATGCAGCAGCGTGGTTTTGAAGCGCTGTGGCCCAGCGAGCGGCTGGCCGTGCATGGGTACAGCTTTGAAGTGTTGATGCGGCTGTGGGATATCCTGTCCATCCGCAAGCAGCTGCGCGCACGCCTGCAGCAAGATCGCCCCGATGTATTTGTTGGCGTAGATGCGCCGGACTTTAATCTGGGGCTGGAGCAGGATCTGCGCGCGGCAGGCATCAAGACTGTGCATTTTGTGTGCCCCTCCATCTGGGCCTGGCGCCCGGAGCGCGTACACAAGATTCGTGCTGCGGCCGATCATGTACTCTGCCTGTTTCCGTTTGAGCCTGATTTGCTGGCGCAGCATGACATTGCTGCGACCTATGTCGGCCACCCGCTGGCGCAAGTCATCCCCATGGAGCCTGACCGTGCTGCGGCGCGTACGCGCCTGGGGTTGGAGCAGGACAAACCCGTGCTGGCTTTGCTGCCTGGTAGCCGCCGTGCCGAAGTGCAGTACATCGCCAAGCCATTCATGCAGGCCGCAGCGCTGCTCAAGCAGGAGTTTCCAGATCTGCAGGTGGTATTGCCTGCAGTGCCTGCTTTGCATGAGCGTCTGACTGCCTTGTCGCACGAGCTGCAAGTGGCGTCATGGCTGAAGATTGTCAAAGGTCAGTCGCACGATGTGCTGGCAGCCTGTGATTGCACCTTGATTGCCAGCGGCACAGCTACGCTGGAGGCCGCTTTGTTCAAGCGCCCCATGGTGATTGCCTACAACATGCACCCATGGAGCTACAAGCTCATGCAGCGCAAGCAATTGCAGCCATGGGTGGGTTTACCAAATATCTTGTGTTCAGACTTTGTGGTGCCTGAACTCCTGCAAGACCAGGCGACACCCCGTGCGCTGGCTGATGCGATTGCACAGTGGCTGGACCATAGCGAGCATGCACGGGCCAAGGTGAAGACCATACAGGCACGTTTTATCGCCTTGCACCACAGTTTGTTTCGAGATACCCCTCAGTTATCAGCACATGCCATCCAAAAAATCCTCTCTCCCTGAGCAAAGCACACTGCCTTGGCATGCGCCAGGTCTGGTTGCCGGGGTGGATGAGGCAGGGCGTGGCCCACTGGCAGGCCCTGTCGTTGCCGCCGCAGTGATTCTGGACGACTTGAACCCTATTGAAGGGCTGGCTGACTCCAAGAAGCTTTCCGCTGCACGTCGCGAAAAACTGTTCGACGAAATCCGTGCCAAGGCCCTGTGCTTTTGTATTGCACAGGCTTCGGTGGAAGAAATTGATCGCCTGAACATCCTGCAGGCCACCATGCTGGCCATGCAAAGAGCTGTGAATGGCCTGCGCCTGAAGCCCAGTCTGGTGCAGGTGGATGGCAATCGCATTCCAAGGCTGGACATGCAGGCCGAGGCTATTGTGAAGGGGGATGCCAAGGTGCAGGCCATCTCTGCTGCATCCATCCTCGCCAAGGTGCATCGTGACCGCTGGTGTCAGGAGTTTGATCTGCAATATCCGGAATACGGTTTTGCGGCACACAAAGGCTATGGCACGGCTGCCCATTTGCAGGCTTTGCGCGGACTGGGGGCTACGCCCGAGCACCGCCGCAGCTTTGCGCCTGTGACGCAGGTGCTGCAAACCTCGACAGCGCTTTCTGGCGCAGTGACAGAGCTATGAACATCACAGAAATTTCTTCGCGCGACAACGCGTTTGTCAAAGAGCTGCGCCGCCTCTCGCGCGAAAGCGGCATGTATCGCAAGCTGGGCCATGTGTGGCTGGAAGGTGACCACCTGTGCCGCGCAGCCCTCACGCGTGGTCTGACACCCAAGGTAGCTGTTTTTTCTAAGTCTTTTTGGCCTCTAACGCCCGTGGAATGGGCGCAAGCAGCTAGCAAAGTAATAGTTTTGGATGATGCCTTGTTTGCAGATATCAGCGGTCTGGAGTCGCCTGCACGCATGGGCTACATCCTACCCTGGCAGGCGGATACGGCCATCTTGCCGGAGGCTCCTACCGTAGTGTTGGACCGTGTGCAGGATGCGGGCAATGTAGGCTCCATCTTGCGGTCGGCCTCTGCCTTTGGTTTCAAACAAATCATTGCCATGAAGGGTACGGCGGCGCTGTGGAGCCAGAAGGTGCTGCGTGCAGGCATGGGTGCACACTTTGCCTTGCACCTGGTAGAAGGGGTGGGGCCTGAGGCGCTGCAGCAGCTCAAGGTGCCGCTGCTGGTCACCAGTTCGCACCGTGGGGGGCTGATTCATGCATCGACATTGCCATGGCCCTGTGCATGGGCCATGGGGCATGAAGGGCAGGGCGTGGGTGAAGCAGTAGAAGCCTTGGCTGCGCAGCATGTGCGTATTGCCCAGCCTGGCGGAGAAGAGTCCCTGAATGTTGGTGCGGCGGCTGCTATCTGTTTACACGCCAGCGCGCTTTCTGCACTGAAGTGAGGCACTCCTCATGCGGGTTTATAAGAGCCTGCATGAGGCGATGGATATAATGAGTGGCTTTTCAGCATTATTTCCATACGCCTAGCGACGCTTTCCTCGCCATTCATTGCAGACAAAGCAACATGCTCCACGACGCTAGGTCGCAGGAGCACGCGCTGGGCGTAACCGTATTTAGAACCGGAGAATCCAGTGCTTTTGTCTCTTCAGGGAAGCTTCCCATCCGCCATCCTGGCGCTCGCAGACGGCACGGTCTTTATTGGCAATTCCATTGGTGCGCAAGGCACCACCGTGGGTGAAGTGGTGTTCAACACTGCTATCACTGGCTATCAGGAAATCCTCACCGATCCTAGCTACTGCCAACAGATCGTTACGCTGACATACCCCCACATCGGCAACTACGGTGTGAACCGAGAGGATGTGGAAGCCGACAAAGTCCATGCTGCAGGTTTGATCATCAAGAATCTGCCACTGCTGGCCAGCAACTTCCGCTGCGATGAAACTTTGTCCCAATATTTGGTGCGCAACCACACCGTTGCCATTGCCAACATTGACACCCGCAAGCTGACACGCCTGCTGCGAGACAAGGGCGCGCAAAACGGTGCCATCGTCGGTCTGGCAGCGGGTGAGCAAGTGACCCAGGCCAAGATTGACGAAGCACTGGCGGCTGCCAAGGCTGCGCCAGCCATGAAGGGGCTGGATCTGGCCAAGGTGGTGACCACCGAAGCTGCCTACGACTGGACGGAAACCGAGTGGAAGCTGGGCGAAGGCTACGGCAAGCTCGAGAGCCCCAAGTTCCACGTCGTGGCCTATGACTTTGGCGTGAAGAAGAACATCCTGCGTATGCTGGCTGAGCGCGGCTGCAAGCTGACCGTGGTTCCTGCCAAGACGCCTGCCAAGGACGTGCTGGCGCTGAATCCTGATGGTGTATTCCTGTCCAACGGCCCTGGCGACCCAGCGCCTTGCGACTACGCCATTGCTGCGGCGCAGGAAATCATGGCCGCCAAAAAGCCTTTGTTTGGCATCTGTCTGGGCCACCAGATCATGGCCCTGGCCTCGGGTGCCAAGACCTTCAAGATGCAGAACAGCCACCACGGTGCCAACCACCCTGTGAAGGAATTGGCCACCGGCCGCGTGAGCATCACCAGCCAGAACCACGGTTTTGCCGTGGAAATGGATACCCTGCCAGCCAATGTTCGCCCCACGCACATCAGCCTGTTTGACGGCACGCTGCAAGGCCTGGAACGCACCGATGTGCCCGCCTTCTGCTTCCAGGGCCACCCCGAGGCTTCGCCCGGACCCCATGACATCGCCTATTTGTTTGACCGCTTTACCGCGCTGATGGAGAGCCACAAAAATGCCTAAGCGCACCGACCTCAAAAGCATTCTGATCATTGGCGCTGGCCCCATCGTGATTGGCCAGGCCTGTGAATTTGACTACTCCGGCGTGCAGGCCTGCAAGGCGCTGCGCGAAGAGGGTTACAAGGTCATTCTGATCAACAGCAACCCAGCGACGATCATGACCGACCCCAATACGGCGGACGTGACCTACATCGAGCCCATCACCTGGCAGACGGTCGAGAAGATCATCGCCAAGGAGCGCCCCGATGCCATCCTGCCCACCATGGGTGGCCAGACTGCGCTGAACTGCGCGCTGGATCTGTGGAAGCACGGTGTGCTGGATAAGTACAACGTGGAGCTGATCGGTGCCAAGCCTGAAGCCATCGACAAGGCAGAAGACCGCCTGAAGTTCAAGGACGCCATGACCAAGATTGGTCTGGGCTCCGCACGCTCGGGCATTGCGCACTCCATGGAAGAAGCCTGGGAAGTGCAAAAGCACGTGGGTTTCCCCACCGTGATTCGCCCCAGCTTCACGCTGGGCGGCACAGGCGGTGGCATTGCCTACAACGCCGAAGAATTCGAGACCATCTGCAAGCGCGGTCTGGAAGCATCCCCCACCAACGAACTCCTGATTGAAGAGTCGCTGCTGGGCTGGAAAGAGTACGAGATGGAAGTGGTGCGCGACAAGGCGGACAACTGCATCATCGTGTGCTCGATCGAAAACCTGGACCCCATGGGTGTACACACCGGTGACTCCATCACCGTGGCGCCTGCACAGACGCTGACCGACAAGGAATACCAGATCATGCGCAATGCCTCGCTGGCCGTGCTGCGTGAAATTGGTGTGGACACTGGCGGCTCCAACGTGCAGTTCTCGGTGAATCCCAAGGACGGTCGCATGATCGTCATTGAGATGAACCCCCGCGTCTCGCGTTCCTCGGCACTGGCTTCCAAGGCCACAGGTTTCCCAATTGCCAAGATCGCGGCCAAGCTGGCTGTGGGCTTTACGCTGGACGAGCTCAAGAACGAAATCACCGGTGGCGCAACCCCCGCATCGTTCGAGCCCACCATCGACTACGTGGTCACCAAGATCCCACGTTTTGCGTTCGAGAAGTTCCCTGCTGCTGACAACCGCCTGACCACCCAGATGAAGTCTGTGGGTGAGGTGATGGCCATTGGCCGTACCTTCCAGGAATCCTTCCAGAAGGCCCTGCGTGGTCTGGAAGTGGGCGTGGACGGCATGAACGAGAAGACCCAGGACCGCGAAATCCTGGAAAAGGAACTGGGCGAGCCTGGTCCCGAGCGCATCTGGTACGTGGGCGATGCCTTCGCTGCCGGCTGGACGCTGGATGAAGTGCACAACATCACCAAGATCGACAAGTGGTTCCTGGTGCAGATCGAAGAGATCGTGAAGATCGAACTCGAACTGGACAAGCACTACGAAGCCCATGGTGACAAGGCGCTGTCCATGCTGGACGCTGCTACGCTGCGCGCCTTGAAGCAAAAGGGTTTCTCTGACCGTCGCCTGGCCAAGCTGCTGCACACCACCGACAAGGCCGTGCGCGAAGCCCGCAAGGCACTGAAGGTGCGCCCCGTGTTCAAGCGCGTGGACACCTGCGCAGCGGAGTTCGCCTCCAACACCGCCTACATGTATTCGACGTATGACGAAGAGTGCGAAGCCGCACCTTCGGACAAGAAGAAGATCATGGTGCTGGGTGGTGGCCCCAACCGCATCGGCCAAGGTATTGAGTTTGACTACTGCTGCGTGCACGCAGCCATGGCCATGCGCGAAGATGGTTACGAAACCATCATGGTCAACTGCAACCCCGAAACCGTTTCGACCGACTACGACACGTCCGACCGCCTGTACTTCGAGCCACTGACGCTGGAAGACGTGCTGGAAATCGTGGACGTGGAGCAGCCTGACGGCGTGATCGTGCAATACGGCGGTCAGACACCTTTGAAGCTGGCCCTGGGTCTGGAGCGCGAAGGCGTGAAGATCATCGGCACGACCCCTGACATGATTGACGCAGCCGAAGACCGTGAGCGCTTCCAGAAGCTGCTCAACGACCTGGGTCTGCGCCAGCCACCTAACGCGACTGCGCGTACGGAAGAAGAAGCACTGGAAAAGGCTGCTGGCCTGGGCTACCCCCTGGTGGTGCGTCCTTCCTACGTGCTGGGCGGCCGTGCGATGGAAATCGTGCACGAGCAGCGCGACCTGGAGCGCTATATGCGCGAAGCCGTGAAGGTTTCCAACGACTCCCCCGTGCTGCTGGACCACTTCCTGTCCAACGCCATTGAGTGCGATGTGGACTGTGTGCGTGACAAGACAGGTGCCGTGTACATCGGCGGTGTGATGGAGCACATCGAACAAGCGGGCGTGCACTCCGGTGACTCGGCCTGCTCGCTGCCTCCTTACTACCTGAAGGCTGACACTGTGGCTGAAATCAAGCGCCAGACCGCTGCCATGGCCGCAGGCCTGAACGTGGTGGGCCTGATGAACGTGCAGTTCGCCATCAAGGAGCAAGACGGCCAGGACGTGATCTACGTGCTGGAAGTGAACCCCCGTGCTTCGCGTACCGTGCCTTTCGTCTCCAAGGCGACCGGCGTGCAGCTGGCCAAGGTGGCAGCACGCTGCATGGCTGGCGACACTCTGGCAGAGCAAGGCATCACCAAGGAAGTGACACCGCCTTACTTCAGCGTCAAGGAAGCGGTGTTCCCCTTCGTGAAGTTCCCCGGTGTGGACACCATCCTCGGCCCTGAGATGAAGTCCACTGGTGAAGTCATGGGCGTGGGCAAGACCTTCGGCGAAGCCTTTGTGAAGAGCCAGCTGGGCGCAGGCGTGAATCTGCCTGAGTCTGGCAAGGTGTTCCTGTCGGTGAAGAACAACGACAAGGCACGTGCCGTGGCTGTGGGCAAGGAGCTGGCTGCCATGGGTTACACCCTGTGCGCTACGCGCGGCACTGCAGCTGCTCTGGCAGAAGCGGGCCTGGAAGTGCAGGCTGTGAACAAGGTGGCAGAAGGTCGCCCTCACATCGTGGACATGATCAAGAATGGCGAAATCGCCATGGTCATCAACACGGTGGAAGAGCGCCGCAACGCCATTGCGGACTCCCGCGCCATCCGTACCAGCGCTTTGCTCAACCGCGTGACCACCTTCACCACCATCTTCGGCGCAGAAGCTGCCGTGGATGGCATGAAGGCCATGCGTGGCGATCTGGAAGTACATTCGGTGCAGGAATTGCACGCAATGTTGCAGCATTCATAGGCTGCATCGGGTTTTACTGAGGGTCGGCGGCTGTAAACACGGCATAATTGACCCCTAAACCTAGGAACACCGCCGCGCGGCTCACTGCGCGGCGGTTTGCTTTTGGGGCGTCCCATCCATACAGCCACGTCGTGTGGCGCTCTGGACATGCCCTTGTGGCGCAACTGCGCAATCGTGCGCGTGTACGCCCAGCCGTATGTGGAGAAACTGACATGGCAACCATTCCAATTACCAAGCGTGGCGCAGAAAAGCTCAAGGCCGAGCTGCAGCGCCTGAAGACTGTGGACCGTCCTGAAGTGATTCAGGCCATCGCCGAAGCACGTGCCCAGGGCGACCTGAGTGAAAACGCCGAGTACGAGTCCGCCAAGGATCGCCAGGGCTTTATTGAAGGCCGCATCATGGAGATCGAAGGCAAGCTCTCGACCGCACAGATCATTGACCCCGCCGCACTCGATGCGCAGGGCCGCGTGGTGTTTGGCGCGACTGTCGATCTGGAAGACGAAGACACGGGCAACCAGGTGACCTACCAGATCGTGGGTGAAGACGAGGCCGATCTGAAGCACGGCCTGATCAACATCTCCAGCCCTATTGCCCGCGCCCTGATCGGTAAGGAAGAGGGCGACGTGGCCGAAGTGCAGGCCCCCGGTGGTGTGCGCCGCTACGAAATCGTTGCGGTCAAGTACATCTAAGGCAACGCTTCAGCAGACATGGCCATACACAGCACACGCCCCAAAGCTGCGCTGGCGCTCGCTGGCAGCTGGCTGCTGACGCTCAGTCTGAGCACGCTGGCCGTGGCCGTGCTGCTGCTCAGTGCCAGCAACTGGCATGCGGTGCGTGACCAGCTGCAGCAGCTGAGTTTGTGGCAATCATGGATTTCTATAGCAGCTTGCGCTGGTCTGCTGGTCATTTCGCGTAAAAAACACTCGGAAAACCAGCAGGAATGGGCGCAAGGCGCTCTACTTATTTATGTGATTGGTGGCTTGCTGACTGCGCTGGTGCTGCACCATGGTGTGCTGACACAGTTTCTGGCGCAGCACGAGAGTCTGCTGCGTCAGGCGCAGGTGCTGGTACTGCTGGCGCTGCACTGGCTGTGTGCCGTGCTGACACTGCGCAGCCTCTGGCGATTCCGCCAGGCTGGCTGATACGGCTGCTGAACACCATCCATGAAAAAAACCGCTGGGCGCAAGCCGCAGCGGTTTTTTCTTGCCAGCAGATGTAGCTTAGAAGCGGTGGCGGATACCCACGGCTACGCTGGTGCCGGAACCGTTGCTTGCTGTGAATGGAGAAGGCATGTTCTTGATCTTGTCGTACATCACCACGGTGTACACATCGGTGCGCTTGGACAGGAAGTGGTCATAGCCCAGGGTATAGGTGGTGCGTTTGATATCTGCAGGGTTAGCAGTTTCTGCCTTGGTGTAGGCCGCAGCAGCCTTGAAGGTGCCAGCCTTGGTTACAGGCACGTCTACGCCCAGCGATGTGGTCTTGGCGTCGTACTTGGGGACAGTCGAGTCCTTGACCTTGGATTGGCCGTATGTGGCATACAGTTTGGCTACGGAGAAGTCATAGCTGCCGCCCAGCATCCAGTTTTGCTTGGTAGGCTGCTCTGAAGTGTTGGGGTTACGAATCTGAGCGCGCTCGATGAAAGCAGTCAGGGCCAGCGGGCCCTGGAAGTACAGCACATTGGCGCCTACGTTCTTCTTGTTCTTGTTGTCGCCGCTTTGCTCACCAAACTGGTAGTGCAGGTTGGCGCTCAGACCGCCAAAGCTGGGAGTGCTGTAGGTGATCTGGTTGCTCCAGCCAGTGTCCGCAGCTGTGGTCTTGTAGTTGTGGGTATCATCCACACCCCAGCCCGTATTGGCGTGCAGCACCAGCGGCGAGACAGTGAAGGAGTCACCGTAGGGGTTGAACAGGATGGTAGGCAGGAAGTTGGGGGCCATGGAGCGGCCCAGCTTTACCGTACCAAAGCCACCAGACAGGGAGACATTGGCGTCACGCGCGAAGAAAGTTTCGTCGTAGGCGCCGGAGCCTACGTCCCAACGACCAGGGGTGCCGGTGTCTGCGCGGAAGAAAGCACCCAGTGCAAAGCCAGCCTTCAGACCATTGCCCAGGTCTTCCGTGCCCTTGATGCCCCACCACGATGTGGTCAGGCCGCCAGAACCCACCTGGCTGGTGCGTGCACCACCGGGAGCCTTCATGGAGCCGACATACATGTCGACCAGGCCAGACAGTTCTACGGTGCTTTGGGCGTGCGCAGTACCCAGGCATGCCAGCGCGGCACCCAGGGCGATCAGAGTGTGTTTCATGGGGAATCCCTCAAAAGGTCAATAGCTAAGCTTGAAATTTTTTGAGCGAACTGCAGGCTGAAAACACTGTCTGCAGTTGCTTTTGCTTATAAAGCATGAGCCGTGCCAAATCGAGGGATGGTTGTGGGTACTGCGTAAGATGAAGTAGTAGGTCTTTACTTGCTGTGCATGCGGCTGAGCAAATCTTGTGCTGCGGCTTCTGGATCTGGCGCATTGACCAGTGCACGCACCACAGCAATCGAGCCCACGCCAGTGCTCAATACCTGTGGGAACTGCTCAGCCGCAATGCCGCCAATGGCCACCAGTGGGTACTGCTGCATCAGCCGCACATAGGCCTGCAGGCGTGCCACACCTTGCGGTGCGGTGGCCATTTTCTTGAGCGTGGTGGGGAACACGGCACCAAGGGCGATATAGCTGGGCTGCACCGCATGGGCACGCACCATTTCGGCGTAGCCGTGGGTGCTCACGCCCAGACGCAGGCCACTGGCACGGATGGCGTCCAGTTGCGCGCCTTCAAGGGCATCGAGGTCCTCCTGGCCCACGTGGATGCCGTATGCACCGGCATCAATGGCAGCCTGCCAGTGGTCGTTGATAAACAGGCGTGCGTTGGTGCCTTGCACGGCTGCCACAGCGGCCTGCACTTCGCGGCGAATGGCTGCCTGGTCCTCGCTTTTGAAGCGCAGCTGCACCGTGGGCACACCTGCGCGGGCCATGCGGCCTACCCATTCGGCAGTGGGTAGTACGCCGTACAGGCCCAGTGCACGGGGGCATTCTGGGAAAGCCAGCGTGGGGTCTGTACCTGCCAGGCCAAAGTCCTGCGGGTCATCAGGCCAGTGGGCGGCATCGAACTGGCCAGTACGTTCTGTCTGGCGCTGCCAGGCCTGGGCCAGGCATTCGGCGTCAATGGCGATAAAGCCCAGCGCGCTGCAGGCCTGCAAAGCGGCGAGATACGCCGGTTCGCTGCGGCTGGGGGCTGGCACAGGCTGCGAGGGCAGCGTGTCAGACGTAAAGGTGGCGCGGTGCGCGGCCACGATGGCGCTGGCCATCTCGGTGATGTGCTGCTCAGTCATGGTGCCAGAACGGTGTGCCAAGAACGGGGGTGCTGGGCTGGGCGGCAGATTGCTCAGCCATGGCACCAGCCAGATAGCCATCACGGCCAGCCTGCACGGCATCGGCAAAGGCACCAGCCATGCGCACGGGGTCTTCCGACAGGGCCACGGCGGTGTTGAGCAGCACGCCATCAAAGCCCCACTCCATGACGGTGCAAGCGTGCGAGGGGCGGCCCAGACCGGCGTCCACGATCAGTGGCACATTCAGGCGCTCGCGCAGCACCTGCATGGCATAGGGGTTGGCAGGGCCACGGCCTGTGCCGATGGGTGCGGCCCAGGGCATGACGGCCTGGCAGCCGACGTCCACCAGGCGCTGGCACAGCACCAGATCTTCGGTGCAGTAGGGCAGCACCTGAAAGCCGTCTTTGATAAGGATGGAGGCAGCTTCCACCAGATTCAGCGTATCGGGCTGCAAGGTGTAGTCGTCGCCAATCAGCTCCAGCTTGATCCAGGGCGTGTCAAACACTTCACGCGCCATCTGGGCGGTGGTGACGGCTTCCTGGATGGTCATGCAGCCCGCGGTGTTGGGCAGCACGGGCACGTTGAGTTTGCGCAGCAGCTCCCAGAAGCTGGCGCCGGTTTCGGCGGCATTGCTGCCCTGGCGGCGCAGGGAGGCGGTGACCATGGCGGGCTTGGCGCGTGTAACGGCGGCTTCCAGCACCGCAGGCGATGGGTAGCGCGAGGTGCCCAGCAGCAGGCGGCTGTGGAAGGTCTGGCCGTACAGCACCAGGCTGTCGGTGGCAGAAGAAGTCTCAGTAGTCATATCGTTTTGATAGCTGCCAGCGCCCGTCAGATAAGCGCTAGAGGCCAATTTCATTCAAATTTCTGAAAGATGCTCAGCCGCCTGTGACAGGGGCAATGATTTCCAGGCGATCGCCCGCTTGCAGGGTGCGAGTGGCATAGCCGGACTTGGGTACGAATTCCGTATTCACGGCAACGGCAAACGGTGGCCTGGGTTGCCATTGGGCAACGGCATCGGCCACGGTGGCGTGGTCAGGCAGTTCCACGGTTTGTTGGTTGATGGTGATGTGCATGTCTGTCCAGATCAGGGCAAAGACGGGGTAGAAAAAATCAGACGCCAGCAGGCTGGTGCACGGGCACGTCAAAGCGTTCGGCCAGCTCGGTGCTGCCGGTGCGCAGTATCTGCAGCGTGACGTCGAGCATAGCCGGAGAAATCATGTAGCCATGGCGGTACAGGCCGTTGACCTGCAGCACGCGCTCGCTCAGCCAGCGCACGGCAGGCAGATTGTCTGGCAGCGTAGGGCGGCACTGGGTGGCAATTTCCAGAATGCGTGCTTCGGCAAACCCTGAGTGCACGGTGTAGAGGGCGCTGAGCAGCTCCATGACCGAGCGCAGGCTGGCTGGGCTCATGTCGTCAGATTCGATCTCGGTCGCGCCAATCACAAACAAATGGTTTTCCTTGGGTGCGATGTACAGCGGATAGCGGGGGTGCACCAGGCGTGTGGGGCGCTGCAGGGTCACTTCAGGTGCATACACGCGCACGACCTCGCCGCGTATGCCGCGCAGGGATTTCCATTCGGTGCGCGCGCCCAGGCCGCGGGCGTCAATCACCAGATCGGGCTGGCCTGCGGTACCAGGCGCAAAGTCGGTGGTTTCGCGTGGGGTGTGCCAGTGAAAGTTAACGCCCAGGCGTGTCAGTGTTTTTTCAAGGGCAGCCAGCAGCTGGCGGTTGTCCAGCTGGCCTTCACCGGGCAGGTAGACGCCCTGAGTAAAACGGCCCTGCAGGGCGGGCTCTACGTCGTTCAGGCGCTGGGCGTTCAGGTTTTCCAGCGCTGGCAGCGTGGGGTTGATTCGGCGGTTTTTCTCAAACAGTCCGCACAGGCGGTTGGCGTCTGCTGTGTCCTGACGGTGCCAGACAACGAGCGTGCCGTTTTGCTGAAAGAAGACGTGCTCCTGGAGTTGCGCAATCAGCTCAGGCCAGCGCGTGAGGCCATACTGGCCCATGCGCACCACGCCGGGTTCGGTGATGGCCGACTCCGCCAGTGGCGCCAGCATGGCTGCTGCCACGCGAGCGGCGGCCCCATCGGCTTCGGGTCCCTTGGCTTCGAACATGTCCACGCGATGCCCTTCACGTGCCAGCTCCAGGGCCAGCAGACGGCCCATCAGGCCTGCGCCCAGAATGGCAATGTGTGAAGGTGAGGTCAGAGCGATCATGGTGAGTGTTTACGTCCGTTTATCTGTGTCGCCAAGGACAAAACGGGCGTGCTGCCGCTCCGGTGAAACTCCCCACGCCAGCATGATCTGGATCGGGTAGCGGGGCCTGCATGGCTGCATTGTCTGCCCCAGGGTCTTTCTCAGCCGCGCACCGGGCTGCCGTTCGTTGGCAGTTCTGGCGGGACACCCCTGTTTCGTCCACAAGCCTCGATTACAGCACAGCAGGGGGCACTGCGGGGCTGAGGCAGGAACAAGCCTTGGCTTGAGTCATAATTTTTCGTATGACGATGCAACAGATGCCTTCGGGCAGTGCCACTTCCTCCCTGCCGCGCTATGCGCGTGTGCTCTCCATCGCTGGCTCGGACAGCGGCGGTGGCGCAGGTATCCAGGCTGACCTCAAGACTTTTGCCGCACTGGGCTGCTATGGCATGACGGCGATTACCGCCATTACCGCACAGAACACGCAAGGTGTGCGCGCCATCCACGGTATTCCCCCCGAGATGCTGCAGGCGCAGATCGATGCCGTGATGCAGGATATTGGTGCAGACGCCATCAAGATCGGCATGCTGCACGCGCCAGAGATTGTGCATGTCGTGGCCGATGCCATTCGCCGCTATGGCATCACCAAGGTGGTGCTGGATCCGGTGATGGTCGCCACCAGTGGTGACAAGCTCATCCATGATGAAACCGCAGAAGTGCTGGTGCGCGAGCTGTTTCCGCTGGCGACCGTCATCACGCCCAACCTGGACGAAGCAGGCTGGCTGATTGGCCGCAAGATTGAAGATGTCTCAGACATGGAAGCTGCCGCCCAGGCGTTGCTGAATATGGGCGCGCCGCATGTGCTGCTCAAGGGCGGCCATCTGCCTGGTGAATGGGTGGTAGACCTGCTGGCAGGCAAGGACGGCTTGCGCAAGGAACTGGGCAGCCAGCGAATTCATACGCACAACGGCCACGGCACGGGCTGCACGCTCTCGTCCGCAATTGCGGCGCACATGGCACTGGGGTTTGAACTGCAGCCTGCGGTAGAGAGTGCGCGTACCTATATCGTGGGGGCAATTGCCTCGGGTGCGCAGGTACATACAGGGCAGGGGCACGGGCCGCTGAACCATGGTTTTGCACCATTGCCTCAGATGATTTTCAGGGGCTAGGGCTTATCCAGACTGCGCAAGCAGCTATAAAAAACGGCGCTTGAAGCGCCGTTTGCTGTTTGGGTGAGGGTAGTTCTTACCAGCCCCAGCCCAGGCTGGTAGACATCCAGCCTTCCTGGCCGTCAGCAGTTTGGACCTTGGCCCAGTCACCCTGCTTTTCCAGCGTCTTGACGATGTCGTACTTGTTCAGCTTGGTCACGACTGCGTGGTTGGTACCAGGGCCGGAGCGCAGGTTCACTGTATTGGCCTTGACCAGGAAGTGGGGCTCATCGGTGGTCAAGGGTTTGTGCACCCAGCCCAGCATGCCTTCAAAGTCCTTGACCTTGAGCCAGTCGCCTTCGCGTGCAATCACTTGCACGGGATAGCCTTTGATCAGCTCCCAGGCAATTTCAGACTTGGTGGTCGGTTTGGCGCGAATGTTGACGGTGTTGCCCTTGATACTCAGAAACTCTTGTGCTTGCGCGAGCGTAGGGGCAGCAGTCAGCATGCCAGTCAGCAACAGCGTCGCAAAGCCTCCACGGCGCAGGGAGCGGGTGAGGTGAAGGGTGAATGAGTGCAACACGCGGCAATAACTCATGTTAATCAATGGGATGAGGCACCGGGCTCACTCAAACATGCCGGTGGTTGAGCACCTGCGTAACCCGGCGGTATCACCAGTGCAAGCCTGTGACTTGCCTTGTGGTGTGAGCGGTGCTTCGAGCGTAATACACAGTGCCTCACATGGGGTGATCATGCCGCACAGCGCCTGATAGAAAGTTGTTTTCCTACAAGCTCAGAAGGCATGTGCTGACATTTTTACAACGCGGCGCATATTAACTGCTGAAACCTTTGGACACAACTAAACTGCGCAAGCAATTTTGCGCTGGATGAAAGCATGACAAAGCAGCAAGGTCTGGCTGTTGCATTCCAGTGCCGTATATGCAGGACGAGCATGCCCTGTGCCAGCTCCTATCTCTCAACGGTAGCCTGCGGCTATTGAAATGGCGCTGTCGGGATGTATGTCTCGTACAGCGCCATTGCAGTCTTCAGTGATTTCTCAGTGGTTTATCAGCTGACTGCGCTACGCGGCAGGCATCGTGCCAGCACAAAGCAGATCAACAGGGTAGGAATGGCGCGGCCTGCATCCTCGCTGATCAGCGGCATGCAGTGGTAGAGCACAATGCCACCCAGCCACAGCACGACGGTGCTCCAGCGCACGCTGTGCATGGTCTGCAGCTGTATTTGCGGCTGCCAGGCCAGGCGTCCCAGAATCACGCCAAACAGAGGTACAAACACCGAGCTGAGCAGCAGCAGAAATGGCTCAATGCTGTGCATGGGCAGCACCATTGCCAGCAGCACGCAGACCAGCGTCAGCAGCAGGCCCCACTGGCGCACACTCCAGCGCGGCAGCACGCTGTGTACCGCCATGGCGCCGGAGTAGGTGTCGCCATAGGCGTTGTCGACCTCGTCAATCAGAATCAGGCTCAGTGCAATCAGCCCCCCTTGAGCCAGCAGCAAGGCGGTGACCAGATCCTGGCTTGGCAGCGTCAATGCCACCAGCACGCCCAGTCCGTAGCACCAGATGTTGGCCAGCGCAAAGCCCAGCCAGGTGCCATGCAGGGCAGAGCGGCCATCGCGCCCGTGGCGTGCATAGTCAGCGACCAGGGGCAGCCAGGAAATGGGCATGGCTACCACCAGATCCATGGCTGGCAACCAGCCCAGGCCACCTGTGCCTTGCCGCTGCCAGATGTTGTGCCAGCCTTGCTGCAGTGCCAGCTGCACAAAGCTCCAGCTCAGCCACAGCAGCGACAGCACCACCAGCGGCAGTGCAACGCGTGCAATCAGCTGGCGCACCAGCTTGAGCATGGAGCCGCTGATCAGCAGGGCAATCACCATGCCCCAGAGCAGGGTGGCCATCACTGGCCAGTAGCTGGCCTGCATGCCCCCAGCCTCGCGGGCAATGGCGATGGTGGCATCGCGCATCACCACCAGTTCAAACGTGCCCCAGCCAATGAGCTGCACCAGATTCAGCAGGATGGGCAGCTTGGCAAACTGCGTGCCGTAGACATGCGTCATCAGCGCCGCACTGGAAAGCCCCGACCTGCAGGCAATCAATGCCATCCAGCCGAGCAGGCCTGCGCCCAGCAAGGAGCCCAGCACAATCGCCAGTACTGCCTGCTGGGTGGACAGTGCAGGCACCAGATAGGCACCCACCTGCATGACCAGCAGGCCTACGCCCAGACTGAACCACAGTGCGGCATGGTCACGAAAACCAAAGACACGCTCTGTATGGTGGGTGGGTGACAGCGCCTGGTTGTGCGGCGCTGAAGCGGAAGAAGAAACAGACATGAATGCTCCGTATGTCAACGAAGCAGGGGCCGTGACGGCGCGCCACGCCGCACCGGGAACCACGGCGGGCGAATCACCAGAACAGCTTCCCTGCGCGAGGATGATCTCGAACACGCGAAATAAATACGCGTGACAGGTTCAAAGGGTTTGATCTCAGCCCAGCTTTCGCTGGACACCCCTAGCTTTGCGGTCCTAAGACAGCCGCGCGATTGTGCATGGCTTAAATGAAAAAAGCCAGAAGCAAATGCTTCCGGCTTTGGGTGTGCTGGCTGACCGAAAGATCATCCAGACTTAAATAGGGTGTATGCGTAGTTAGGGGTGTATCCGAAGCATCCTAGATGCTCAGAACTGTCTAGTGGATAGGAGAAAACTTGACGGACTACTAGAGATTCCGATAGCCTCAAAAGGCTATGAAAAAAATAAGCAAATCTCGGCATGAATGGCTGACAAGACAGTGCAAGAACGGTCAGCGGAGAGCAGTCTTTGAGGCAAGATCTGCGAGCCGTATACCTCGGCGAATGCGTCCCTGTGTATTGGTTGCGCCTAGTATGCTAAATATCGCTCCTCTTCGTCCTCAGGAGACGAATGAGGCATGCCGGATTTTTTTGCAGTTTATAAAAACACTGAGGGAATTTCGTGGCGATGCATTATGCATAGATATGAGCAAAGCTTCCACCTTTGTGGCGACTGGAACTTTGTTGCTGAAAGCAGAACTAGCTTATTTGAAAGCTAGGGGAGTGCGTTTAAGTGGGATTCCATCAAAGAAGGAAAAAGCGACGCAAGTTTTGACTCAAACCGGTATTGCAGATCTTCTCAATCTTCCCTTATGTAAGAAGGTTGATCGAGAAGATACGGTGCACTGGCGTTATGCAGCTGGTGATTGGAGAAGGGCACAGCCTGAGCGTGTCGCAGGCTTGTTGCTCTCGGAAGATGAGTTATATGGATCTTCCTTGTATAGGGGGCTTATAGAGTCAGTTGCCAATAGCATTGAGCATGCTTACAAGGAGCATCCTGAACGACGGATTTTCTACGAGAACCAGGATGGCTGGTGGGGGTTTCAGCAGTATAGAGATGGGGTGCTTACGACTTGTATATGTGACTTGGGGATCGGTATCGCAAACGCACTCCCGATCAAGCTAGCCTCAGAGCCTACGATGCTTAACAAGTTGTTGGCACTATATAGGCGGCACAAGGGGCGTGATGTGCAGTCAATTCTTGCCTCGATAGAGTACGGCCGTAGCAGTGCGCAAGGGGATGCGCGTGGGAAAGGGATGCGCGATGCGCATCGAGTGATTGATGAGGCTGGTGAGGGGCAGCTTGCTCTCATTAGCAACCGGGGGTTTTATTTCTATCAGGTAGAAAAAAGAGGAGCTAAACCCCATGTAGGGACCAAGCGTTTGCCCATATCGATCAATGGGACCATCTACGTTTGGAAATTCCCTCTACAATTGACGAGTGTGCCAAGTAGTCTGCTTGGTCAAGGAGAGATGACATGACTACTCTGAGTGTGGCTCGCCAGTTCAGTAGATATCCTGGTGGTCGATTCAGAAGCATTAGCGACAACAGCGGCGAGGAGTTTCGTGACGATTTGCTGATCCCTGAGATTAAGAAGGGTGGCACTGTCATCGTCGACCTAGATGGTGTTGTTGGCTATGGCAGTAGCTTTCTGGAAGAGGTGTTTGGAGGGATTGTTCGAGTCATGCAATGGCGGTCTCGCTCTGAAGTCAACCAGCATTTGTCTTTGAAGTCCTCCCAAGAGAGTTGGCTACAGGAGGCCAATCAGTACATTGATGAGGCGGTTTCCAGTTTGACGCAGTAGTCTGTGCACACTCTCCCGCCATCACTTGACATTTTGCTGAAAATTCTGACGCCCTGCTTGGTGGTAGGCGGTTGGATTGTCGTCTATCGTTTGCAAGCTTTACAGGCGAGGCGGAAGGTCCTTCGCGAAATGGTTGATAAGGTTCGGCAAGAAATTGAAGAGCTTCAAGCTGCTGCGATCAAGTTTCATACAAGTGATTTTGATCTTGAAGCAAAAATCAATATTTCACTCTCTTTGACTAGAATTGAAAAAAGCTATCAGCTTTTTCCTCAAATTGCATCTGGGACGTGCGGGTGTTTCCCAGCTGTTGACCCGAAAAAAGTAGTTATTAATCCTGGATATATGGTGGATTTAAGGCGTGCTATTACCTTGAAGCACTTTGATGAGCCTGGTACTCCTTTAAAGATAACTGACTGCCAGGTTCAAGATATTATGGCTGCTTCTGCGCAATTATTATCTGCTGTCAATGATGTGATGGTTGCTGCATTGGACTAGTCGATTCACTTGCCCAAGCTGATATCGAGCGTGCAAGCTAAATAAGCGTGACAGGTTCAAAAGGATTTACTCTCAGTCCAGCTTGCACTGGGTGCCTCTAGCTTTTCCTGCGTGAGCTGTGCCACGATTGTGCGTGGGTTAAATGAAAAATGCTTCTGACTTTGGGTGTGCTAGCTGCCCATGAGTCACTGCATATATACGTTTGCAGGGCGAAAAAAAACCGCCACAGCGTGAACCGTGGCGGCTTTTTCGTGGGCTTAGTGCTGGCCGATGTAGCCAGGCTTGATGCTGTTGGCTTCTTCTTCAGAGAAGCTCATGACTTCTTTGCGCTGGTTGCCGCCGCCATCGTCTGAATAGACCACGGGGGGCAGCCAGTAGGGGCCGTGCTTTGTGGTGTGCTTGACTGGCGGGCCGAGCACTTCTGTCACATGGAAGTCGATCAAGTTCATGGCTGTGCGCCTTTCAGTCGGTTGTTTTCGTCCAGCGCGGCATTGAGCACGGCGGTGTTGGCCTGGATGGCGTCGGCCAGTTGCTCAAAGGCGCGGGCGGCCAGGTGCAGCGTCAGACGGTCTTTGGCTTTGCGCGTGCGGGCGCGCAGCTCTTTGAGCGCTTCGGCGTGCTGTTGGGCTTCTTGGTGCAGGTAGTTGCTCATGGTTGATTGCCTTCTTGTGGTGCTGGCAGCAAATCGCTCATCTGGATGGGTGATGAGTGCCAGCGGCGCTTGGGATCGTCTGGAGTGATCCAGCAGGCTTGCTGTGCTGGATTGCACAAGCTGGCTACAAAGGGCTTGTCGCGCTCAACGGCAAAAGGCCAGCGTGAGGCTGGTATTGGTTTGAGCATTACCCGTTCGCCATTTTGCGGCTGCCAGAACATGTCATGCATTGGTGGCCCCCTGCTTGGCTTGTGTGATGCCGTGTGCATGCGCTGCGAGTAGCTGGCGGACTTGGTGCTCCAAGCGCTGGAATGCGGTTTCCATGCATTCGTGGTTGTACGGGCTTGGGCATGTCGCATAGTCGATTGCGCGAGAGCGGCAATCTTCAAGCACCTTTGAAATTGGCTCCGGCATCTGAACATGCGCTGCCTCTGGCGGCTCCCATAACCCGCTGTCAATGTGCTTCACTTCCTCGATGGCACTTGCGAGCTTGGAGCGGTATGTGATGGCACGGCCATCGTCTACGCCTTCATAGCGCAGCAGTCCGCGCGCTGCTTCGTACACGCTGCGCAGTGCTTCGTGCTCGGCTTCCGCTTCAGTTGCAAGCTCAGGTTGCATGCTTAGGTTGCAAGCTGCCTCTGGCGGCTGGGGTGCGGCTGCGAGCATGGCAACCCACAATGTCGTCGTGCTTCGCAGCGGATCTGCGAGCCAAGCTTTCTGTGCGGCTTGCAACATTTCGTCAGTAGCTTTTTGTGGAACCAGTTCCCACCCCTGCGGCATCACCTGCGCGCGGCGGGCTGCTTGCCAGGCTGCCACAAAGCCCGTGAATTTTGGGTCAAAGTGCTGCGCATCCCATGCGCCAAACTCTGTCGGACAATAGCCGCGCCCCGTCCAAGTGCAAGAGTGCGGCATCGCTCCAAAAATCTTTTCAAATTCAGCGCGCATCAACTCAAACTCCGCGCGATCTTGGTCTGTGGGTTGTGTCATGTCTCTCTCCAGAAAAACAAAAAAGCCCACCGGCTGGTGGGCTGCGTTTTTTAATGAAATTCGCCTCTAGCTCCCGTCAGTCAAGCGCTG
>ENA-UOJC01001138-UOJC01001138.1-human-gut-metagenome-genome-assembly--contig:-C104-NODE-1138-length-38848-cov-28.145619_pt1 | contig 38848 bp, 24 predicted proteins | sample MGYA00242339_ERZ723886 | MGnify/ENA metagenome assembly ERZ723886 | reverse complement strand
AGGAGGATATTCCATGGTAAAGCGCGCAACAATCCACGTCTCTTCTCGCACAAAATCAGTAAAAATGAATAAGAATAATCAAGTCAACAACCAGGTTGAGAATCAGAACCATGGCGACCATTGCCAGCATGTACAGATCGGCGGACAGGCTTACTACGACGACCGCAAGTATTTTCTTTTTTCGCCCGACGCGCCCGTGCCGCAGGCCGTGGAGAGCTTTCGCAAGGCGGGCGTAGGCCAGCAGATGAGCGATGGGACGTTCGACTTCGTCGTGCGGCCACCTATGCCCCAGCCGACGCTCCGCGCATCAAAAGGGCGATCTATCAGAAGTTGGGCGGCCAGTTTACAACAGAGGAAGCCTATGGCGCCACCACGATCGTGAGGGGCGTTGATGTCCAGAAAGGCAGAGTGCGCACCATGCTCAGTCGGTGGGAAAGCCAAGGGATGGTCCGGAGAATCGACCAGGGAGTTTATTGGAAGACTCACCGTTGTGAAATATAGCTGCATTGTTACATTGTTACATTGTTACGTTTTTGTTTCTCCACTTCTCTTCTTCGGGCTTTCGCAGTCGTCAAAGCCGTCTTCAAGACTGTCGTCAAAAAGCAATCTTTAAAGCAGTCTTCAAAAAACTGTCGTCATAACAATCTTCAAAAACAAAAAATGATCAAGAACATGTCAATTATCTTATCAGAACACTTCCGCCTCACGGAGTTTACCATCTCCCTCGTCGCCTATCGCGCGGGCCGCAACCGCCAGCAGGTGATCGGCCACCTCGTGAAGCGGTAGGCTGCCAGCCCAGACAAATCTCCTACTCCGTCTCAACCTAATAGACGCACGACTCGGCACGTTCCACCGCCAAGTCGTGCGTTTTTGGCTTGCCACAATGAAAGATTTGAACACAGTTCACGATAAAGTTCATGATAAGGTTCACGATAAATATCCGAACATAACAGATTCTGTATGGAATGTGCTCGACTATCTCGGAGCGTACAACAGCGCATCAGCGGCAAAGGCCACGTAAAGTCTTATATTTCATATATATAGCGATGCAAAGCGTATGGATCTTCACAAGATGCGCCAGGCTATGGCTCCGCCGTCACCTCCGTCTTGGCGGTCTGCTCCTCGGTCTTGGCCGTCTCCTCCTGGGGCGCAGGCTGGAGCGTCCGCTGGTAGCGATCCATGTCGTTGAGCAGTTTGACCGCCTCCTTCCACTGCTTGTCGTGGAGCAGCTTGTTCTCCACGCTGCCCCGCTGGAAGTAGTAGGCCGCCACGATGTCGCCCGCGAGGATGGCCTTGATCACCTCCTTGTTGTGGTCGAGGTCTTTGGCAAGGTTGTGGTTGAGGCGCTGTTCGAGCGCATCAAACTCCGCGCGCGCGTCGTCGTAGTAGCCCTCGAACTTCGCCAGCTTCACCAGGTTCTTGAGTTGCTTCTCGCTCTCGCGGTCATACTTGAAGCCGCTCTGGATGACAAACGCCTTGAAGTCCTCGTAGTCGGCGTCGGAGAGCTCGAAGGTGGCGGCAGGCGCGATGGTCTTGTGCTCCTTGAGGTATTTCACCTCCCAGTTGAGCATCGCCTCCGTGGAGTCGAGTCCTGTCGAGGCGAGGTAGAAGGCGATGTTGGGCAGCGAGTCGGGCAGCACCTCGATGTCGGGCTTGATGCCGCCGCCGTCGCGCACGATGCGCCCGTGGCGCGTGGTGAAGGTGTGGGTCAGCGAGTCGGGGATATGCTCCGTGTAGCCTCCGCGCCCGTGGCGGTAGTTGATGGCCTGGATGCAGCGTCCGCTGGGGATGTAGTATTTGCTTGTGGTGAGCTTGATGACGCCGTTGTAGGGCAGGTCGAAGGTCGATTGCACCAGTCCCTTGCCGAAGGTGCGCGTGCCCATGACGACGGCGCGGTCGAGGTCCTGGAGGCTGCCGCAGGTGATCTCGGAGGCCGAGGCCGTCTGGTCGTTGACGAGGACGACGATGGGCATCACGGTGTCGATCGGCTCCACCTTGGTCGTAAACTCGCGGTTGGCCTGCTTGATCTTGCCCTTCATCGTCAGGATGGTCTCGCCCTTGGGCACGAACATGTTGACGATGGAGATGGCCTCCTGGACGCTTCCGCCACCGTTGCCCCGCAGGTCGAGGACGAGGCTCTTCATGCCTTGGTGCTTCATGTCGAGCACGGCGCGCCTCACGTCGCGGGCGCAGTTCTCCGTGTAGGAGGTGAGGCAGAGATAGCCGATGCCGCCCGGCTGCACGCCGTAGTAGGCCACGGCAGGTTGCTGGATCTGCTCGCGGGTGATGATCTTGCGGAAGGTCTTGCCCGTCGAGGGGCGCATGATCTTGATCTCGAACGTCGATCCCGCGTCGCCGCGCAGGTGGCTGGAGACGTAGGCCGCGGGCTTCCCCGTCATCGTAGAGTCGTCGATGCTCACGATGACGTCGCCCTTGCGCAGTCCCGCCTTGGCCGCCGGCGTGTCCTCATACGGCTCGTCGATGACCACCGTCTTGCGCACCAGGTCGTAGCGGATGATGGCTCCGATGCCGCCGTAGCGTCCCGTCAGCATCAGGTCGAGCTCCTTGGTGTCGTCGGCGGGGTAGTACACCGTGTAGGGGTCGAGGGAGTTGAGCATGGCCCCCAGGCCGTAGCGCACCACCTCGTTGGCGTTGAGCGTATCGACATACATCATGTCGAGGTATTTATAGACCGTGTTGAACACCTCCAGATTCTTCGTCACGTCGAAGTTGTGACGATCGTTGTCCTGGGCGTAGCTCGTCGTTAGCGTACAGAGGGCCAGCAACACGCCGATTATCTTTTTGGTCATTTTTCTCTATTTTTGGGTTGAATTCGTGATTTTGTATGCGTATTCCACGACCATGCCAGCGAGGGCAGCGAGAGCCTTGGCGCAGGTGGCTGGTCAGGGGAATGTCTGATTTTAGATGCAAAGGTATAATTTAATAAGGAGATTTGGATGCCTTGGGTAGGGAAAAATGAAAAAAATCGGGAAAAAGGAAATTTTCTGCCCGAAAAGTTTGGTGGTTTCAAATATTCATCGTACCTTTGCACTCGCAATTCGGAAATGCACGATTGCTTACTGCTTCAGTAGCTCAGTTGGTTAGAGCACCTGACTGTTAATCAGGGGGTCGTTGGTTCAAGCCCATCCTGGAGCGCACAAAGAGAGAGTTGGTTTTTTACTGACTCTCTTTTTTGTGTATATCCCCTGTGCCCGGGGTGGAGGGCCGCTTGAATCTCATAATAACTAACTCACAGATTTCCAAATAGATATGAAAATAGACAAACACAAACTTCAAGCTGCCCTGGTGCGCTCCTTCTTCGACGCTTTTTCCTCGGGCGTGATCGACTGTGGACAGGGATCTGTCCAGGAACGCCGACAGCCGCAAAACGTGAAGCGGGCGATGCTCGACTACTACGAACAGATAGCCCCGGCATTCTTCGAAACGGTCTTCTTCCCCCTGGCGGTCATCCATTCCGGCTATGAGGAGATGGAGCGCATGGTGCGCAAGGCGCATCAGCAGCGCATGGATATGAGGTCGATGCTGCTCGCGGCCTGTGGATCGGAGGCCTGCTACGAGGCGCTGGTGGCGGAGTATAAGCGCAACTTCTCCGCGCTGCTCGAAGGCGCTTGTCCCTCCGTGGCCGCCCACCTCGCTGCCTGCGCAAAGCAGCAGGAGGGCGAGGGCATCGATACCGACCAGGCGATCGAACTGACCGTGCGCGCGATGGTGCGCGCCTACGCCAGCGGACTGAGGCTCGCGGGAGGGCAGGGCGCCAGCTTCCGCCAGGCCTCCCTCTATCGCTTGCTCCTCGACGCGATGAACGTGCTGCTCCACGACGAGAAGTTTGACTATTCCGACTGTGGCGAAAGCATCACCGCCATGCTTGTCAAGGCCTGCGGATCGGAGCAGCGCTTCGCCGTGGCGATTGCCGAGATGGACCGCGCGCAGCAGGATATCATGGGCTGACGCTGCCCGGGCTGCAAGCGTAAAAAAAACAATGCCGCCAACGAAAGACCCGAAGGTCCGTTCGTTGGCGGCATTCATTATAGTAGGGCCCTGAGGGCCAGTGGTTTTACTTCACGACGATCTTCTTGCCATTCTGGACATAGATGCCCGGCTGGAGGCTGCTGCGGTCGCCCGCCACGCACTGGCCACTGAGGCTATAGATGGGCGCGTCGGCCTGGTTCGCGGTCGTCTCCGTGCTCTGGATGCCCGAACCGTTGACGATGTAGATCTTCACGTTGTCGATGGCGATGTGCTGAGCCTTCTTCGCATTGTAGAACCAAGCGAAGTAAAGCGGAGAGTTCTCGGCGAAGCAGCTGGTGACGTCAAATGAGAGGTGCTGCGGTTTGCAGGTCTCGCCCGCGGCCAGATCCTCCACGTGGTAGCCGTCGAAAGCGTCGCAGACGTCGGCCCACTCGTTCTTGTTGTAGGAATACTTCAGGCCGGCCTCCGACTTCTGACCCGTAGCCTTATCGACGGTGCAGTAATCGATGTCAAAGTCGATGAAGACCTTCTCGTCGGCCTGCAGCTTGCTGTAGAGGCAGGGAGTCTCCAGGGCGGCGAACATATTGACGAGCGGAGAGATGGAAGAGCAGATAGAAGCGAAGTTGCCCTCGAAGCCACCACCGGAGACGGGGAGCTCAAACCAGTTGTCGAAACGCCAGAGATAGTCTGTCTTCATCGACTCGTTGATGCGCTCCACGGCCCAGTCGGCGGGCAGCAGGCCGCTGTTGAAGTCCTCGTTGAAGGGCAGTCCATAGACGATCTCCTCGCCATAGCTCACGGCCACGGCTATCGGGAGAGAGACAACGCCGTCGGTATAGACCGTCTTGACATTGTACTCGTAGTCGCCCTCGGGGATGTTGGTGTCGTCGTAGGACGTGGCTGTGGTCTCGGCAATCTGCTTGCCACCACGGAAGACGAGATACTTCTCCACCGTATATTCCGAAGCCTTCGGGGCCTGCCAGGTGAGGTGGGCCGTGGCGTTGTCCTCGTCGATGGAAGCCTGGAGGTCAGAGACGGTGTTGCGCGTGCCGATGGCCACCAGCGTGCCCACCAGCTCCGACTCGCCGTCGGGGTTCTCATAGACAGCCTTGACGGCATAGTACTGCACGCCGCGGTTCACGCCCGTCTGCTCGGTGGCGAGCTCATCGGGTTCGAGCCATCCGGCAAACAGCGCGCCGTTGGCGTAGCACTCGTAGTGGCTCGGCTGGCGGTCGCCCTCGGGAGCGTCCCAAGTCATGTTGACCTTGTACTTGCCCGTCTCCTCATCGTAGGCAGAAGTCACCTGCACGTTGCGCGGGGCATTGGTGCGCGGAGCAGAGAAGTTGACCTTCACCTCCACGGGCTCCGAGACGGCGTCGCCGTTGACGGCCTGCACGCCATAGGTGTATTCGCCCGACGCCTTGTTGGTCGTGTCGGTATAGGCGGTCGTCTTGACCTGCTTGGCCAGCATCTGGCCGTCGATCAGCACGTTGTAGGACGTGGCGCCCGTCACCTTGTAGGCGGAGCGCAGGGGGCGGGCCACCTTCTTGCCCGTCATGGCGAAGGGACGGTAGGCGGGAAGCGAAGCCAGCGGCTTGCCCTCGCGCGGCTGCGACGGAGCGGCTGCACCCGTGGCCTCCGTATAGAGGCTCACGTCGTCGATGGCCCACGTGAAATAGAGACCCGTGGCCTCGTCGTCCAGGTCGCTCAGGGCCTGGAAGGCCACGATGGCGTCGCCCTCGGAGGCATCGCCGAGATAGAGCGAGACGAGCTGCCAGTCGTCCGATCCGTTGCTGTCGTAGCGAGCGTCCCAGAGCGCCTTCCAGGTCTTGCCGCCGTCGTGGCTCACCTTGACATAATAATGGTCCTTGAAGTCCTCAAACTCGCCATACTCGAGCACCTTCGGGTCGATGGCGGTATAGAAGTTGAGATACTGTGCTCCCTTGGTGGCGGGCAGGATGAGCCACTCGTCCTGGTCGGCAGGCGTGCCGTCCTCGTGCTCGCCCACCTGGTCCCAGGTGACCACCGCACTGCCCTTGCCCGTGTGTCTCCACAGGTTCAGGTCCTCCTCGTTGCCCGTCTCTTCCATCTCGGGAGTCGGGAAGCGAAACCAGGTGTAGGTCGGATCGTAGGTGTTGGTCGTCTGAACCTTCCATCCTTCGGGGAAGGTCTTGCCCTCGAAGCCTTCGGTCAGCAGCGTGTCGGCCTGATCCTTCGCCAGTCGGTCCCAGGTCAGCGTCACGTAGCCGTCCTGTTGCACGGCACGGAGATTGACGGGCTTGGCGGGGATGTCCTGCGCGCAGGCCGCCGATGAGAACAATGCCGCCACGGCAAGCGAGGCGACAGAACGAAGCCACCTTGGCGTGGCCTTGTGGGTAGAATAATTAGCGTCCATAATCAATATTTTTTGATATGTTTTATGGGTGCAAAGGTAGCGACAAAAAAGAGGGACGCCAACCTTTCTCCGATGGAACCGTCACTTTTTCACGAAAAAGCAATAGAAAATGCGCTTTTTAGCATGATTTTTCTATGGATATTCGCTCCCTCGAAATCTTTTGATAGATGGAAGGCTTCATGCCCGTGAGCCGCGTGAAGATGTTGATGAAGTTGGCCTGCGACTTGTAGCCGACGCTCTCGGAGATCGCCTTGATGGTGTAGTGGCCATAGCGATCGTTGTCGGCGAGCCGCTGCATGGCCTCCTTGATGCGGTAGTCGTTGAGGAAGGATCGGAAGTTCTTGCCATAGCCCTCGTTGATGGCTTCCGAGACGTAGCGGGGATTGGATCCCACGAGCTGGGCGAGGCGGTCGATGGAGAAGTCGGTACTGCAAAACTCCTCCACCTTTCCCATCACGCGTCCGATGTCGGCGAGCAGGGCGGCGCGTTGCTCGGTCGTGAGGATCAGCGATCGGGGAGCAGCCTCCTGAGTTTTTTCCTCCTGGTCGTCCCTTTGCACGTCCCCTTGTCCGTCTCTCTGTCCGTCTCTCTGATCGTCCCTCTGCTTGTCTCCTTGGTTGCTCTCCAGGTTGCCTCCCTTGTTGTCCTCCAGGTGGTCCCCCTTGTTGGTGGCCTGTGGCGCCTCCTTGGCCTGGATGGGGGAGGCGAGGAAGAGCTGGCTGCGGTCGTAGAGGCGGTTGTAGGCGTGGTGGAGTTGCCGCTTCTGTGCCGAGACGATGATGAAGAGCACGATGATCAAGGCCAGGGCGATGGCGAGTGCGAGGAGCCAGCGGGCCTGGGTGCGTATTTGTTGGCTGTCGAAGATCTGCTGCTGCGTGAGCAGATTGATGGTACTGGCGTTTTTGTTGGCGTCGTAGATATACTGTGTGTTCTTCATGGCGTTGAGCTCGTCGCTGTAGTGGAGCTTCTCCATCAGGTTGGCATACTCCATGCGGCAGGCCGAGGCCCGCGTGGCGTCGCCCTGCGCGTCGTAGGCTTGTGCGAGGAGATGCATCGTCTCGGCCAGAAACTCGTCGTGATTGGTGCGGCGGGCCCACTCCTCGTTTTTCTTGAGCAGCAGGATGGCGGAGTCGAGGCGATGGGTGTCCATATAGAGCTGGGCGAGACAGGAGTTGGTGTTGTCCACAAATGAGGAGTCCATGCCCGTGCGGATGGCATACTGCCGCGCCTGGATGTAGTAGCTGGCTGCTGCCGCGGGCTGGTCCTGGCTCTTGGCCACGAGGCCGCGCCCCATCAGGATGTTGTAGCGGTAGCCACTGTTGTGCTCCACGTTGGCCTCCATCTGCTGGAGAAACACCATGCCGCTGTCGGCCTGGCCGACGAAGCACGAGGCCCCGACCAGGTTGTTGAGCACGGCGTTCTGCAGCGTCTTTTGACCCGTCTTGCGACTGCTGCTTAGTGCCTTGCGGTAGAAGTAGAGGCCCATCTGGTAGTCGCCCTGCGTGCTGTAGAGATTGCCCATGCCGTTGTAGAAGCGGGCGGTCAGTTCGCTATAGCCCTGGTGCTCGGCGATGCGGAGGCCGTCGAGATAGCTCTTCATCGAGGCCGTATAGAGCCGCTGGTCGTAGAACTTGTCGCCGGCCTGCAGCAAGCGTGTGGCAGTGGTTTGGTCGCCGCCATTGCCCTTAGCGCCTTGGGCAAACCCCAGAGTGGTGCCCCAAAGGATAAGCGTGTATATGATGTAGATGATCTTCTTGGTCATGGTCCTTCCGCATTATGGACGCAAAATTAATAATTTTTCGCTGCTTATCCGCTGATTGAGTGTTAAAAGTCATTGTTTTGCGAAAAGAATGATACTTTTTGACCTTTTTACAAGCGAGGGGCGGAATTTTCTCGCAAGAGAGGGACAAAACTTCTCGCAAAGGATAGGGAAGGACTTTTGCGAAAGGATAGGGCAGGACTTTGGCGCGGCGGGCCTCCCTCGACTCAGGGCAAAAGAAAACCGCCAGCAGAGAGACGGTCGGTCTCCTGCTGGCGGAAGGGGTACATTTGTGCTTCCTAAAGCAGTAACGCTTTCTGCTTCCCGAAGCAGTATGTGTTTTACTTTCTCATGACCTTGCGCGTGTGGACGCTGCCGTCGGCCTGGATGTCGCGGATGATGTAGAGACCGCGGCCCATCTGGTCGGCCTCGATGCGCTTGCCGTCGATGGTGTAAACCTCGGAGCGCACGGTCTGGCTCTCCTTCGTCTGGGGCAGATCCTCGATGCCGTTGATGGCGTCGTTGAACTTAACACCCTCGACATTCTCGACGGCGCAACCCTCCACGTTCTTGGAATAGTAGTTGACGAAGGCGACGATATTGAGGTTGTCTCTGTTCCACATGCGCCATGCCTCCTCGAAGTTGCCGGCCTGCACCTTGTCGTTCTTGGTGAAATAGACCGTGTTCAGACCCAGGGAGACCTCGTAGCTAAACTTGTTGCCGTCCCACTCGATGGGCTCGCCCCAGACGGAGTTGATGGCACGGGTCACGTGCTGGTGGGTGAACGATCCCTCGGCACCCATCTGGCCGTGGGCAGCGATGTTGTCCTCGGTCAGCATGACCGTGATGCGCGAACCATCCTTGGCGCTGCTGTTGCGCATACCCTCCACGCGGACCACGATGGTGGTGTCGTTATCGCCGTAGCGTGCGGAGAGATTGGTGATGATGATATTGGCGGGATCGCTCTGGATCTGCTGGATGAGGCTCTCGATCTCCATGGCGGAACCGGGCATGTAGGTGCAGCACTTGTTGCCAGCCGTGGACATGGCGTCGAACCAGGCGTTGCGGCCGAACATCATGGCCGGAGCGTAGGTGCCGCGGTCGTTGTAGAGGGAAGCGTAGTCGTAGAGGTCGGTCTTGATATACTCGCCATTGACCACGCTGCGCTTCGTGGTGAGCCAGTCGGTGTAGTACATCACGTGGTGGGCGGCGGCAAAGACCTCGCCCTCATAATCGGGATTCTCCAGGGCGGTGTGGAGGTAGCCAGCCACGCGCGGGCAGTTGGGGCACGACTCGGTGGTAAACTCCTCCAGCAGCACCTTGCGCTTGAAGCCCATGGCGATGTCGAGCGCGTTGTTGGTCGGGTCGATATCGGTCTCGTCACCGAGGTCGGTGATGTTGACGTTGACGGCCGACTCGCCATCGACGCTTCCCAGGGTCGGGTTGATGGTCCACTTCAGGTCGATATACTGACCCGAGGTGATGGTCTTGTCGAAGGTCGTGGCAAACTTCTGACCAGCCACGGTGGTGGTGATGGTGAACTTGTTTACGGGGCGTGTGGCCTTGTTGAATACCGTACCGCTCATGGTCACGGAGCCCGTCGTGGCGTTGAGCATGGCCTTGGCACCCGTGAGGGCCAGGTCATACTTCGGCAGGTTATTGCCCACGATGACGGCCTCCACGCTGATGGCACCCTGTCCGTGGCGGTCGCCCCAGAAGGCATCAGAGGTGCTCTTGTAGTGGAAGGAACCCGTCTGACCCGGCTTCACGACGGAGAGGGCAGGAGTGCTGCCGCGCTGCTTCAGGTCGAAGCCGATGTAGAGGCGCTCGCCCGTGATGGCGTAGGGCGCGTTGAGCTCCACGACGTTCCAGCCCTTCTTGATGCGCGTGTCCGTCTTCATGGTGATGTAGCCCTCGGCCAGGTTCTCACCCTTCAGCGTCTTTCTCACCCAGACGCGCAGCGTGTCGATGTTGGAGCGGGAGCACAGAGCCACCCGGACTTGCGCCACGCTGTTGCCCTGGTAGGCTTCCATGGTTTCGCCAGGAAGCTGGATCGCAGCCGATACCCAAGTGTTGCCTTTCTGGGTGGCCATACCTTCACTGGCCACTGCGCCCTTGCAATAGCCCAACGTCAGCGTGTCCGACTGAGCCAGCAGCGGAGCTACCGTCAGAAGGGCGAGGAGAGTTAGTAAAATCTTCTTCATAAGAATCGTTTTTTATTGTTAATAGAATATGTTGTTGTCGTGACTGGAAAACCATTGATGACGGCGCAAATTTAGGAGATAATTTTGATATGACAAAATAATAGTTCGTAATTTTTGCTTTCTTTTCCTTAAATAGCGCTTAGTTTTGACGGATTTTGTTACCCTTCTCAAAGTTTGATTCTCCTAAAAGTTACCATTTGACACCCGAGGTTGTTCTAAATTTCGGTAGTAGGCTCTATCTTGCCCGCATTTAACGAGATTTAACTTAGTTTCCGAGCATACTCGGTGGAAATTTGGCTATTTTTGCACTGAATCCAACTCAAAACGGTCTAACCGACCTCTTGAAAGGCGAGAAATCAACTAACAGTTTTATAAATATCAGCTTATGAAAAAACGAACCCTTCTCTTGGCAGTTCCGCTATGGATGCTGCTGTTCGTGCCCATACTTCCGATGTGGGCACAGGATTCCAAGGCGCAGCGCGTCTTGCGACCTGGCGTTGGCGACCCGGCCGGTACGCCCGCCAAGCGCGGCCCCATCGTGGGAGCCAAGCCGTGGCACCGCGAAGGAGGCAAACTGCGCAAGACACCGCGCTCGCTCGTGATGCCCAACCCCAACCAGCGCGTACGCCTCGCCAGTGCAGACGGCGTGGAGTTCTGGGGCAACGTCATCTATGCCAAGTCGTGGGACACCCTGCCCAGCGACGCCACTCCCTTCTATGTGGGACAGTTCCGCGGCACCAACCCCATCACGATCCAGAACCTCTGCAGCGGCGCTGCCCTCGACGCCAACGGTGGTGGTGTGTTCAAGGATGGCATGTTCCGCTTCGTGAGCTATTTCAGCTTCCTCGGCGAGATCATGGGTCAGTACTATGAGTACGACATGGACACCTGGGAGATGACGCGTACCGAGGATGTCAGCAACCGCCCGGACCTCTATTGCTTCGACACCGATGTCGATCCTATTACTAATAAGGTGTATGGTATCGCTTACAACAGCGATTTCTCGGGCTATGCGCTCAACGTCATCGACTATGCGAGCCTGACGACGCAGACCATCGGCAACCTGGATGTCTATTTCCTCGGCTTTGCCATCAACTCCAAGGGTAGCATGTACGGTATCAGCAGCACGGGTAAGCTCTGCAAGATCAGCCGTACCACGGGTGCCGTGACCGAGATCGGTCCTACGGGTCTCTATCCGCTCTACCTGCAGAGTGCCGCCTTTGACCGCAATACGGACAAGCTCTATTGGGCTGCTTCGTTTGAGAACTCGCCCTCGGGTCTCTACGAGGTGGACACCCTGACGGCAAAGGCTACGAAGGTGGCCGACTTCCCCGACGGCGAGGAGGTTGTCTGTCTCACCGTGGCGGAGGCCCTGACCGACGTGAATGCGCCGGCCAAGATCAACGACCTCTCTGTCTCCTTCTCCAAGGGCAGCACCAGTGGTGTGGCTACGTTCACCGCTCCGACCACGACGTTTGGTGGCGAAGCGCTGACGGGCACGCTGACCGCTTCCGTGCGTATCGAGAATGGAGAGCCCGTGACCAAGTCGTGCCAACCGGGCGAGAAGGTGAGCATCGACATCACGGCCTCCAAGGGTGACAACGTCATCTTTGCTGCCACCAGCAATGCAGCAGGACGTAGCCCGCTGGCCAAGACCACCGCATGGGTGGGACCGGACAACCCCAAGGCTGTCTCCTCTCTGAAACTGAAGATCGACCCTGAGACGATGAAGTCCACGCTGACTTGGCGTGCGCCGACGCAGGGTACACACGGCGGCTATGTCAATGGTCCGCAGGTCACTTACGACATCGTCCGCTACCCAGGTCGCGTGACGGTGGCTAAGAACTACACCAAGGTGAAGTTTGAGGAAACCCTCGAGAAGGGCAAGCTCACTTCCTTCTTCTATGTCGTGACCCCGGTCTATGAGGGTCTCTACGGCACACAGGCCACCTCCAACAAGATTCTCATCGGCGACGCCTGCGAGGTGCCCTATGAGGAGTACTTCAACACGGAGGAGGACTTCAACCTCTTCACCATCGTCGATGCCAACAACGATGGTAGCACGTGGGAGTATAACGCCACCAATGGCGTAGCCTACTGTACGTTCAGCTCAATGCAGGCCAGCGACGACTGGCTCATCACGCCGGAGATCCACCTCACCCCGGGCCGCAAGTACAACTTCTCCTTCAGTGCCCGCCGCGGTATGACCAGCTATCTCCAGCAGATTGGTGCTTCCTTCGGTGAGGGCCTCGATCCCTCTACCTATACTGAGATCGTTCCGAGAACGAACCTTCCCGAGAACGAGTGGGTCAACCTCAAGACGACCGTGACGGTCAAGGCTGACGGTGTCTATCACTTCGGTCTCCACGACCAGAGCCCTGTGGACGGCTACCGCACCTACGTGGACAGCATCCTCGTCACCGAGGGCCCGCTGCTCAGCTCTCCTGATACCGTGACCGACCTGACCATCGTTCCGGGCGACTACGGAGTGGGCGAGGCTACCCTCACCTTCCGTGCCCCGACCAAGGCCATCAACGGACAGACGCTGTCTTCTATCTCCAAGATCGAGGTTCGCCGCCGTGCGGAGACTGAGGACCTCATCCACACGTTCACCAACGTCACGCCGGGTCAGCAGCTGACCTTCACCGACAATGGCGCCCTGGATGGATTCAATACCTATATTATCACCGCCTATTCGGGCGACGAGGCCGGCGAGCCTGCCGAGCACCGCGCCTATATCGGATTCGACATTCCTGGCATGCCGAAGGATGTCCGCGCCACGTCTGGCCTCGATGCCATCACGGTCGACTGGAAGGCTCCGAGCACCCTGGGTGTCAACGGTGGCTATGTGGAGCCCGATGAGCTCACGTACAATATCTATACGCTCGACCTGGAGGCCCTCGACTTCGTGATCCTCAAGGAGGGTGTGAAGGGTCTCTCTTATCAGCCGCAGGTTCCTATGTACGGCGTGCAGGATCTCCACTACTTCGCCGTGAGCGGTGTCTCCGACGTCGGCGAGGGCGAGTATGAGGCGTCCAACCTGGTTATCTCGGGTGCTCCCTACACGCTGCCGTTCAGAGAGTCCTTCCGCAAGGGCAACCTCGACAACAGCCTCTGGTGGGTGGATACCGACGACTGCTTCTGGCCGAAGAGCTACAACTCTGCCGACGATATCATCGGTTCTGCCGACTGGACGCCGAAGGAAAAGGGAACAGTGGCTTCCTTCAACTCGGGCAAGATCTCTCTCAAGGGTGCTGCCAATCCTGTGCTGCGCTTCTGGCACAATGGCGTACCGGGCCTGGACTACCACCTGCGCCTGGAGGTCATGACGCCGGACAACAAGACCGTCGAACTCAAGGACATCGACTACAGCAAGCTCACGGGCGACCGCCAGTGGATCGAGGAGGTTGTGGACCTTGGCGACTATGCCGCCTACGACTTCATCGTACTGAAGTTCCTCGGTGAGTGCAACGACAAGGAGCTCCAGCGCCTCAGCTTCGACGCCGTGGAGATCTACGACGTGCTTGGCCACAACCTCTGTGCCGTCAGCACGAAGCCTACGCTCACGGGTACGGTCGGCAACGTAATGGAGGCCGGCGTCACCGTCCGCAACATCGGCGAGAACGTGGAGGACAACTTCACGATCGACCTCTACCTCAACGGTCGCAAGGTGGCCAGCCAGAAGGGTGGTCCGCTGGATCCGTTCCGCTCAGAGACCTACTACCTCAACTTCACTCCGAAGGTGGAGGATGCAGGCCAGTGTGAGGTCTATGCTACCGTACAGCCCGCCAGCGAGGATGATGATCCCAGCGACAACACAACGGCGAAAGTCAACATCAACGTCAAGGAGCCGGAGCTGCCCACCGTCACCGACTTGTCGGCTAAGCGTGAGGGCAACAACATCAACCTGGCCTGGACGAAGCCGACGAATACTTCCCGCACCGTCGTGGAGGACTTCGAGAGCTACCTGGCTTGGAGCAATGGCGAGAAGATCGGCGACTGGAAGACAGTCGATGGGGACAAGCTGCCGACGATCGGTATCAGTGGCTTCCTCTTCCCGCATTGCGGAGATCCGATGGCCTACATCATCTTCGATCCCGTCGAGATGGGTCTCAGTTCTCTCCCGCGCTTCGTAGCTCACTCGGGCACGCAGTATATCTCTTCTTGGGGTACCTACAATGAGTCTGCCGACGATGGTGGCAAGAGCGACGACTGGCTGATCTCTCCGGAGCTCGACGGTCGTGCACAGAAGATCGACTTCTGGGCCAAGGCTGCTTCCCTGACCTACGCACCGGAGGCCTTCGAGATCCTCTACTCCACCACTGGCGACAACGTCGAGGACTTCAAGCTCATCAGCACCCACGAGGCTGAGGGTGACGCTTGGTACAACTACGAGGCCAATCTGCCCGAGGGCACGAAGTACTTCGCTATCCGTTGCGTCAGCGAGAACAAGTTGGCTCTCTTCGTCGACGACATCACCTATCACGAGGGTCAGTTGACCATCCTCAACTACAATGTCTATCGCAACGGCGAGAAGATCGGAACGGCCAACGCCAACGCCACTTCTTTCAGCGACGCAGGCAACGATGGCGACATCTACACCATCACCATCGTCTATGACGAGGGCGAGTCAACCTTCAGCAACGAGGCCGGCATCACGCTCGGCGTAGAGGAGCTGACCCAGGGCCGACTCAATGTGATGACAGGTCGCGGCACCGTGACCGTCAGCAACGCCAATGGCAGCGACGTCACCATTCTCACTACCGACGGACGTCAGGTGGCCAAGGCCGACAACGTCGATAAGAAGACCTTCCATGTGCAGCGCGGCACCTATCTCGTGCGCGTCGCCGAGCATGTCTTCCACGTGGTAGTCAAGTAATCGGATTCATAGCAAGAGGACAAGCAGACCAACCAACGCTCCCAGAGCGGGTCTGCTTGTCCCTTTAACCAATCATTAAAACAATAATAACTATGTACAGAATCAGACATCTGCTGCTCCTGCTCACCGTGCTCTTTGCCGGATACAACGTACAGGCGCAGACACAAAGTCCGTACAAGTACGACTTCAACTCGCCGATCGACACCTCCGACCCGGAGTTTGCGCCCTTGGGCTGGGGCCATATCGTCGATGCGATGGTGGTTCGCTCCAACACCTACTACGTCCAGTACGCCTATCAGGCTACGGGCGGCGTGGACGATTCGGGCTGCCTGCACATCGGTTCGCAGACGGTGACGGACAGTCTCACCCAGACCCAGACGCTCAACGACATCTTGGTGCTTCCTCCTGTCGGAGGTACGATCACCGTCGATGTGAAGGCGTTGAACTATGGTAGCGATATCAAGTTCTATTATGTCAACTTCGAGGACGGTAAGTTCACGACCGATGGCGTCATCGACATGCCGGCTCCCGAGCTCTCCGAGGACAATTTCTGCACCATCACCGTGCCGGAGATGGCCGAGGGTACTTACATCGGTATCCGTGGCAACAGCGTCCTGATCGACAATGTGACGGCCACGACGGCTGAGGTGACTCCGCTGCCTCGCATGAAGGTGCTCAAGGTGAGCGATGCCAATCCCGAGTATGTGGATGCGGCAAGCGATGGCAACTTCACGCTCAACTACTCCGTCCAGCTCCGCAACAACGGACAGCGCGACCTCAAGGTGGGCGATGAGAACTACTCGCTCTCCCTGGTCAACACCACGCTCAACAACCGTGTGGTGGGCACGACGGTCATGACGGAGGATCTCGCCCTCGGCGCTGAGACCACCGCCACGCTGACTGTCACCCTGCCTTACGCTTCTTATCCCAAGAACTATGCTTACGCCGTCCGCGACAACCTCACGGGCGATCTTACGCCTTGTGGCGAGCGCCAGGCCTATCCCTACGAGCCCGTGGCAATGATGCTCGACCGTAGTGGCAAGCCCGTAGGCGACGCCATCGACCTGGGCATTGTCCAGGGCGAGGTCACCTACTCCTATCTCCTGCGCAACGACGGTGCTACGCCGCTCGATATCACCAATGTCTCGATGACGGGTGGATTCTCCACCGCCTTCAAGGCCCAGCAGGTCGCTCCCCACGCCGCGCTGACCTTCCCCATCACCTTCGGACAGGTGGGTACGGAGAACCAGGGCACGCTGACGCTGGAGACCAACAGTGGCACCGTGGAGATCGCGCTCTCGGCTACCTCTGTGGCAGCAAACGAGATGTATGCCAACTTCGAGAATGGCAAGATGCCGGCCGGCTACATCGTCGGCGATAGCTGGTTCATCAGCGATTTCCCCCTGCAGGCCAACCTCCCCAACAACATCTATTGCGCCCAGGCGCAGTATGACGTAGAGCCTACGCGTCTGATCACGCCGATGCTGAAGGTGAAGAGTGGCGACGTGCTCCATTTCGATGCTGCCCGCCGTGACGACGCTACCTTCCTCCGCGTTTACTATTCTACCGACAGAAAGAACTGGACGCTTGCCCACACCATCGAGGGTACGGGTACCGACAACAACACGTTCAGTCCCTTCAACCTCATCTCCGACTCTCGCTACAGTGGCGAGTTCCGTTCCTATACGGTCGAGAACCTGCCCGCAGGCAATCTCTACCTCGCCTTTGAGTCGGCTGGTGCGCGCCTCGACAACATCTACGGCATGGGTTATGCGAAGATTTCCCACGACGTGATGTTCCAGCTTCTCAACCTCCCCACCGTGGCTACCGTCAATAGCGAGAGCCAGGCCAGCGTGAGAATCGTCAACAACCACCCGGCCGATATGGCCAAGGGTGCCTACGCCGTCAGCCTCTACCGCGACGGCAAGAAGGTGGCTACGGCTGCCGAGGCTGAGTTCCTCGCTGGCGAGAGCCGCCTGTTCGACCTGACGTTCACGCCGCACGAGGGTGGCACGGCCAACTACTATGCAGCCTTCGAGGTGGGTGGTCAGATTCTGTTCACCTCCGACACCGTGGCAGTGCAGGTTCTTGCCGAGACGAGCAACAGCCTCGTCCAGGTCGGCAAGCCCACCTTCCCCGTCACCAACAACAGCACCCCCGTTGCTCCTTATTATAAGCACAGCGAGAGCGACGCCATCTACAAGGCCGCTCAGTTGGGCCTGGAGTCTGGCACCCGCATCAAGGGTATCATCATCCGTGGATGGAACGAAAGCAAGGAACTTCCCACCAACCTGAAGGTGTGGATGTGCAACACCGACGATGCCGTGTTTACCTCGCCCTTCGCTGTCCACAATACCGACACGATGCAGCAGGTCTTCGACGATGTCTGCACTTTCCCGATCGCTGGCAACAAGACCGAGACCGCGGAGATGATGAACATCACGTTCAAGAACTCCTTCGTCTATGACGGCCGCAACCTCAGCATCTTCATGCACGCCGACGTGCCGTCAGGCTATTCCAACGTGCGCTTCGAGACCGACAAGTCTTACCTTCAGGGACAGTCTGTTCATCGCAAGTCTGATTCCGACCTCACCGACAAGGACTTCACTCTCTCCGAGGATGGTGCTCCTGTCATCACCTTCGTCACGGAGAGCACGGCTTCCACGCCGCTCACGGGTGTGGTGACTGCTGAGGCCGACGGTACGCCCATCGCCCATGCCAACGTCACGCTCACTGCCGACAACGTGCAGTACGCCGCTACCACGGCCGAGGATGGCAGCTATCAGCTCAACGTCTTCAAGACCGACCGCGCCTACACCTTCCGTGCCGAGGCCATCGGCTACGAGCCCTACAAGCAGGAGGTCAGCAGCTTCGCCGAGGCTGTCAACGCTTCCCTGAAGGAGGGCCACGGAGTCTATATCGACAACGTCACGATGCCGGAGACCTTCACGGTCAACAACCGCTCCAACATCTTGGTCGATGTGATGAACATCGAGCCTGTCGACCTGGAGGCTGGTGCCTGGACGGCCAGCCTGGTGGACGGCGAGGGCTATGAGAAAGTTTCCTATGCCACGCCCGCTCTGAAGGCAGGCGAGAAGGCGACGCTCAACTTCCGCTACACGCCGCACGCCGAGGGCGAGATGGTCCTCCGTGCCAAGATCGTTGCCCATGGCACGACCACTCAGTCCGCGCTCTTCCAGTATGTCGTTGCTCCGGAGTCAACGGGTGGCAGCGTGCAGGTGCTCGACTCGACCAACCTTGCCGACTATGCCGTGCCTGTCCGTCTCTACGACAAGAACTCTGAGAGCCAGACCATCTACACGGCCGACCAGCTCGGCATCCCCGCTGGTTCTACGATCCAGCGCATCGCCTTCCGCGGCTACCAGAGTGGCTTCACCACCAAGGAGTATGAGGCCAACCTGCGCGTCTATATCGAGAACACCGACGACGACTACGAGCTTGGTTTCGTCGCTGCCGACACGACCGCTATGACCCGCGTCTATAACGGTACGCTCGAGGTCAAGAAGGATGGTACGAAGAAGAATCCTGCCGAGGTGATCGTCGTTGAGATCCCCGAGGGCTTCCGCTACACGGGCAAGAACCTGCGTCTCGCCTTCCATGTTGAGGCCAGCGAGTACACGAAGATGGCCTTCGTCACCGACAAGAAGGTGAGAAACTCCTTCTACCGTGGCGATGACAACCTCGACAAGTTGGCCAATGCCTCTTGGGACCAGAACGAGTCGCCGGTGATGTATCTTGAGGTACAGAGCACGAACGAGCTCTCAGGCCATGTCACCAATGGCAAGGGTGTGGCCCTCGCCAATGTCTTCGTCCAGCTCCAGAGTGGCGACGTCGTCTATAACAGCATGACCAATGAGGAGGGCTACTACCAGATGAAGGTTGCTCAGCCGCTGCTGAAGTACAACGCCATCTTCAAGCTCGACACCTACAAGACCGATACCGTCGCCGTTGACTTCCTCAAAGGCGATGTCGTCCTCGACCACCAGATGGCTCGTCCGTTCCGTCTCACGGGTAGCGTGAAGGGCTTCAATGGTGCCACCACCGACGTTCTCGACGATGTGACCGTGAAGCTCGTCCAGGGCGACATGGTGCTCATGACCGAGACCAACGACAATGGCAACTACGCGCTCGACGTCCGCGACGCTGAGGGCGAGTACCAGCTCATCTTCGTCAAGGAGAAGTATCAGAGCGACACGACCGCCGTCACCTTCGACCAGCAGTCGATCGTCCGCGAGGCTACGCTCCTCCGTCTGAACACGCTCTCTGGCACGATCTACGCCAAGCGTGGCGAGGCCGATCCCGAGCCGCTGATGGGTGCCACCATCAATGTGCTGGGTCTTGCTGGTGCCACGGGCAACTTCCTGCTCGAAAGCGATGCCGACGGCCACTTCTCTGTCGATATTCCTGCTGGCAACGGCCTCTATGGCATCTATGTCACGATGGTGGGTCTCAACGCCGCCAACAAGACGGTGACGATGAGCGGCGACGATTTGCAGGCTCCCGACATCATCCTGCTCGATGCTGCCGCAGCCGGAGTTGATGGTGTCGAGATCAACGACGCTGCCCGCCAGGGCGATGTCTATACGCTCAATGGCGAGCTGGTGGGTCGCAACCTCGACCTCAACACGCTGCCGAAGGGCCTCTACATCGTCAACGGCCGCAAGGTGGTTGTCAAGTAATCGACTTCATTTGTAGTCTGGGCGACTACTATGCGCGCCCAGGACTTCCTTCTATTTCCCTTCCCCTTTCGAGGCATCAGTCCTCGGAAGGGGATTTTTTAGTATGCGCCACTTGAAATAATTCTCCACTTTCCTCGTTTATATTACGACGTAGTATGTCGATAGTCTATATTACGCGTAGTAGATCGATTGCCTATGTTATGACGTAGTAGGTCGATAGTCTATGATGCGGCGTAGTATGTCGATCGCCGAAGGTCCGCCCTTTTGCCGTGGTGGCAGGGTAGGGGACCGTTTGGCACGAAACGAACAAGAAAGAATGGAAAAAGAAATCAAAGGTTTTGTCCGCGACCTGGTGTCGCTGGAGAAGAAGCCCGTCCGCGGCCTGTTGGTTGTGGAGTGGGTGGTGATGGCCTATCTTGCCCTCACGCTTTTGCTGATATTGTTCTTATACACGAAGTTGCCCGAAGCCAATCTGCTGGTGATGGGCCGTGTGCGCGTGCTTGCCATGACGGCTGCCCTCTGGCTGGTCTATCGTCTGTGGCCCAGCCGTCTGACGCGCCTCTTCCGCATAGCGGGCCAGATGAGCCTGCTCGGCGTATGGTATCCCGACATCTATGAGATCAACCGCGTGCTCCCCAACCTCGACCACGTCTTCGCCACGCTGGAGCAGACGCTGTTCGGTTGCCAGCCCGCCTTGCTCTTCCACGAGTGGCTACCCTCGCCCTGGTTCAGCGAGGCCTTCGACATGGGCTATTTCAGCTACTACCCCATGATAGCCCTCACCGTGTTCTACTACTTCTTCTGTCGTCCCCGGGAGTTTGAGCGTGCGGCGTCGGTGGTGATGATCTCCTTCTTCCTTTTCTACCTGATCTTCATCTTCGTGCCCGTCGTGGGCCCCACGTTCTACTATCATGCCATTGGCATGGAGAACGTTGTGGCAGGCGTCTTCCCCAGTCTCCACGACTATTTCAACACCCACACCGCCTGCCTTCCGTCCCCTGGCGACCCTGCGGGCCTCTTCTACCAGCTCGTCGAGGAGGCCAAGGAGGCTGGCGAGCGTCCCGTGGCCGCCTTCCCCAGTTCCCATGTGGGCATCAGCACGGTCTGCATGCTCCTTGTCTGGCACGCCCGCAACTACAAGCTGCTCCTTGTCCTCGCCCCGTTCTATATCCTCCTTTGCTGTGCCACGGTCTATATCCAAGCCCACTACCTCGTCGATGCCCTCGTCGGACTGCCTACGGGTGTGCTCTTCTTCGCCCTCTCGATGTATTTCACCCGCAGGATGGGCAAAGCCCAGTAGATCTTATGCCATAGATATAAAAGACGAACCAACGAATGGAAATGATAGATAAAAGCATAAAGTCCACGAAGACCAGCGAGACGCATCCCAGGGTGTCCATCATCACCGTGACCTACAATGCCGAGTCGCTCTTGGCACGAACGCTGCAGAGTGTGCTTGCCCAGCGCTACGCCGACAAGGAGATTGTGGTGGTCGATGGCCAATCCTCCGACGGCACGGTGGCCGTCATCAAGCGCCATGCCGCCGCTATCCAGTCGTGGGTCAGCGAACCCGACCGGGGCATCTATGACGCGATGAACAAAGGCGTGCGGATGGCCACGGGCGACTGGATTCTCTTCATGAATGCAGGCGACACCTTCGCCAGCGACGACGTCCTTCAGCGCCTCTTCGACGCTGTGGATCCAGCGCAGGCCGACGTGGTCTATGGCGATGTGGTGAAGGGCGGCGTAGTGAAGGCCGCGCCGCGCCAGTACCGCCTCTACCATCGGATGTTGTTCTGCCATCAAAGCGTGTTGACCCGCCGCTCCTGCCTGCTCGACACTCCCTTTGATATCCGCCATCGTCTCTCTGCCGATTTCAAGTTCTTCCTCCTTCAATATCAGTGCGGTGCCCGCTTCCAGTATGTCCCTCTCCCCGTGTCCGTGTTTGATACGGGCGGCGTCTCCAACCGTTCCCGTTCCAAAGGCTTGCTCGACAATATCCGGGTGGTCTGCGAGGTGATTCCCTTCCCCCAACGCCTCCTGTTTGTGGCGCGCCTGGCCGTGCCCTATCTGATGTGTCGCTTGCGGGGCAAGTGACCTTTCCCCCCTCGTTCCCTCCGCTCCTCCTCCAGCCCCCCGCAGAAAGTATTTGGCCCAATTATTTGTGTCGTTCGGCGATAATTCGTACTTTTGCAGATGATATTGCCGTATATGATTTCAGTAGTCATCAACACTTATAACGCCGAGCGCCACTTGGCCGAGTGTCTCGAAGCAGTCAAGGACTTCGACGAGATCGTGGTCTGCGACATGGAATCGACCGACCGTACCGTAGAGATTGCCCAGCGCTATGGCTGCAAGATCGTGACCTATCCCAAGGGCGACTGCGTGAGTGCAGAACCAGCCCGCACCTTTGCCATCCAGAGTGCGTCGAGCGAATGGGTGCTGGTGGTCGATTCCGACGAGATTATCACTCCCGAATTGCGGAAGTATCTCTACGAGCGCACCCAGGCCGATGATGGCGTGAAGGGACTTTACATCGCCCGTCTCAACAAGATCTTCGGTGTCTATAACCGGGGATGGTCCAACGACTATCAGTTGCGCTTCTTCATCCGCGAGGGCACCGAGTGGCCTCCCTATGTCCATACCTTTCCCAAGGTCAACGGCAGGGTGGAGAAGGCCCCGCGACAATACAAGATGCTGCACCTGGCCGATGAGACCACCGTCCAGTTGATAGCGAAGATGAACCAATATACCGACAGCGAAGTGGACAAGAAGGCCGACCGAGGCTTTGGCGTTGTTCACCCGCCCGTTGTTCCGCTTCTTCGCCAGTTTCTTCTTCCGTGGCGGTTTCAGAAACGGCAAGCGTGGCCTCCTTGGGGCCATTCAGGAAGTGATCTACCAATTGGTTTTGGTGTCCAAGATAATAGAGAAAAAGCTTAGGGAACAAGCGTGATCGAGTCGTGCGCCACGAGCCCAACTCCTGTGGCCGTCGGCGTGGTGCTTTGACCTGCCCACCATGACGGGTACAGCATTCATGCTTTTCTCTCATTATATATATAAGACAAAACTATGGAGCATATTTGGGGACAAATAGGGTTGGCATGCTTGCTCTGGCTGGGCAACTACGCCCTCTATCGTGCCTGCAACCACGGCATTTCGCCCAGTGCCAAACTACAACAACTGTTGAGATACCTGCCCGCCTCCCTCGTGGCCGTGCTTCCGCTGGCCGTGACGGAGACCTGCGTCCTGCAGTCGGCGGTGCTGAAACTCTGGATCGTCGCCGAGCTCTGGGCCGCGGCTTTCCCCTTGACCTACCATCTGACCTACCGCAAGATCTCCCCCGACTACGACAACCAGATCGACCCCGCCTTTGCCATCTATCTCTTTGGCATCCTGGCTGGTCTCTCCGTCCTTCTTCCCTCCCTCTGCGTGGCTCCGCTGCTGGTGTTGTCCCTCGCCGCCCCGCTGTTTCTGATAGGCTATTACCTTCTCTACCATCACGTCATCGACATGAATGGCATGCTGTTGATCCGTCAGACCAATTACAACGAGATCATCGAGTTTTTCCGCTCCAGCCCTTTGTGGAAGACTCTTGCCGGCCTCGTCTTGTTGTCGGGCCTCGTCCTGGCCTTTGTCCTGATCGGCCAGCCGCTCGCCGTCGGTGCTGCCTCGCTATGGAGCAGCGCCCTCATCGTTGTCCTGCTGGGCGCGGTGGCCCATTATCTTTTCAAGCCCCGCCACAGCCTCTTCTCCCGCACCGGACTGGCCAAGCTCTACCTCGACGTGAGCGAATACGCGCGCAGCAACAGTCGCTACGTTCAGAATCAGCAGCAGCGCATGGAGCACCTGGAGGCCCGGGCCCTCCATCCTTTGTCCGCCCCCCACACCTTCCTGCTGGTCATCGGCGAGTCGGCCACGCGCGAGTATATGAGCGCCTTTGTGCCGATGGCGGAGGACACAACCCCCTGGATGCGTGCCCTCAGCGAGGACAGCGCCCATTGCGTCCTCTTCCCCCACGCCTACAGTTGCGATATCCAGACCGTGCCCTCGCTGGAGAAAGCCCTCACCGCCTTCAACCAGTATGATGGCGGCCAGTTCTACACCTCCACCTCCATCGTCGATATCGCCAAGCGCCTGGGCTACAAGGTCCACTGGTACAGCAACCAGGGCCATCTCGGTGCTGCCGACACCCCCGTCACCTTGGTCGCCGAGACCTCCGATGTGGCCAAGTGGACCAACCAGCAGTTGGGCAAGAAGTATTATGACGAGGCGCTGCTGGACTTCCTCGACGAGGTCGATCCCACCCGCAACAACCTCGTGGTGATCCACCTCAAGGGAAGCCACTTCAACTACGAGAACCGCTTCCCCGAGGCCTGCCGCCAGTGGGGCGATGCCGACAACCACGACCTGGTCCTCAACTACAAGAACTCCCTCCACTACACCGACAGCGTCCTTCGGCAGGCTTTCGACACGCTGCGGGCGAAGTGCCACCTCCAGGGTATGATCTATTGCAGCGACCATGGCGTCGTGCCCAACCGCCAGCGGTTGCCCAACTTCTGGGGCTTCGGCTACACCTACATCCCCCTGATGGTGTGGATGAGCGAGGAGTATGTGGCGCGCCGTCCCGAGCGGGCCAAGGCTCTCCGTGCCAACAAGGACAAATACTGGACCAACGACCTGCTCTACGACCTGGTGTGCGGCGTGCTCGACGTGGTCAGTCCCGACTATAAGGAGGAAAACTCCCTGGCCTCGCCCACCTATCGCTTCGAGCGCGACGACCTCACGATCATGAAGGGGACGATCCGCATTGCCGACGACCAGGACGGCGCCCCCGGGTCCGCCTCCACCAACTAACCCATACCGACTTTTATGCAGAAGATACTTTACTATACGGTCTATGGCCTCCTCTATGGCCTCTCCTTGCTGCCGTTGCGCTTGCTCTATGTGCTGAGCGACGCCATCTATCTCTTGATATACCACGTCGTCCACTACCGCCGCCGCGTCGTGTGGAAAAACCTGCGCAGCTCCTTCCCCGATCGCACGGAGGCCGACCTGCGGCAGATAGAGAAAGACTTCTACCATTGGTTTTGCGACTATGCGGTGGAGACCATCAAGTTGTTCTCCATCAGCGAGAAGGAGATTCGCCGCCGCATGGTCTTCAAGGGCACCGACCGTGTGGACGAATGTCTCCTTCGGGGCCAGTCCTGCGCCATCTACCTGGGCCATTACTGCAACTGGGAGTGGGTCACGTCCCTGCCCCTTTGGGTCTCGCAGAAGGGCCAGTGCGGCCAGATCTACCATCCGCTGGAGAATGCGGGCATGGACAAGATGTTTCTGACCATCCGCCAGCGCTTCGGCGCGGTGAGCATCCCCATGGCCGAGTCCATCCGGCGCATCATCGCCTATCGCCAGAAAGGCATCCCGACCGTCGTCGGCTACATCTCCGACCAGAAGCCCTTCTGGTTCAACATCCACCATTGGTGCGACTTCCTCCACCACGACACCCCCGTGCTCTCGGGCACGGAGCGCATCGCACGCAAACTGGACCAGGCCGTCTTCTACCTCAAGGTCAGCCGTCCGCGCCGTGGCTACTACGAGGCCGAGTTCAAGCTCATCACCCTCGACCCCAGCCAGTTTGAGGAAAACCAGCTGACCGATCGCTATTTCCTGATGCTGGAGCACACGATCTGCGAGCACCCGGCCTATTGGCTCTGGAGCCACGACCGCTGGAAGCGCACCCGCGAGCAGTTCAACGACCGCTACTATGTGAAAAACGGCAAGGTCTTCGAGTACGACGTGCCCCTGAGCAAGCGGAAGTGACAAAAGGCCTCGCAGACGCCGTCCCCCTCCGACTTGCCCAGGCGTCTGCGCCCCTTCGGCGCTTCATGGCTAAATGGCTGAAAAACATGCCTTCTGGCGCGTTTCTTGAGCCCGAAATCCCCTTATTAAGATTATTTTGCGTTTTGTATTCAAAAAAGTTGCAAAAGATTTGGTGGTTTCAAAAAAACGTTGTTAATTTGCACCGTGATTAGGAATCACGGGCGATTGTACGCAATCTGCCAGCAATGCACTACTCGCGGGAGCGTAAGGTAATTGATGAAAGGTAACAGCAGAAATCCACTACAGGGATGGGCGGTTGTTCTCGGTCATTCATTTCCCCACGCCTCCGCGTTTTTTTGTGCAGCCGTATTTCCTTAATAAAATAGAATACGTTTAAACCAAATAACGACGATATGGAAGTAAAGAATGCATTCGCGGGGACTTTGGAGTCAGGTGACATCCTGGTTCAGATTACCCCCTCGGAGGAAGAGAGCCTTCAGATCGACCTCGACTCGACGGTAGAGTACCAGTTCGGCGGCCAGATTCGCAAGGTCATCAAAGAGACATTGGAGAATTTGGGCGTGAAGAAGGCCCATGTGAAGGCTACCGACAAGGGTGCCCTCGACTGCACCATTCGTGCGCGCGTCACCGCTGCCGCAGTCAGAGCCACGGGCAAGGATGTCTGGGAGGATTAGTCCTCGGCCACGTATCCTTGGAATCTATACTAACGGAAGTCTAAACAGAACAAAGTAACCGACAGAAGAAGTATGCAGAGATTAAGAAGAACTATGATGTTCGTGCCGGGCAACAACCCCGGTATGATGCAGGACGCCTTCATCTACGGTCCCGACTCGATTATGCTCGACTTGGAGGACTCTGTGACGATGGCTGAGAAAGATACCGCACGTTTGCTCGTTTACAACGCGCTGAAGACCATCGACTACGGCACGACCGAGATGGTGGTGCGTGTCAACCCGCTCTCCACGCCGTATGGCAAGAAGGACATCGAGGCCGTCGTCAAGGCTGGCGTCGATGTGGTTCGTATGCCGAAGACGGAGACCGCCGATGAGGTGCGTGAGATGGAGGCCGAGATCGAGCGCGTGGAGAAGGAGATTGGCTGCCTTGGCCGCACGAAGATCATGGCTGCCATCGAGAGCGCGCTGGGCGTGGTCAATGCCTACGCCATCGCTACCGCCTCCAAGCGCATGATGGGCATCGCCCTTGGCGCCGAGGACTATTGCGCCAACCTCAAGACGCAGCGCACGCCGGAGGGCATCGAGCTGCTGCTCGCCCGTCAGACCATCGTCGTGGCTGCCCGTGCTGCTGGCATCGACGCCCTCGACACGGTCTATTCCAACCTCAACGATATGGAGACCTTCCGCAAGGAGGTGGAGCAGATCCACAAGATGGGCTTCGACGGCAAGTCTATCATCAACCCGCGCCAGATTGATATCGTCAACGAGGTGTTCACCCCGTCTCAGAAGGCCATCGACAAGGCCATGGCCGTCGTCGGCGCCATCAAGGAGGCCGAGAAGCGCGGTTCGGGTGTGATTGCATTGAACGGTAAGATGGTCGACCGCCCCGTCGTCCTTCGCGCACAGAGAACGATTGATTTGGCCGTTGCGGCAGGAGTTATAAAGAAGGAGGATTTGGCATGAGCAATTTAGAGGAAAGACAGGCTTTGATCGGCGAGATGGCCGAGCACCTGAAGAAGAATATTTATCACAGCGAGGAGCGCAAGATCACCACGCCCCGCAAGGAGTATCAGGCTGAGAGCCAGAAGGTGGTTTCTCTGGAGGAGGCTATCCGCCGTTCCGGCCTGAAGGACGGCATGACGATATCCTTCCACCACCACTTCCGTGGCGGCGACAAGGTGCTCAACATGGTGATGGACAAAATCGCCGAGATGGGCATCAAGGACCTCCACGTGGCTGCTTCCAGCCTGAACGATGTCCACAAACCCCTCATCGAGCACATCAAGAATGGCGTCGTGACCCGCATCTCCACCTCCGGTATGCGTGGCGAGCTGGCCAAGGCCATCAGCCATGGCATCCTCAAGGAGCCGGTGGTGTTCCGTTCCCATGGTGGCCGTGGCTCTGCCATCGCCAATGGCGACATCCATATCGACGTGGCCTTCCTCGGCGCTTCTTCCTGCGACCCGATGGGCAACTCCTGCGGTTTCTCCCGTTCCGAGAATGCCAAGAGCATCTGCGGCTCCCTGGGCTATGCCCTTCCCGACGCCCGCTATGCCGACAACGTGGTGATCCTCACCGACGACCTCGTGAGCTATCCCAACACGCCGACCTCCATCTCTGAGCACGATGTGGACTGGGTGGTCGTCGTCGATTCCGTCGGCGATTCTTCCAAGATCGCCTCGGGTGCCATCCGCGACACCAAGAACCCGCGCGACATCCTGCTCGCCAAGGAGGCCTGCAAGGTGATCGTCAACAGTGGCTACTTCAAGGAGGGCTTCTCCATCCAGACCGGTTCTGGTGGTGCATCATTGGCCGTTGTGAAGTATCTGCGCCAGACGATGATCGACCAGAACGTCAAGGCTTCCTTCGCCCTCGGTGGCATCACCGCCCACATGGTGAAGCTCCACGAGGAGGGACTCATCGACCACCTCATCGACGTGCAGTCGTTCGACAAGGTTGCTGCCGAGTCCATCAAGGTCGATCCGAAGCACAAGGAGGTCTCTGCCAACGAGTATGCCTCTGCCGACGAGCCCGGTGCCGCCACGAAGTTCCTCGACATCGTGATCCTCTCCGCCCTGGAGGTGGACGTCAACTTCAACGTCAACGTGCTCGTGGGTAGCGACGGTATCATCCGTGGCGCCATCGGTGGCCACCCCGACACCGCTGCCGACTCTGCCCTGAGCATCGTCGTCTGCCCGTTGCTTCGCGGCCGCATCCCGTGTGTCGTCAATGAGGTGACCAACCTCATCACGCCGGGATCCACCGTCGATGTCGTCGTGACGGAGTATGGCGTGGCTGTCAACCCGCGCCGTCCGGATCTCGCCGAGCGCATGCAGGCTGCCGGCCTCAAGCTCGTCACCCTGGAGAGCCTCCGCGACCGTGCCCTCCGTGTCATCGGCACGCCCGCCCCGCTGCCCTTCGGCGACAAGGTGGTCGGTGTGGTGATGAACCGCAACGGCGAGGTGATGGATGTCATCAAGAACATCAAGGACTAATCCTTCATACAAAATAGGAGAAGATGGCGGTTGGCCTGCCCTGGTGCATGGCCAATCCCTCTCCTCCCTTATTGATTTAAAAAAAACAACCATACGTTGATGGAAATCACGCTCGAACAGTTATTGAAGAGCCGCGACCAGCGATGGGACAGGGAGAGGCGCCTTTTGCAGGAGTTTCCTGGCCGGACGCTTGTCGTGCTGACCGTCGTCATGCCGGGCCGCGTCAAGCGCAATGCCCACACGCGCGTCATCGCCCGTGCTGCCGAGGCTGCCGTCCAGGCCTTCCTGGGTCCGAAAGTGGTGCTCCGCTACACCAACGACGCCCCGACGGGCTACGAGGCCTATTGGATCGTGCGTGCCGAGGCGCGCAGCGTGAAGCGGCAGATGTGCGGCATCGAGGATTTCCATCCCTTGGGTCGGCTTTTTGACCTCGATGTCATCCAGTCCGACGCCACCCCTCTCTCGCGCACCGACGTCGGTTTCGCGCCGCGCCGCTGCCTGCTCTGCGATCAGGAGGCCCGCTGGTGCATGCGCAATCATACCCACACGCAGGAGGAAATCCTTCAGCGCATCGACGAGATGGTGAGAGAGTTTAACGCTGAAAACTGACGCTTATGTATGCCGACTACGAGATAAGAGAAGTGCCCATCGGTTATGGACCAGCTCGCCGTAAGGTGGAGGAGTTTCTCGGAAAGCGCACCTTGCGACTCGACAAGGTCGATTACTACGAGGCCATCTACCCCTGTGGTGGCGATGAGATGCTGGCCGTCGGAGGCCTCTTGGGCGACGCCATCCGTTGCATCGCCGTCAAGGAGGGCATGGAGGACGAGCACCTGGCCAACCGCCTGGTGTCCCATCTGATGGTCATCGTGCAGCGTCGGGGCTACCCCACGGTGAAAGTCTTCACCAAACCCAGCAACAAAGCCGTTTTCGAGAGCCTGGCCTTCGAGACCTTGGCCGAGACCGACAGCGTGGTCTTCATGGAGAACGGACAGATGCCGTTGCGGGACTATCTGCTGAGCCTGGAGCGGCTGGCACGCCCCGGCAAGTCGGGCGTGATCGTGATGAACTGCAATCCCTTCACCCGCGGCCATCGCTACCTCATCGAGGAGGCTTCCAAGCAAGTGGACAACCTATACGTTATTCCCCTCAAGGAGAATAATCGCAACTTCAACTACGAGGAGCGGCGCGAGATGATCCGTCTCGGCACCGCCGACCTCGCCAATGTGACTGTCTGCGAAGGCAGCGCCTATGCCATTTCGCAGGCCACATTTCCCACCTATTTCCTCAAGCAGCTCGACAAGGCTTCGGAGAATCAGATCGAACTGGATCTCCAGATCTTTGCCCGCTACCTGGCCCCCGCCCTGGGCGCCACGGTGCGCTTCGTTGGCACCGAGCCCTTCGACCCGCTGACGCGCCGCTACAACGAGATGATGACCGAGCTGCTGCCGAAGAGCGGCATCGAGGTCGTACAGATCGAGCGCAAGGAGCTGGAGGAGAAGCCCATCAGCGCCTCGCGCACCCGGGCCTTCATCGAGAACAACAAGCTCCATGCCGCCATGCAGCTCGTGCCCCCCACGACCCAGCCCTACATCATGGCCAAGTTTGCCGTCGATGCGCTCCAGCAGGAGCTCGACACCACGCCGAAGCCCGGACTGGTCGACAAGGACAACTCCGGGGCCCATACCGACATGGACTATATCCTCATGGAGCGCAGTATCAAGTCGCTGCGCCCGTATTTCGTCCGTCTGGCCCAGCTCGGCCTGTCCGCGGACAAGCTCACCACGGCCGACGTGCAGCGCATAGGCATCGAGGCCGAGGCCGCCATGCTGCGCACCACCCACGGGGTCAACACCCACCGCGGCGCCCTGTTTGCCCTCGGCATCACGGTCGCCGCCGCCATGTGGCTCTACGCCCACGAGGGGCAGGAGGTGCGCAAGGAGCGTCTGCAGCAGATGATCCAGGAGATAGCGGCGGGCTTCCCTCCCTCCGCCGACACCCACGGCGCCGAGGTCGTCGCCAAGGCCCGCGTCAAGGGCGCGCGAGAGAACGCCGTCGAGGGCTATCCCGACCTCTTCGAGACCTGGGGCCCCTACTACCGCAAGCTGCGCGAGGACCCGCACCGTGCCCACCGCACGCTGCTCAAGATCATGTCGATGCTGCAGGACACCAACATCTATTACCGCACGGATGCCGAGACGGCCGAGATCGTACGCCAGTCGAGCGGCCAGTTGCTCCAGCGGTTCTCCGTCAATTCGCTCCGCGAGGCCGACGCCGAGTTCATCCGCCACAACATCTCGCCGGGTGGCTGCGCCGACATGCTCTCGCTGACGATACTCATCAACGCCATCCTCCGATAGGGGCGGGCGCCATTCATTTCAAAAACAGAAAATAATAATTCTATTAAATAACAAAAAGTCATTTCTATTATGGTTGAACTGATCAAACATGGAGTGTATCTGCTCGACGGCCAGAAGGTGGTTGAGGATACAACGGGTATGCCCTCGGCCGACGAGGCTCGTGAGAACACCATCACCTACGGCATTCTGCGTGCCCATGACGTCAATGGTGGCAAGGGCAAGGAGATGCACATCCGCTTTGATGCGATGATGTCGCACGACATTACGTATGTAGGTATCATTCAGACGGCTCGCGCCAGCGGCCTGACGAAGTTCCCCCTGCCGTACGCCATGACCAACTGCCACAACTCTTTGTGCGCCGTCGGTGGTACCATCAATGAGGACGACCACGTCTTTGGTCTTTCTGCAGCAAAGAAATACGGCGGTATCTACGTACCCGCCAACCAGGCCGTCATTCACCAGTTTGCCCGCGAGGAGATGGTGAAGTGCGGCAATATGATTCTCGGTTCCGATTCCCACACCCGCTATGGCTCTCTGGGCAACATGGGTGTCGGCGAGGGTGGTGGTGAGCTCGTCAAGCAGCTCCTCCGCAACACCTGGGACATCAATGCCCCGGAGGTGGTCCTCGTTTGGCTTGAGGGCACGCCGCGCCACGGTATTGGTCCCCACGACGTCGCCATCTCGCTTGTCAAGGCCGTCTTCGAGAGCGGCTTTGTCAAGAACAAGGTGCTGGAGTTTGCCGGCCCCGGTGTCGCCAACCTCTCTGTCGATTTCCGCAACGGCATCGACGTGATGACTACCGAGACCACCTGTCTGAGCTCTATCTGGGTGACGGACGAGAAGGTCCGCGAGCACTATGAGCTCCACCGTCGTCCCGAGGACTACAAGGAGCTGCGTCCGGGCAAGGTGGCCTACTACGACAGCATGGTGCGCATCGACCTCTCCAAGCAGGAGTCTATGATCGCCCTGCCTTACCATCCCTCCAACGCTGTCTCCATCCACGAGCTGCAGGCCGATCCCGAGACCGTGCTGCGCCGTGTGGAGGAAGACACGAAGCGCCGCTTCGGCGACAAGGTGCACCCCGACCTGGTGAGCAAGATCCGCGACGGCAAGGTCTATGCCGACCAGGGCATCATCGCCGGCTGCTCCGGTGGTACCTATGAGAACCTCTGCGAGGCTGCCGCCATCCTGCGCGGCCAGTCTGCCGGCAACGACTACTTCTCTTGCTCGGCCTATCCGCAGTCTTCTCCCGTCTATATCGCTGCCAACCGTGCCGGCGTGACGAGCGACCTCATCGAGGCTGGTGTCGTCATCAAGCCCGCCTTCTGCGGTCCGTGCTTCGGTGCTGGCGACGTGCCTTCCAACAACGGTCTGAGCATCCGCCACACCACGCGCAACTTCCCCAACCGCGAGGGTTCCAAGCCGGGCCAGGGTCAGATCTCCATGGTCGCCCTGATGGACGCCCGCAGCATCGCTGCCTCCGCAGCCAATGGTGGTGTCATCACCGCCGCCACCGACATCGACTACGAGGCCGACTACAAGCCCTACAGCTTCGACGACAAGATTTACGAGCATCGCGTCTATAGAGGCTATGGCAAGGCCGACGCCGAGCAGCCGCTCCGCTACGGTCCCAACATCAAGGACTGGCCCGAGATGTACCCGATGCAGGAGAACATGCTGGTCGAGCTGGCTGCCGTCATCCACGACCCCGTCACGACGACCGACGAGCTGATCCCCTCTGGCGAGACTTCCAGCTACCGTTCCAACCCGCTCCGCCTCTCTGAGTTTGCCCTCTCTCGCCGCGTGCCCGAGTATGTCGGCCGCAGCAAGGAGATCCAGCAGCTGGACCGCGACCGTCGCGCCGGCAAGGCCTCTGACCACATCCTCGCCGCCCTCAAGCAGGTCGGCGCCTCTGTGGAGACCACGTCCTTCGGTTCTTGCGTCTTCGCCAACAAGCCCGGCGACGGTTCTGCCCGCGAGCAGGCTGCCTCTTGCCAGAAGGTGCTCGGTGGCGACGCCAACATCTGCTACGAGTATGCCACGAAGCGCTATCGCAGCAACTGCATCAACTGGGGTATCGTTCCCTTCACCATCAGCAAGGACACCGAGTTCCAGTATGAGGTGGGCGATATGGTCTTCGTGCCCGGCATCCGCCAGGCCATCCTCGACGGCAAGGAGGAGATCGACGCTCAGGTCATCACCAAGAATGGCGTGAAGCCCATCCACCTGCTCTTCCAGAACCTCACCGAGGACGAGCGCACCATCCTGGCCGATGGTTGCCTGATCAACTATTACAAGGAGCACAACAAGTAAACAGCAAAAAATATGTTTGTCTGGCCACGGGCGGGACGGGCCCCTGACGGCCCTCCCGCCACGTGCCAGCACGAAGATATCATCAAAGAATCAATCAATTACTAATAAAAAAGTAAATTCCTACAAAGCAATGGAAAAAATTCAGATGACCACCCCTATCGTTGAGATGGACGGTGATGAGATGACCCGAATTCTGTGGAAGATGATCAAGGACGAGCTGATCCTTCCGTTCGTTGACCTCAAGAGCGAGTACTATGACCTCGGTCTTCCCTACCGCGACCAGACCAACGACCAGGTGACGATCGACGCTGCCAATGCCAACAAGAAGTATGGCGTGGCCGTGAAGTGCGCCACGATCACTCCGAACCACCAGCGTATGGACGAGTACAAGCTCCACCAGATGTGGAAGAGCCCCAACGGCACGATTCGTTCCATCCTCGACGGTACGGTGTTCCGCGCTCCGATCCAGCTGCCGAGCATCAAGCCGCAGGTTCGCTCTTGGGAGAAGCCCATCACCATCGCCCGTCACGCCTATGGCGACGTCTATAAAGGCGTAGAGGTGCGCTGCGAAGAGGCTGGCGTTGCCAAGCTCGTCTTCGAGGGCAAGAGCGGCAAGAAGGAAGAGGTTGTTATCCACGAGTTCGACGGTCCGGGCGTCATCCAGGGCATGCACAACGTCGACAAGTCTATCCGTTCCTTCGCTCACGCTTGCTTCACCTACGCGCTCGACGTCCACCAGGATCTCTGGTTCGCTACCAAGGACACGATCTCCAAGAAGTACGACGCTCAGTTCCGCATCATCTTCAACGAGGTCTATGAGGAGTGCTACAAGGAGAAGTTCGAGCAGGCTGGCCTGGAGTATTTCTACACCCTCATCGACGACGCTGTTGCCCGTGTAGTACGCAGCAAGGGCGGCTTCATCTGGGCTTGCAAGAACTACGATGGCGACGTCATGAGCGACATGGTCTCCACCGCCTTCGGTTCTCTCGCCATGATGACCTCTGTCCTCGTCAGCCCCGATGGCAACTACGAGTACGAGGCTGCCCACGGCACCGTCACCCGCCACTACTACAAGTACCTCGCCGGCGAGGAGACTTCCACCAACCCGATCGCTACGATCTTCGCTTGGAGCGGTGCGCTCCGCAAGCGTGGTGAGAAGGACGGCATCCAGGCTCTCGTCAACTTCGGCGACCAGCTGGAGGGCGCTTGCTTCGACACGATGAACAGCGGTATCGTCACCAAGGACCTCGTCAACCTCATGGAGGGCGTCGAGGCCAAGGCTGTCAACTCGCTCGTCTTCATCCAGACCATCCGCAAGCACCTTGAGGAGCGTCTGAGCAAGTAAAAGACGATCTATTGGGATTATAATAAAAATCCGACCCGTCACCAAGGTGTGGCGAGGTCGGATTTTTATTTTCTATGCGCTGACTTCTATCGCTTCACGAGGTGGCCGATCACCTGCTGGCGGTTGCGGCCCGCGCCCCGGTAGCCGACGTGGATCCAGCAGGTCTTGCCCGCGGATGCGGTCTCCCAGATGAGCTGGTCAAACTCGAGGTTGTCCATCATCCAGGCGAACCACTCGCGGCCCGTCTTGGCGTCAGGAATAAAAATGTCGGCGGCGCAGCCGCGCGCGTGGTCCGAGTTTTTCACGCCTCCGACGGCAGCGTTGAGTCTTGGCGAGCGGTAGCCGCTGTTGATGCGGACGGCGTGGCCGAGGTGGGCCCGCAGCGGCTCCAGGACGTGGAGGCAGAGCTGCTGGAGGTTGCCGACCGCCGAGAGCGGCGGCGTGTTGTCTATGCGCCGCGTGGCGGCGACGAGGGAGGTGGTAAACTCCGTGAGGTTGAAGTGTTCTGATAAGATAATTGACATGTTCTTGATCATTTTTTGTTCTTGAAGATTGTTTTGACGACAGTTTTTTGAAGACTGCTTTAAAGATTGCTTAAAGACTGCTTTGAAGACATTTTGAAGACTGCGAAAGCCCGTGAGGGGGAAGTGGGAAAGTGAAAACGTAAGGTGTAAGGTGTAAGGTGTAAGGTTGCAAGGACAGGCTTACACCATTTCTTGACGATACGTTTTTTTATACACTCCTTTTTTGAGCCTCTCGACCATTCCCTGGCGTTCCCATCGACTGAGCATGGTAAACACCCTTCCTCTCTGGACATCGAATCCTCTCACACTAACGGTGGCGCCATAGGCTTCCTCTGTGGTAAACTGACCGGCTAACTTTCGATAGATCGTGTCATTGCTACCCTTTTGGCTGCGGGGAGCGTCAGACGGGGCGTATGTGGCCGCCCGAAACGCCTCCTCGATACGCTCTCGGAAGAAGTAGATGGCGTTGTCGATCATGTAGTCGGCCAAGACGTCGAAAGTGGCGAGCATCTGCGGCGTCTGCTGGCGCTGGAGCATCTTCTGCCATAGCGTTGGGTCGGCTTTCAGTTGTGTCTCAGCGCCTTGCAGTCCGTGGTGCTGGATGAGCTGCTCGGCCACACGACAGAGCATCAGACAGGCCGTCATGCGCATCGCCGTGGGGCAGGTGCGGAAGCGCTGGCGCGCCTTGGTCTTGTCGTCGTTCTCCAGCGTCTCGATGCGGATTCGCTCCAGCCACTGGCGGCCTCGCTTCTCCAGCTTCGGCAGTTCCACGTCGCCGTTCATCAAGGGCAGCAGGTGGGCCACTTGCTGGATCTTCGCCTTGTGATCCTCCGTCAGACGGTATGGGCTCTCCGCGAGCGCCGAGAAGGTGTTGTCGGGTGTGCGGGCCACGGCCACACGGCTCTGAAAACCGTCCGTGTAGTTGGTGATGACGCGGTAGAGGGCGTCGGGCGTGCCACACATCACCACGTTCCACAACAACTTCTCTATGTGTACGTTGACGGCGTCCGCCGATTTCGCCTCGCGGTCGTAGGGCGTGCCGTCGTAGGCCTGGCGCAGCATCACGGAGAAGTCGCACATCGCCGTGCGCCACTTCTGCGCCACGGTGTCGGCCTCGGGCGTAAAGGAAAAGGCGTGCTTGCCACCCGTGTTGGCCAGTCGGTCGGCGAGGTTGGCCACGGTGTTGTTGAGGGTCAGGTAGCGCACGGGATACTTCGGGTCCTCGGGCTGCTCCTTCTTGTTCTTGGCCGCCCGCTTCCGCGCGCGCCATTCCTCTTCGGCCTCCAAGTAGCCTTTATCCACCATCTTTACTTCCGAGAGCCAAGCGGAGATGATCGGGTCGATACTGCCCTTGCCCGAGGCGAAGTCGCCAGCAATGTAGCTGATGAGGTTGAGCTGCGAGGGGTTGCCGTGGATATCGACGCGCACGCCCGTGGCGAGCATGCCGATGGCCGGCGTGATGGCGAAGATGGCGGGCATGGCGAGGTGCGGGCCCACGGCGCTGATACTCTCCCTCACGCCCTGCGGCATTTTTGGCAGCGCGTCGTAGTAGTAGAGGTCGTCCTGCAGCAGGGCTTCCTCCTCCTCGGCCTCCTCCCGGGCCTCGGCCCTCATGTCCTGGCGCACGGCCGTCAGCACGTCCTTCAGCCGTTTCGGCATCTGCGTCTTCTTCTCGCCCAGGGCCGACCGGATGCAAGCCATTTTCTCCGCCTCGGGAAACTCGTCGTAGCAGGGGATGATGCGGTCCAGCAGCTGCGGGTCGGAGTCGCAGATGTTGCGGAGGTTGACGGCCAACTCGAAGGTCAGCGTGTTGCGGTTGGACCGTATGGGGTGCTCGCCGTCGTTGTAGAAGGCCCACCATTTCTCGATGATGCGATCGTAGGGAATGCCCTTGTAGCACAAAGGGCCCTCCGCTTCGCTTGCTTCCTCGTCCGTCGTTTCGCCTTGGCTCTTGCTCGTCTTGGCCTCCTCCGTCTTAGTCTCGTCGTCGTTTTGTTCAGTCGTTTCAGAGGCCGTCTCAGAGGCCGTAAAAGTAGTCTCTTTGTTCGTGGAAGTAGCCTCCGAGGCCGTGGAAGTAGCCTCCCCGTTCGTGAAAGTAGTCTCTGAGCCCGCGAACGATTCACACTCCGCGTTGTCAAAGAGGTCCTCGTGTAGATAGAGCAGGTCCTCGGACGTAGTGGCGAAGAATACGCGGGTAATGTCCTTCGCCCCAGCGTCATACTCCACGCCGAGCAGGTCGGAGGCCCAGCGCAGATTGGCCTCCTGGTCCATCTCGGGATGACGGCGGAAGACGACGTGGAGGCCGCCTCCGCGGGCGCTGCGCTCCAGCATGAGCAGGCCCAGCTCGTCCTTCTTCTCGATCGCCGTGGCAGTGACCAGATTCACCTCGTCAACGCTTAGGTGATCGATATCCATGCCGACCGACTTGCTCAGTCGCTTCGCCCCTTTGAGGCAACCGTCCTCCGTGGGCAAGCAGGAGTAGTTGAACTGCACCAGCTTGCGCTTCGCCGCCGAGACGTCGGTCTCGGGCTTCGGATGGCGAATCGTTTCCACCCAGCGCTGCTGCGCCTGGCTGTCGCGATAGCGACGGTATGCCTCCTCGGTCGCCACGGCCTCCATCATCTAGTGGCCCTGCTGATAATATATCAAGTGTACACTCATGATTGTTTCTTCCTCCCTTCTTTTACTTCGTCAGTTGATATTCGAGCAGGGCGTCGATGGCGTCCTGCGCCTCGTCCATGATGGCCTGGGCTATCACCACGTTCTCCGTGCGGAAAAACTTCAAGGTCAGTTGTACTGCGTTGTCCTGCGTCCTGCTGATGCGCCCGTGGGCGAGCTTGCGAATGAGCACGCTGCGGCTCTTCGCTTTCGCCCTTGGCACGAAGTCAAACGTCCCGTCAGACATCTGCTGGCCTACGCCCGCCTTGCGAAAACTCTCCACGGCCTGAGGCACGGGCGCGTCGGGCGAAAAAAGAAAATACTTGCGGTCGTCGTAGTAAGCCTGTCCGCCGATCTGTACATGCTGGCAATGGTCGCCATGGTTCTGATTGCTGTTGATGTTCTTATTATTCTTATTCATAACTGTTTGTTTTTTGTTTCATCCTGGGGACGGAGGGACACCGAAGGTGGATCGACAACGTTGTATCGTGTTGTTTCGATGCAGCCTGCTGAGTAGGAAAAACAACTAAAACAACTTTTACAACGAGTAACAACTCTTTCGATAAGCCATGAGCAGAACTGAGCTTGCTCAAGTTATGCCATGGCGAGAAAGAGTGCCATGAAATGGAACAGCTTCGCGAGGACAAAACACGCTACGCGTGTATACAATCCTTCTGCAAGGTAAACAACCAAAAACAACAGCTTCGCCAG
>ENA-UOJC01001134-UOJC01001134.1-human-gut-metagenome-genome-assembly--contig:-C104-NODE-1134-length-38968-cov-14.566417_pt1 | contig 38968 bp, 38 predicted proteins | sample MGYA00242339_ERZ723886 | MGnify/ENA metagenome assembly ERZ723886 | reverse complement strand
TCTCCCTGTTTTACGAGAAAAAGACCACCTTGCGTGACCTTTTTCGACAGGCTGATGCTTTCCGAAAGGAAAGCATTTTTTGCGCGGAAATGTTGACATATTTTACATGCGGATATATTATGTTCCCATGAAGATATTATTTGCAGCCATTTCAATAACCGCCGTCGCTGCCGCTGTTATGTTATTTGTGCTTGCAGCGATAAAGAGCCGGAAAGCGTACATTGGAAAAGCCGTTATATGCTGCTGCATATTTGCAGCGTCTGCTGTGGGCTTTGCATTGTCATCCGACACTGTACGGGATGACAAGATAAGCGAAGTGCATGTCACCGTAAGCCCGGTGAAGGGCACTGAGGCACCGGAACCAAGTATTGACCCAACGCTCGCTCCGTCGGCTCCTGCGCAGGCTCAGGGCGCTTATGAGGCAAGCAGCAGGTCGGATAAGTTTCATCTGCCGTCATGCTCGTCGGCATCGCGCATATCCGAGGATAATCGCTTATGGTTTCAAACGCGCGACGAGGCAATTGCCGCCGGGTATTCCCCGTGCGGAAAATGCCAACCTTAAAACACAGCTCATCGAAACCGATGAACTGCTTTTGGCAGCGGATGAAGGATTCGAACCCTCGAAGCGCCTTCGGCACTTCGTGCGCTGATTTGAATTATTTTGTTCGGGTTCTGGTGCCAAGCGGCAAATAAAAAAGCAACCCACCGGCAATGGTGAGTTGCTTTGGCAGCGGATGAAGGATTCGAACCCTCACAAACGGAGTCAGAGTCCGGTGTGCTACCATTACACAAATCCGCTAAGCGCAGTAGCTATTATACCGTAAAATCGGAATTTGTCAATACCCATTCCGAAATTTTTGAGAAAAAACAGGCGATCTTTTGACCGCCTGTTTATTACATTATTTCGTTATCCGTTTATCAGCGAATGATGAAGTTAACGGAGGTGTCGCCCTGTTCGTCAACGCCGAACTCGTAGTCCTTGCCGGGCAGGATCGCGTTTACTGCGATGCCGACGAGGGATGCTACTGCGAGGCCGGAGAGGGATACGATGCCGATCTGGATGCTGCCGACGGAGTAGTTTATGCCGATTGCGAGGACGAGGATGAGTGCTGCGACGATAACGTTGCGGCTGTTGGTGAAGTCGACCTTATTCTCAACAACGTTGCGGACGCCGACTGCGGAGATCATACCGTAGAGGATGAGGGATACGCCGCCGATGGTTGCGGTGGGCATTGCGGTGATGAGGGCTGCAAACTTCGGGCAGAAGGAGAATACTATTGCAAAGCATGCTGCGATGCGGATCACGCGGGGGTCATAGACCTTGCTGAGTGCGAGAACGCCGGTGTTTTCACCGTAGGTGGTGTTTGCAGGTGCGCCGAAGAGAGCTGCCAGGGTGGTTGCAAGACCGTCGCCGAGGAGGGTGCGGTGCAGGCCGGGGTCAGCAACATAGTTTTTGCCGACGGTGGAGGATATTGCGCATACGTCGCCGATGTGCTCGACCATGGTTGCAAGAGACAGAGGAACGATGGTGAATACTGCGCTCAGGAGCATGCCGGTGTCAACATCCATGTTGAAGAGGTGGAACACGGTCCTGTTCCAGTTGATGGGCAGTCCAAGCCAATCGGCTGCTGCGACGGTCTCAACGACTTTTGCACGGGATGCCGGGTCAAAGATCATGGAGATGACATACGAGCCAAGGACGCCGAGGAGGATGGGGATGATCTTGGTCATGCCCTTGCCCCAGATGTTGAAGCAGATAACGATGACTATTGCGGAAACGGCGACGAGCCAGTTTGCGTTGCAGTTGGTGATCGCAGATGAGGACAGGATCAGGCCGATGGAGATGATGATGGGACCTGTTACTATCGGGGGGAAGAACTTCATGACCTTCTTTACGCCGAAAGCCTTGAACAGTGCCGACAGGATCACATACATAAGTCCTGCGCAGGCAACGCCGAAGCAAGCATAGATAAGCAGGTCGTTATTGTATATCGGCTGTCCGGCTGCATCTACGCCAACCTGACGGATGGCATTGTAGCCGCCAATGAAAGCAAAGGACGAGCCGAGGAATGCGGGAACCTTGCGCTTGGTGATAAAATGGAACAGCAGAGTGCCGAGTCCGGCAAACAGCAGGGTCGTTGCGATGTCAAGTCCCGTAAGGATGGGGACGAGGACGGTCGCGCCGAACATTGCGAACATGTGCTGGATTCCCAGAACCAGCATTTTGGGAGTGCCAAGGGTGCGTGCGTCGTACACGGGTCCATTAATCACGGTTTTTTCGTTCATTAGTGATTGTACCTCTCTTTGTGTAGTTTTGATTTATATTAAGGGTATTTGCTGACTTATTATTCGATCTCCATAAGATAAACGCCCGTTTCGCCGTCAAACTCCGGCAGGCGAACCTCTATAAGCTCTGCGCGTGAGGTCGGAACGTTTTTGCCGACGTAATCGGCTCTTATGGGAAGCTCACGGTGGCCGCGATCGACAAGGACGGCAAACTGGATGCTGCGCGGACGGCCTGCGGTGAACACGGCCTCGATGGCGGCGCGCGCCGTGCGGCCCGTGTACAGCACGTCATCGACCAAAACGACGTTTTTATCGTTTACATCCGCGCCGATATCGGCCTTTGTTATGACCGGCTGATCGCTCTCGTGCGTGAGATCGTCGCGGTAAAAACGTATATCCACGCTGCCGCAGGGAACAGTCGCATCCTCGATCTTCTTTATGTTATCGCGTATGCACTCGGATATTGGCACTCCCCTTCTGCGGATACCGATCAGAACGACGTCTTCGACGCCCTTGTTCTTTTCGGTTATCTCGTGGGATATTCTCATAAGTGCGCGGCTCATTGCCGCCTCATCCATAAGTCTTGCCTTGAGCTTCACAATATCACCCCGAACAAAAGAAAATCGCCCTGCCGACAAACCGACAAGACGCACAAGAACATGACCCTCCGTGCGGAGAGACACACTATATCTGCGATTTTGCCGGCTTCTCTGAACCGTCTTAAAAATCTTTTCTATGCGATTATACTTGCTCATTCACAATTTTGCAACACCTTTTTTGCATTTCGGTCAATATAACAAAATCCGAGGCATTTCGCCCCGGATTTTATGATCATTTAGCCACATTGTATATATCTTCGCGCAGATGAAGGAACGTAGGAAGCTGGCGGCGGACGGAATCGACCTCGTTAAGGTCGATATCGCAGTAAAGTATCTGTTCCTTTTCGTCGCAGGAGGCTTTGACCATGCCGAACGGATCGGCTACCGTTGAGTGCCCCCAGCATTCGTAATCAAAGCCCTCGTATCTCGCAGCAGAGGCTCCTACGAAGAACAGCTCGTTATCCATCGCACGGGCACGAACGCTCAGCTCCCAGTGTCTCGGGCCTGTTGTCATGTTAAACTGCGCAGGGCACAAAATGACCTCGGCTCCCCTTTTTGCCATGGCTCGCGCAAGCTCGGGGAAGCGGATATCAAAGCAAATCTCAACGCCCATTCTTCCGAATTTCGTATCGAATACGGTGATATCCTCACCGGCAGCAAAGCTGTTGGACTCTTTAAACCGCACTCCGCCCTCGATATCTACGTCAAACAGATGTATTTTTCTGTGACGCGCGATCTGCTCGCCGCTTTCGTCATACACAAAGCAGGTATTATAAAGCTTATCGCCGCACTTTTCCGGCACAGAGCCGCCGACGAGGATAACTCCGTTTTCCCTCGCCCAGCGCGACATGGCTTCTCTGCTCTCACCGTTTTCACTGTCGGCAAAGGCGTGGAAATACTTTTTTGAATACGGACAGTTCCACATTTCCGGCAGAACGACAAGCTCCGCGCCGTTATCGGCGGCCTCGTTGATCATTCTTTCCGCTTTGTCAAACGTCTTTTCCTTATCCGTTTCCGTGCGTATCTGCACGACGGCAAGCTTGAATTTCGGTTTCATACCCTCACCTCACAGACAGTTTTCGAGATAGTCGACTATGTCAAAGTCCTCGGTGGAAGCATCCTTGCGCAGATACAGCGGATGGTGCGGATGCCCTTTGACCGAGCGCTTACCGGCGCTGTACCACTTTGCGCCGTATTTCCGGCCGAGAGACACCATGTCGAGAACGCAATCCTTCAGATACGGGCGCTTTTCGATTATCGTGCCCCATGCCGCCCATACCGACGGCGACACTCCCTCGCCTACATTTTTTAATATGTATTCAAACGCGCGCATATTCTCGCGGTGCAGCGTTTCGTTGAGCGTCAGGTCCATATCGTCGGGGTCTGTCGCCCTCTGGGCATAGACATTAAACATTATCCAACTGTCGTAACCGTTTCCGGCGGCAATGCGCGACACGCTTTTGAGCGTATTGTCAAGATCGTCCGGCGCGGCGGTCGAGGGATTTATGCCGATGCAGATGAGCGGATCGTTTCCGCGAGTTCCGAGGATATATCGGTAATCGGTATAGTAATCGGGAACATACAGCCACTTTTCGGCATCATAGTCCCCCCTGCCGCCTGACGATGCAAGCGCATCGTCAAAGCTGACGATATCAAGAAGGCTGCTTTCGCAGGTCGGGACGTGCATTACTTCACAGCCTCAAGCAGAGCGTCGACTCTGTCGGTATCCTCCCAGCGCACGCCGAGATCGGTGCGGCCCATGTGACCGTAGGCTGCAAGCTTTCTGTAAATGGGCTTAGTAAGCTCAAGATCGCGGATAATTGCGGTCGGACGCAGGTCAAAGACCTTATTGACGGCCTGAGCAAGCTTCTCGTCGGAGACCTTGCCGGTTCCGTAGGTATCGACCATGACGGATACGGGACGAGCTATGCCGATGGCGTACGCAAGCTGAACAAGGCACTTGTCGGCAAGGCCGGCTGCGACGATGTTCTTTGCAACATAGCGTGATGCGTATGCAGCGCTGCGGTCGACCTTGGTGGGATCCTTGCCGGAGAATGCGCCGCCGCCGTGAGGTGCGCTGCCGCCGTAGGTATCAACTATGATCTTTCTGCCGGTAAGGCCGGAGTCGCCCTGAGGTCCGCCGATGACAAAGCGGCCGGTCGGGTTTACATAATACTTGGTGCTCTCATCTATCAGCTCGGCAGGAATGCTGGGCTTTATGACAAGCTCGACCATATCGTTTCTGATCTGCTCAAGGCTTACGTCGGGAGAATGCTGAGTTGAAAGAACAACGGTGTCAACGCGCACGGGCTTGCCTGCGTCGTCGTACTCCACAGTGACCTGAGTTTTGCCGTCGGGACGCAGGTAGTCGACAAGGCCGGATTTTCTGACCTCGGCAAGGCGCTTAGCTATTTTATGCGAAAGGCTTATTGCCAGGGGCATAAGCTCTTCGGTCTCGCGGCATGCATAACCGAACATCATGCCCTGATCGCCGGCGCCGTTGTCAAGCTCGGCATCTCCGCTTTCCTTGGCTTCAAGCGACTTGTCAACGCCGAGGGCTATATCCGCCGACTGCTCGTCGATATTGGTGATGATGCCGCAGGTGTCGCAGTCAAAGCCGTACTTGGCTCTGTCATAGCCGATATCGCGGATAACGCCGCGTGCTATCTTCGCAATGTCGATATAGCACTCGGTGCTTATCTCCCCCATGATGTGGACAAGTCCGGTGGAAACGGTCGTCTCGCATGCGACGCGGCCGTTGGGGTCCTTCTCGAGGATAGCGTCGAGGATAGCGTCCGATATCTGGTCGCAGATCTTATCGGGATGTCCCTCGGTTACAGATTCAGATGTAAACAGTCTTTTGCTCATTTCTTTTTCCTCCGAAAATAATATTTCCGAACACGCATCAGGCAATTAAAAAACTCCGTCGACCGACGGAGCAACAAATTTGGTCATAAGCCTCATCTTTCGATAATCACCGCCGGATTTGGCACCTTGCTTTCGCAGGTTGCCGGGCTTCACAGGGCCGTTCCCTCCACCACTCTTGATAAGGTGTTCAGTTTTCGTATGAATTATAGCAGATTGACGCACATTGTCAAGTAGAAATTGAAAAACTTCCCGATATGCTGTATACTGTGTCTAAGCTGACGAGAGTCGAACACGTATCGGTTTTGACGGGCAGATTTCCGCCCATGCCGCGTTAAAGCTCTTGACAATACGTCAGTATTCTCTGCGAGCTTTGCCTTGCCTGAACAAAAATCTGCTCCGGCAAAACTGCAAAGCACCTGTCGGATGTGCTTTTCGAGATATTTTCGGCTTTCTTTGATGCAGGTGGGCTGGCGCCCATCAAGGCAAAAAAGGCGAAAATAGCCGGAAGGGTACGCCGACAGGCGATATGGGTTCAACTCTCGTCAGCTTAAAACGAAATTATATTCGGAGGTCTACGCCATGATAATAGTATTGAAGCCGGACGCATCCCCCGAGCAGGCCGAGGAGCTTCGTTGTTGGATACGCTGCCACGGTCTTGAAGTGCAGACAACGCGCGGAGAAAATCAGGCCGTGCTCGTCGTTATCGGCGAGGCCGACAGACTCGATGCGGCATATATCGAGGATATGGAGATCGTCGAATACGTCAGAGCCATCACGCAGCCGTATAAGCTTGCCGGACACAAGGCGCCGAACGACAGCAGTGTAGTTAACGTAGGTGGCGTTAAGATAGGCGGCGGCACGTTTACTATGATAGCAGGCCCCTGCTCGGTCGAGAGCACTCAGCAGATAATCGGCATAGCCCGAGAGATAAAGTCCGCCGGAGCACAGCTTCTGCGCGGCGGCGCATTCAAGCCGCGCACTTCGCCGTACAGCTTCCAGGGCATGCGTGCCGACGGTCTGCCGCCGCTTATCGAGGCCGGGCGAAAATGCGGCATGCCGATAGTCAGCGAGATAACCGACAAGGAGCAGCTGCCGCTGTTCGAGAATGTTGACATGATCCAGGTCGGCGCGCGCAATATGCAGAATTTTGAGCTTTTAAAGGCGCTCGGGAAGCTCGATAAGCCGGTGCTTTTAAAGCGCGGCTGGGCAAACACGGTCAAGGAGCTTCTGACCTCGGCAGAGTACATAATGAGCGGTGGAAACGAACAGATTGTGCTGTGTGAACGCGGCATACGCACATTTGAAACCGCAACGCGAAACACGCTCGATCTGTCGGCAGTCGCTGTGATAAAGGATCTGAGCCGGCTGCCGGTCATCGTCGATCCGAGCCACGCAACGGGGCACGCAAAATTTGTTGAACCCATGGCGCTCGCCGCGGCGGCCGCCGGAGCGGACGGGCTGATGATCGAAGTTCATGACGATCCGGCGCAGTCAAAATGTGATGCGGCGCAGGCCGTGACTCCGGCGCAGTTTGCCGTCATTGCCGAAAAAATCGGCGCACTGCGCAAAGCAATTTTCTGAACATTTTCTCGCAAATAAACTTCTTGACATCGCCGGTGGGCTATGCTATTATATTTCAGCGGCAATGTGCAGAAGTACCCAAGAGGCCGAAGGGGCTCCCCTGCTAAGGGAGTAGGCGTGTAAAAAGCGCGCGAGGGTTCAAATCCCTCCTTCTGCGCCACGAAAAGAGCACACATTTGTGTGCTCTTTTCAATAGTTGAATATTCGGAGAGTTATCGAAGTGGTCATAACGAGGCGGTCTTGAAAACCGTTTGGGCTCACGCCCACGTGGGTTCGAATCCCACACTCTCCGCCAGACATTGTAAAATCCCGAAGTCGTTGAAACTTCGGGATTTTCTTTATTTATCAATGGTTTTCAGCATTTTTCATCATATTTTTTCAACGTAATCATACAAAAATTAGCGTAGCAATACACGTTTTAACTTGCGATTTTACGTCAAAATTTACGACAACTTTGTTATGCGTTTTTGAGGATGCTTATAGCTTTCTTTATTGCCATGTGCTCGCTCTCGCCGCCTGCGGTTTTGAGCATCTCTTCGAGCTGTTCTATAGCGTGCTCGCTCTCATCGGCGCGGCTGTAATTTCTGCGGCTATATCCGTCATCCCGGCTATAACGCCCCATGCTGTCGCGCTTGTAGCTGTTGCCTCGCATAAAGCCCTCAGCGTCCCATCTGTGGATGTATCCGTCGCTCATACAGATCTTGTCGATGTTCTTGATGCTGTGCACAAGCTTGTCGATAATGTCAAGCGCGCCAACGTTTAATTCGCCCTGTTCTGCAATGCTGTCGAGTTCCTCGCAAAGCATATCGCGCAGTCTTTCAAGTGTTCTCATACTCATGTTATTGCTCCTTTCACGCTATTCTGTCAACTATAAGATTTGCATTTGCAAAGTTGACTGCCTGGCCGCTCGTGTTCTCTGCTGCTACAGTGAGGCAGCAGTCGCGCGGCACGTTTACATTTGCGGCAACGTAGATATTAAAATAATTCTCAACCGCAGCCGGTGTTATCGTTGCCGTCGCACTGGTAAGCGGTTCGCCGTTTATCGCTAAAGCGCATGAGATTTGTTATGCGCAGCTACCGCATGCCCCGCAGGGTGCAGACGAAGCCCAAGGGTTACAGGTGATGTAAGCCGGAGTCGGGCAAGGCCGCAGCTGAGATACGAGGTAATTGTTCTGCGCAGCCTGCGAAGCCGCAAGCTTGAGATTCTGGTTCTCGGTCTGCAAATCCTGCATCTTGCTGTTGACGAGGAAATCGAGAATTGCCTTGCTGTTGCTGTTTGCGTTGTCGATAATGTCGCGTGTTGCGTTCTGCACAGTGTTGCGAGTATCGCAAGCCTGCGTTGCCATATCATAACGCACCTGAGCAATTGCCGCGCGGTTCTCGCAGCAGCACTCCTGAGCCTGCATCTGCATTGCGTTCAGCTGCTGCATAAGTGCGGCCTGCTGATTGCAGCGCGACAGCTCGGAAGAGTAGAAGCCGTTTGTAACCGCCTGGGTGACACCGGAGAAGCCGTTAAGCATTCCCGTGTTCATGGCATAGAAGCCGTCACACAGACCGTTGTTAACGTTGTCAAGCTTTCGCTCGATGTTTGCAAAGTCGGAAGTCAGAACGTATCCGTCCATCACTCCGCCATTGTTACCGCCCCAGCCGTTGCCGCCCCAGCCGAAAAACACGATGAAAAAGAGGATTATCCACCATCCGTCACCGCCAAAACCGCCGAAGCCGCCGTTTGCCGAGGTTGGTGCAACCGGCATGGTCATTACCGGCGCATCAGAAGAAATCGCCATTGTTTAGTTTTCCTTTCGATAGGCATTACCTGAGCGAAAACGAATTAGTCGTTGACCATCTTAACGATGGCGGTGAACATCTCGCCGGTTCTGTTTTTTAGCTTTTTCGAATGTTCGTCAACATATTAATTTCTCAATTTATCATCCCTTTAAATCTCGGGCTTTTTCAATACTCTGCGCCGTCAAAACATGGGCTTATGCCGCACTTTTTCTGCGTCAATTTCAGGGACTTTTGCCTTAGCTTATTTTTTGTGCAAAATTGGGTTTATTGAAAGGTTTATCGGTGTCAGCGCGTCACATTGATGACACCGGACTAAAACGTTGGTAACGCTGCCCAATATCGTTATCCTTAAGCTGACGAGAGTTGAACGCATATCGGTTTTGACGGGCAGATTTCCGCCCACGCTGCGTTAAAGCTCTTGACAATACGACAGTATTCTCCGCGAGCTTTGCCTTGCCTGAGCAAAAATCTGCTCCGGCAAAACTGCAAGGCACCTGTCGGCTGTGCTTTTCGAGATATTTTCGGCTTTCTTTGGTGCAGGTGGGCTGGCGCCCATCAAGACAAAAAAGGCGAAAATAGCCGGAAGGGCGCGCCGACAGGCGATATGGGTTCAATTCTCGTCAGTTTAAGATCAAGATATGCCTGTTCCGTTACCTTGACGCTTGAATGACCCAGCAAGCGGCTGAGGGTGTAAATGTCCATTCCGTTCATAAGGCAGCGCTTTGCAAAGTTATTGCGCAGGCAATGAGGCGTAACGTCTTTCTCAATTCTCGCCCGTCGTACATAGCCTTTGAAATTGGTTTCAAAGCCGCTGACATTCACGGGCATTTTGCTTTTCTTCGTTGGGAACAGATACTCCGTTTCAACGTATCTGTCTTTGCATTGCAGCCAGTTTCGCAGTACGCGCTCGGTCTTTTGAGAGAAGAAAACGGAGCGTTCGCGCTCACCTTTTGCAATATCTGCTCTTATGGATATCTGCCGCCGTGCTATATTGATATCGCTCACCTTCAGCATTGAGCACTCCCCCAGTCTCATACCGGTGTCAATCATCAGCATTATCATTGTATAATCACGGTGCTCTGAAAAATATGATTTATCCATTGAATTTACAAGTTTTTTTGAACTCATCGTCTGTCAGGTAGTCCTTAGCTTTTCTCGGAGCTTTAAGAAATTTCACTTTCTTCATGGGGTTTCGACTTATGTAATTTTCTTCTTCAAGCCAGCCAAAGAAAGCCCTGAGATTTCGCAGATAGTTGTTTATCGTCGTTGGGCTTACAGGCTTTCTGTAATCGCGGCGGCGCTCGGGCTTATACAATGCCTTTTGCTCTGTGCCGCTGTAGAAAGAGTACTTCCCTCTTTCCTGTATGCTGATTATGTAGTGACGAATGCTGCTCTCGGTGACCTGCCCGACTGTTGATATCTTCAACTCGTCGCCGCACCAGCGCCGGAAAAGCCTCAGCGTCTGCTCATAGCTTGCCATGGTCTTTGCCCTTAGCTGTCTGCTATGGCAATAAACTAAATACTCATCGATCATTCTGTCAAACTCATACTCTGCCATAAAGCGAAAAACTCCCTTGTTTATTGGTGTGATTTCTACCCAATAAATCAAGAGAGTTTATCGTTATGCGCTAAAACGGTTTATTGGTCTGTGGCGGCTTCAGCTCCGGGATTTCCGAAAGTTTATCTAAGTCGCGCCATATTTCCCCATTCAGCAAGCACTTGCGCTGCCGGGGTTTTCACCGCATTGCGCCCTGTTTTTGACGCAGGGAAAGGCAGTCGGCGATCATGGCGATGAACTCGCTGTTCTGCGGGCCTAACTGCCGCTCCAAATTCTACCATCAGGAGGCGGCGGAGAGCCGCAGCCGGGAGTGTACCTGTGAGAACTGCGGCAAGGCGTTCACCACAACAAGGTCAGATGTGAAATATTGCAGTGACGATTGCCGTTATCAGGCACAGATCAAGCGGCAGGGCGCACGAAAGAAAGCCTTGCGAGAGGCAAAGAACGAACCGGCAGCGCCGGAGAAAGAAACGAAATCAGCATAAGATAAGACGCAGATGGCGGTTTGCCCCAGATCGGGCAGGCCGCCTTTTTTTGCGCAGAAATGGAGGGATCATGCGTGTTTTTGAAATTGTAAAAGAAAACGTCAATCTGCGGGAAGCAGCAGAGCTGTACGGGATAGATGTGAAAGGTACGGCAAAGCCCTCTGCCCCTTTCACAACGACCGGCACCCCAGCCTGTATGTGGCCGGCAATCACTACCATTGCTTTGGTTGCAGGGAACATGGAGATGTGATCGACTTTGTAAGCAGACTGTTTCAGCTTTCGCCCTACGATGCAGCACGGAAGCTGATGGCAGATTTTCATCTCAGCCTGGATAAGCCGCCCAGCGCAGCGGCGCTCAGCGCAAAGCACACTCAGAATAGAACTGGAGTGGCACCGCTAACGCTGCGCCGCTCCGCTTAAATTTAAATTTTTCCTACATAGGGACTTTTTTGTGCTGTCCGTATAAATTGGGCAGTTCAACTTGCGATGGGGGCTTTTTTGCCCTGCGCATCCTCGACCATGCGGATTATCTGCGCAAGCGCGGTATCGCCTCCGACGCGCGTGGCCGTGAATACGATCAGCCCCTCGCCGTTAATGCTGCCGCCCGTGACTGTGCCGCCGATATCTAGCGTAACAGGCAGGCTCTCGCCCGTGAGCATACTAAGATCGGCGCTCGATACTCCGGACGTGACCACGCCGTCACAGGGAAAGCGCTCGCCGTGGCGCACGCTTATAACATCGCCCACACGCAGCTCCGATACGGGGACCTCGCCGGTCTCACCGTGGCGCGTGACCAGCGCCGTCTCGGGCGCGAGCTCCGTGAGCGCGCGTATTGCATCCTAGGTGTGCCGCTTCTGCGCGCCTCGAGGTATTTTCCGAGCATGACGAGCGTTATTACGACCGCCGCGCTTTCGAAAAACAGGTTTTCCGCATAGCTCATGTCGCCGAGCGCGATCTTGATCGCGGCGTAGATGCCGTACAGGAGCGCCGAAAACGTACCGACGGCAACGAGTGTATCCATGTTGGGGAGACCCTGCACAAGGCTGCCGAAGCCGTTTATGTAAAAGCCGCGCCCGCCGATGACGAGGGGCAGGGTCAAGGCCAGCTGCACGAGTGCAAAGGTGAGCGGCGCGTGATGCGGCGACATGAAGCTCGGCAGCGGAAGTCCTGCCATGTGCCCCATGGACACATACAAAAGCGGCAGGGCAAAAAACAATGCACAGTATGACGCGCTTTTTAACGCAGTTGAGCTCCGCGAGCTTCTGCGCGACCTCCCTTTTGCGACGCTACGCCGCGAGCGCATCGGCAGAGATATACTCCTGAGCACCGAAACTAAGGCGCGAGACGAGCTCGCATATTTTGTCGGCGTCGAGCCTATCGTCATAGACGACGTCCATTTTTCCGCCGTTAGATTTACGGAAACGCTCTGCACTCCCTCCTGCCGGCTCATGAATTTTTCAAGGATTGAGGAGCAGGCCGCGCAGTGTATCCCGCTTATTTTAAATGTCTTTTCAGTCATGCTGTCTCCTTAAAGTTAGCCTACGCTAATTCGTTCACATCTATATTACACTCTGCGGCGCAAAAAATAAAGTGTCTTTTGAAAAAAGAAAAAAACCACATCAATCGCCCCTCTCGGGGCGGCCGATGCGGTTTTTTTCTCACATTTTTATGCGAGAGTGTGGGAGAAAGCATACGACTGTAGATACAAGATTCAAATACATTTGATATCACGCATCCGCTCGTAATATAAACGATTTATAATTACTTAGATATTTTTCCAGAGGCGGGTTCCCACGGGAGTTTAGAGGCATTTTTGAATGCGCCTATTATGCAGAACACGCCAACGATACAGAATGCGGCTGCTCCGAACAAGCCGAGGGACAAGCTCTTTGTTATATCATAAATCAGCCCGTAAATCGGCATTGCTACCATTGCCGACAGTGCAGCGGAAGTCTGTACAACGCCATAAATGGACGCATAATCCTTCTTACCAAACAGTTTGCTGGGTAAGACTGCGGGCTGCGTACCGCCGGAAGATCCAGCAAATCCCATTATGATAATGCAGGCAATCAGTCCGATCAAAATTTTACCTGTCAAAACTGCGCCAACAGCAGAGAATGCAAGCAGAATCAGAGCGAGAATGGTGGTTTTCTCTGCGCCGATCTTATCGTTGAATGCGCCAAACGCAAACGAGCCGATCAGAGTACCTATCATGTAGAAGCTGGCCAAGGAGGAGCTGAAAGTGATGTCATAACCGAGGCTGACTCCAAATGTGGGCAGCATCTGTGCAAAGCATGCCAGGAAAATGAGGAAGAACATGGATATGTAACACAAAATGAATGCGGGGGACTTGAGTGCTGTACCCGCAGGAACGCCGGATTCAGCTGCTGGATCTGTAGTTTCTGATACAGCTTCGTCTTCTGTTTCCTCTGCACCATATGCCTTCAGGCCCTTCATCGAAGGATGAGCTACAGCGATAAACGAGCCAATAAGTTCAAGAACCAGTGCAGATGCTCCAAGTACTACATACGCGACATGATATCCCGCCGATTTAATCACAATGCCGCCGACAATGCTGAATATAGCGCCAAAGATACCCGTCATTGACATCATTATGCCCATTGCCAGTCCCTGCTTCTTTACAAACCAATTAGTTATGAGCATCGGACCTGCCATATAAAACGGAATTGCCATTGCAAAAGCATAAATGATGCCGACAACATACCAGCACCAGAGTGCCGAGTACAGAGCATAGCTCATAAACAGTGCGCAGGCCACTACTGAGCACACAATAAGGAGCGGTCGGAAGGGGAGCTTTTTAACTATTTTGCCCGCAAAAACCATAGCCACCATCATAGCCGCGGAGCTGACCGAAACATATCCGCTGAATGCACCGGTACCAAAGCCCTGCTCAGCGCAAACAGAAGCTATAAAGATACCCTGCGTATTGGATAAAATGCCTTGGCCGCCGGCAATAAGCAGACATGCAGCTAAAAGCATCCGCCATGCCGGATGTTTACTTTTCTTCATAATTCTCTAATCTCCTATTTAATATGTAGGTTCTTCCCAATCCTCGGGCACCCATGACTCAGGTGGGATAGGATCGCGATAAAAACCGTCCATCTGGCGATAAGCCATACGGTGACGGCTAATACGCCATACACCGTTTTCCTTAACAAAGTCCTCACAATAGACTGCCCAGCCCTCGCATGTCTCGGCATCATCAAAGTAGCACATATGGTCTTCATATTGAAAAACTCCGCGTGCATGATCACTGTCAATAAACCATATCATGGGCTGATGCCCCATGTGCATTGTCTGCATGACACGATTACACCACTTTGAAACAAGAGCCTGTTCCCTCTTGTCCGTAGTTCCGGGATTGCCATTCCAATACTGAAAATCATCTGCGAAGAGTTCTGTTGCGTACTCCTCTTTTTTCATATCCATGCTCCACCAGTAGAAGTACATACATTCGAGTACCTTCTGGTGTTCACAAAGAAGTTCAGGAGTATACTGCTGACGTCTCACATTTTTGATGACCTCGATGACCCAGCCTCTGAACTCTTCGTTAAAGGGTATATTAAAAGTTGCCATGTCGGTCTCCTTAGTAAAAGTTTTCTCAATTCTGATAGAAAACGGGCGTGCCGAACCCGCTTTAATTCGTGTTACGGCACGCACCGCTTGCTTGTGTCAGTCACCGATAGCCTGGAGATCTGCCTCGATCGCATCGAGCATTTCCTGTCCCATGCCTACCTGGGGGAAGGCTGCGAGAGACTTAAAGGACATGCCATAGGTCATCGGGAAAGTGGGGTCGGCAACCAGCGCGGGATGGTGCTTAACAAGCACTGCCTTTGCGCGGGGATCGCTGACGAGCTTCTTAACTTTGTCGTTTACGGAAAATGCCATTTTTGTTTCCTTCTAAATGTAAATTTAATAAATTATGGGGCAGTGCCCGGTTTTTTAATTGTTGTCGGTGCAGGCAGTCAATTTAACTCTGCTGTGTATCAGTCGTCGAGCTGCTCGATATTGCAGTGGTTAAGCATACCACCGTCAATAAGTACGTCCTCACCATTTATGTACTTTGCGTGGAGCATAAAGTCTATAAGCTCCGCAGCCTCTTCAGGTTTTCCCATGCGACCTTCGACCGGACAGGTGCAGGCAAAGCCGGTTATGACACCAGGCATGAGCTTTTCAACGGCTTGGGGCATCGGAGTCCAGATCAGGCCCGGACTGATGCTGACTATACGCGCACCTTTTTCACTCATGCGGTCAATATTGGCCATGGTATACCATCGGGTAAAGCGCTTGGAAACACTGTACGCCTCGGTGCCGTTTATCTCGCCGCCGCACGCATCAATAAGCGGCTGGAAATCACCGTTTAGTGCCGCTTTATACCGATCAACCAGCAGAGTATAATCGGCATAATAACTGGACATTGAAGCAACATTCAGATAGCAGCTGCCTTCGCCGACAAGCGGGAAAAACACTCTTCCCATATTAATTGCTCCACCCACATTATTGGTGATAATCTCAGTTGCGCTCGGACGGTAGTCGATAAAGGCTTCATTGATGGCAGCTGCATGAATGACATGCAGAACTTCTCCCATCTCACGTGCCTTTGCTCCGACTTTTTCAGCGTCCTCAATTTTAGATACGTCTGCGCAAATGTACTCGACATTGTCTAAGTGCTTAAGCTCTTCCTTAGCAATCGCGATGCGCTCCTCTTGGAAGTCTACTACCAAGACTGACGCTTCCTTGGCTAAAAGCTTAACTGTTTCGATACCTATTCCGCCGGCACCGCCGGTTATAACGGATACTTTTGCCATCACTTTATTTCCTTCCTGTAGTTTTTAGTAGAATGCATTCAGTTTAAAATTCATCAAACTGTTCAAAGGTCAGATTTCCGATATTGCCGCCATCGATAAGGATGTCGCAGCCGTTGATATATCCGTTATCACAAAGCTGTTCGACTAAATCAGCTATCTCGGAAGCCTCGCCCATACGCGGAACCGGTAGAGTGGTGGCGTAAGCGGTCATTGAACCGGGGATAACATCCTCAAATTCCTTGGCCATCGGAGTCCAAATGAGACCGGGGCTTATACTGTTTATACGAGCGCCTCGAGCTGCAGCGCGTTGAATGCTGCTAAGCGTATACCATCGGACAAACATCTTTGACACTGCATAGGCTTTATCGCTCTTACTGCCGACCTTTTCCTTAACCGGCTCAAAATTTCCGCCCATAGCTTCAACAAATGCATCGATATAATCAGGGAGGGGGTTATAGTAGCTTGACATTGAAGCGATGTTAAGGTAGCATCCGCCTTCGCAGATAACAGGCAGAAATGCTTCGGCAATGTACTGAGCACCTTTGATATTGTTTTCAAGAATAAAGCCAGGGTCATTCGGCTTGCCATTTGTAAATTCATTTACTCCGGCAGCATGGATGACGTTTTTGACCTCACCCATTTCGCGGGCTTTTTCAACTGCTGCCTTAATGTCGTCCCTGTTAACAACGTCCATTACGGCATACTCTACGTTTTCGCAGTCCTTCAGAGCTGCTTTTGCCTCAGCCAGCTTGCTCTCACGTCTGCCGCAAAGCAGTATTTTAGTATTTTTGGCAAGGCGTTTGGCTATTTCGATGCCCATTCCGCCTGTGCCGCCGGTTATAACAGATACGTAAGCCATGGCTTACCTCTTCTGCATCTCGTCCACATCGTATCCGGCTTTCTTCAGATACTGAACGTTACCGATATGGCCGCTGTTATACTCGTTGCGTGCATACTGCTCTTCGTAGATGCGCTCGTAGCCGATCTTGCTGATATACCACTTACCGTCACGCTTAATAAACTCATCGTCATACAGAGCAGTACCGTGCTGATTTGTATGACCCAGGAAATTAATAAGGTGATCTTCGAGGTAAACCTTTGCCTTGGCATGTGTTGCATCGATTATATCGATCTGGAAGCAGTGGCCCAGGTGGGTCGAAATCTGCTCCGGAAGCATGCAGCTTTCCAGAAAACCGACAGCATCCTCACGGCCTTCATAAACCATGAAGCCGTCGCAGTACTCGGTATGAACATCAATATCGAAAGTTTCGGCAACAGCTTCCCAGTTATGTATATCCAGGTTGTTGAAATACTTTCCCAGAAGGTAAGTAATTTCCTGAATATCCTCAAGGCGCTGCACTCTTTCTTCTAAAGTCATTAGTCTAATCTCCTTTCGTTATACTATTAATTATTTAACTTTTTCCTTTATGGACAGCTTACAGTTCCATAGCGGCGTCGAAGCCGGCGCGGGTTGCCCAAACGATCAGGCTTGCTTTATGTGCGTCGCCGATAACCTTCACTTCGGGAACTATCTTCTCCAACTCCTCGCTGAGAGTGTTATAGGGCTTGGTGCCCATGGAGAACAGGATGTGGTCGTAGGGACCCATCTCGACCTGAGTACCGTCGGCCTTCTCAACGAGTATAGTATTGCCGCGATATTTGAGGACCTTTGTGTTTGTGTACATACCAAAGCCATGAGACTTCAGTCGGCGCATCATAGGCTCTCTTATATTTGCAGCCAGATCCTTCGCCATGGTGGGCAGCATTTCAACGATATCCATGTTAAGATCATCATGGCCCTGATAACGGTGGAACTGCTGAACGACCTCTGCTGTCTCAAGAGCGACAATGCCGCCGCCGAGAATACAAACTTTGCCTTCAACGATCGGATGCTTTCCGGTCAGGAAGTCCTGAGCAGTGACGATTTCGTGCTCGGTAATTCCGGGAATGTCGGGGATGAACGGTACTGCGCCGGTCGCAATGATAGCTGCCTCAGGAGCAAACTCCTTGACTGCCTCAACAGTGGCCTCCTTGTCGTTTACGAGCTCTACGCCAAGCTTTCTGCACTGAACCAGCAGATACTGTATCCACTTCATATCATCCTGCTTGCCGGGAGCCTTGGCTGCCATATTTACCTGGCCGCCGCAGGTGTGTGCTTTCTCCCAAACGGTGACCTTATGTCCGCGCTCGGCCGCAACCTTTGCTGCCATCAGGCCGCCGGGGCCTGCGCCGATAACAAGGACCTTCTTGCTCTTTTCGGCCTTACCGAGATCTCTGCCAAACCGGCTCTCACGGCCCAGACGAGGATTGATATTGCACTTTGCCACCTGATCCTCCGCGTTACGTGCGCCGACACAGCCGCCGCAGCAGGAGGCACAGGGTGCTATATCCTCAAGTCTACCCTCATAGGTTTTATTGACAATATCAGGGTCAGCGAGGAGAGGACGGCCAAGGGTGATGCCGTCAACAAGGCCACGCTCAACAAGCTCCGCACCGTAAACCACGGACTCGATCTTACCTACTACAAAGACAGGAACATCGACTACCTTCTTTATCTCGGTAGCTTCCTTAACGTTCACGCCGCGAGGCTCTCCGTGGCTGGGGATAATCGTCCAGGGAGCCTCATACTGAGTGCCGCCAGAAATCTCAAGCGCGTCAATACCGTGCGCAACGATTTTGGGGAGTATGTAAAGCATATCGTCCAGAGTGTTGCCGCCGGGGTAGCGCTCAGAGCCGGAAACACGCATGATGATAGGAAAGCCGGGAGATACATTTCTGCGGATCTCGTCGATTACCTCGCAGACAAAGCGCGAGCGGTTGTCAATATTTCCGCCGTACTCGTCGCTGCGGAAGTTACGCAGAGGAGACAGGAACGAGCCGGGCATCATGTATGCATGTCCGCAATGCAGAGCGATACCATCGCAGCCTGCCTGCTCGGCACGCTTGCAGGCTTCGCCGTACTGCTTGATTATAAGCTTAATCTCGTCCTTATCGATTTCGCGCGTGTAGTGTCCGTTGTCATTGATATACACAGACGGTCCCGGCGGATTCTGGCCAAAGTAGCCGATTATGCTCTCAGGGCCGACATGTGTGATCTGAGGAAACAGCGCGCCGCCGGCGGCATGTATCTTGTCGGTAAACTCTTTAAAAGGAGCTATGTAGCTGTCATCGTCCATGCAGGTCGTAGGCCCTCTGTAAAGATATCCAAGGTCAACAGTTACTGCGTCCATCTCAAGGATGCCGACGCCGCCTTCTGCTCTTTCAACATAATGCTTCTGGAGTTCTTCGCTGACGGTACCGTCCATGGACTCAATGGACAAGGTCATGGGTGCCATCATAATGCGGTTTCGGAAAGTACGATTGCCTATTTGGATAGGTGTGAAAATTTTTGCGCTCTTCATATCTTCCATAATTGGGTATTCCTTTCTTGTTTTACATTTTACTGCTGTTGCTGAAAACTCCGCTGAACTTAAGCTGTTTATACACTAACGAGAAGCCGTTTGCAATAGTGCGTGAAAAAATCGTTACATTTTTCACGTTTTGTCAAGTTTCGACTCCTTAGTTAAAAATCATAAAAGCACACATATCGGCACTTTGCCTATTGTCAAATATGCATAAAATGAAATACAATATATGCAGACTCAGACATGGCATAAAAATTTTATAGGAGTGATGCGTTTTGCAGCCGTCTAATCCCAAGCAATCGTTTACCCAGGATTGCGCTTTTCTCGCCTTGACAAAGCTTATTCGGAACAAACCGTTATCCTCGATTTCCGTAACAGAGCTTACGAAGAAAGCCGGCATTTCCAGAACGGCGTTTTACAACAACTATAATTCAGTTGAAGATGTGATCGCCAAATACTTTGACAAATGCGTGGACAACATTTTAGACTCCTCTGATTGCATCAGAGGACAGTATATAGCAATAAGGCAGCTTGTCTCGGAGTATTTTGATTTTCTAAGCAGCAATTATGATTTGCTCAAGCGTCTGAATACGACAGGCAACATCTCCGTCTTCACCATGTGGCTGAAGGATTGCTTCCATGGCAAGCTATCCTTTTTAGTCAAGTCACTCGGTTTTCTCAGTGACTACGAGATATCCTGCTGTGCAGGCATGTTCTGCGCGATAACTCGTGACTGGCTCGCCTCAGGCTCGGATGATAAATCCCGAAACGTAGCCGAAGGCACATTGTTCCGTCTGCTTTATATTTATAAGCAGGCAGAAGAAAAATCATCTGTACATTACGTTAATCCCCGGTATATAGGAAAACTCCCTCAGTACAACGGCATCGGCAGCTTCACTCTTGTAGATACCGGTGAAACGATAAAGGTTTATGTGCTGATAGAGCATGACGAAGTGATCGCCAGCAGTGCGGAAATCACTCCGATCCCCGGCAAGGAGGATATTTTAAAGGCTGCGGCTAATGCTGTATGCTCATTCATAGTCGGCAAGAACTGCGTTACCGCGCTGTCATTGTGTTCTGACGATGTTTCAAGAGAGCTGAGCGGCCTTTCTAAAGAATTCATGTACTGTGCTTCAATTGCATCTTCTGCCGCAAAAAACGCGGCTATAGACTACTATAACAGACTTTCTCTCGCGCGATGCCTGATCGGTGAGGAAGAATCGGCTGCCTCAGACTACAACATGGGCATCTGAAGCGGCTCCTATACAGGCTTTATAGCTGTGCATTTTAACATTGTATATCCGGCGGTTCCGCTGAACTTACCGTCCGATATATTTTGGATAAATGGATAAAAAATTTAATACTTACGGAGGTGTGGTATGAACATCTTCAAAGAAAGGTTCGCAGGCAAGACTATTTTGATTACCGGAGCTACCTCCGGCATCGGTGAAGCCACTGCTTTACGTGCCGCTGCCGAAGGAGCAAATGTTGTCGTAGCCGGACGAGACGAGCAGCGCGGGCAGGCCGTTGTCGAAAAGATAAAGCTTGACGGCGGCGATGCCATATTTGTCAAAGGTGATCTGACCAATGAAAATGATGTCGTTCGCCTTATCAAGACCGCTGAAGGCAAATTCGGCGACATACAGCTTTTCGTCAATAACGCCGGTGTAGCCAGCGATCCTGACAGAGTTGATGAGTATTCCACCGAGCAGTGGCTGCGAATAATGGATATCAACGTAAATGCCGTATTCTATTGCTGCAGAGAAGAGCTTAAGCATCTGCTCAAGCACGATAAGGGCGGGGCTATTGTCAATCTCAGCTCCGTAGCCGGCGTAAGAGCCTTCCCCAGTGCCTGCGGCTATGTTACCTCTAAGCACGCTATTGTTGGTCTTACTAAGGCCATTGCAATGGAATATGCACACAAAAACATCCGCTGCAATTCTACCGGACCATGCAGCAGCAGTACTCCGCTAAATATCAACTCAAGTCTTGCTTACGGCAGAAAGCTCAGACAGCTTATTGATGCCGGCATTGACACCGAAGAGTATATTGACGAGTGGATGTGCTGCGGCAAGATGCAGGCTCCAATGGGACGCGACTGCGTCGCAGACGAGCAGGCGGCCGTTATTCTGTTCCTCCTGTCCGACGATGCTTCCTATATAACCGGAGACCAGATCGTCGTAGACGGAGGCTGGGTAGTTTATTGACCCCGTTTTCGCAACAGCAATAATGACCACACTAATACAAAAAGGAGACTATGAAAATGTTTGAAAAGCTTCTCAGCCCCATTACCATACGAGACGTCACAATTAACGGCCGCGCCATGCTTTCGGCCTGTGGCACACGTTTCAGCGATGACCGCATCGTAAACGACAGACATATTGCTTATCACGTTGCGAAAGTCAAGGGCGGGTGCCCGCTGAACATGATAGAAGTTACCGGCGTTCATCCCGGTTCCGATGCAAGCATGTTCCTGTCCTTAGCAAAGGACGAATATGTTCCCGGCGTTAAGCGTCTTGTGGATGCCATACACGAAGCCGGCGGCAAAGCAGGTATCCAGATCTACCAAGGCGGCCTCGGCGTATGCTTTGACTCCGAATGTCCCATGCTTATGCCCGACCTTATGGACGAGGAGGAAATCCTTGATGTTATAGAGGCTTTCGGCCATGCAGCTCGCCGCGCCGTTGAGGCCGGCGTTGACCTGATCGAAATACATTGTGCTCATCAGTATCTGATCCACTCTTTCCTTTCGCCTGCCTTTAACCATCGCAGTGACGAGTGGGGCGGTCCGTTCGAAAACCGTGTTAAATTCCCTCTGGCCTGCATAAAAAAGGTGCGTGAGAACATACCCGAGGGTATGCCTCTCTTCATCCGCACCTCGCTGCAGGATGACTTCCTCAGCCCCGGTCTGAGTGTTGAGGACTGCATTGCATTCTGCAAGCTGGCAAAGGAAGCCGGAGTCGATGTTCTTGACCTGTCTCGCGGCAATATGGCTACCGCTGCCAATAAATTTGAGGTTCCCCCTGTGGATATGACCCGCGGCTTCAACCTTGAGCTGGCTGCTCGCTTCAAGGAAGAGACCGGCATGATAGTTATCGGCGTCGGCCGTATAAACGACCCCTATGTTGCCGAAAAGGCGCTTGAAAAGGTCGATATGGTCGTTATGAGCCGTGCGCAGATCGCAGACCCTGAGTTCTTCAAGAAGGTCCGCGAAGGACGTCTTGACGATATAAACCGCTGCATCGGCTGTAACGAGGGCTGCCTTGACGGATTCGCAAACCTCGAAATGCCTCATATTTCCTGCACCCGCAACCCTCAGGTCGGTTTGGAGGGCGAGTGCCCCATTGAGCCCGCTGCTGAACCCAAGACCGTTCTCATCGCAGGCGGCGGCACGGCAGGTATGATGGCTGCAAAAATTCTTAAGCAGGAGGGTCACAATCCTATCATCTGCGAGGCAAGCGATAAGCTCGGCGGCGCTCTTCTGCTCGGCGGTGCCATAGAGCGCACCTCGGAGTACAAAAAGGCCATAGAATCGTCCGCACGTCAGCTTGAGCGCGCCGGTGTAGATATCCGCCTTAACACCACAGTCACCCCCGAGCTCATCAAGCAGATAAAGCCCGACGCCGTATTCTGCTGCCTCGGCGCCGTTCCCGAGACTCCTGATTTTGCAAAGGGTAAGGTAAATGTTGTTCAGGCCCGTGACGTTTTGGCGGGTAAGGTCCACGTTGGCGGCAAAGTCGTTGTTATTGGCGCAAACGGCACCGGCATCATGGCAGGTGAGTTTGTCAAGCTTGCCGATCCCGAGAGGAATGACGTTACTCTTATCAACAGAGCTATCGTTGTCGGCGTAGATCTGGGCTCCGCCCGCAAGCAGGCTCACGCAACCATTCTTGAGGACGAGAGCTTAAAGCAGTCTGTCTCCACGGATGTTACCGATATTGTCGACGGTAAGGTCATCGGCGTTCGTGACGGTGAGACCGTAGAATTCCCCTATGACTATGCTATTCTCGCTACCGGCTGTGTCAGCAAGGACTATGCCGATCTTGAGAACGCCTGTGCACAGCTCGGCATAGGCTTTGAGGTTCTTGGTGATGCCAAGGAGGTTCGCCGTGCATTTGAGGCAGCAGCAGAAGGCTTTGCCGCTGCACGCCGGATGAACGATCCCGAATACATAAAGGAGATCACCAAGTAATCGTAATAATTTAATAAGGGAGTACCCGCTCAGCCTATCGTTCGGATACTCCCTGCGTTTAATATGGATGCTCGTATGGCTTTATACTATATTGCATCATGATTTAAGCGTACATGCAAAGGAGCTAACAGCAGTGTTCGAAAAAATATTTACTCCAATTAAGATCCGTGATCTTGTTCTTGACAGTCGTGTTGTTATGACTGCAATGGGCACCAGATTTACCGATAATCATCTTGTCAACAGCAAGCACATTGCTTACCATGTAGCCAGAGCCAAAGGCGGCTGTACGCTGAATATGGTCGAGGTCTCCGGCGTGCATGACGGAAGCGATGCTATCATGTTTCTCTCACTGGCTCGTGATGAATATGTTCCCGAAATGAAGCGTCTGGTAGACGCTATACATGAGGTCGGCGGTAAATGCGGCATACAGCTATATCAAGGCGGCCTGGGTGTTTGCTTTGACAGTGATGCTGCTATGCTTGTTCCCGATGCCATGAGCCTTGAAGACATTCACGAAGTTCGCATCGCCTTTGGCGAAGCAGCTCGTCGAGCTGTTGAAGCAGGATTTGACCTTATCGAGGTGCATTGTGCACATCAGTATCTTCTTCATTCTTTTTTGTCCCCGGCATTTAACCACCGCAGCGATGAGTATGGCGGTTCATTTGAAAACAGAGCAAAATTCCCCTTGGAGTGCCTTGAAATCGTGCGCAAAAATATGCCAGACGGGATGCCTCTGTTCATTCGCATGAACCTTAAGGACGACTACGTTGACGGATTGAGCATTGAAGATTGTATAAGATTCTGTAAAATGGCAAAAGCGGTAGGCGTTGATGTATTGAATCTTTCTCGAGGAAACATGGTGTCTGCCGCAAATAAATTCGAAGTTCCTCCCATTGACCTTCCTCACGGCTTCAATTTACCTATGGCCTCACGTGTGCGCCGTGAAACAGGCATGATCACAATCGGGGTCGGCCGCATAAACGATCCCTATTTTGCCGAGAAAGTTCTGGAAGACGACTTGGTTGACATGGTCGCCATGAGTCGTGCCCAGCTTGCTGATCCTGAATTTATGAACAAGATCCGTGACGGCCGCATAAACGAGATCGACCGCTGCTGCGGCTGCAATGAAGGTTGTCTTGACGGATTTGCAAATCTTGATATGCCGCATATAACATGTCTTCGTAATCCGGCCGTCGGGCGTGAAGCTGAGTGCATCATCACTCCCTCTGATAATCCTCGCACGGTTTTGGTGGCAGGCGGTGGTATGGCCGGGATGATGGCCGCACGCACACTCCGCAAGAGAGGGCATCGTGTCATACTATGTGAAGTAAGCAATCGTTTAGGTGGTCAGTTTATTCTCGCCGGAAGTACGCCCCACAAGCTGGATATGAAAAAAGCCGCTCTGGAGATGGGAGAGCAAATCGTTAATTTGGGTATTGATGTAAGGCTGAATACTCCGGTCACTGCCGAGCTGATCAGACAGCTTAAGCCTGATGCTGTTTTTAATTGCGTAGGCTCGTCGCCCATTATTCCCAGCATACCCGGTTCGAGTATGCCTAACGTAGTTGAAAGCCACGATATTATTGACGGCAAAGTCAAGGTTTCAGGTAACGTCGTTATTATTGGCGGCGGCATGGTAGGCTTAGAAACTGCTGATCTACTTGTTGAATCCGGCCTTACACCTCCTACTGTTCTTGAAATGGGCAGCGCGGTCTGCGTCGATATGGGCTCTGCTCGTAAATACTGCATGATGCAAACTATTGAAGACAGTAAGATTGCCTGTGTCACCGATATAAAAGTCACCGAGATCAGTGAAAACATGGTCATAGGGGAAAAAAATGGCGAGCACCTTGAATTCCCCTGCGATTATGCCGTATTTGCTGTCGGAAGTCACAGCCGTGACAGCCATGAGCTTAAAGAAGCTTGCAGTGAACTCGGAATTGACCTGATCACCGTAGGTGACGCCAAAGAAGCGCGCCGTGCTTTAGAGGCCACAAGAGAAGCATTTGACGCGGCGCTCGCATTTTGACCATACGCACTTCCATGTCGGTATGCTTCATTTATGAATAATATTAGAGCATGGCGTCTATATTCCTCCCTCCCTTTCTTCCCTACTCCCCTTTGGCGGCGGTATTAATACCGCCGCCTCCGCATTTTAGGCGAAATACAATTATTATATAAATCATGAAAAGAGTGAGATCCTAATTATGTGAACAGCACCCCATTTGCTAGACAGTATGATATACTATCTAGCAAATGGGGTGCTGTTCAGAGCTGTCCTTTGAATGCTATTCTGATGTAGAACGATGCAGTCCGGCAGGTACGATATCACCGGTCGGGCCACCGCAAAAGCGATTATTTAAAGCCTCAATGCGCCTCTGAAATCACTTCTTTGCGAGAGCCTTCTGACGGGAGTATTCTGCTGCGCCGAGTGCACCCATGAGCTAGGGGTCGGTCTTCAGGTTTACGACCTTGAGCTTCAGGCCGCCGTTCTCTGCCGTTAGCACTTCCTGACGTGCCGTGTTAAGCTTTTCGGCAATGCCGCTGCCTTGTCATACTGGCGCTTATAGTCCTTTATAAGGCCGCGCTCGTTCTCGTTTGTCGCCTGAGCGAGCATGGTTTCATTCTGCCGCCGCAGCTCGGTAATGCTCTCCGGCTCTCGGGAGTAGCTTACTCCGTTATCTCCACGGCCTTTGTAAGTAGCGTTTCCTCTGTCGGCGGCTCGTTCTGATTTATCATCCAGTCGAGCATTGTCTCCTGCTGCTCTTCCGTTTCCAGCATAAACATTATCGCCATTGCTGCGTCTCGCGTTATTCCGCAGCATTTTAGCAATTGAATTATATTCTCTTGTGTTTGTGACACTGCCATTTCTAAACGCCTCCACTATTTTATCTGCTAAGACTTTGTCTTTTGCTGGATTAATTTTTCGCGTCACAGAAAAACTTGTCTCGTCATAGTTGTTAATAACAAACAAGTTATCATTAGCAAAAATATAATCCATACTCGGCATTGTGTCAAATTTATTGCCATATTTGAGCATACGCTGGTTTTGTATCTGCGCCCAAGCCTGCTTGCTGACGTTTGCATTTTTGCGTATTTGCGGTTCTCTCGAAAATTTCTCCGGTATTTTCCCTTTGTCAAAATAATCGTCAATATCGAGAATTACCTCGCCTCGGAAATTAGAGATATAGCGGTCAAGAGTGCCGCGCTGTGCCTTGTTCGGCAATACCGACAGATTAATGCCGCCCATTTCCGGCGAAACACGGATGTTTCCTTCGCCGATAAACCGCACCATTGCGCCGCTGTAGTCCTCGCCGCCATATTCTTCGCCGAGAGCGTCACCGATTTCTCTGTGGTCTACCGTTCTGTATCCGCCGTTTGCGCCCTCATGTCTGCCCGAAAAATCAAGCATTTTGCCATCGGTTGTGATATATCCGGCTTCTTTGATTTTGTAAGTTGTTCCGAAATACTCTTCGGCGCGTTTGACGGTGTCTTTCGCTTCTTCTGTAGGCTCAAGAGAATATTTCTTGACATTCTCACCGGAATCGCGTATACTACCTTTAGAAGCACCGCGACGTGCGGGGGCATCTTGCCCCCCTATCTGGTCTCTTTTCATGAGATCAAGCTCGTCAGCGGTGTTTTCTTTTATGTTGACGATATCATAGAGATACTTTTTGCCGTCCGAGGAATTAAGAATAACAATCTCTGCGTCAAAAGATTTAATATTTGTAATCTTATTATTCTGCTTAACAGGGAATGCAAAAGCCGTTGAATACCTGTAAACGCCGTACTTCGCATCCTTATTTGCTATGTGTTTTGTTTTCTCCCATCGACGATTTGTAGCTATCTCTATCATTTCTCCGAAACTGCCGATAGCTTTATTCTTCGCAGTCAGAGTTTTAGGGTTCTTTCGCAGCAATGCCCTTGTATACTCCGACTGGGTATACTCGCTGGGCAAATTCTCGCCGATATAAACCTTGCTCCCACTCTCGATTATCGTATACGCCTCGCCGATATGATTTGCGATATACGCCGCTACTTTTTTGTGGTTACGCAGTTCCTTAGCGGTCAACGGGCTGTTTTCAATCCATGCGATTTTCTTGCCGTTGACCTCTCGCGAATACATTGTGCCGCTTTTCGGCGGTGCTCTGCCTTTACTCGCGGTCTCGGCGGTGTGCCTGCGGAAGCTCTCCTGTACCTTGCCGTAGTTTGCGCTGTCGTGCTCCGTTCCGGCAAAAATGTTTAAGCTGACGAGAGTCGAACACGCATCGGTTTTGACGGCAGCTTTTAGCCCATGCTGCGTTAAAGCTCTTGACAATACGGCAGTATTCTCAGCGAGCTTTGCCTTGCCTGAGCAAAAATCTGTCCGACAAAACTGCAAGGCAAAAGTAGCTGGAAGAGCGCGCTGACAGGCGATACGTGTTCGACTCTTGTCAGCTTATCTTGCCCAGCGCGTCGCAGCACATTTCCTCGAATGCCTCGGCGGAAATACACTCTGACGAAACCGCCAAAGTCATGGAGGCGGATACGTCCCCTGAGGAATATAACGTAAAAGATCTAGTAACGGTATTTATTTTTCTGACGCTGTTTTAGGCATCTGCAACTGCTGCGCTTTGGATGCTGAGAAGGCTGTTCGCGGTGCTGACGAAGTGTGAATCGCCCTTTTACTGTGAAGTTGTAAATAGAATGAGAAGCTTTGGCTTTTCTCTTCTTCCTGTCGCAGCGTTCGCCTCTATCGGTGAAACGATGCTGGAAAGCTTCTTGACCGCCGGAAAAAGCACAAATGTCAGTATTCAATGGGGCATTTTGATTGCTTTTGTTGTAACTATGGCCTTGGTGGCTGTTTTCAAGTATGGTGTTCAGTTGCAGAAAGAATCGGATGAGACCCTGTAAGGAGTCGGAGAGGTGGGACACATCATTTTGCGGTTAGACCGTGTCATGGCTGACAGGAAAATGAGCCTGAATGAATTATCGGCAAGAGTTGGCGTTGCCAGTGTGAATTTATCCAAGATGAAGAACGGCCATATCAGCGCTATCCGTTTCTCAACACTGGCAGCTATCTGTGATGTGCTCAATTGCCAGCCGGGAGATATTTTGGAATACAGTCCGGACGAAAAGTAGATTGTTCTGCGAAAAAAACATCAAGGGGTGCTTCTGCGTATTATTTAGCAGAAACACCCCTTGACAAATCTCGTCTCAAGAGCAAACACGCCTGACAGCGAGCAGATGGTACTCTTATTTATATCATTTTGCCGGCGACAGGTATTCGTCAAGAAGCGCTTTTACATCGGCGCTGTCCGATGCTTTTTCAATTGCCGCGCGGAACTCGGCCGTGGTGACCTCTTTGAACATATGCTCTTCATACCACGCGCGCATGAAAGCATCAAAGCTCTCCTGCCCCATTGTCTGCCGCAGCTTCCATAGAAAAACGGGGCCGACCTTATAAACGGCGTTTATATAGCTGTTGCCGGTATATTCGTCAAAATACTGATCGTAGCTGAGATCAATATATTTTTGCTTTATGCTGCAGTCAAGCGAATCAACGCGTGCCTGAACATCTGTCTCGCTTTCGCCGGTGTACAGCTGATACACAAACTCACCGTACACGGCAAAGCTCTCGTCAAGCCACGCCTCGCGGTACTGATCGTTGCCGACGACGGCATAAAACCATTCATGTGCTACCTCATGCGCGACGTCAAGGCGCAGGCTCTCATCTCCCTCGGCTTCGATAAGATCGGCATACATCTCGGCAATGCGCACAAGTCCGGGATACTCCATACCGCCGGCATTGTACGGCGTCTGAACCACATCGAGCGTATCATAAGGATATTCGCCCCACGCATCGCAAAATGCATTCACAGCGTCTATGGCAGCCTTGAGCGACACCTCGCCCTGCTTTTTATTGCGCTCGCTGCCGGAATAATACCAGCTGTTGACGGTTATGTTTCCGGCCTTGCCGCTGAGCTTTTCAAAGCCGTTTCCGGCGATTACGGCGAAATCGCGGACATTGTCGGCTTTGAGTGTCCATGTTCCGTCGGCGCTCTGTGCTTCGCTGCCGGTGGATATTACCATATAGTCCTCGGGTGCGCTGAGGGTCATCTCATAGCTTCCGCAGGGCGAAAAGAAGCACTCCCCATCAGTAAAATACGGTGCCTCATTCCACTTGCCGTCAATATACTCGGCAAGGACAGGATACGCCTGCGACAGGCAGACAGTGTTTTCGCCGGCGAAATCATCGCCATTCGGAGACCAGCACAGCCGCTCAAAGCAGCAGGGTATCTCCGTGCTGTAATCAATGCTTACGCTCGTTCGCTCGCCGGGCTTGAGCGGCGACGGCAGCTGAACATACACGACGGATTTATCCTCCTGAACCGAAAAGCTCAGAGCATTTCCGCGCGAGTCCTTGACCTCGCGTATGCTGCCCGGAGTGTAAGGCTTATCGTCGCTTATACTGTTTTCAAGCTCAAGATTTGCGGCGGCATAGTCGCGCAGGCAAATTTTGTCCCATGTATCGCTGCTCGTGTTTGTAAAACTGATAACACAGTTTTCCGTCAGATGTGCGGCAAGCTCCTTATTTTCGGCATCGGCGGCTGTCAGCTTTGCCGTGATGCGGTACTCGGGCTTGGTTTCGGCAGAACCGTTCGGTGCTGCCGGAGTCGTATCGCTGCCGCATGCGCAGACGCTCATGAGCATCGCAAGAACTAAAAGCAGCGAAATAATATTTTTGGTTTTCATGATTCATGCTCCTTTCAATACGGGCACATGTTACCACCGGAATGCAACAAATCGGCATCAAAAGCGCCTGATAAATCAGGCGTTTTTGATGGCTCTTGATTTAATCACGAGTGAGGCCTTTTTCTCGCTGCGGCTCGGTCACGCCGCGGCTCTGACATGCCCCCGGCATGTCATTCACTACCGCGCCGCCGCTTCGCTACCCCTCGTGCTCCCCTGTTACTCTATTTTCTTTCATTGCAGCATAGTTTTTAGCAATCTAATGCATTAAAAAATGCACCCTCGGGGTGCATTTTTTGATATTAGATATTATTCACGACGTTTATCGGCGCGCCTTCAATAAAGGCCTTGATATTTTCTTCGGTCATATCCATTATCCTCTGCCTTGCCTCTTTGGGCGCCCAACTGATATGCGGCGTTATAAGGCAGTTTTTCGCCTTCAGCAGCGGATTATCGCCTTTAATAGGCTCTGTGGACACGACATCGACCGCTGCGGCATAGACCTTTCCGGAGTTGAGTGCGTCAGCGAGGTCTTCCTCGACGACAAGGCCGCCGCGGCTGTTATTGATGATAATAACGCTGTCCTTCATCTTGGCTATATTATACTTATTGATAATTCCCTGAGTGTTCGGGAACAGAGGGCAGTGCAGCGCGATAACGTCGGACTTTGCAAAAAGCGTGTCCGTGTCCACATATTCGGCGATCTCCTCGCCCTGTGGTGTCGGACGGCTGCCGGATGCAAGGATATTCATTCCGAGGGCTTTTGCAATGCGGCCCGTTGTCTGTCCGATCTTTCCGAAGCCGATTATGCCCATCGTCTTCCCTGCAAGCTCAATAAGCGGATGCTTCCAGTAGCACCAGTCGGAGCTGTTCTCCCATTCCCCGGCGTGTACGCTGTCGGAATGCACCTGAACATGGCTGCATATCTCAAGCAGCATTGCAATGGCAAACTGCCCGACCGAGGCCGTTCCGTATGTGGGAATGTTGCAGACGGGGATGTTTTTCTTTTCGGCTGCTGCGCAGTCAACTATATTGTACCCGGTCGCGAGCACACAGATGCATTTGATATTAGGGCAGGCATCCAATGTGGCGCTGCTGATCGGAGCTTTGTTCGTAAGCACGATCTCGGCATCTCCGATGCGCTTTATTATCTCGGCATCTTCATACGGCGTTCTGTCATACACGGTAAGCTCCCCGTACTTTTTAAGTCCGTTCCAGCTGAGGTCGCCGGGATTTTCCGTGTAGCCGTCCAAAACAACAATTCTCATTTGTTTCTCCTTATAAATTTGATATTATGCATTCTGTTTGAACAGCAGCTGCATTTATGGTATAGTGTAGGCATAAAATACGCAGGCAAAGGTGATATCGCTATGGATATGCGCGCAGACGCGAAACTTATCTACACACGGGCAATAGACGCCGCGCTGCCCGACAACGCAGTGAGAGTTGCTCTGAAGGATATTGAGCTTCAGGGAAATATCTACGTTGCCGCAGTCGGAAAGGCGGCATGGCAAATGGGAAAGACGGTATCCGAGGTCTTGGGATCAAGGATAAAAGCCGGCATAGTCGTAACCAAACACGGCTACGGCAAGGGCGCTATAGAGCGCCTTGAGGTCTATGAGGCAGGGCACCCTGTGCCGGATGACGACAGCTATGCCGCAACTGAGAAGGTGCTGGAGCTGGTAAATCCCCTCGGAGAGGGCGATACCGTGCTGTTTCTTCTCTCCGGCGGAGGCTCGGCGCTTTTTGAAAAGCCGCTTATCCCTGCCGAGGATATGAGCAGGCTCACCCAGGAGCTTCTTGCCTCCGGCGCCGACATAAACGAGATAAACACGCTAAGAAAACGCTTTTCCGCCGTTAAAGGCGGCAAGTTTGCGCTCGCCTGCATGCCGGCGAAGGTATACAACATCGTTTTGTCCGACGTCATCGGCGACAGGATCGACAGTATAGCCTCCGGCCCGGCAGCACCTGACGGCACAACGGCCGAGCGGGCAAAATACATAGTCGAAAAATACGGGATCACAATGACCGAGCAGATGAGCAGTCTCATTGAAAATGAAACTCCGAAGTCCATAAGCAACGTTGAAACCAAAGTGATAGGCAGCGTAAACCAGCTTTGCCGCTCGGCCGCAAAAACCTGCGCGGAGCTTGGCTATGAGCCTGTTATCCTAACCTCATCGCTCAGCTGCACAGCAAAGGACGCCGGTGTGTTTCTCTCGAACATTGCTCAGCAATACGCCGGAGACGCGAAAAAGCGCGCGTTCATTGCCGGCGGCGAGACCGTTGTTCATATAACCGGCAGCGGACTTGGCGGCAGAAATCAGGAGCTTGCTCTTGCAGCCGCCGAAAACATCGCAGGCATGCCGAATGTGTGCGTTTTTTCCGTAGGCTCGGACGGGACCGACGGTCCGACCGATGCAGCCGGCGGATATGTTGACGGCAGCACAAAGCAGCTGCTTGAGGAAAAAGGCATCAGCATCTTCCGCACGCTGCAAAGCAACGACTCGTACCATGCGCTCGACGCCTGCGGCGGCCTTATCCGCACAGGTGCAACGGGAACGAACGTAAACGATCTTTCCGTGCTTTTGATCGGATAATTTTGATATACCCTCCTTCTGTTCCGCATCGGGACAAGAGGAGGGTATTTTTGCGCGCTTATTTCAGCAGAAAGTACGCTATTACGACCACGCCGAGAATGATCCTGTACCAGCCGAAGACCTTGAAGTCCTTGCGCTTAATATAGCTCATGAGGAATTTTATCACAACAACGGATACAAGGAAGGCCACAACGCAGCCGACGATGAGCGTTATAAGCTCGGCACTTGTAAACGAAATGCCGAACGCAATTATCTTCAAGAGCGACACGCCGACCATGACCGGCACGGCAAGGAAGAACGTAAACTCCGCCGCCGTAACACGCGACACACCGATCACAAGGCCGCCTATGATTGTAGAACCGCTGCGCGAGGTGCCCGGAATGATCGACATAGCCTGAAACAGGCCGATGATGAACGCATCCTTATACGATATCTCCTCGAGCGTTTTGACTCTCGGCTCGCGGCCGCGGTTCCAGTTTTCAATGACGATAAACAGAACACCGTAGACGATAAGCGCTGCGGCAACAACATAGCAGTTATCGACAAAGTCAAGCATCAGATACGCGACAAAGCCCGGAATGCAGGCAATGACGACCTTGAACCAGAGAACAAACGTCTCTTTTTTTATAACGCTGCCGTTTTTCTTTTTGCTCTGAAACGGCCACATTTTGTTCCAGAACAGGATTATGACCGCCAGTATCGCGCCGAGCTGAATGACATACAGGAACATCTCGCGAAATTCCGGCGTGACGTTCATGTGGATAAATTCGTCCACGAGCAGCATGTGTCCGGTGCTTGAAATGGGCAGCCATTCGGTTATGCCCTCGACTATGCCGATGATTATTACTTTGATAAGTTCTATAATGTCCATGCTAACACCATATGCTCTTTTTTACAGCAGCATGACTCCCTTTTCGGCGCAGACCTCTTCGGTGTGCTTATCCCAGATGGATACCTGCACCTCGCCGATATGCGCCTTGCCGAGAAGGAGCATGGAAACGCGCGACTGGCCGATACCGCCACCGATGGTCAGGGGCAGCTCGCCGTTTAAAAGCATCTTGTGATACGGAAGCTCGCGTCGGTCATCACAGCCGGCAAGGCGAAGCTGTCTGTCCAGCGATTCGGGATCGACGCGGATGCCCATCGAGGATATCTCGATCGCGCAGTCGAGCCAATCGCACCAGAACAGAATATCGCCGTTGAGCGTCCAGTCGTCATAGTCGGGCGCGCGGCCGTCATGCGGCTTGCCGGAGCGCAGAGCACCGCCGATACCGATGATGAAAATAGTCTTATGCTCTCGTGTAAATGCGTTTTCGCGCTGCTTTGAGGTCATGTCGGGATACATATCCTCAAGCTCCTGCGAGGTGACGAATGTGACATTACGCTCAAGCTTCGGCAGGCACTGAAGCTGGGGATAGATCGCCTGCATCGTATCCTGCGTATCGCACAGGGCCTTGACTATGTCCATAACGGTTAGCTTGAGATAGTCGAGGTTACGATTTTCCGAAAGGATGACCTTTTCCCAGTCCCACTGGTCAACATAGACTGAGTGCAGGTTATCCAGCTCGTCCTCGTCGCGGCGGATGGCGTCCATATCGGTGTAAAGTCCCTTGCCGGGGAAGAAGTTATAGCGCTTGAGCGCAAGACGCTTCCACTTTGCAAGAGACTGAACGACCTGAGCGGTCGTATCCGAGCGGAGAATATCAAACGATACGGGGCGCTCGTAGCCGTTGAGGTTATCGTTAAGTCCGGAATTAGAATCGACAAACAGCGGTGCGGATACCCGGTAAAGATTTAAAAGTGCCGCGAGCCTGTCCTCAAACAGGCGCTTTAAGAGGCTTATAGCCTTCTGTGTGTCGTAAACGCTGAGGATACTTTTGTATCCGTCCGGAATTTTGATCTCCATGGTTTTCCTCCTGGTGTACAATAAAAATATATAAACGCCCATCTGTGATGGGCGTTATATTACCCTTTTTTATTTTCGGGCTTCTTATCAAGAAGCTCGATTATTCTGCAATATATCTCTTCTGCCCTGTCGCGGAAGTTTTCTTCGATCCGCTCTGCCTGCTGCTCGCCTGACGAGAGGATATTGAGCCTTATTATCTCGCCCTTACCGTCGCTCATGGCAAGCGTCACAAAGCAGCCGCCCTCACGGTTGCGGTGCTGCGCGGTTATCATCGAAAGGCGGCGCAGACGCTCGGCCTCAGGTGCAATTATCTTCTCTGCCCTCTTGCGAACGGAAAAAGGCAGGCTGCTCTCCACCGTTTCGGCGGCATCGGCGCCGCGCTTGCTGACGCGCAGGCCGGTCTCCTCCTCGATAACAAGCCCGCTCTCTATCAGCTCGGCAAGGCAGTCGGAATATTCAAAATACCCGAAGCCCTCGTCGCACTGCTGCGTAAAGTCCTGAAGGTCAATGGGCGCGACTATGCCCGGCAGCCGGCGAAGAATAAACAGTATCAAAATTTTTATATCAAGCTTTTCATGAATAAAGCCCAGTCGTTCCATAACTTGCTCCTAAAAATCATATATCCGATCGGCAAATTTCCGGCATCAGTCGCTTTTCTTATATGCTTCGATACAAGCAAAAATTATAACAACAGTCGTTATATGCAATATAATGCTCTTCGGTGAAAGCGGTGCAACAGAAGCGTGTATAACGCCGAAATCAGCCAGAAGCATTGCAAACAGTATCAAAACCTCAACGGCTATGAGTATGAGCCAAAGCTGCTTTTTCATTCTTTCGCCTCCTCTGCATTATATATAATAATACATACTTTTCTTTTTGTAAATCCAATATTCTTCACATTTTGGAACAATACGCATAGACTGTATTGAAGTTTTTCTTCAATTCCATCCTGGGAGGTATTTTTATGGCAGACAGGGTCGTACCCGGTCCGGTCAATGATAATGACTGCATAAAACAGGCCGTTTGCGTAAGCACAAGAAAGATAATGGACGCCTGCCGCGACAAGGACTGCATCGAGGATCTGCGCGTTTACCCCACGGTCAGCTCTCTTCCCTACATAGAGAGCGCATTCAGCGTGCGTCCGAAGTGCGCGCAGCTTCTGCACTGTGAGGTAAAGGTCAATGAGATCTGCCTTAACCGCGGCTACTACACGGTCGATGTGACCTACTTCTATAAGATAAGCGGCGAAACATTCCCGGCAAATCAGTGCTTCACGGGGCTTGCCGTGTTCGATAAGCGCGTAATGCTATTTGGCTCCGAGGGCAGAGTCAGGAGCTTTTCTTCGGATGACTGCTGCATCCTCGACGGAGCAAACAGCATGCCATTTGCCGAGGTCGATGCCGTTGACCCGATCGCTCTGCACATGACCCTTGCGGAAACGGCGCTGCCCGACCCCGGCATAGATCAGCGAGATATTCCGCAGCAGATACTCGACTCCTTCGGCGAGGAGATATCCGTTACCGGCGGCACGCGCCATGTCTATGTTACGCTCGGCCAGTTTTCGATCATCCGGCTTGAGCGCAGCACGCAGCTGCTCATCCCGGCATACGACTACTGCCTGCCCGAGAAGGAGTGCGTAGGCTCGTCCGAGGATGATCCGTGCACGATGTTCGGCCGCATATCCTTCCCCGTTGACGAGTTTTTCCCTCCCGATAATCTCGATCCCTGCGAGGAGTACAAGAGCATGGTATAGCCGGTCGGAAGCGCAAAATTTGTTCATTCCTACAAAATTTTGAAGCATTGCTCGTGAATTTTTTATTTAGTCCGCAATCTTGACGGATCTGCGTCTGCGGTGCTACAATTTGCCCATAAACGCAAGGACACGGAACAGTAAGCGAAAATGCCCTTTCAGAGAAGTGCCGGTTGGTGCAAGGCACAAAGGTTGTTTTTTCGCCGAACTCACCGGATAGCGGCTGTGCTGAACTTCAGTAGGCGCAGACGGGTGCGCCCGTTACAGTGCAGGGATATGACTGTATCCTGACTGAGTGCGTCCCACAGCTTGTGGAACGAAGAAGAGTGGTACCGCGGACGGTTTTTCAGCCTTTCGTCTCTTCTGCAAATCGGCAGAAGGACGAGGGGTTTTTTGTTTTTCTGCCGGAATTTAAGGAGGAAAACCAAAATGAACAACAAGCCCCAAACCCGCAAGACATCCAAGGCCCCGTTTTTTGCCGCATTTTCCGTCGGTGCAGTGCTCTTCTCGGCGCATGCCGGCGGCGGATTTGCAACCGGCAATCAGGCAAACACCTATTACGTCGGCCTCGGCTGGTCAGGCATTGTCGCCGCAGTCATCGCAATGCTCCTGCTCACGCTCACCATGCGTCAGGCGATGGTAATGTACAACTCACGCGGCCTTTCAAGCTATAAGGAGCTTTTCCAGACGCTCTATCACCCGTTTGACAAGCTCGAATGGGTATTTGAAATTTTCTTCTACATAATGGTGCTCATGGCCGTTGCTGCCGCGATATCAGGCGCTGCAAGCGCTCTGCAAAGCTACTTCGGCTTAAACTATTACATCGGCGTGGGAATAGTCGGCGTTATTGTGCTCATGCTCACGATTTTCGGCGCCGGCATCGTGCGCGCCGCATCCACCTGGATGGGCATAGCGATCCTCGTAACGGCTATCAGCATATACGCGATAGGCATTTTCAAAAGCGAGAGCAGTCTGTTTACCGTCCTCGCTTCCGACTTTGCCAAGACTGGCTTTGGGAACATGCCCAAGGCAATATTTAACTCATTTGTGTACGCAGGCTTCCAGTGCGTCACACTGCCCACAATGATCGCCTGCGGCACAACGATGCGCTCCGAGCGCGGCTGCTCAAAGGCAATGTGGATATCCTTTGTCATGAACGCCGTCGCACTGACCCTGTCGATATTCATGCTCATGTGCTGGCAGGGCGTTTACAACTCCGTCGACGGCGGCGCGACCATTCCCACGCTCACGGCCTGCAATGCAATGGGCATCCGCGCGCTGACCGTTATCTACGGCGTATGCCTGCTCCTGTGCCTGATCTCGACCGGCGTCACGACCATCTTCGGCTTTGTTGCGCGCTTTGAAAAGCTGCCGATATTCAGCGGCATAAAGTCCGCCACCACGCGCAGCGCGATCGTGTCCGCGTTTATCATCGTTCTGTCTATGACCATCTCCATGGCCGGACTGACGAACATCATAAAGTACGGCTACGGTTACTGCGGATATCTCGGCGCAGCGGCAGTCGTTATCCCCTTCCTCACCGTTGGCGTTTATAAAAACCGCAAATACATCAAAGAGCACGGTTTTGCCGGAGGCTCATCCGTTGAGGCAGACGTGAAATATGAGATAAGCTGCAGCGAAGCAGCCCCGTCAAACGCAATTTGCAGCTGAGAAAAACGTTAAGACAAAGGCAGACTCGCAGAGAACTGCCTTTGTCGCAAAATTTCGTAAACCTGCCAAGCATCTTGCCGAGGCGTGCTTCATCTGATATACTTAACTAAAATATAGAGGAGGCACGATATGGATACTTTGATAATCATTGGGATACTTCTGGCGATCGCAGCAACGACCGTTCTTTACATCAAGGTCATGCCCAAAAGGTATGACGGCAAGCTCGGCAACAAATTTTTGCAGTTTTTGCACGACTTTTTCAACTTCAAAACATTTTATATTGAGGCTCTGACAAAGTTTGTGTTCGTGCTCTTGTCATGCGCGTGCATATTCGTGGGATTTCTGCTGCTATTCGGCAAGATCGAATACTACGGCTACTTCGGCGCAACGTTTGAACAGAGCACCTTCCTGTACGGGCTCGGCCTTATGATCCTCGGGCCGTTGGTGCTGCGAGTCACCTACGAATTTGTCATGATGGCGATACTTCTTGTTCAGAACGTTATCGCCATAAACCGCAAGCTGAAAGTGCAGGTTTCCTCCGTCTCCCCTGCTCCGGCAGCAAAGGCCGAAGAAGCCGCAGAGCCGGCAGTAGCGGAGAGCGCGGCGGAAGAAGCTTCGGAAGAATAATGGTCTAATAATAAACGTCAAAAGCGCCCTCACAGAGGGCGCTTTTCAGTTTGTCGAAAAACCAATCCCATTCATCAAGCTACAGCCGGATTTCG
>ENA-UOJC01001133-UOJC01001133.1-human-gut-metagenome-genome-assembly--contig:-C104-NODE-1133-length-38994-cov-43.926244_pt1 | contig 38994 bp, 46 predicted proteins | sample MGYA00242339_ERZ723886 | MGnify/ENA metagenome assembly ERZ723886 | reverse complement strand
CGACCGGCTAGACCTCGCCGGGGCGGCGGCCTAAATCACTTGCGAAACTTGAGTTGGGTAATGTTTCTTTCCTATTGTGGACGAATTAAGATCGATTAACTTTCCACCTATACGTTTAAGCAAAGTTGATTTACCAGCACCTGCACTGCCATCAATTATAACATTCCCATCATATTCAATTAATTCTTGAACAGAATATCTTTTAGATACAGGAGTATTCGTCTTTTTATCTTGATAGTATCGGGTAAGCTGAGGTTCAATGAAAATATCCAGCAGTTTTGAGTAGTTATCGTTGGGAAATTTCAATTTCTTTAAATCGTTATCATTTGCGATGAACTCCATAAAACCTTTCTCGTAACTTAATAATTGGATGTCATCGTGACGCCAAAAATCAGGGAAGACATCATCCACTAAGTTAATTAGCTCATCTCTACCTATATAACTAATTTTTATCGGGCTAGAATATTGAGTTAACGATGTTTGAAAACCTTTTGTAATGACCTCCTTAGAGTATACGAATACCTTATCTGCCAAATATTTATCACGTAGTGTTTTTATCTGGTTGCTTATTTGCTCATATTCTGGATTACCACCACCAAGTTTATGTGGAAAAGTCACAAAAATCACGCTTGTTGTATCAGAAGTCAAAGGAGAAGGTAACTCTCCTTTTAGACAATCATCTTCAATTATAACATCTGAAAACCCTTTTCTGTCCAGCAGTTTTTTCAAAAGATCAGAAAGCGCTTTCAAATCCAGACATTGTATTTTTTCTATATGGGATTTGACGTTATTCATATAGCAAAAAGGATTTAGATATGTGATTCGTTCTTATTTAAGCAGAACAGCAGGGGTTATACTATTATTTTAGTCGTATTTGGAGGTTCAGTTTGAATGACAAAGAACCTTCTTCTTCTTTGATGATTTGAGCATACTCGTGCCTTGTTGTGCTTGCTCTTTCAAGATATGCATTATTGTAGAGGAAGTCCTCGAAGCGGTTGCGGTCATAGAAATGATAGCAGAGGACATCTCCACTTTCTTTTACCACAAGATAACCACCGTTAGCGTCATACTTTCCATTCCAAGCCTTTCCTGGCATCATTCCAAGAGCGGATGATGTTAGGAGGTTCTTCACTTTATATTCGTAGTACGGAATACTCTGTGACATATCAAAGTGTAGAGGGTTCTTCTCGGATAGAGTACGAACCAAATCCTTTAACATATTCGTATCTTGCTCGAGTTGTTCAAGAAGCAACAAACCAATGATTTCTCCAAGGCTACTGTCAAGCATTGCCAGATTGTTTCTGAAAATCGGATTATCAACCTTGTCGAATACAAGATGGCACCCTTTGCTTTCAATGGCTTGAACCCTTAGAATTACTTTCTTCTGCTTTGTATTGAGGGTGTTGATATATTCAATGTCTGCATCGCTCAGTTTGTTCCCGCAAATCTTAAAATTGAAATTTGTGGTCTTGCCTGCGTTAAGCAATGTTGAATCTCCGCCAAGTTGAGACTTGATGCTAAATCCCATCTCAGTATTCAATTTAGTTCTCCTATCGTGAAGGACAATTCGTATGTCTGTCTTATCAGAAGATTTAGCCTTCAATGTGTGGCAATGAATCTTCGTCATAAAATCTTCTGTATAAGAAATGCCAAATGCGCCCTTTTTGATGGAGTCTTTTTCATTAACACTTCGTAAGGCTAATAATAAGCTCATCGCTTGATGTTCGAATTCCTTTGCTGGCAGACGAAGTAGTTCTGTTCCGTCTGATGTTTGAATTACGACATCACTGTTTTCTGGCAAGTATTTCAGTTTACCATCAGCCTCTTCCCTCAATATCATAATAATCGGATACACGAGATTCTTGATCTCGTTCAAGTTCTCGTCTCCAGCGTGGACTTCTCCATCGCCTAAGAGTTTCAGCAAGACATATATCTCACTCCACTCGCCTATATTTCCTGTAATTGACATGGCTATTTCGTTTTAGAGAGTTTGATTTTCTTTAATAATTGAGCGGCAGTCGCCTGAATGGCTGGCACAGCAACGGAGTTGCCGAACTGCTTATACGCAGAAGCGTCTGCAACACCGATTATGAAATTATCTGGGAATCCTTGGAGACGTGCCCACTCTCGTGGGGTCATTCTTCTTATTCCATCGTGATTCACTTCGCCTTTAATCCTCGTTGTTGGAGTAAAGTCTTTCAGCCTCTTGTCTATGACAAGATTTCTTTCCCGTCCCATTCCTCCAACTACGATTGCATTGGAGACTCCATCGTCAGGTATGATTTCATATCCGAATCCATTCCCTTTTGCAGCATGACGCTCCTTGTGAGCAACAAGAGTTTTTATGTATTGAGTAGAAAGATAGTACTTTGACGGTACGACCTCTTTCTCTTTTATATCGGCGAATGTTTTTGTCGTGTCTGTTGGTTCTGGATATGTAAAATCTGTCACATTCTGATCTTTCCTGAATCCAACGATATAAACACGCTCCCGATGCTGCGGAACCCCGAAATTCATTGCATTCACAATTTGTGGATCAGGAACATAGTAGTTCAAATCTTCACGAAGGACTTTCAATATGGTCTTTATTGTATTTCCTTTGTCGTGAATCAAAAGCCCTTTTACGTTTTCCAGGAAGAAGGCTTTCGGCTGCTTCCTCTTTATAATTTCAGCGACATCGAAGAATAGTGTTCCTCGCGTTTCTTCAAATCCTCTGCGTTTGCCAGCCAGTGAAAATGCCTGACAAGGGAATCCAGCACAAAGGACATCGAAGCCATCTGGAATATATGATTTCGTTTCCTCAAGTGTGATGTCCCCAAATGGGATTTCCCCATAATTCAGCATATATGTTTTCTGTGCTTGGGCATCCCATTCAGAAGAGAACACGCATCGTCCGCCAAGGTTTTGCATAGCCATTCTAAAGCCACCGATACCAGCGAACAAATCGATGAATGTAAATTTTGGTTTAGCTACAGGGAGGAATGGCACTTCAAAGAAATCTGGAAATAACGATTGATCGAATGCGGAATCCTCCAATATGGAAGCACCCTCTTCATTTGATGCCGCTTCAAATACATCTCGCAGAATACCTTCAGCTTTCTTCCGATACGCAGAATCAGTCTTCTTGCCCATATTGTGACAATGATGGGAAAGAATAGCCAGTTGCATATTCAATGGCATTTGCCCACCATCAGACATAACACAATGTGGACCAGATAACGATGCTGAACTTTTCCCTTTCAGGAAGTTCTCAATCAGAAGTTTCTTATGAGCGTTATAAGTATTCATGTTTTCTCTCAACAAGTGAGTGTCAAAATTTATAATCATTACCGCCTTGTAATCTTGGCGTATATTTGAATCAACAAAGTTACAAAAACAATCCATACAATTTATAGTTTAGTTCAAATTCATTTGAGTACGATTTGATTACGCTTCATACTATTTCTTTCGATACTTCCCGTGCGAGACGTTCTCTAGTTGGCCGGTATCGCGCCAACGGCGGATGATGCGGTCGGCGGTGCGGGGGGTGATGTTGAGTGTGGTGGCGAGTTCTGTGTAGGTCTGACGGTCGAACTCTGGCGGCAGGGCTTCGAGGAACTGGCATTGTTGGAGGGTGGTTCTTGTGGTTGTGGCCGAGGATACAGGCTGAGCCGTGTCGGCTTTCGGGAGGGTTAGGAAGACGTGGGCGTTGTGGCGGAGAATCACGGAGGCCATCGTCATAGCGCTTTGATAGTCGGTGTCGAGGCAGGTCAGTCTGTCCTCGATGATGCCGTCCTCCATTATGCGGAGGGCTGAGAGTATCATCGCGAGGCGGAATGTTATCAGGCCGAGGCGGCGGACGGAGGCTACGAACTCGTCCCCGCAGCGGTCGCTGTATTCGGTCTGCCAGGCGGAGAACCTTTCGTTGAAGTCAGCGGCCTGGGATGGCGTGAGTGAGAAGCGGATGTCATTGGACTTTTCGAGGATGGTGTGGAAGTCGTGGAACTCCTGTCCGAGTCTCTGGAAATGTTCGTCAAGTGTGGTGTCGGAATGGGTGCTGAACACGTCGTTCCATACGAGGCGGAGGTCGAGGAAGTAGAAGATGACGCGGCTGAACAGGCCGTTCTCGGCATCGGTGATGAGATTCAGAACCTGCCTGGGTGTTCCGGTGAGGAGCGTGGAAAGGCGTGGATTCTTGATGTTCACATATTCACGGTCCTTGCGGCGGATGTAGGAGATGGTCTCGTGATGGAAAGCCTTGCGGAAGCCGTCGGAGTAGTTGCCGTAGTCGGAGCCGAAAGTGTTGGCCAGAGTGTCGCCCTCGGTCTCGAACATCAGGCCGGTGCCGCCATTGTCGCCGAGGACCTGATAGACGGCCGTGGCGGAGGAGTTGGCTGGGATGAAGAGCATCCGCATCGGCGGCTCCTCCGGCTTCTCCATATCGACCTTCTTCTTGCCGGCGGCGTTGTACTCGGCTAACTTGTGTTTGTATTCGATGGTCTCCGCCTCGTTGATTTCACGGAGGCGGTCGTGGATTGGTTCGACGATATAGCGGCAGAGGGCGAGGCGGCCTTTGCCAGAGGATGCCTTGGCGGTTACGAAGAGGAACAGGTTCGGATAGACCGTGCGGTCGGCATAGACTCCTAAGATGTGAGGGAGACAGGCGGAGATGACGGCCATCGTGCCGAGTATGAGGATGTCAGCGTCTTCCGGGGAGTTTGACTGGGAGACTACCTTTTCGAGGAATGACGGGAGCGTGCCTTGCAGTTCGGGAGAGAATGTCGGAAGCGGCAGGTCTTCGTCAATATTGACAATATTGTCAGAATGCGCAGTATTGACAGTTTGCGCAGGTTGAGGGCTGTAAATTGTCTCATTTATGTTTCGCTTATCTATTTTGAGGAATCAGCGGATAGAATTTTGCGTCTGGTTTTTCATATCGTTGGCGAAAAAAATCATTTTTCCCTTGACTCGTACCTTACGTCAATGTATATATTTGCGGGCAAATAACAAAAGTGCACAGTTGTTATGAGTGAAATCAAGTTTAAAATCGGGGAGTTCTCCCGCCTGAGCAAGGTTACCGTACGTGCGTTGCGGCATTACGAGCAAATTGGACTTCTGGTCCCCGAAATCGTGGATCGGTGGACCGGATACCGCTACTACACCGTGGTGCAGTTCCAGAAGATCTAGAACATCTGTACCCTGAAGACCCTTGGCTACTCTCTTGAAGAGATCCGTGACATAATGGAAGACGAAAGCCATTTCCCTTCCGTTGAATCCCTTGAAGGGAAGATAATCCGATGTGAACAGGAGCCGACTCTAGTGCCGGCATTCCTGCAAGGGCACGGTTGGTATTGATACGAACGAACGCATTGTGAGCCGTCAGCTCCGCCGCCTTGCCGAACGTCGAGATGCCTTTCATCCTCTCTGCAAGCACCGCCCATTCCTTCATATGGCTGTCGCTCAACTTGCGGAATGACCTCGATATGGAGGAAAGCCTGTTCCTGCTGACCGCCTGCGGTCCCGTCTAGACGTGCGAATGCTGGCAGTGAGACGAAAGGACCTGACGGCCTTTCGACACTCTGGCAGTCACGTCCCCTGCGGAACCCTTGAACTCGTTAAACGCTATTGACGGCAGTGCTTTCATATATCTTTGATGAACTATCCGAAGCAAAGATATTGAATAGATAAGTCATTGGAATAGGCTGAGATTTAGCTGCTTTGATTGGCTTTCTGTTGCCGTTTTCCGGTCTGGAATAAATATTGAAGAATCAATGAAATGTTAATAACTGACAAAAAACATAGAAGAATGTCAGTTGTTAGGAAAAAATTATGTAATTTAGCAAGAAAGAGTTTGTTATGGCTGTATATGTAAAAGCAATCCCGACGTTAAGAGGTTCAGCAGCTGAACGCTTCGTCAAGATGTCCGAAGAAAACCTTCGCAGACGTGCCTCTGTTGATTTTTCTAAGGAGGCAGCCAATTCTTATGCAATTTTGAAAAAGAAAGAGGGGAATAAGTAAATCGTGGGGTATCTATTGGACAACTGCCGTTTCGGCAGATTAACATCAGAAATCATTAATCAATGTCAGCCGTATACTTGCAGTAAAAACGCTGACATTGATTCGTTTTTTCACGACCATACATAGGACAATTATCGTGATTATAGGCTGGAGATGATGGGAACACCCCATTGCTTCTTTACAGACGAAAAAGATAATACGACACAACCGAAAATGGTTTGTGCTTTCTCATTGTCAAATTCATCGTTACGCACTGATATTTTACCTCAAAATAGGCGTAATCGTCTAAACCGTTCGATTCCAAACGCCAAACGTCGCTTTCTGTACCCTGCGATATTGATTGGCGAATTATGTGTGTTTGATGGCTTTGGACATAAGACTTTCGGCTACAATATCGCGGACGAAATGATGAACCTCATCAAGACGATAGCCATTGATCCGGACAACAATACCTCAAGCAGATATTTGATAGTCGATGCGCTGAATAGTCCGGAGGTTATTGAGTATTACAAGAGAAATGGCTTTGAGTTCCTGTTCGCTTCTGACGAAGAGGAACTTGAACATTTGAGAAGTGGGCATAGCAGTGATGTGCAGAACTGTAGGACAAGATTGATGTTTTTCGATTTAGTTGTCCTCAATCAGCAGATGCACTAATCACTGTTGATAGTGCGTGATACTGCGACCGGTATCCAGTATTCGAGTCTATCAGCAGGTATCGCAAATGCAGTTGGAACACATCAATGTCAATATTTTCGGACTTTCAGCACTTTTTTCTGAGGATTATTTCCGTGGGTTATGTTGTCTCGTCTGGCTTGCCGGAGTCTTGGACGTTTATCCAACGGCTTTATATTCAGTTATATTCCTGATTTTTGGCGACCTGATCCGTGGCGTTGATATATTCATTAAGACCAGCCTCGGTTGTTGAGGTTGGCGTTCTTTCTCTTGTACTTCCTGCTCCGGGCGGGGAGGTGATTCGGCGGTGTTCCGCCTTGCAAGTTGTGCTCATATTCATTCCCATTGTCTTGTGCTTTTACCATTAATGTCGCGTTTCTGGAAAGGTAAACCGGAATATGAGGAAAGATGATATGGCAAAGCTGACAGAATACGCAAAATGCGCAGTCTGTCAGTTTTGTCATTATTGGTGGTTTTCTTTCCTTGGGCCAACAGCGAGAATCGGCAGCCTCTCGGTGACAACTCCATACGTATCTCCCTGCTTCTTGAAGAAAATCCAATTGTCCTCGGCCTCCGGCACAAACCCATTGTACCGTATCGCCTCCATAATCAGCTCCCTGTTCAATCCACGGCCGTCATGGTCACGGGCCGCCGCATTCACTATACCTGCTTGTGCAGCATTCTTTTTCAATTTCTCGTTGTCGTATTTCAGATTCTCGCATTTCTCATTCTCTTTCATATAAAGCAGAATGAACACGATAGCGATGATCGCCACTATGCTGAATGTGATTGCCATATATTAACGCTTTAGGACATATAGTCGTACCGCAATGCTCATTGTTTAGTCATTCTTATCTTCAAAAACTCAAGACTGGGTGTTGATAAGTTTATTGATTCCGATCGTAATTATATAACCATTTTAAGTAATCAATCCCATGTTTTGAGACGAATGTATCTAAGGCTTTTTCATTATCATCGGGTATCAACATGTCTTCAATTTTTGCCCTAACATAATAAGATCTAAGACGAATAACGAAACCGTATCTGTCATCGGTATCTCTGTCAGCGAAAACCCCTTTTTCGACACATCTTTGGAGAACCACCTCAGCAAGTCCATACTTCTTAATATATTCCAATAAGAAATTAATTTCTACCATATTACTTCTGTTTAGTTAAATACATTAAAACTTCATTTCGGGGAATCCTACTAAGACGTTCAATCCAACTGCCTATACCAGGCTCTGCTCCTTCATTCCATCTATTAATTATTGTTCTAGCTTCGGATTCTGAATAACCGGCAGCTGATAATACCTTTTCAATAGGTATAAGACCGTTAAGAACCATACGGCAAATCACCCATTTCATCGTCGGAAAGCCCATAGAATCAATCTCTTCACTCAGCCATCCTTCTAAATTATTGATATTGTCATCTTTCATAATACCGATATTAAATAAAACGCCTCTCTTTAAATGCTTTTGCGCGTGGTGCTTTCCAGTCCTTTTATGACCGTTCGCAAACCATATCCGTGTTGCCTGTCTTGTGTTCCCTATAGCCCTGTCTGGTGTACCAAATGCTATCCAATAAAGTCTTGTACGCCAGAACCATCTATCCTGTACCACATGCCATTCGAAGGCACTTTGGTACACCAACCCGCCTTTCTATGCACCAAAGCCACATTGCCTGTTGTGCATCGCTGAACACGGAACTTTTGCCATCGGATAATTCGGTGTGGATTCACTTCTTTTAACGAACTATAAGGAGAATTAATATGCCGAAAACCAGTATAATCAATAGTCCTATTAATATTCTCTGCAATGAAATTCCATTGTATGGCCGATCCACCTCTCTCTCAAAATCCGCCATTGTCGGACAATCCGGCACCTGACGGATGTAACTGTGACGATGAACATCTTGAGAGCCCAGCACCCAAGTGTCATCGATGGACATTTCCAATGTGTAATAGTTTATCTGCCCTGATGCCACCAAGTCAATGACAGCATATTTTGCAAGCGGAACACGTTTCGGATAGGGAAAAGTCAGGCATATCCGCCCCTTTTCCTCCGATATCTTCTTCACTTCAGCCCTTATCTCCTCAAAGGAGAAATCCGCCCCTGTCATCCCCTGTTCGGTAAGACATTGTTTCCACCACGGAACGTCCGCCAATGCTTGACAAGGAATATTCCCCTTCATCACAGCGTCAATCAGCGAAGGAATCCATCTGAACTGAAGCGTATAAAGATCCATCTCAAAGGAGGATGAACCATTCCCCTCAGTCTTCTCTTCCACAGATTGACCATTGCTCTTCTCTAAAACATCAGTATCTTCCATAATCAAATTATTGTTTTTTGTGAATATTAGGATTGTTATTCAATTCTGGTAAATGTTGTAAGCCACCGGCATGCCATCCTGCTCCACACCCCTCTATACCCCATCCCACCGTGCTCAACCCTCGTCTCATAATGGATGGTCAGCCACACCAACATGCCCTGTACACGCCTCTACCGCCATTTCCTGTGGCTCTGGTTTGCAAACGAGAACCATTCAGTCTATCTTCCGATGAGTCCGGTGCACATGCTGAACAGAAAGCCGATGGCAAAAGCGATAGTCCCGATCTTGCCGCACTTCCTTGCGACTGCACGATCTTCCTCCCAAAGCCAGAAAACCCATCCATAAGTGGGAGTCAAGCGTCCTATATTTGCAAGACAGGTAATTTTTGCTCATGAACTCGGAATGAGGGTGCTCTTTAGAAATAATAGTCCATCGTTGTGGCTTATCTTTAGCACTGCTAAATTCCACAGGCTGTTGTTATGATTGTTGCAATTATACCAATGATGGATAAAAAAGCACATACGCCAGGCCAATCCCCATCCTCAATTGCACCGTATATAATGCTGCCTAAATATATCGCAGGAATAGGAAATATGTAATTTATCCATTCCTCATCAAAAAAGCCTTCGTCTCCTGTAAGGGTTACGATAACAATGACGAAAATGGCAACAAGTGAATTGCCAATTTTCTGACTTATGTCATTCCAATCTTGAACAAGTCCACTTGCTCCGTAAAGAACACATGTGATAATCAAAAGAAGATAAGATGTTTCCATAATGATATGCAATTGCTCCGGTACTTAAAATCCCGACATTTAGTAAAATCTAGTATGCGTATAATTAGTACTATTTTATTGTTCTTTGTTGTGATAGAGCATCTCTCTGTATTTGCATAGCAAGATTATGCTCATTAGGATAATACTTGAGTTTTGCGGCAGCAAGAGACTCAATCTTTAAGTATTTATTTAAAATGTAATCAACTAACCCTTTATGTATGTCTATGCATGAGAGATATCTTTCGTTATTTATATTCCAAATATCCTCTAATGGTGTATTATCATCACAGTTACATACAAATTCGCCTTCTTGGGCTGTTGAATTAAGATTGGCAACTGTATAGATTGATACAAGTTGATGCTTTGAGTTTTTTATGTTTGATTTACTAGCATATGTTGGAACTAGTATTGTCTTATGATTTTTAGTCACATTGCTAAATGACAGATCCTTCCATAATTTACCATCTTTATCCCAGTTTAGAGTTTTTGCTTTATCTTTGGCTAATTTATATATGGATTTAGATACCTTATTGGCAACATCAACCGCTTTGTAGTAATAGATTGATACATAATTATCAAGTTCTGTCCCAGGTGTGCCCTTTATGTCATCCAAAGAAAAAAATAATGCTGTCTTAAACTGTTTTGTGAAATCTAATAAGGGCGTACTTGCTCCATGGTGTTGAAGATAGGAAAGAATAAGCCAATCATTTTTTATGATGCCTAATCTTCTAAAATACCTGTTCAGAATGCAGGAATCATTATTGAATGATTTAATTAAATTTAAAATGTATTCGTTGAAGGTTAGTCCAATAGATGACACATCCCTCTCAATCCAAAGTCTTTGTGCAGAAGTATAGAGTTTATATCTTGCAGAATTCAGTCCCCTGAAAAGGTATTTCTGAAGATTTTTGCGTTCTAAAGCTTCCGTGTTTTTGCACATATCGTCAAACTCTTTCGTAGTGCGGACTATTTGATAGTCTTTAAAATGAGACTTCTTTTCCTCCGCTGTCTCATACTGCTCTAATTTCATATGTATGATTTGTGGCTATTCTTTTCAATAAACTAATAGTATCTCGCAACTCTCAAAATCAATCTCCCAGTGTCCCCCGGCGGAACTTTCCCACTGGTATTTTGTACTCATACGATCCCACCAGGACTGGAAGTTGACCTTGGTCTCTCCCAAGTCCTTGACGACTTTCTCGTACAGATCATTATTGTCGGCCGTGACAATTCTGGCCAATTCCTCAAGACCGTTTCTGCGTTCAAACAGACGCTTGATCTCATCTCTTTCTTCCGGCAAAACTTGCCCTACTACTTTTCTTTCCATTCTTTTCTGATTTCAAAAGGATCCAAATAATTTATTTCTTTAATCTCCTCGTAAGAAGAGAATATATTCGTATATTCCGCCAAAGCCATTTGTAATTTACGACTTGCATTCTTTTCCAGATGCGCTATCACACATTGCTCGTGACTTGGCGTGTTAATCTCTAGAGTCGTCTTTCTATTAAGCCAGACGCAGCGATGGCATTGGAAAGCATCGCAGTGTTGGCAGATTGGTGCGTGGTCTAACTTGTACAGTTGTGGATTCTTGATGTTCAGACCACCTTTAAGATCACCAAGTGAACAGTCGCTGTCACATAAGTAAAATGCTGGGCACGGATAGAACTTCCCGTCTGGTGCCAAAGTTATAGATGATTCTCCAGCGCAGCAGTTGTTCATTTTCGAGAGCATAATGCGATCTGTCAGAATATTACATTGCAGTGTACTTCCTTGTGAATATAATGTCTTGACCTTTTCACTCAAGGACCTTAACACATTCTCATATCTGGCAAAGTCGTCCTTGTTAAATGACTCAATATCTGTTATGACAATATTCAAACGTCTCACATCTTCAAGAAGCAACGACACTTTATCATATTGGTCAAATAAGGCCTTTTTATCAATTCTCAGAATATAATAGGCATCCTCATTAAGAGTTTGGCCATCAATCTCGTCTAAATTGTTGAATACAACAGCGTTGGCATCCGTACACTCTTTGGCTGGCTTGATCTTCACACAATCAATGCTGTCGATTGTATGATTATATTCCTCCGGTATGGTATATGACGGGTAAACCACTTGAATATTAAGGTTTTCCTTCATCCCAAATAGAATTCCGCGCTTGAGTGTCTCCAAAGACATCAAACGCCTATTTTCTTTAGGATTACCGTAGTGGCAATATGATGTTGACGTGTCGTCCAGCTGGATAACTAAATATTGTAGCATAGTTTTACTCTAAAGGATATAACCTACTCCCTGTTTTCAGATGAATCTTCATCCAACTTCATATTAAGTTTCCTCCAATAGTAATTGTTGGCTCTGACTCTCGCCTTGTGCATTTTGCATATGGCGGTAGAGCGTTGGAATATTGTCGGAGTGTCAGCCGCATCGTAATTTTCTCCTTGGCACCACGCACAGCCTTCCGCCACATCGCAATCAATACATTCTTGTGTTGACTGGGTGCAGCGGTCAAGTGTCAGGAATGGGCGAAGTCTATTTTTGTCTATTCCATCATTCACGTTGCCGATGACTATGGCTTTTTTGCTTCTTAAGGAATACTGCGCGAAACGTGTACAAGGATAGAAGTTCCCCTCTGCGTCAATCGCCAGCATCTTTCCTGCGCCGCACCAATTCTGATTCTGTAACTTGCAATCCATTGGCCGACCTATATTCTCACTGAAGAATGAGCAGGAATAGTCCTTATAATACTCTCCGTCAATGATGGAATCTGCAAGTTGCAATAGTTGTTCTTCAAAGAGTTTGTCATCTCCATCTTTCCACACATCCTCAAACACGCAGTTGATGTTCACTTCGTGTATGCCGAGAGAATAGAGATGCAGAACACTTTCTTGAATATAAGGAATATCAGCACTGCTGATAGTCACCTTGGTACCGCCGTTAGGAAATTGTTTTAGCCACAGAGGTATGTTCCTGACCACATCATCGTATGATCCTTTTTCAGCCCCATCGCCTTTCCATATCCGGTTAAGATCGTGTTTGCGTTTAGTCCCATCAATCGTTATTCCGATGCTCAGGTGGCTATGGTTTTTGCTGATGAATTGCTGAACCTTTTCGGAATCATAGTTGATCCCATTCGTCGAGAAAGAAAATCGATAGGAATTGAACCAATGATGATTCCTGCGATACATCTCTGTCTTGAGATAATCGCAAATCCGATCGATCAAGTCTATTTCGAGGAAAGGCTCTCCTCCAATGAAATCCCAGATGACGCTTTCCTCATCCATTTCCTCCTCGCAATCCAGAATATAATCAATCGCTTTTTTCGCCACATCCCACGTCATCCGCTCGTTGGAATTTTTCCCGACGAGGTAGCAATACTTACAAGCAAGCTGGCAGTCTTTTGTGACTATGAATGTAATGCTTTTTGACAATCCCTCTTGCCAAGATCGATTTCTTTTCATTATTCTACTGATTATAAGAAATGAGCTGAACTGCCGCATCCGTGGCTGCATTTGCTGTCGCACAAAAGGCTGCACGTGCCTTTGCATGTAGCATCGCAGTGGCCATCGCAGTTATCATTGCATGTCCTAGTACATCCCGTAAAACAAGTTTGAGTGCATCCTAAACAAGTATTCTCACATGATTTAGAACAACTATCGCCACATTGTAGCAGGCAACTATCTTTGCAAGTCATCAAACAGTTACTGCGGCAATCTGCCGTACAAGTTCCAGAACAGTTCCCACCACAAGAGCCACTACAAGTTCCCTTACATTGGTAACTACAATGATAAGCGCACTGATTGTCACAATACCCATCGCACGCTCTTCCACATCCGCCTGAACAACTTCCGTCACAACTCCCTGCACAGTCCCCGGAGCAACTACCTTGGCAGTTCCCGCCACAAGATGTCTTGGCGCTTTCAGTGTTAGTTGCTTTAATGATAGGAGAAATAGTAAGAAATCCACCTAGTATTGGCAATATCATATAAGTAAGATTTCTTACAAAGGATCGACGGTTTTGAATTATATCAGACCTTTTCTTCATTTCAATATCAACGTTTTAGAACAATGATGCAGTCCCCGTACATCCATAGCCGCAGCTGGAACCACACGAGCCAGAACAGGTGCCTGTGCATAGCAGTTGACAGGAATTTCCGCAGGTTGTAGTACATGTTGTCTGGCAGGTGTAATGACATGCACCTTGACAGGTAGAGGAACACGTGCCTTGACAGGCAGTAGTGCATGAACTTTGGCAGGTAAACAGACATTGGTTTTTACATTCTCCAGTACAATTACTACCGCAAGTTCCTCCGCATCCGCTTGCGCAAACTTCAGTGCAAGCATTAGCGCATCCTTGACCACAAGCACTGGCGCATTGCTCTTTGCAAGAGGATGTGCAGTCACCGACACATCCTCCTTTGCATTCTCCTTTGCAATTCCCCATACAAGATGTTGTGCATAGTCCCGTGCAACTACCTGGACAGTAATCAGGAGACTTGGTAGAGATCTCCTTTGCATCTGTAATTGTTAACGGCAAATGCAATCCAACTATTATAGGAAGGGCAAGGTTGAACGCTTGTCTAAAGAATTCCCTTCTGTTTGATTTATCTTTCATTTTATTTCAGAATCTTTTATCCCCATTTAATCATTAGTAAGTCAATTCCAAGACCGACATTATCGAACCAACAATTAAGAACTCGAGGTGCATTCTTGTATCTTTCTACAATAACGATTCTTGCTTTCGCCTTTCTCTTTACAGTATTCTCTACCCACTGTGGACGAGGAAATACGTTAAGAGAATTACTCTTGTATGCTTTTTTAAAGAATGACTCCACAGTCGGATAGGTCTCGGAGACATAGTATTCTACAAAACCGTCAAATGTGGATAGATCTTGTGAATAGTTATTTATGTGAATTCTCAAAAAGTAGTTTGATGGCAACTCTCCACGGGGGGAAATAATATAATCAGATACTCCATCTGTATGCATATCACCATTACTCCGAAAAATCCCATAATAATCGAAGTAATTATATTCGGCCCACCAATTGCTCCAAAAACCATCAAGATTTACAGCAAACTTTGGCCCTTGTGGTTCATCCCAAAAAAATGCTCTTGCCGATGGACCGCAAGACACTAATGGAGGTGTCAGAATAATAAACAATGCAACAACATTCTTAACTTTTGTCATCCAGCGCTTTAATCGGCTAGTTCCAATTGTGTTCTTAAAATGGCTCATAATTATGTTATGTTTTCGAATATTTGTGATATAGACAAATGTTATCTTGTTTATCAAGAAGCTATTTATAAATTCTTGATAAGATTATCATAGGAAAGAATTTTTGCCAGCAACAAATCCTTGTCGCTATCACTGAGTTGTTTACTGGTATCTCCTCCTAAATACTTAAGGTTTTTAATGCTAGAAATAATGTTAGGAACATCAATGTCGGGCACTAAGATGAAATCAATATCTTTCGCATCAAACCTCAATGGTTTGCCAATCTCCTTTTTCGGTGTATCCTTATTTCCACGATACTCATTGTATTCACTTTCCGATTTCCATCTGTATGAAGAGTTCGGTGCATACACTTTCCGCCATTCTCTTTCTATGTAATTATTATTACTCTTGCCTTTTGAGAGGCTTTGAAGTTTATACATTGGCTTAGAATAGCCCAATACCTCAAAATCCTCCGTCTTTGTCTTATCCTTAATATATGCTTCCGATGCTTTTTTTACTACCATTGTTGATAGACATTCTTTATTATTAGGGTAGTAGCTTACAGGCAGTAGGTGCTGACGTATCCCCCAACTTCTATTCATCCCAAAGGCGTGGTTGCCATAGTTATTCGTTGCAACGTGGATCAATGGAATGTCACAGAAACTTACCATAGGTATTCCGATATGTCTAATTATTCCTGGAGAGTAAATCTCTTCCAAACAGTAATAGACATTAAACCCTTGTTCCAAGATTGATTTTACCGTTTCAATCTTTGGGGTGTAGTGGATAAATGATGTTCTTGAGACTTTCATGTTATTAGTTGTTGTCTTGACTAGCTGATTTTATGATACGTCTTTGCATACTATCCTTTAAGAGTCGTCTTATCTCTTTCTCCTGTTCATTGTATAGCTTCCCATCAAGGAATTCTACTATTTGCCATTCGGCTACGAGTACGAGTATTATTTCAGTTATGTAAGAAACCTCATCATCAGATGGAATGAAACCATCCTTGCTATCTTTGCAGCTATACTCGAATAAGATATCCGTTCCAAAATTGATAAACGACTCTATACTCGGCCGATCATTGTCGCAATTATAACCGGCTCCTTTGAGTTTTTCGTCAAGTTTGTCTTTCCACTCTTTCTTATAACTGTCTTCATTTACTTGTTTTACCAAGAGTTCTAACCTGCTCATATCCGTTTCTTTACAACATTGTGGCTCCGGCAATGATGATGTTTACAAACAAAAAGAAAGTGTGGAGCCCGTTTCGTCGCTTATCTTCAAGAAGGTTGTGGTAGAACCTGAAAGTAAATAAACGGAAACAATCCCCACACCTGTATCGTTGGGTGTTGAATACACGCAAGCGAATACAGATGAACGGTGCTGTCGTTTATCCTTACTTTCATTGAAAACTACCACATTTTCTTGAAAGGATAGTGCGAAAACACTTTCATCAATATGTCCGTTCCAGATCATAGGGTCTGAAACGTTGTAAAGGTAGTAATATTTTCGGACTTTAAGCACTTTTTTTCGAGGATTGTTTCCGTGGGTTATGTTGTCTCGTCTGGCTTGCCTGAGTCTTGGACGTTTATCCAACGGCTTTATATTCAGTTATATTCCTGATTTTTGGCGACCTGATCCGTGGCGTTGATATATTCATTAAGACCAACCTCTGTTGTTGAGGTTTGTGTCCTTTTTCTTGTTCTTCCTGCTTCGTGCAAGGAAGTGATTCGGTGGTGTTCCGCCTTGCAAGTTGTGCTCATATTCATTCTCATTGTCTTGTGCTTTTACCGTTAATGTCGCATTTCTGGAAAGGTAAACCGGAATTTGAGGAAAGATGATATGGCAAAACTGACAGAATACGCAAAATGCGCTGTCTGGCAATTTTGTCCATTCTCTTTAATTGTGAGATATTCTTTTTCGGCTCTATGCACTTTAGGCTTGCTCCGAATCCCTTCGGTAACACTTTCGGCCTCTTTTGTTCCTCAAGAGTGCAGCCTGCACTCTTGGGAAACGTTTCCCCAACTTTATGTCTCCCGAGGGGTGCGTCCGGACAATCAAGGGCGGCCTTATTAACCATTTTCGCATCCGAGAGGCTATCCGGCATGCGCACGAATACTTCTTCCGCACTTTTGGGATGCATATACGCCTCTTTTCGTTCCCCGAGAGTGTCGGATGGCGCTTTTGAGTAACGTTTGTCCTCATTTTTGTCTCTGAAAAGCTTGACAGTGAAAGGCTATGGCATTCATTAATGTCAGCGATGACCGGATCCTGGCTTCATAAATTCTTGTAAAATCCAAATTAAGAGCCTATTTTTGTAGAAAAGTTACAAAATTACAGAGGATATGCTCCTGAGAATAGAATTAGAGAACTTTTTCTCAATCAAAAACAGAATTTGTCTTGATTTCATTGCGGCAAAAAGTAATTCCGCACAGGCACGTGATCTTGCTTATAATGTCATTGATTGGAATGGTACAAAAGTCTTGAAGTCCATCGGCCTTTTCGGACCTAATGCGTCAGGAAAGTCCAACATTTTGAAGGCAATCACTTTTTGCTGCGGGATGATTCTAGAGTCCCATCTGCATAATGAAGGGGTGATATTCAATTTTATGCCATTCAAGTTTGATGGTTATGATAAGAAACCGAGTGAGTTTTTGATTGACTTTGTGTGTGGGGGAATTGAGTACGAGTACTCTTTTGCATTGACACGCAATGAGGTGATAAGAGAAAGCCTTTATTATTACCCCAAAGGAAAAAGAGCGAAAATCTTTACTCGCGATGAAGGTTCAGACAAAGTTTACACATTCACGGCAGGAATCATCTTGAAACCGAACGATGTGGCGGTGAACACAAGCCGTAAGAATTTATTCTTGAGCCGGGCAAGTTCAATGAACAGAGACCTGGCGCAGCGGTTGTACCGCTACTTCTTGAAAACATTCTTGTTGGGAATGGTGGATCTGAACAATGTCTCTGCAGTAGAAGAGAACTTTAACGCATATAAGAAGGTCATATTAAAGGCTCTGGCAATTTGTGATACAGACATAACCGACATAAGGGTCAGGCACGAGCAGATTCCTGCCCCCCTGATGCCATCAGCGGGAAACCCGGATTTGAATTTCAGGATGGTCGATATTTTACGCTTCCAGACCATACACAAGAGGTCTCCGGAAGTGGTTTTTGATCTGGATGTTGAAGAATCCAATGGAACGAGGAAACTATTCCAGATTCTGCTGCGTCTGTTGGATGTGGTCCGGAACAAAAAGTCTTTGATTATGGATGAGTTCGATGTCGGTCTGCATACAAGGCTTGCGGATTTCATTCTGGATCTCATACACGCGTCCGAAAGCTCGCAACTTCTGTTCACGTCTCACAACACGAACCTGATAGATATGAAAAGACTTCGAAAAGATCAGATTGTGTTTGTCAATAAGCCGGAAGATGGATCAACTGAGGTCTATTCATTGTATGACTACAAGGATTTTCGAGAGAATATGGATGCGGAGAAAGGATATATTCAAGGACGCTTTGATGCTGTTCCTTTTATCGATTCCACGGTTATGAACCTAAAAAGTCTGATGGAGGAGTGAGTATGGCTAAGCAAAGATTGGAGTCGCCAAGGCGGAAGATGAAACCTGTTTTTCTTGTATTCTGTGAGGGTGAGACGGAAGAGACATATCTGGATCATCTGAAACAGGCTTATCGTTCGCCTATCAAGATAATTCCCAAGGTGGAAGGAGGAGATATTTCGCAACGCCTTATCGATGCCAGAAGGAGGGAGCTGAAAATATCGAAGAATGACAAGGTTCTGGTCTTTCTGATGTACGATATGGATGTTCCTGAAGTCAACGCAAGACTTGAACGCTGCAGAGCATTCAAGTTGCTGAGCAATCCTTCCATAGAATTATGGTTCTTGCTTCACGGCAAGGGGTGCGTTTCCAATATTACCACGGATGAAGCGTTTGACGAATTGGTCAAATTGGAAAACTGTTGGAATGAATATGAAAAAGCGGCACTGACGGAAACGCAAAAATCGTATTTGTGGAATAATCGTCTGGCGGCTGTGGAAAGGGCCAGAAAACTACAGAAGTTTTGCAACCCCTCGTCAGGAGTGTACAACCTGATTCTTGCTTTGGAGAAAAGCATAAGATAATAAAACATACGCGTTTTTTATCGAGTCGAGCTCTTTCCGCTTATGTCCAATTGCTGATAAACACCAGTCGTTTCATCGCTTCCAGAGTGAGATGGTAATCAGGAACGTTGCCGCCGCCTCTTGGTTCGTTTGGTACACCGGAAGTGCGTTTCCTGCACCAAAGATGCATACCGGAATATTCTGTACGCAGAAAGGCCTTCTCACGCGCAGTTTCTATCCGGTAAAACAACAGTGGACAGCTCTTCCGGGTATGCGGAACTATGCGCACCTGAAACAGCATCCGTCTGATGACTAACGAGTTGGCGTTCCAGATGCGCGCATATTCGCACACCTAAGAGTCGGCGACCCCAGTACAGAGCGTTCTATCGGTGTTCCGGACTTCCAGGTGCGGGAAACCACGCGCACCTGAAACGCCATTGACCTGACAGCCAGCGAATTTCTCTTCCAGGTGTGAATATGTTCGCGCACCTGAGTGTTAGGGACATATCATAGAAAAGCATGCGGGGCCTCGGAGCCGCGCTATATGTCTCGCTGATCTTAAAGGTACGTGTTGCCATTTTGCAAAACGGCGGCATACGGTTATGCTTCCACGCCATAGTGAGGCCGGGCCGTATGCCGCCTACGGATCCAGAAACCATAGGCGGCATATCCACAGGCCTCTCGCTGTACTCAGGGCTGGTTTGTATGCCGCCATATTCACAAAATGCAGGTGTCGCCAGCTCGTATATAATTGTTCGGCAACGGCCTGATTGGCTTGAACGGGGAGCATCCATCTGGGAATTAGTTATATACCTCGGTAGAGAGTCATCAAATTAGTCTATGATTACGTCATTGTGCGTTAAATTTATTGCATATTGAATTAATTTGTTGTATTCGTATAACATATCAGTGATTGTGGCTCAAGTTTCAATGACGGTTAGGATGGACGCTAGTCTCAAGTCTTCATTTGATGCGCTTTGTTCCCAGTTCGGGATGAGTGCCAATACGGCTATGAATGTGTTTGCCAGGGCTGTGGTTCAACGAGGGAAAATCCCTTTTGAGATACGTGGAGACAAGACGGAGGCTACCTCTGATGGCCTGAAGGCTTTCAAAGAACTTCGTGCTATGGCGGAGTCCGGTCGGTTCCCTGAGATGACTCTTGACGAGATTGCGCTGACTCGGGATTGAAAATAAGATGGTGCTTGCGGTAGTGGGCACGAATGCTCAGTATTTTATGCTGATAGTTGTCGCCGAATCAGCGGCAAATCACGCTTTCCGGAATGTCTTGCCGAACGGCATGGCGGAAAGCAGCGCCATCTTGAAATGCTGAAGCCCGAACGGGATCCCAACAATCGTGATGCAGCAGATGAGCCCGAAGACAAGGTGCGTCGCAGCGATCTCCCACCATCCCAGCAGAATCCAAATCACATTCATGAATATGCTGAGGCAGCCTCCGGCGTTGTTCCCGTCCACCACGTCCGTCCCGAACGGCCATAGGGAAAACACCCCGAACTTCCACAACTGGTATCCGAATGGAATGCCTATGATGGTCACGCAATAAAGCAGTCCTGCGATGAAGTAGCCGAGGGAGACCAGCAGGCCTCCAAGAATCAGCCAAAGAATATTCCCGATAAATTTCATAAAACAGTTGTTGGTTTACATATTGCCTGCACCTATGGAATGCTTATAGTCAAGATCTTAAGTGACAGGCGGTTTATGGATGACGGCATGCGGTAAAAATTATTCGATGGCGGAAGATCATCCTCTGAATATGACTTCCAATCCATCGTAAGCGGCACGGAGAGGCTGAGGAAGATTTGCGTCGAGCTGTGCCTGGGTGCCGTGGAGTGTCCTTGCCATGTGGGTGAGGTACACAGGCTGGCCCTGCGGAGCCTTGAGTCTTCCGGTGTCCAGAAGGACATGGGCGGTCCTAAGGACAGTTCCCACGCTCGAATGGGTGAATATCCTGAAATCCTCATCATGGTCGATTCCCATGGTGGCTTCCATTATAAGTCCGGTGATCGGCTTCCCGTCCGCGATGTGGGCGTCTATCCCGACGATTCTGGCGGCTCTGACTGGAATCCCGCCGGTGTCGGTGGCATACAGGACACGCACGGAGCCTTTTTCGATCAGGTAAATGAGGGTCTGCTCATTGTCGTCCTTTGTCGCATGGTTGCCTGGCAGAGCCGTGATCGTCAGGTCTCCGCATTGTGTCCTTTGGCCGATCGCAAGGCCGATGACTTCTGGCGTGGACTTGCCGAGTCCTGAGGCGGCCGCGGCGAGATCCGCCTTTGCCCTTTCAACCCAGGTGTCACCTACATATACCACATTTGCGTGGAGCGTTTCGATGGCGGCCCTGGCGTTGTAATGGTCGGAATGCGAATGAGTATAAAACACGGCGTCAGGTTTCTTGAATCCCGGCGGCAGCATGTCCGCGTCAGACGGGGTGAAATCGATAAGGATGCGGTTGTCAAGGAGCACGCTCGAAAGCCGCCTCAACTCGCCTCTCTCGTCCATGCCGTTCCAATCCGCCGCTCCTGTCCCCAGAAATCTCACGAGAAGATCTTTCTTGCCGGCTTCCCCGATTTCTGATGAATATCTGGCCGTTGAATATTCCGATGCGGAATCACTCGCCGCTGAATATCCTGCCGTGAGGTCGTCCGAAGTCTTGTTTTCGGCGGAAATTTCAGCCGCGCGCAAGACCACGGACCCGGACATCGCCCCGACAGCAACCGCGCCGGTCCCTATCTTTATGAATTTTCTTCTGTCCATATTATGCCTGTTCTATTCGGAATTATATCTTTAGGCTATCTCGTTATCTATGGCCTAATCATCGTCTTCAAGTCAAAAATGGATGGTTTTCTAATTCCAAACTATTAATATACGACTAATTTAGATAATGTGTGCATATTGATGGTAAAAAAAACAATTTTTAAGTCTTGTTCCGGTGGCTCATAAATATCCCCGTGCTTGTAAAATCGTCTTTCTCCAGAGTTATTCTTTGTAGTCACTTGGTGCGTATGAGAGCCGTTTTTACGCACGAGTTCACTTTAGACAATCTGTCGGTGAGTGACGCACGAAGACCCCCTGTTTGCAAAGTCGTTGCGTGGAAATGCCGTCCTGACGCACCGACTGCTGAACGCTCGTTGGGTATCTCGGGAATATTCGTAAATTTGTACGCTTGAGGAAATGCTTAGGGATGATCCTGAACCAGATGCCTCCGGCGTGATTGTATGACAGTATTTCAGATAATATCATTGGCCTTGATGGCCGGATTCTATGGAGTCTATCTGGCTAAACAGCTTAGTCAGAGGAGTCAAGGGATCCGGACCAATCAGATGGGGCGCGGGAATAAGGAACTGCGGACTTTGACTGTGGAGCGGTTGCTGGCTGCCTTTTCCGTCCTGATTGTCGTCGTGGAGGTGTGGAGCGTTGTCCGGGGATATTCATTCCTCCCGCGGTGGTGCGGTTGGATCGGACTGGCTTTGACGGCTCTCGGAGTGGTGTTCTTCACTACCGCCGTGCTTCAGATGCGGGACAGTTGGAGGGCCGGAATATCCCCGGACGAGAAGACCGGACTGGTCACTTCCGGCATCTACAGAATCAGCCGCAACCCGGCTTTCGTCGGTTTTGACCTGACCTACATCGGGCTGCTTCTCTGCTTCGCAAACTGGCTTCACCTGCTTGTCGTGCTCTGCGCGGTGACGATTTTCCACCTCCAGATCCTTCAGGAGGAGCGGTTCCTGCTTTCAAGGAAAGACATTGACTACAAGGACTATTACAACCGTGTCCACAGGTATTTATGAATATGCCGTAGTGGGAAACGTCAGAGTTTTGAATAAATATTGAGATATTCAGGAAACAAAATATTCAAGAGATAAAATGGAAATATTCAAGAGATATGTGATGTTGTGCGTCGGACTGCTGATTGTGGCGTTCGGGGTGGCTTTTTCTATTCTGGCGGATCTTGGAACTTCGCCGATCTCGTGTCCGCCTTATGTGGCGAGTATGCTGTGCCCGCTGACGGTGGGGGAGGCAACGATCGTGATGCACTGCATATTCATTCTGATTCAGATGGCGCTCCTGCGGAAGGATTACGACTGGGTCCAGCTGATGCAGCTGCCGGTGGCGTTCGCGTTCGGGTACATGACGGATTTCGCCTGCTGGTGCATCGCGGATGTGCCTTGCCCGAACTACCTTATGCAGGTCGTTTGGTGTCTTGTGGGCATCGTGCTTGTGGGGGTCGGTGTGGCTTTTGAGGTCGTGGCCGGGGTGGTGACACTGGCCGGCGAAGGACTTGTTCTGGCGATCTGCAAGGCTTTCAAAACCCGTTTTGACATCACGAAAGTTGTTGTGGATGTGTCGCTTGTGGCTCTGGCGTGCGTCGCCTCGCTTCTCTGGCTCGACGGAAGAATCCACGGTGTGCGTGAGGGAACCCTCGCCGCTGCCCTGCTCGTGGGAGTCATCGCACAGTGGTGCAACAAGCCGGTCGAGAAACTGGCGGAAAAGATTGGTGTGAACAATGCCGGAAAGTGATGCGAAGTTGATGAATATTAAGGCTTAAGCCTATGCGCCTTATCGGAGATTACATATCTTACATCAAGGACATCCGGAGATATTCGGCGAGAACTCAGGCGATATATTCAGATGCCCTGAAGGTCTTTGTGGAGGATTGCGGGGCGGCGACTGATGAGGAACTGCTGAAATCGCTCACGCCGCAGATCATCCGTTCGCACGAGGTGTATCTTCTTGAGAAAAGAGAGGATAGCCCGAGGACGGTCAGGCTGCATCTGTCGGTGCTGTCGGGGTTCTGCCGCTACCTGATGAAGGAGAAAAGGCTGACCGCCAATCCAGTGCGGACGGTGGCGAAGCCAAAGGTGGAGAAAAGGCTGCCGGTGTTCTATAGGGAAGAGTCGATGAATGAATATTTCGCCGCGACGGACTGTGATGCTTCCGAGGAGAATCTGGCGCTGATCACAGGGAACGACAAGGCCTCCGAGGCGGCATATTCAAGAAGGCTGGAACGGCTGATCGTGTCGATGCTTTACAGTACGGGGATGCGCCGGGCGGAGCTGATAGGGCTTAGGATCGGAGATGTGGATTTCGCCCGCGGGACGATGACCGTGAGGGGAAAAGGCGACAAAGTGAGAGAAATTCCGCTTGTTTCTTCGCTTTGTAAGGAAATTTCATTATATTTACAAGCGGTTGAAACGATGGTTGGTCGCGAAAGATCGGCAAGCGAGCCACTGGCGGTCACCGGCAAGGGCCTGAAACTCTATCCGGTTTTCATAGACAGGGCGATAAAAAGAGCGCTTGGGCGGGTCGGAAGCATCACCGGGAGAAAGTCTCCACACGTGTTGAGGCATTCCTTGGCCACGGAACTGCTGGACGAGGGGGCGGATCTCAATTCGATAAAGGAGCTTCTGGGACATTCCTCGCTCGCGGCGACGCAGGTCTATACGCACAACACCATCGAGAAACTGAAAAAAGTTTATGTTAACGCCCATCCAAGGGCAAAAAGCGGAGGTAAAAATGGAGATTAGAGTAAAATCCCTGAAGTTCGACGCGGATCAGAAACTGCTCGACTATGTAGAGAAGAAGGTCTCGAAACTTTCCAGATTCAGCGACCATCTTGACGGAATGGAGGTGACTTTATCTTTGCTCAAGGAGCCGGACAACAAGAATGTCAGGATCCAGACAAGGGCCTACGGCCAGGATCTTGTCATCGAGAGGAACTCAACCTCGTTCGAGGATGCCGTCAGCGCGGCTGTCGATCTGATGAAGGAGAAGATCGTAAGGACAAAAGAAAAGAAATTTGACGCATAGGATGAAAAAGAGATTGATCTTGAGTCTGATAGCCGTGGCAGGCATCGCCGCCGCGTGTGGTCAGCAAAGAGGTGTTGGAAGACAGGCCGCCGGAAATGGCGGGCCTGTCTTTCTTGATGAGACGAGAACCATCGAGGAGAGAGTGGAGGACGCTCTCGCAAGGATGACGACGGAGGAAAAGGTGGCTGTGCTGCATGCCCAGTCAAAGTTCAGCTCGGCTGGAGTGCCGAGGCTCGGCATCCCTGAGATCTGGACTTCCGACGGCCCTCACGGAATCCGTCCGGAGGTGCTTTGGGACAAATGGAGTCAGGCCGGGTGGACAAGTGATTCCTGCACGGCGTTCCCGGCGTTGACCGCGCTGGCTGCCACTTGGAATCCTGAGATGTCGGCTCTTTACGGAAAGAGCATCGGCGAGGAGGCCCGCTACCGCAGGAAGGACGTGCTTCTGGGACCTGGCGTGAACATCTGCAGAACTCCTCTCAACGGGCGCAGTTTTGAATATATGGGTGAGGATCCTTACCTTTCAGGCCGCATGGTCGTGCCTTATGTCAAGGGTGTGCAGAGCAACGGCGTGGCTGCCTGCGTGAAGCATTTCGCGCTGAACAATCAGGAATATAACCGCTTCACCACCAATGTGACAGTTGATGACAGGACTCTCTATGAGATCTATCTTCCGGCCTTCAAGGCAGCCGTCACCGAGGGGAAGGCTTGGGCGATAATGGGTTCCTACAATCTTTACAAGAACCAGTGGTGCTGCCAGAACCAGTACACTTTGAACGACATCCTTAAAGGAGAGTGGGGTTTCGATGGAGTAGTGATCAGTGACTGGGGCGGAGCCCATGACACGGAACAGGCTGTGAATAATGGTCTGGACATGGAATTCGGCACGTTTACCAACGGACTTAGCTGGTCTCTCTCAAACGCTTACGCCAACTACTACCTTTCGGATCCTTTCCTCAAGGGAATCAATGAGGGGAAATATACCATGGATGTGCTTGACAACAAGGTCCGCAGGGTCTTGAGACTTATGTTCCGCACGGTGATGGACAGGAACCGTCCTTTCGGCTCGTTCGTGAGTCCGGAGCACATCGCCGCCGCCAGAAAGATCGGGGCCGAGTCCATAGTGCTTCTCAGGAACGATGGCGGGATCCTGCCGATAAAGAACGCGAGGAAGATTCTGGTTGTCGGCGAGAACGCTGTCAAGATGATGACAGTGGGCGGCGGAAGCTCCTCACTCAAAGTGAAGAACGAGGTCTCCCCGCTGGATGGAATCAGGGAAAGGTTCGCGGATGCGAAGGTGGTTTACGAGCGTGGTTATGTCGGCGACACCGGCGGACAGTTCGACGGGGTGACGACAGGTCAGGATCTTAGCGAGAGCCGTTCGGCGGAAAAGCTGATCTCCGACGCCGTGGCGGCTGCCAAGGATGCCGACTACGTGATATTCATTGGTGGCCTGAACAAGAGTGACCATCAGGACAGCGAGGGCAACGACAGGGAAAGCTATGATCTTCCATATTCACAGAACGCTGTGATTGAGGCTCTTGCCGCAGCCAATCCGAAACTTGTGGTTGTGAATATCTCCGGAAACGCTGTGGCGATGCCGTGGGCTGACAAGGTTCCGGGAATAGTTCAGGACTGGTATCTTGGGAGCGAGGCCGGACATTCTCTGGCGGACGTGCTTTCAGGCGATGTCAACCCTTCCGGAAAACTACCGTTCACGATCGGGGCCACGCTGGCGGATTATCCTGTTCAGTCTGAAATCCAGTACCCGGGAATCCCTCGCAAGGAGACCGTCAAGATGGGCATCCAGGACAAGATCATCTACGACGAGACCTACACGGAAGGAATATTCGTGGGCTACCGTTGGTTCGAACATAGAGCCATCAAGCCGACCTTCCCGTTCGGCTACGGACTCAGCTACACCACGTTTGAATATGGCGAGCCTAAGACTTCTGGCTCAATCGAAAAGGGCTTGACCGTCACTGTTCCGGTGAAGAACACCGGCTCTGTGGCCGGTGCTGAGATCGTGCAGATTTATGTCAGCGCTCCGGAAAGCTCAGTCGAGCGTCCGGTAAAGGAACTCAAGGGCTTCGGAAAGATATTCCTTGAACCAGGCAAGTCTGGTGAGGTGAAAGTGACTTTGGACAAGGCGGCCATCAGCTATTTCGACGCTGAAAAGCATGATTGGGCGGCTGAAAAAGGCAACTACAGGATTCTTGTCGGCGCTTCGTCCGAGGATATTCGTAAGACATTGGATTTTAAGTATTAATAGAGCCTTGAATGGCGAAAGGAACGGTTAATGTCGGCAGCCTGTGCCGTGAGATAGTTTCCGCTGTCAAGTCAGGGCAGTTCGCCCCCGTCTATCTGCTGATGGGGGACGAACCGTACTACACGGACATGGTCTGCGATGCTGTCATCGAGAACGCTCTTGACGAGGCTTCGCGGGATTTCAACGAGACGATCTGCTACGGGGCGGATGTCGATGCGGACACCGTTATCACAGCTGCCCGCAGGTTTCCGATGATGGCTGAGAGGCAATTGGTTGTGGTGAAGGACGCACAGGCAATGCGTGATCTGGAGAAGTTGGCTGTTTATTGCGAGAAACCTTTGGACTCCACGGTTCTGGTGCTTTTGATGCGCGGGGCTTCAGCTGACAAACGGAAGGCGTTGTACAAGCAGGCCTCCAAGAACGGGATTGTTGTCGAGTCCAATGCATTGAGGGACTACGAGATGCCTTCGTGGATCGCTCAGTATTATTCCGGAAGGGGACTGTCAATCGATCCCGAGGCCGCAGCTCTGCTGGCTGAGTCCGCCGGCACGAATCTGAGCCGCATCGCCGTCGAGACCGACAAGATGCTGAAGAATCTCCCGGAGGGAGCGAAGCAGATAACTGTCTCGGACATCGAACGGAATGTCGGCATCAGCCGTGAGTTCAGCGTGTTTGAGCTGACCAAGGAACTTTCGGCGAGGAACGGGGCGAAGGCTTTGAGAATAGCCGCGCGCATCGGTGAGGCGGCGAAGTTCGCCATGCCGATGGCGGTAAGCGCCCTTTACACCCATTTCGCCAGAATCCTGAAATACGCCGCGTTGAAGGAAAAGAACCTATACCCGGACAGAACCGCCGTCGCCGCGGCGCTCCAGGGCGTGAACCCTTACTTTTGGAAGGAATATGACATTGCGGTGGCCAACTACCCGGTCCGCAAGGCGATGGAGGTGATCTCCCTTCTTTGTGAATATGACTACAAAGGCAAAGGAGGAGATGCCGGGGAAGCCACTCCGGGCGAACTTCTCGTTGAATTGACAAGCAAGATTTTAAGTATATGAGTGAGAATATTATCGAGTGCAGGAATGTCTGCAAGAACTTCGGGGAGAAGGTCGCGCTTGACAACGTCAGTGTGAGCGTCCCTAAAGGCGGAATATTCGGTCTGCTGGGGCCTAACGGTGCCGGAAAGACCACGCTGATCCGCATCATTAACCGGATAACTATTCCTAATGGTGGAGAAGTTTTGTTCGACGGTCGTCCGATAACGCAGTCGGATGTCGAAAAGATAGGCTATTTGCCTGAAGAGCGGGGACTCTACCGCAAGATGGAGGTCGGCGACCAGGCAATGTATCTGGCCCAGTTGAAGGGCATGAGCGCAGCCGAGGCCCGCAAGGCGTTGAAGGAATGGTTTGTGCGTTTCGGAATCCAGGACTGGTGGAAGAAGAAGGTCGAGGAACTGTCCAAGGGTATGGCCCAGAAGGTTCAGTTCATCACGACCGTTGTGCACAAGCCGTCACTGATGATTCTGGACGAGCCGTTCTCCGGATTCGACCCGGTGAACGCCGAACTGATCCGCAAGGAGATACTTCGTTTGAAGGACGAGGGAGCCACTATCATCCTATCGACACATAATATGGAGTCTGTCGAGGAGTTGTGCGACAACATCGCCCTCATCAACAAATCGCATCTTGTGATCACCGGAGGGGTCAACGAGATCCGTCACAAGTACGGCAACAACAACATCGAACTGGTCTATACCGGCGAGGACAGGGTCAAGGATGCCGAAGGAATATTCAAGGTCCTTTCCGACGAGGATAACGCCGGACGGCACACCGCCGTGCTGACTCTCGGGGAGAACGTGTCCTCCAATGACGCGCTCTCTGTCCTGCTCGGTCAGGACATCATCGTCAACTCGTTCAAGGAACTGATCCCGAGGATGAACGACATATTCATAAAACTTGTAACCGAGGAGGCATAGTCATGAATTTCAGAATAATAAAGACTGTCATAGCGAGGGAATATCTCACCCGCGTCAAGAAGAAGTCCTTCATTGTCACCACGATACTTGTGCCGCTGATTTTCGCGGCGACCATGATAATTGTCGGATTGATCATGGCCGGGACGAAGGAAAGGAAGCAGGATGTCGCCGTGGTTGACCGCTCCGGCATCGTGATGAGCCACCTGCAGGACACAGACCGGCTTACGTTCACGGACTATTCCTCCGAGAATCCCGATTCGGTCAAGGCCCGTCTGGACGAGTACGGGAAGGATGTCCTGGTAGTAGTGTCTCCGCTGGATTCCGTCAAGAAGACGGTCTCCGTCCAGACATATTCAAAGGACCCGCTCGGAGTGGAGTTCACCTCGGGGCTTACCGCGAAGGCCAATGACGCGGTAGAGGAGTACCGTGTGCAGCAGTACGGCATCGACAACCTTTCCAAGATTATGGACGAGGTGAAGGCCGATGTCAAGGTGACAGAGTACACGATGGACGAAAAAGGCAACGAGACTGTCTCGGAGTCAGGGATATACATGATCATCTCCATGCTTCTGGGCATCATCATCTGGATGTTCATCATGATGTTCGGCGGGCAGGTGATGTCCAGTGTCATCGAGGAGAAGACCAGCAGGGTGGTAGAGGTGCTGATCTCGTCCGTCAAGGCCATCGACCTGATGTTCGGCAAGATCATCGGCGTGGCTCTTGTGGCGCTGACCCAGTTCTTCCTCTGGATTGTTCTGACCGGCGTGCTGGTCACCGTCGCCACAAGTGTGGTAGGCAAGGACATGCTCACCGGTATGGCCGGCAACCCAGAGATGATGGCCCAGACGATGGGTGTCTCTCCGGATCAGATGCAGGCTCTTGGCGGGACAACCGCCACCCTGGGAGCGGCCGCCGACTCGACCGCAGCCGTGGCCGGCGAGCCTGACGAGATGAGCGTCATCATCGGCACGCTCGTGAACATTCCTTGGGTGAAACTGATAGTCTCATTCCTTATCTACTTCATCCTCGGCTACCTGCTCTATGCGTCGATGTTTGCCGCCGTGGGTTCCGCCGTCGAGAATGAAGGCGACTCGCAGCAGCTTCAGATGCCTCTGACCATCCCGTTGATGATCGCTTATTTCATCATCCTGATGGCGTTCCAGAACCCTGACAGCGGAGTGGTTGTGTGGGGTTCGATGATTCCGTTCACCTCGCCGATCGTGATGCTGGCCAGGATCCCTTACGGGGTTCCGATGTGGCAGCTTGTGGTCTCGATCGTCCTGCTCCTTGTGACTTTCTTCGGCTGTGCCTGGCTCTCCGCCAAGATCTACAAGGTGGGAATCCTGATGTTCGGCAAGAAGTCCACGTTCAAGGATTTGTGGAAGTGGCTGAGGATGAAATAGCTTCTTGTCCGTCGCACCGCCGCGGGCAGCCGCGATGATGTGCTACTTTATTAACCATGTTAATATTCACTTATGAAGAAAACACTAATTATGATCATGTTCCTGGCGGGAGGGCTTTGCCTTTGCGCGCAGGAGCGGACAATCACCTGGACGACGGATCCGGTTGACGGCCACCGCACAGGTGTCGTGGCCTCCAACGCATCGAACGTTGAGGAAGCGATGGGTACGGTAAAAGGATGTGCCTACTATGCGCCGAACGGCAGGAAGTTCCGCAAGGGGACTGTGAAGAATGTGGCCCGGATAATGCTTGACGCCCAGCCTGCGATGGCAAAGGTCAAGACCGTCATCGGCCATTCGACACGTGAGATGGTGCGCACCTATCCGGAGTGCGAGATCTATGACTGGTACATTGACGAGCTGATTCGCGCGACCGCCGACAGCACCGGCAAGAGGGTGGACATCGGTATCGCCAACAGAGGTGGTGTCAGGATCGACATGCCGGCGGGAGAGGTTCTCTACGATGACATAATGTCGATGTTCCCGTTTCGTAACAACCTCTGCTACGTGGCTTTGCGTGGACGTGACGTGCGCGCGCTGCTGGATCAGATGGCGGCTTCCACGTTCCAGATCGTCGGTGGCGTGAAGGTCGTGGCCAGGAACGGCAAGATTGTCTCGGCCACCATCGGCGGCGAGCCGCTGGACGATGACAGGCTCTACGGAGTGGCGACACTCAACTTCCTTCTTGACGGCGGCGACGGCTACAAGGTGGCCAGGAACGCCGAGGAGGTCATAATGTGCAACGGCTACCTCTACGACACGATGCTCGCCTATGTGCAGGGCCTCACCGCCGCCGGGAAGCCTATCGAGTACCAGAACCAGAACTGGATCACAATCCTTGAGGAGGGGGACAGCAAATGAGACGTTTTATTTTAGGAATATGCCTGCTCGCGGCCATCGCTAACATCGACGTCGTGGCCCAGAAGAGACTTACCATACTCCACGTCAATGACACCCACAGCCATCTTGAGCCGGAGCGCTCAGGCGAGCATGAGGGTATGGGCGGAGTGATCGAGCGCGCCGCCTACCGCGACAGTGTCGTGAAGGCTGACGGAAAGAGGAACGTGCTGCTCCTCCATGCCGGCGACTTCGATCAGGGCACGTCCTATTTCTCCGTGCTCGGAGGCGACATCGAGATCGATCTGATCAACGCGATGAAGTACGATTGCGTGACTTTGGGCAACCATGAGTTCGACAACGGTGTGGATGAGCTCGCGCGCCGACTTGCCAAGATCAAGTGTCCTGTGGTCTGCGCCAACTATGATTTCTCGAAAGTGTCTCTGTCTCAGTATGTCAAGCCGTACACCATTCTGAGAAAGGCCGGAATGAGGATCGGCATCATAGGCCTTATGCCGGACATCACCATTCTTGTCTCTAAGGAGGTCTCCGACATGATACCGGGCTTTGAGAACTCCGAGGTGGTCAACAAGTGGGCCGAGTACCTGAAGACCGAGAAGAAGTGCGACCTTGTGATCGCCCTCACCCACATCGGTTTCGAGAACGAGCCGTATCTGGACCAGATGCTTGTCCGCCGCACCCGCAACGTGGATCTCGTCGTAGGCGGCCACTCCCACACCTACCTTAAGGCTCCTCACTACGAGAACAACCTTGACGGTGTCCCGGTTCCGATCGTACAGGACGGCGAGTGGGGACTCTATGTCGGCAACATGAAGATTACAAGGTAGTTCCGGATTTCAGAGTAAGAGATGGTGGCTAAGAGGAGACTTTCAGCCGCCATCTCTTTTCGGTGTTGGATTAAGAGGAGACTTTCAGCCACTGTCTCTTTTCAGTGTTGGATTAAGAAGAGACTTTCAGCCACCGTCTCTTTTCAGTGCTGGATTAAGAAGCTGTTCTGAATTGTTTGGAATGTTCTTTGAGGTGAAAAAATCTTCAGTTTCATCCCGCTTCTTCAGTCAGACAGCACCGTTATCTTCCTTGGAAGAAGCGGTCGAAACTGAAGTGTTTCACTCTCAACCCGGCGCCCGAGCTGAGGGCAATCGAACTTGTCCGGATTGCCGAGGTGAGCAGCAGGGGAAGAGATTGCTCTTAACCTTCAAACAAACAATTCAAAACAGCTTCTAAGAAAATAAGTAATCCTAAAGAGACTGTGTGAGAGTTTTTGGTACAGGAGGGGCTTGTTTGGTGTACCAAAGTGGCCAGGAGATAGGATTGGTACAGGAGAGGCTTGTCTGGTGTACCAAAGTGGCCAGGAGATAGGATTGGTACAGGAGGGGCTTGTCTGGTGTACCAAAGTGGCCAGGAGATAGGATTGGTACAGCTCTTTCCGAAGCGTCGCGGACGGCTCAGGAAATAATATTTCCCTGTTTATGCGAGACTGAAGACCGCCGCGGTCTTGTCCACATAAACATATCCACCTTCGCGGATTTCCGAGAAACTCTGCATTCCTATAGGGTACAACATAGCCAATTCGTTATCTGTCATTCAAAGATAGTAAACATTTTCCAAACCACAAATCACGTATCCATCGGATTGAAGTGGAATTGAAGTGGGATTGCCACGCACAAAGCCCTGCAGGGCCTCATCTATAAACGAGCGTGCAGTTCATCAATCAAGTTATAAGTCGGCCGTAAGGTAGGAATTGTGGACAAGAGCTTCGCCCCATGCCCTTCAACGGCATCGACAAAGGCCTTGATCTCCGGATAAAAACCTTGGGTGTAGATCTGATTGTTGGTCATGGACGGGATAAAGTAGTTGCGGGAGAATAGTTCCACGCTGACCGGTTGATGATGGATAATCTTTTCCAGCGGCACTCCCATAAACGTGCCGCAATGAGGGCGGAAAGTCAACATCTCCATCCCATGCATCTCGTAAGTACCTTTGACAGAGCGCACAACCAGACTTTCCTCGGAGCTGGCCCACGAAGCTGATGTGGACAATTCCAGCATACCACTCACACATCCATGCCTCAGAATCAGCATCATCGTCACTCCTCCGCCTGAAGTCCGTACGGTTTCAAAACCTTGTACCACAGCGTCTCCGAAAAGAAACGACACATAGTCCAACGGATGGATGAACAAATCCGTCAAAGAGTCGCCTTCTGGATAACGCCCGGTGACATAGCGGAGGCTGTAGCTTTTTGCAACATCTTTACGGAGAGCTTTACGTAACGCCTGAGTGACAGGGGAATACCTCTTCTGCATTCCGACGACAGCCGGCACATTCCTCTGATCCGCCAATCTCGTCAAGACATCCAATTCCTCCAAAGTTCCGCACGGTGGCTTCTCGACAAATAAAGCCTTATTTGCCTTCAAAACTTCCGAGGCGATCCCAAAATGCGCAGACGGCGAGGCCGACACGAACACTCCCCTTACAGAATCATCCGACAGGATGTCATCCAAATCTGTCGTTACCGTGATTCCTGAATATTTCCTCTCTATCAACCGAGCCTTTTCCTTCGACCGACAGCAAATGTACTTCAACGGCACGTGAAGATAGTCCAGAACCGGATACAGATTATCCACGCTGTGCCCACCGAAACCCACGAAAGAATATTCATTGACACAGCATTCCTGTAGTCGTCGGCGGCTGCGCATATTTTTGTATCTTTCTATCAACTTTTCAATTTTTTCCATAACCTACATATTCTTCACTCGTTTGAAATAGCGATGATATGTCTCGCCATGCAAGCCGGACCAATTATATTTCCCATAGAAAACCTCAATCAGGCGTTTGGGGAAGATTCTTTCCAAATTCCGCATCAAGATGATGTCATACTTGCGATGGAAATTAATCCAGCAGCCATTGCATCCAGCAGAGTACGCACACTGCAATTTTCGGGCTCTCTTTGAATTGAATATTCCATCCAACGATTCTTTATGAATATTTCCAAGCTTCACTCCGAGATTCTGGCAAAGCGGCACATCACCATTCGAATGGACAACCAATGAACTGAATATACTCTGGCAGCGCAACAGAAGCCGCCCGTTCCGCCACTCATCATAAAGCGCCACGAAATCATAGTTTTCCTCCGTATCGTGAATATTCTCGGGAATTCTCCTAAGATAATCCTCAGCATCAGTCTCCAGCAACTCACCGGTCGTGTCGAAGAACGACATCGTCCCATAGATTCCGACACGGACATCTATCCCGTACTTCTTAGCGACATCAATCACAAACCGCATATCCTCAAAATCATTCCACGGAGACAGGCAGAACATCAACGAGACAGGCACTTCATTCTTCAATCCCTCCACAACCCGGATCACCTTGTCATAGCCATCCCGTCCACGCATCCGCAGATAAGTCTCACGGTCTCCGTCAAGCGACAAGTACAGATGTTTCGGCAGGTATTTCCTGACATATTCAATGACACGCTCGGGAGCAAGTCCGTTGGATAGCAAGGTGTAATTCGGATGATACCGACTGAACCATTCCATAATCTCCGCCGCCTGAGGATGCAGGATAAATTCACCGCCTTCCAGCCCTACAGTGGTATGCCGTGTTACGCACCGACTGGACATAATCCTCTTGATGTCTTCAAGTGAAAGGTTCTCGTCCGGCTTCTTCCAAATCGAGCAATGCCGGCAACGGGATTGACACCGAGTCGTTGAATATATCATCAACAGGCTCACTTTCTTCCGTCTCGGGAAAAACAGATTGTGAAGGTAAAGACCTCCGTTATAAAGGTAATCGGCAATGGAATACATAGAAGAAACCCTGCTCCTTAACAGGAATGATTATTTCCTGCAAAGTTCGGAACAAGGTTTCTACTATCCTATTTCAGAATCTACTATCTTTTATAATAAATCACAGATTATCAATTAAATAAAGAAAATTTATTTACTTTTCACAATTGCTTCTCTCCTATATCTGAATCAAAAGCCTCATTCCTCAGCATCAGTATCTTTCCGCTCAACATCATTAGATGTGAAGTCATATACCCAGATCCGCTTAATAAAACCATCATACTTGTCCTTCTTATACTTACGCCAATTATACTCATTAAAGAACCGATTTCCAGCTTCGTCCTTGTCACGGACAAACCATTCCTTCAGAAGACTGCCATCCGATGAGAAGAAGCTGATTTTTCGATCGCCATCCGGTTCAGTGCTCGTCAATAAACCATCGAATACAGGATCCGTATTGATGTAACAATAATAAGTATACAGATGAAGCGAATCTCCCGGCATCACCTTCTCTAACTTAGGCTCCATAAATGTCCAGTCACACCAAATACCAATTGCTTCATTTGTGTCATTCTTGACCCACCATTCTCCTTCATTATCTGCAAAAGAATCGGAAGGGTCACAGGCTATAAAGCAATACATCGCCATAAACGCAAATAAAATCTTTTTCATAATAAAAACAGTTTAAGTCCCATAAATATAGAATCATTCTGGGGAAACGCAAAATATTTCCCCAGAAATCAAAAAAACAGAAACTTTATCGTTGCCTTATTTCAAGACTGGAGCCTGATTCTACAAAGAATGTGGAACCTATCGAAACGTTACCAACCAATGTCAGTTTAGCGCCATTGATAACACTGACATCCTGAACAGATATATTTGTCCCAGTGACGGTTGTTGATTCCGACACGGTACGCCCTGAAAAAGTGACATCCTCCGTGACAGGTTCTTCCACATCCTCGATTATACCATATCTACTGAAGCAAGCCTTTATTGAATCAACCTTTTCGGGAAATTTTTCCCGCATTTTCGAATACAACGCATCGTATGTCTTTACATCACTTGTCAGACAATCGAAAATATTCTTTCTTGACAAGGATCCATTTCTATCAAGATCCCAGAATACTTCAGGTTTGAACCATTCATTATTTGTCTCCGGGTATTTCTTTGGAATGGAGGGCTTTAAACTTTCATATTTTCTCAAATTCCCCATATAGTCTCCCCACATCTCCCCGATGCCACATAATTCAGCATTGTTCCCAGTACCGTTTCCATAGGCACCATACGACATTATGTAACTCACATATTTTGCCCAAAATGCACTTCCAACCTGACTGTAGTGGCTTGCGTGGGCAAGTTCGTGATTGACGTGCTCATAGATGCTTTCATAATCTTTTCCACTCGTGCCTATCGTGATGTCTGGTAACAACACACGCAAGATTCCTTGCAAAGTTGTAGTTGTTAACCCATAGCCAAGGTTTGCGAAGAAATTCGCCCAACCCGAATGCACGTTAAGACCGATTCCGTGTTCCAATCTACGCAGCATTGGAGTCGATGACGAGCTTGCAGTCCTCCAACACCATATCTTCATTGTTCTTGGAGGTTTGGTTATGCCTGTCCGCTCACACATCGAGTAATAATCGTAACCAGCATTATTAATCACTGACCAACGCCAAGCACGTTCACTATTTTCAATGTTTTTCGAATAGCCATCTTTGTCGTGCCAACCAAGATTGCAATTAGCTCTCGCCAAAGGTCCATAATTTCCCCAAATGTCAAAATCCTTGATATTGTCATAGACTATGGCATAATGAAGACGATGACGGAATTTGCTTTCAAGCGCATAATGACCGTTGGCGTCAGTGTATGTCGTGGAGTACTTCACGAACCTATGTCCACGAATCTTTACTCCTTTTAACGGAGCATAATTATTCTGTGAGACATATACTTTGATCGTTCCTTCCGGAGTCACTCTGCCGGCTCTCGTCAAAACGTCCCCGTCCACATCTTCAAAATCATCATAGCCTAAACTTTGATAGGCGGCAGCCTCTACATCAACACTCAAGCCACCACGAGTCTGGACAATGCTCTCATTTTCTTCCGGGATATAGCACTCATCCAGAATCTCATACGTCATTTCAGCCGGGAAATCGTAATCTGGCTTAACTGTAGTATATAGCCAATTAAAACTGTATTCTGTTTCTGCGGTTTCCAAAGAGTCTATCTCGGCGTCAGTCAGATCTACATCCAATGGATAATCAAATAGTTCCAGACCTGATTCATATAACAGGAAGTGAAACTGCGTGCTGTCTTGAGGCATAAATCTGACATATAAATCCGTCGGTTCAAGCTCAACTTGCTCCAATGAATAGTTATCATAGACAGACTGCATCACACTCAATGAATATGGATTATGCTCGACTGGTGCGAAATCTTCATCATCATTTGTTACAGATGTCCTTGTAATTAGCTTTTCTTGTCCACTGTCATTCAAGTCATCAAAAACCATCTCATTCATTGTGCAGGAAAAGAACACTGTACAAACAAGGCCTAAAATGGGAATGATTCTCTTCATACTGTCCGGTTTTATGTTCATATTCCGTGTTAATCGACCCAGACAAGTTATTTATGTGTCTTCAATGTTTCCACTTCCTGCTGAAGTGACTTCACAGCATCAATGAGTATCGGGATGATTGCTGTGTAATCCACAAGTTTACGGCCTTCATCATCGGTGTACACGAGGTTAGGTAGAACCTCCTCAATTTCCTGAGCCAACAGTCCTATCTCAGCGTTGTTTCCTGTATATTTATTGTATGAAATGCCGGATGTAAGGTTTGCGGTGCGGGCCTCGTTTCCTATGAAATTGTAGGTGACAGGGCGTAATTGGGAAATGATGTCCAGTCCATTGTTGAGTGTGCGGATGCCTGTTTTGGCCCTCGCATCAGAATAGTTGTAGACCTTGCTGACCTGAATACTGTTGAATGTGCTCGTCTGCGAGTTATAAAACACAATCTGGTCATTGTGACCCGCGATGCGAGGCGCACCGGTGGCAGCAACACTGATCTGCAAGAACCTGCCATTAGTATGGTTGAAGTAAATTCCATTGCCAGCTACCGACATTACGTAGTAGTAGAAAGGAGTATCCGTTCCAATCAAGACTCTACCAGACTGATACTTTAGCTGAGCGGATGCCGACAAACTTGACATCAAAGAGATGGCGATCAACGCCAAGGCGAATGTGATTACCTTTTTCATAAAATTGATTATTAGAGTGTTATTGTAAAAATGGTTACTTAGTAAACGAGCCTTCAGAATAGGATCTATCGGTGATGATGGCGATATGATAAGTGCCCGACTCTTTCGGGACATCAAGCCTTTCAAAGTATATCACCGAAGAATCGAACTCGGCATATCCACACATCTGATTACGGGAATTGAAAAGGTAGACTGCAACACCACCTTGGTCAAGACAATTCACCTCAATTTCAGAAGACAGAGGCAAATAATACACTTTAATGCTGTAAGGGTCACTTCTGTCATAATCACTCTTGTCTTGATTAACAACAATCTCTTTCTTAACGACATTGTCATCAGTAGTGCAATTCGCCCTTGTCGTAAAGACGCCTATTATAACAAGCGCGAATAACGATAACTCAAGTTTCGCAAGTGAAAAATAATTGAAATAAAAAAGGCTAAAGGTTTT
>ENA-UOJC01001128-UOJC01001128.1-human-gut-metagenome-genome-assembly--contig:-C104-NODE-1128-length-39158-cov-14.018694_pt1 | contig 39158 bp, 40 predicted proteins | sample MGYA00242339_ERZ723886 | MGnify/ENA metagenome assembly ERZ723886 | reverse complement strand
GGACCACCGGCACCTGCGCCATGCATCAGCGTCAGCTGACTGAGGCCATCAAGCGTGCCCGGCAGATCGCTCTGCTGCCCTACGTCACCGACTGATTTGGAAAAGACCCGGCCATTGGCCGGGCCCTTTTTCAGGTTCCGCCCCCTGCGCCGGGGGGCGGGCGCCAAAACCGGCCCGTCCGCCAGACGGGCCGGTTTTCCTATTTGCTCCGGGCCTCCAAGACCTCGATCATCTGCTCCGCGAACAGCCGCCCCGCCAGCCGGGCCTCCTCCGGGGAGTTCCCCGCCGCCCCTACCTCCACCAGCAGCGACCCGGTGGTGGCGTGCTGATTGTACCGGGAGTTCCGCAGCAGAATGGGCCGCATCAGCGTGGGATAGGCCTGCAGGGCGTTCTCCTGAATGGCCGCCGCCAGCCGCAGGTTTTCCATCCAGCCCGGATGGGTCAGCCCGCTGCCGTCGCTGCCCACCACGATGGACAGCTGGGCGGCGGTGCCCACGCCCTCGATCTCGGAGACCACCTTGTACTCGTTGCCCTGGCCGTCCTCAATGGCGTCCCGGTGGATGTCCAGAATGAACCGGATGGAGGGATACTGGGCCAGATAGCTCTGAATGGCCGCCAGCGCCCGGTCATAGGCCCCGGTGTAGGAGGGATAGTCATACAGTGTCCGGTCGTGGAGGACGGAGATACCCGCCGCGCCGAAGACCTCCGCCATCTCGTCCCCCACCTTCACCACGTTGTACCGGGAATCGGTGGTGCGGTGATCCCCGGACCAGACCACCTCCGTCTCCGCACCGGGGGTGTAGGCCTCGCTGCCGTGGGTGTGGAGAATGAGGATCTGGGGCGATTCGTCGGTCAGCTCCGCCGCGAACAGTGTTTGAAAATCAGTGACAGACAGCGTGTGGTCCGTGGAATTGCTGATATAGGTCCGTCCCACCACCGTATAGCCGCTGGGGTCCGTGGGGATCAGGGTCTTGGCGGGAACGCCGTTGTCGGCATCGTCCGGAGAGACGTCCAAAGGCGTTTCCTCCACCGGGACGGTGACCGGCTCTTCCGCCTCGCCGTCCTGGGCGGGAGCCGGCGCCTCCTCCCTGGCCCGCAGCTCTGCCACCGCCGGCCGGGCCGCCAGCAGCAGCGGGGCCTGCCCCAGTGTCAGCGATGCCGCCGGGGACAGGCTGTCGCTGGGCCAAAGGTCTCCCAGCTCCCACCGCAGGGCGCGGATGGGGGAGGACGCCCACAGCGCCCTGGCGGCGGAGGCGGCGGTGTCGCTCCCGGCGGTGACCGTCACCGCCCACAGCGTCCCGCCGGCCAGGACCGCGGCCTCCAGCCGCCGCAGCAGGCCGGAGGGAAAGAGCTTTTGCTTCATGTGCCTCACCTCTGGGACAACCTATGCGGGGGCGGGCGGGAATATGTATGGCAGAGGGCTATTTTTGCGGCCTGGCCCGCCAGGCGGGGCAGGCGCCGTCCTCCCGCCGGTCCTTGGTCCGCAGATAGACACAGTGGCCGAAGGTCAGGGGGATATACCGGGAGCGGTCCTTGACGTAGTGGCGGCAGAAGTGGGCGCAGCTGCCGCAGGCGAGGTCGTCGACCTTGGGATATAGGGGCATTTTCATCACCTCATAGACACTTATAGTCGTATTACGACTATAAGTCAATAGTCATAATACGACTACGATAAAATGATTCAGAGGTGATGTTATGACGTTTCAACGAATTCGTGATCTCCGGGAAGACCATGACTGGAAACAGGAATATGTGGCGGAAAAGCTGGGCATCACACAGACGAATTATTCCAAATATGAGTTGAGAAAGGTGAACATTCCCGTTGAAATGCTGATGAAACTGGCGGATTTATACGGCGTCAGCCTGGATTATTTAACTGGGCGCACAGACAGGCCGCAGTAAAATATGCCGCATGTAGGGGCGGATATCATCCGCCTGTAGTGCACGGTACCACCGCGCGGGGAATGCACCCCCCATTTTCTTTTCGGTTGCGCCGAAAAGAAAACGGGCCGTGCACGGTCATCTCCGCGCTAAGAGCCGCCGCTTTGCGGCGGTTGCGCTCCGAAACGCTCCGCTGCGGCTCCGTGAAAAGAAAAGCCGCTTTTGTCCAAACTTGACCCATAAAGGGTCAAGTTTGGGGATGCGGGCCTCCGTTACGATGCGACCAGATAAAACTTGACAAGTCTTATCCAGCTGCGCTGGACGTTGGCGGTGATCCGGCGTTTATGCCGCATTTGTCCCGTGGGTGCGGATTTGTGGGTGCTTGTCGGAAGGGCTTCTGCCGCTGGCCCCGCTGACGCTACGCGGGGCTGTTATCCTGCGCTGGCTTTTGACCATCCGTAGGGGCCGATGCCCACATCGGCCCTTGCCTACGCCGCATCTGCCTCCTTGGGCGCAAACTCACGGCTGCTTTCCGTAAGGGCTTTTACCTCCGCCCCCGCTGCCGCTACGCTGGCTATTGTTCTGCGTTGGAACCGTAGGGCGCGACGACCTCGGCGCGCCACTTGCGAAACCGCCTGTTGGGAAATCCCCGTAGGGCGGGACGACCCCGGCCCGCCGAACGTCAAATTCTCCGCCGACTTTCTTGCTTACAAAAACCTTCGTAGGGGCGGCTATCAGCCGCCCGGTTTCTGCAAGCACCCGCGTTTCGGGCGGATAATATCCGCCCCTACAAAAGTCGACATCTATCACCCACGGAGTGCATGGCGAAGCGGAATGCACGGGTGGACTGCTCCAGCCCTTGCGTCGGCCTCCCGCAAATCCGCACCCCATGTCCCGATTGCGGCGGCGGGCCGATGTGGGCAGAGCGGCCCGCAGGCCGCCTTTCGGAGGCCAACCGCCCGCAGGGCGGCTCTTAGGCCGGAGATCGGCCCCTACGGGGGGTTGCATTCCCCGCAGGCCACGCTAACGCAGGATAACAGCCCTGCGTAGCGTCAGCGGGGCCAGAGGCAGAAGCCCTTCCGACAAGCACCCGCAAATTCGCACCCAACGTCCCAACTTGCGGCATAAACGCCCTACCGAACGCCGACGTATAGCGCACCCGGATGAAGCCCGGCAAGTTTCTGCCAAACGTACCGTGACGAGGCCCGCATCCCCCAACTTTCCCCATGAGACATGGGGAAAGTTGGGACGAAAAGCGTTTTTCTTTTGGACCGTGCACGGCCCGTTTTCTTTGGCAAGACCAACGGGGCCCCCGCCGGAGCCCAGCGGAGCGGGTCCGGTGGGGAGAGGAGAAAGAAACGGAGCGGTGCGAGTTCTGCCCGACAGGGCGGAACGAGTGTAGCGCAGTTTCTTTCGACGACAATGGGGGGTGCATCTCCCACGCAAGTCTGCGTGATCCTTCGCTCCCCGCCCGCCAGGGCGGCCTTCCCGCCTCCCTCTTCCAAAAAGCGCAAAAAAACAGCCGCCAAGGCAATCCCTTGCCCCGGCGGCTGTCATATTACAGCTTTTCAATCTCCGCCCCAGCGGCAATCTCCGCCGCCGTCACCATCCCGGCGGCGTCCAGCAGGGCCGCGTGAAAACTCCCCGGCCCCCGGCCCCCGGCCATGCCCTCCGCCTTCTGGGAGCAGACCTTCCAGAACGCGGAGGCCAGCACGGCGGCGGACACCATATCCGGCTCCACGGCGGCAAACACGCCGCACAGCACTGACAGCATGCACCCCGTCCCGGTGACCCGGGCCATCAGGCCGCTGCCGCCGGAGACGCGCCAGGTCTCCCGCCCATCGGTGATGAGATCCTCCGGCCCGGACAGCAGCACCACGGTCCGGCGGTGCTCCGCCAGCCGCTTCGCCGCCGCCAGCCGCTCGGCCCGGGAAGCGGGGTCAGGGCTGTCCACCCCCTGTTCCCGCCCGGCATTCCGGGACAGGGCCTGGGCCTCCCCCAGGTTCACCCGCAATATGGAGGGTGTGAACAGATGCAGCAGCTCGCAGGTCCGCTCCAGCCGCCAGGGGCTGGCGCCGACGCCCACCGGGTCCAGCACCACCGGACGGCCCAGCCGCGCCGCCTCTTTGCCGCACAGCATGCAGACCTGAAACTTCTCCTCGTCCGGCGTGCCGGTATTCAGCACGGTGGCGTCGCTGATGGCGGTGATATCCGCCATCTCCTGGGGGGCCTGGGCCATCATGGGACTGGCCCCCACCGCCAGGGCCAGGTTGGCGCAGTCTGTGGCGGTGACGATGTTGCTGACGCAGTGGACCAGGGGCCGCTGCTTTTTCACATTGTCCAGACGGGTGAAGTCGATCATAAAAAACCTCTTAAAAAATCAGTGTTCCAGGGAGGCCCGCATGGAATTCAGCGCGCCGCTCTTCTGCAGGGCGAACACCAGGGCGCCCGCCAGGATGGAGCCCACGACTGTGGAGATCAGGAAGGGCACGACATAGCCGTAAAACACCGTGGGGACGACGCTGGGGTCCAGAAAGGCCTTTGCCAACGGATAAGCGGCAAGGCCGCCGACAACGCCGGTGCCCAGCACCTCCGCCACAAGGGTGGCGGGCAGGTTTTTGCTCTTTTGGTAAACGAGACCGCACAGCAGCGCGCCGCACATGCTGCCGGGGAAGGCCAGCACGCTGCCGGAACCCAGGATGTTCCGCAGCAAGCTGGTGACAAAAGCCGCGCCAACGCCGTACCAGGGTCCCAGGAACACGGCGCACAGGATGTTCACCATGTGCTGCACCGGGGCGCATTTGCTGCCCAGGACGGGGAATACGATGAACATGCTGCCCACCACGGCGACAGCGCACAGGATGCCGGCCACAGCCAGCTTTTTGGTGGAATTGCTCTTCATAAAAAACACTCCTTTGAAGAATTGGACGCGCACGGAGAAAACGTCATTTTTGCAGCGTTTTCCCCTTGCATGGCAAGGTCCGGGCGCGGATGCGCCCGCTGGAAAATTCGGTCGAGGCTCCCTGGCCTCCTCTCACGCCGGAACACGGCTTCCCATCGCTGCAATGCGGCCCGGACACAGGGCGCTCCCCCTCTGTCCGCTCCCGGTAAACCGGGACGCCATATGTTTTCTCCGAAACACCCCTTTCCCGCAAAAGAGCTGAAAAAACAGCGGGCCCCTGATGGCGCCCGCCGCGTTGGAAAACGTGATAACTTCCTACGGCGGCATTACCCGCATCAGGTAAAAGGGTCGAAGCGCACGCTTCCTCTCAGCCGTCCGGCTCCCCTGTTTTTCAAGGGTATTATGACATTTGACAAAAAACTTGTCAAGAGGCTTGCAAACAATAAAAAAAGCGCGTATGATGAGGGTAATTAAAAAGGGGAGTCCGCTGGCGCGGGCTGAGAGGAGACCGTGAAGGTCTCGACCCGGAACCTGATTTGGGTCATGCCAACGTAGGGAAATCATGGGGCGTATCGCCGCGGACAGACCTGTTTGGGATGTTCGCGGATTTTTTGTTTTTGGGAGGAACGGTTATGAAACTGAAACCTGAGCAGCTGCGGCTGTACGCCGTGACGGACCGGGCCTGGGCGGCGGACGAGGATGCCCTGCTGGCCCAGATCGAGGCTGCCATCGACGGCGGCGCCGCCATGGTCCAGCTGCGGGAAAAGCACCTGGACGATGCGGCTTTTCTGAAAGAGGCGGAGCGCTTCGTGGCCCTGTGCCGGAGGAAGGGCGCCCTCAGCATCATCAACGACAACGTGGAGATCGCGGCCAGGACCGGGGCCGACGGCGTCCATGTGGGCCAGGAGGACCTGGAGGCGGGCCGCGTCCGGGAGCTGCTGGGGCCGGACAAGCTCATCGGCGTCTCCGCCCACACGGTGGCCGAGGCCCTGGCTGCTCAGGCGGCGGGGGCCGACTACCTGGGCACCGGCGCGGCCTTCGTCACCGGCACCAAGACCGACGCCAGGCCCATCTCCCGGGAGACCATCCGGGCCATCACCGCCGCGGTGGACATCCCCGTGGTGGCCATCGGCGGCATCAGCCGGGACAACCTCCTGGAGCTGAAGGGCTGCGGCCTGGACGGCGTGGCGGTGGTCTCCGCCCTGTTCGCCCAGGCCGATGTGAAGGCCGCCGCCCGGGAGCTGCTGGCCCTGTCGGAGGAGATGGCGGAGGCATGAACATCCGGGGCGCGGTTTTTGACCTGGACGGAACGCTGACGGACTCCATGTATATCTGGAACGAGGCCCCAAAGGCCCTGGTTCGCCGTTACGGCGGCGAACCGCCGGAAAATCTGGCTCAGGAGATCAAGAAGATGGGCCGCCGTGAAGCCTCTATATACATGAGGGAAAAATTTTGCCTGGACTGTTCCGTGGAAGAGCTGATGGACGGCATCAACGCCCTGGTGACGGAGGAATACCGCTGCCGGGTGCCCATGAAGCCGGGAGCGGACCGGCTGCTGGCCCGTCTGGCGGCGGAAGGGATCCCCTGCTGCATCGCCACCGCCAGCGAGAGCGCCCAGGCTCAGGCGGCCATGGAACGGCTGGGCCTGTGGAAGTATTTCCGCTTCGCCGTCAGCTGCATCCAGTACGGCGGCAAGACGGAGCCGGACATTTATCTGGAGGCCGCGCGGCGGCTGGGTACGGATATCGGGGAGACGGCGGTTTTTGAAGATGCTCTTCACGCTGCCCGGACAGCCCGAAAGGCGGGTTTCCCCGTCTGCGGCGTCTATGACGCTTCCGCTGAGGAGGATCAGCCCCAGCTCCGGGCGCTTTCCACCTGGTATGTCCGGAACCTGAGCGACTGGAACAGCCGCTGAACGATCCCTTGTCATTCCTGCCGCAGTGGATTGGGGGCACCACCTTCCGCCGCGTAATAAAACCTTGCTGTCAAATAAGAAAGGAGCACATGATGAAAACAGCATTGACCATTGCTGGAAGCGATTCCAGCGGAGGCGCCGGGATCCAGGCAGATATCAAGACCATGACCGCCAACGGCGTATACGCCATGAGCGCCGTCACGGCCCTGACTGCTCAGAACACCACCGGCGTCACAGACATCCTGAACGCGACCCCCGCATTCCTGGGAAAGGAGCTGGACGCGGTCTTTACCGACATTTTCCCCGACGCGGTGAAGATCGGTATGGTCTCCTCGGCGGATCTCATCGCCGTCATCGCGGACAAGCTGCGCCAATACGGCGCCCGGCACATCGTGGTGGACCCGGTGATGGTGGCAACCTCCGGCGCAAAGCTCCTGGAAGACGACGCCATTGATACCCTGAAAGAACAGCTCCTGCCCCTGGCGGAGGTCCTGACGCCTAACATCCCGGAGGCGGAGATCCTGGCCGGCATGCGGATTGCCAGCCCCGCCGATATGGAGGCCGCCGCCAGGTCCATCAGCGAGACCTACGGCTGCGCCGTCCTCTGCAAGGGCGGCCACGACCTGAACGACGCCAACGACCTGCTCTGGCGCGATGGTACGGGCAAGTGGTTCAACGGCCGCCGCATCGACAACCCCAACACCCACGGCACCGGCTGCACCCTCTCCAGCGCCATCGCCTCCAACCTGGCCAAGGGCTTCACGCTGGATGAGGCCGTGGAGCGGGCCAAGGCCTACATTTCCGGCGCCCTGGCCGCCATGCTGGACCTGGGCGCGGGCCGGGGTCCCATGGACCACATGTTTGATTTGAAGGGGGAATTTTTCGCATGATCTCTCCCATCATCGCCGCCGCTTTCGCGGTGGTTTATCTGCTGGCCACGGTGCGGCTGTGCCGGGGCGTGAAGCTGGACGCAAAGGCGCTGTGCCTGGGCGGCGTGATCTGCGCCCTGACACTGGTGCTGGCCTCCGTCCGCATCCCCCTGCCCACCGGCTCCAACATCACCTGCGGCTCCTGGATCCCTTTGATGCTGCTGGCCCTGGTGTACGATTACCGGCTGGCAATGCTGACGGGCTGGGTCTGCGGCATCCTGGTCATGATCCTGATTCCCGGCTGGGAGGCGGTCCACTGGGCGCAGATCTTCGTGCAGCAGCTGGTGTGCTTTTCCTGCCTGGGCTACGCCGGCGTCTTCGGCGCGGACAAGCGGTGGAAGGCCCTCTGCGGCATGGCCCTGGCAGTGGCCATCCGCTGCTGCGGCCATGTGCTCAGCGGCGTGATCTTCTACTCCCAGAACGCCTGGGACGGCTGGGGGGCCTGGGGCTACAGTCTGGCCTTCAATTCCTCCCGGCTGATCGAGGGGGTCCTCAGCATCCTGATCGTCTCGCTTCTTCCGCTGCGGCTTATGCGGCGGACGGCGCTTCAAAAAGGAGGAAACGTATGAAAACAGCGGAAAGGCTGCTGAAGGCGGCGGAGGACATCTGGGCGGGCTATCACACCCACCCCTTTGTGGAGGGGCTGAAGGACGGCACCCTGGACGTGAAGAAATTCCGGCGTTACATCATCCAGGACTACTGGTATCTCATGGAGTACACCAAAGTCTTCGCCGTGGGCGTGGCCAAGAGCAGGAGCGTGGAGACCATGAAGCTGTTCGCCAAGTACATCCAGGCCATCCTGGACGGCGAGGTGGACGTCCACAACGGCTACATGGGGATGCTGGGCATCACCCGGGAGGAGCTGGAGGGGACGCCCATCGCCCAGGACAACCGCTCCTACACCGCCTATATGCTCAGCGTAGCCTATAAGGGCGGCGAGGCGGAGGTGCTGACCGCCATCCTCTCCTGCGCCTACAGCTACGAGGTCATTGCCCACAGGATTGTGGCCGAGCGCCCGGACGCCCCCGATCACCCGCTGTACGGCAGATGGGTGCGGGGCTACATCACTCCGCGCTACACCGGCAACAACATCGTGCTGATGGAGATGCTGGAGCGGCTGACGGCGGATTACACCGAAAGCCAGCTGCGGGAACTGGAGGAGATCTTCACGGCCTGTTCCCGGTACGAGGCCTCCTTCTGGGACATGGCGTGGGAGGAACGGACCTGAAAAGACCGGCCGGTCCGGATAAAAAACATGGACGCCTTTCGGCGTCCATGTTTTTATCAGCTGCTCTGACGGATCGGGCTTCTCAGTCCTCGGCCTTTTCAGCGGCCTGGGCGGCGCGGTACAGGAAGGTTGCGATCTGGCCCCGGGTGCAGGTGTTGCTGGGGGAGAAGGTGGTATCGGTGGTGCCCAGGGTGACGCCGTTGGCCACGGCCCAGTTCACGGCGGGGATAAACTGGGCATAGTCACCGGTGAGATCGGTGAAGGAGGTGGCCTCAGCCTCGCCGCTGCCGTTGGCCCGCCAGATGAAGTACACGGCCATGGCGCGGGTGCAGGGATCGTTGGGGGCGAAGGTGCCGCCGCCGGCGATCTCCTTCTCGGCGGCCCACAGGACGGCCTTGTAATAATAGGCGGTGGAATCCGTCACATCGCGGAACTGGCTCTCAGTGGAGGCGGGCTCTGGAGAGCCGGCGGCCCGCCACAGGAAGGTGATGATCTGGGCCCGGGTGCAGGTGATGGAGGGGCCGAAGGTGCCGTCGGTGTAGCCGGTGGTGATCTTCTTCTCCGCGGCCCACAGGATGCCGGGATAGTAGGGGGAGGTCTCCGCCACGTCGGAGAAGGGGTTCACGGTCTCGGCGGGAGTCTCGGGCTCAGCCGGGGTCTCAGGCTCGGCGGCGGGCAGGGCGTTGTAGGTGCCGCCCTCCTTCACGTCCACCTCCAGGGTGCCCTGGGAGACCAGCTTGCCGGTCTTGGCGGCGGAGCTGTCCACGATGGTCAGCTTGTAGCCGCTCTGGACCTCAAAAATGGCGCAGTCCTTCGCGCCGGTCAGGGTGTGGCCGTTGAGGTCGATGGTCACGTCGTGGGAGGCCACGGTCATGACCTGGCCGCCCATAAGGCCGTTGTAGTCGCTGGAGCCGATGACCACCGCCGCGGTCAGCTCCACGTCGGTGTCCAGGCGTGCGGAGACGGGCTTGTCCTCCGTCTGGGACATAATGGCACCCAGAAGGACGGTATAGGTCTCCTCGCCTACGACAATCTTCTGATCCTCCTGCGCGGCGAAGGCGGGGACGGTCAGGCCCAGGCACAGTGCCAGAACCAGACACAGGGACATGAGTTTCTTCTTCATGCTTTTGTCTCCTTCGTTTTGATGTATTCGACTGACCGGGCGGCCTCCGGGAAGGCCGTCCGGATAAGCCCGGGCTTCGCCGGAACCATCCAGGAAAGCGACAGGTGTGAACCCGGCGCCGCCTGGGCGGGATCAAAGCACGGCATGCCCACGTTCCCGGCTTCCGCCTTGCAAAAGCAGACGCGGGCCGGTATAATGGGATGCAAAACAGGCCGCCGGATCGCCGCGCCCTGCCACGTTTTGATGCTTTACCTCTCATTTTAGCGGAAATGCCATAAAAAAGTAAGAGTTTCCAGCTGCTTTTTTGGGCAGAGCGCGGAGACTGGCGGCGTCCCGCTTTCTGTGGATGCCGCACGAAGAGCGGCCCAATGACGATTCGCCGCCGTTCTGCGGCTTCCCCGCGAGGGCCGAGATCCATTTCTGTGCCGCCTGGGGAGGGACAGGCGCCGGCCGATTACCTGATGGAAAAGGAGCTGATCTGATGGACGTTATTGCCGCCATCGCGACAGGCGGGAATCCCACCGCCATCGGCATCGTCCGGGTCTCCGGCGAGGGGTGTTTCGCCCTGTGCGATCAGGTGTTCCGCGCCGCCAACGGGAAGGCGCTGGCGGAGCAGGAGCCCCGGAAAATGGTTTTTGGCGGGATGCTGGACGCCCGGGGCCGCCGCATCGACCAGGGGCTTGCTGTTCGCTTTCCCGGCCCCAACAGCTATACCGGCGAGGACTCCGCCGAGTTCCACTGCCACGGCTCCCCGGTGGTGCTGCGGGAGCTGCTGGCCGCCCTGTTCGCCGCCGGGGCCCGGCAGGCGGGGCCCGGGGAGTTCACCAGGCGGGCCTTTCTCAACGGGCGGCTGGACCTGACCCAGGCGGAGGCCGTGGTGGATCTCATCGACGCGGAGACCGCCGCCGCCGCCCGGAACGCCGCCGCGCAGCTGGACGGGGGACTGCGCCGGGTCCTGGAGCCCATTCAGGACGCCCTGCTGGACGTCTCCTCCCGGTTTTACGCCGTGGTGGACTATCCTGACGAAGATATCGAGGATATCCGGCCGGAGCAGATCGCCCAGGCGCTGCAATCCGCCGATGATTCCCTGACGGCGCTGCTGGCCGCCTGCGGGCGGGGCAGGGTGCTGAAATCCGGCGTCCGCGCCGCCATTGTGGGCCGGCCTAACGCCGGGAAATCCTCGCTTTTGAACGCCCTGGCGGGCTATGACCGGGCCATCGTCACCGACATCCCCGGCACCACCCGGGACACGGTGGAGGAGTCCGTCCTCTGCGGCGGCGTGCTGCTGCGGCTCATCGACACCGCCGGCATCCATGACACGGAGGACACGGTGGAGCGGCTGGGGGTGGAGCGCAGCCGCAGGGCCCTGGAGACCGCCGACCTGGTGCTGGCAGTGGTGGACGGCGCCGCCGGGATGACGGCGGAGGATGGGGAGATCCTGGATCTGGCCGCCGGCTCCGGCAGGCCCTGGATCCTCGTGACATCCAAGCTGGACCTGCTGAAAGGCCCCGGCGCCCCCGATATCGCCGGCCGGCGGGAAACGGCCCCCGCCGCCAGCGTGGCCCTCTCCTCTGTCACCGGAGAGGGGCTGGACGAGCTGGAAAACGCCATATCCGCCCTGTTTCCCGCCGGGGACCCGGAGGCCCCCGGCAGCCTGCTGACGGACGCCCGGCAGGAGGATGCCGCCTCCCGGGCAAGAGACGCCATCCGCCGGGCGGCGGAGGCCCTGACCGCCGGACTGACCCCCGACGCGGTGCTGACCGACGTGGAGGAGGCCTTGGACGCCCTGGGCGAGCTGACGGGCCGCACGGCAAGGGAGGAGATCGTCTCCCGCATTTTCTCCCGGTTCTGCGTTGGAAAATAAAATACCCCCGGGAGTATTTGAAGGCCTCTTTCAAAATACCCCGGGGGTTTTTGACCCGGAATATCATTTTCAACTTTTTAAAACGTGGTTTACAAAACCGCGTTTTCGTGCTATCCTTGATGCAATGGGGAGATATCCCAAAAAGGAGGAGATCTGCATGTGCGATCTGACCGAGCTGCAGGAGCGGCTGCGGACCCAGCGGCCTGTGGAGTGGGACCAGCTTCCGGACTTTGCCCTGTACATGGATCAGGTGCTCAGCTATATGGACCGCCAGGTGATCCGCTTCGGCGAGGAGGACGTTTTGACCGCCGCCATGGTGAACAACTACACCAAAAGCGGCCTGGTCCCCAGGGCCGAGGGGAAGAAGTACAGCCGGGAGCATCTGGCCTATCTCACGGCCATCTGCGTTTTGAAGCGGGTCATGTCCGCCAGGGATATGGATTTGCTGCTGCGGGAAGAATTGCAGGGGGACCGGCCGGTGTCCGACGGCTACGCCGCCTTCTGCGCCAGCCTGGACAAGGCCCTGAACATCACCGCCGACGAGATGGCGGACCGGGAGGGAAAGGACACCCTGGCGGATTCGGCCATCCATTTCGCCCTGCTGAGCTACGCCGCCGGCGTGGCCAGCAGCCGGTATGTGGCCCTGCTGCGCCGGCAGAAGCCTGAAGAAGAGCCCGCCCGCGCCAAGGCCAAGGGCAAAAAGGAAAAGGAGCGTGAGTGACCATGGGGGACTATGTGATCCTGACGGACAGCTGCTGCGACATGACTGCCCAAATGGCGGAGGAGCTGGGGGTGGAGGTGCTGCCCCTGAGTCTGCAGATGGGGGAGGCGACCTACCGCAACTGGCTGGACGGCCGGGAGATCGGTTTCCGGGACTTCTACGCCCGGATCCGGGGCGGCGAAACCGCCACCACCTCCGCCGTCAGCGTGGGGGATTTTGAGGAGCGGATGCGGCCCATCCTGCAAGGGGGAAAGGATATCCTGTGCGTCAGCTTTTCCTCTGCCCTCTCCACCACCTACCAGTCCGCCGTCATCGCGGCGGAGGAGCTGGGGAGCGCCTTCCCGGAGAGGAAGGTCCTGGTGGTGGACTCCCTGTGCGCGTCCCTGGGTCAGGGGCTTTTGGTGTATCTCTGCGCCCGGGAGAAAGAAGCCGGCAGGTCGCTGGAGGAGGTCCGGGATTTCGCCGAGGAGACCAAGGGGAAGGTCTGCCACTGGTTTACCGTGGACGACCTGAACCACCTGAAGCGGGGCGGGCGCATCAGCGCCGCCACGGCGCTGTTCGGCACCATGCTGGCCATCAAGCCCGTGATGCACGTGGACGACGGCGGCCATTTGACCGCCGTTGGCAAGGCCCGGGGGCGGAAGGCGTCCCTGCTGGCCCTGGTGGACCACATGGCGGAGACCGCCATTGACCCGGCGGGGCAGACGGTGTTCATCAGCCACGGCGACTGTGAGGACGATGCCCGCTTTGTGGCGGAGGAGGTGCGCCGCCGCTTCGGCGTACGGGACATCCACATCAACTTCGTGGGCCCGGTCATCGGCAACCACTCCGGCCCGGGGACCATGGCGCTGTTTTTCATCGGGTCCCCCCGCTGAAAAACAGCGCAGATAAGCGATATGAGATAAGAGATAAAAGATATATTCCCGTCCAAAGCGGGTAAATAGCTTTACCTTATTCTCCTATCTCTTATCTCTTCTCTTTTATCTCTTATCTCGAAAGGAATTGCTATGGACTGGCTGGAACTGCATATCGACACCACCCACGCCGGGCTGGAGCGGGTGGAGACCCTGCTCTCCGCCCTGGGCATTGACGGGGTGGTCATCGACGATGAGACGGAATTCCAGGATTTTCTGGAGAACAACCGCCAATACTGGGACTACGTGGACGAGGATCTGGAAGCGAAGATGCGGGGCAGGTCCCGCATCACCTTTTACCTCCAGGCCGACGAGGAGAGCTTTGCCAAGCTGGGGGAGGTCCGCATTGCCCTCCAGCAGCTGAAGGCGGAGGCGGCGGACTGCGGCACGCTGCTGATGACCATGGGAAACCTCCGGGAGACCGACTGGGAGAACAACTGGAAGCAGTATTACAAGCCCATGGAGATCGGGGAGCGGCTGCTGGTGATCCCTCAGTGGGAACAGGACGACCCCAAGGTCCGCAAAGCCCTGGAGGCCGGCCGGGTGCCGCTGATCCTGGAGCCGGGGCTGACCTTCGGCACCGGCAGCCACGCCACCACCCGCCTGTGCCTGACGGGGCTGGAGACCGCCGTAAAGGGCGGGGAGCGGGTGCTGGACCTGGGCTGCGGCAGCGGCATTTTGTCCATCGCGGCGCTGAAGCTGGGGGCGGCCTCCGCCCTGGCGGTGGACATCGACGACAAGTGCCTGGACGTGGCCCATGAAAACGCGGCTATGAACGGCATCGGCAGGGATACTTATACCGTCCGGGTGGGCGATGTTTTGAGCGACGAGGCCCTGCGGGCAGAGATCGGCGGAGGCTATGACATCGTGCTGGCCAACATCGTGGCGGATGTCATCATCGGCCTTGCCCCCGTGGTGCGGACGCTGCTGGCGGAGGGCGGCGTGTTTCTGTGCTCCGGCATCATCGATGACCGGGCGACGGAGGTGGCGGAGAAGCTCCGCCAGGCGGGACTGGAGATCACCGAGACCCGCAGCGCCGAGGGCTGGTACGCCTATACCTGCCGGTGAAGGCAGGCGGCGCGTTTCCTCGAAATGTGGAATATGATGGAACACAAAGCGCGCGGCGGGAGCCGCGCGCTTTTTTTGCCTGCCGCCGCCCCTTCGACAGAATCCAGCCGTCTTCTTGCGGTTCCTGAAGTAAAATGTAGGAAATTGGAAGGAGGCGGTTCCATGGCGGAGACAGAGGAGCGGCGGGTGCTGAGCCTGCCGGCGGCGGAGATCCGGCCCAACCCCCGGCAGCCCCGGAGGACCTTTGACGAAGGAGGTCTGCGGGAGCTGGCGTCGTCCATCCGGCGCCACGGCATTCTCCAGCCCCTGACGGTGCGGCGGCGGCCGGAGGGCTGGGAGCTGGTGGCGGGGGAGCGGCGGCTCCGGGCGGCGAAGCTGGCGGGGCTGGAGACGGTGCCCTGCATTGAGACCGCCGCGGACGATGAGGAATCCGCCCTGCTGGCCTTGGTGGAGAATTTACAGCGGCGGGATCTCCACTATTTTGAGGAGGCCGCCGCCATCGCGGACTACTTAAAGCGCTCCGGCGCCACCCAGGAGGAGGCCGCCGCCCAGCTGGGGCGGTCGCCGTCGGCCCTGGCCAACAAGCTGCGGCTGCTGCGGCTGTCCCCGGAGTGCCGGGAGGCCCTGCGGACGGGCGGCCTGACGGAGCGCCACGCCCGGGCCCTGCTGCGGCTGGAGGACGAGGGGGAGCGGCTGGCGGCCATCCGGCACATCTCGAAGCGCCAGCTGAACGTGGCGCAGACGGAGCAGTACATTGAGCGGCGGCTGGCGGAGCTGCGGTCCACGCCCCCCGCGGGCCGCCGGACCTTTATTTTGAAGGACGTGCGGCTGTTTCTGAACAGCCTGGACCGGGGCCTGCGGCTGATTCGGGAGGCCGGCGTGGGGGCGGAGAGCCGCCGGGAGGAGACGGAGGACGATATCCTGCTGACCATCCGTATTCCCAAGCAGCGGAAAAATCCGGGATAAGACCCAAAATGTTGTTACGATATTGTAATCTCTTTTTGAAAAAAGTGTGCTAAAATAGGGAACTGGCGGAATAGGCTGTTGTGTGTGTGGACAGCCTGTTTCAAATCATCGTAACAACAGGAGGGCTTCATGGAACAGAGAACGAACGAAGCCGCTGTGCAAAAGAAAGGCGGTTCCCGGCTGCAAAAGGAAGAGGCTCCGAAGCGCGGCCGTAAAAAATGGGGCTTCTTGATCGTACTGTTTCTTTGCGCCGCCTGTCTGGCGGCTTATCTGGGGCTTGGCGCGTATGCCCTGCGTCTGGACCGGTTTTGGCCCGGCAGCTATATCCTGCGCCATGACGTCAGCGGCCTGACTCTGCCGGAGGCCGCGCAGGTGCTGCGGGACAGCCTTCCCGAAACAGACCTTTTTATTTACTATCTTCCGGAGGACGCCGCTGACGGCCGGGCTTTCTCCGCCCCGGAGGACCCTGACGCGGAGGGCGTTCCGCCGCATTACTCTGTCCTGCTCTCGGACCTGGGGATGGAGCTGGACGCCCAGGAGCTGGCGGAGAGCGCCTTTGCCGCCCAGCGGAGCGGCTCCATGCTCAGCGCCGGAAGGGACTATCTCCAGCACCGCCGGACCGCCCGATTCAGCAACTTCTATGCCGGCAACATGCTCACGCTGGACGAGACAAAGGCCGCCTCCGCCGCGGAGGCCGCCGCGGAGGCGCTGTCCATCGCGCCGCAGGACGCCTCCTATACTGTCACAGACGATTCCATCCGGATCCAAGCGGCGAAGGACGGCCTGCAGATCGACGGGGCCGCGCTGAAAACCGCCATCCGGGACATGGAGTGGCTGGCTGACCTCTCCTTGAAAGCGGACTATACCGTCGCGCCCGCCAAGACTCTGACCGCCCAGGAAATTTACGATGAGGTCTCCGCCGAGGTGAAGAACGCCGGCTACGACCCGGAGACCGGCACCATCACCCCCGAGCAGGTGGGAGCGGAATTCGACGTGGCCGCCGCCCAGGCGGCGCTGGACGCGGCGGCACCGGGGGAGACGGTGGAGATCGACGCCGTCATCGAATACCCGGAGGTCACCGCCGACGAGCTGAAGGCCGTCCTGTTCCGGGACGTGCTGGGGGAGTACACCACCAAGGTCGGCGGCACCGCCGCCCGGCGGAGCAATGTGAAGCTGTCCGCCTCCAGCATCAACGGCTGTGTGCTGAACACCGGAGACGTGTTTTCCTATAACGGCGTGGTGGGGCAGCGGACCGCCGCCCGGGGCTATCAGCCCGCTCCCGCCTATGTGAAGGGCGAGACGGTGGACGAGATCGGCGGCGGCATCTGCCAGACCTCCTCCACCCTGTACTACGCCTGCCTGCTGGCCAATCTGGAGATCACGGAGCGGTACGCCCACCGCTATATCCCCGCCTACATCACCGCCGGCATGGACGCCACCGTGTCCTGGGGCGGGCCGGATTACAAGTTCACCAACAACACCAGCTATCCCATCAAGATCGTCGCCGTGTACGAAAACAACCGGGTGACCGTGCGGATCCTGGGCACCAAGACCGACGGCGTCACGGTGAAGATGACCAACGAGCGGCTGTCCACCACCAATTTTGAGGTGGTGTACGAGGATGATCCCACCCTGGCCCCCGGCACGGAGCAGGTGAAGACCACCCCCTACACCGGGTCCAAGTGGCGGACCTACCGCCACCTGTACGACGCGGACGGCAAGCTGATCTCCAGCACCTACGAGGCCACCAGCGACTACAAGGCCCGGAACAAGGTCGTCCTCCGGGGCCCCGCCAAGGCGGCGGAGCCCAGCGCCCCCGTGATCGGCCCCGGAGAGCTCCCCGGGGATCCGGAGGAGCCGGAGATCCCCGCGGAGGAGCCGGCCCTGGAGCCGCCGGTGGAGGAGCCGCCCGTTTCCGTGATCGTGCTGCCGGAAGAGGAGCTGGAGACCATGCCGTAAGGCGGCGCGGTCATTATGGCGCCGCGCACCGGCGTGAAAAAATTTGCACGAAAAAAGAAGCTGTCGAAAAGACAGCTTCTTTTTTCGCGTTTTTGCGCATACTGAGGGTATCGTGTGCCGTGAAATTCTGATCTGCGGGAGGTGCGTGTATGGACAGGCGGTGGTGGGTGCCGCTTTTGATTTTGTGCGCGGGGGCCCTGGCGCTTTGGCCCCTCCAGGGAGCGCTGACGGCTGAGGGCATCGCCGCCCGGTCGCCCCGGCAGGCGTGGCTGGCGGCGGCGTTTTTGCTGGCGCTGTACGCGGTGAAGAGCCTATCGGTGGCCTTTCCGCTGTCGGCCCTGGAGGCGGCGGGGGGAATGCTGTTCCCCCTTCCGGCGGCGCTGGCGGTGAATGCCTGCGGCGTGGCCGTGGCCCAGGCGGTGCCCTATCTGCTGGGACGGCGGCAGCGGGGCGGCCTGGGGGCGCTGCGGGAGCGATTCCCCGCGTTGGCGGCCCTGGCGCCGCCGGCGGAGAACGGGGCCGGCAGGGCGGTGTTCCTGCTGCGGCTGGGAGGCGCCTCCCCCGGGGATCTGGTGAGCATGTACCTGGGGGCGGCGGGGGTCCCCTGGCGGGCCTATTTCGTCGGCGGGCTGCTGGGCAGCCTGCCCCGGGCGGCCTCCGCCACCCTGCTGGGGACGGCGCTGTGGGAGATCGGGGGAGACCGTTTTTGGCTCTCTTTGGGGGCCGGGGGGCTGCTGACGGCGGTCTCCTTGGTGCTGTGGAGGGCCTGGCGCCGGGGCTGAGGAATCCCTTTTTTTGACAGGTGTTGGAACGAAAACGTTTAAAATGTGCAATATAACCATAAAGAAATCGATTACTTTATACAATTCTGGCAATTTGTGGTGTTGACGACGGAGGGCAAGACTGTTAATATGTTCACGATCTCGCGAGGGGCGGGATCACAACCATAACGATAAGGAGGAAACGAGCATGACTCGAGAGATCGATATTAAGAGCAGGGAGCAGGCGGAGAAGATCGCCAAGCTGGCCTGCAAAGCGCCCTATGAGGTCTGGGTGAGCACCGAGACCGTGATGCTGGACGCCAGGTCCCTGCTGGGACTGCTGGCGCTGGTGGGCAAGAAGGCCCATGTGGTTGCCGAGGACGATGTAAACCCCGTCTCTTTCGGCAAGCTGGTTTCTAAAATGGAATAAGCGAAACGGTCAAAAGCGGAAGGCGGCATGGACAATGCCGCCTTCCGCTTTTTGCTGTTGTGCTTTTCCGGGTTTTATGCTATGATACTTTAGTTAAAGTATCTGTATGCGGAGGAACTGCTTTGGAACGCAAAAACGTACTGGTCCCGGAGGCGGAGCTGGCCCGCCAGCGGGGCTTTGAGGAAAAGATCCGGGCCATGTTCGCCGCCCGGGAGGCCCACCCCGCGGCCTGCGTGGACACCTTCGGCTGCCAGCAGAACGTGGCCGACGGCCAGAAGCTGATGGGCATGCTGGAGAGCTGCGGCTTCACCTTCACCCAGGACCCGGGGGAGGCCGATCTGGTGATTCTGAACACCTGCGCCGTCCGGGAGCACGCCGAGGACCGGGTGTTCGGCAATCTGGGGGCCCTGACCCACACGAAAAAGGAGAACCCGGAGCAGGTCATCGCCCTGTGCGGCTGCATGGCCCAGGAGAGCCGGGTGTCGGAGCGGATCAAGCGGTCCTATCCCCATGTGAATCTGGTGTTCGGCCCCCACGCCCTGTGGAAATTCCCGGAGCTTCTGTGGCAGGTCTATGAGAGCCGGAAGCGGGTCTTTTCCGTGGACGACGAGCACGGCACCATCGCCGAGGGCATCCCCGTGGTGCGGGAGAAGGGCGTGAAGGCCTGGGTCTCCATCATGTACGGGTGCAACAACTTCTGCGCCTACTGCATCGTGCCCTATGTCCGGGGCCGGGAGCGGAGCCGGGACCCCCAGTGCGTGCTGCAGGAAGTGCGGGAGCTGGTGGCCGCCGGGTACAAGGACATCACCCTGCTGGGCCAGAACGTCAACTCCTACGGCAACGACCTGGACCTGGGGTATGACTTCGCCGACCTGCTGGCGGACATCGACCGGATCCCCGGCGAGTATCTCATCCGCTTTATGTCCAGCCATCCCAAGGACGCCACAAAAAAGCTCTTTGACACCATGGCCCGGTGTCCGCATGTTGCCAAGCAGCTGCATCTGCCCTTCCAGTCCGGCAACGACCGGGTTTTGAAGGAGATGAACCGGCGGTACACCCGGGCCCAGTATCTGGAGCTGGTGAACTACGCCAAGTCCGTGATGCCGGGGCTGGTGCTGACCTCCGACGTCATCATCGGCTTTCCCGGCGAGACCGAGGCGGAGGCCATGGACACGGTGTCCCTGGTGGAGGAGGTGGGCTTTGACGCCCTGTTTACGTTTATTTACAGCCCCCGGCCCGGCACCCGGGCCGCGGAGATGCCCGATCCGGCCAGCCGCCAGGAGAAGCAGAAGTGGTTCGACAAGCTGCTGGAGGTGCAGAACGGCATGTCCGCCGCCCTCCACGCCGGGTATATCGGAAAGACCGTGCGGGTGCTGGTGGACGGCGAGAGCGACGACGCGGACTTCCCCCTGGCCTCCCGCACCGAGGGCAACCGGCTGGTGCGGCTGAAGGGGGACAAGGGGCTGATCGGGCAGTTCATCGATGTGAAGGTGACGGACAGCAACACCTGGGCGCTGTACGGCGAGCCGGTCTAACGGTAGATCTCCCTGGCCAGCAGGAAGGCCTGACGGGCAAAGGCGTCCATGCGCATGGAGGCGCTGGCGTTGTGTTCTTCTTCGTAGGATAGAAAAAGGGCCTGCTGGTCTTTGGACAGCGAGCGGGACAGCGCTTCGGAGGCAAGCCGTTCCCGCTTTTGCTGGAGGAAGTATTCATAGCCGAGAGCGGAGAGACGGGTTTCGCTCAGGGATTCGAGCAGAATATCGATGTAATCTCTCATGATGATTCCCCTAAAATAAATTGACATGCCATTTTTGGAATGATAGATTGATTATAGCACCCCATTTTTGGAATGTCAAGAGACAGAGGTTTTTTATGAAATTTTCTGAACATCTTGTGTTCCTGCGTGAAAAAAAGAACGTTTTACAAAAGGATCTGGCGGAGATCGCCGGGGTCAGTCTGCATACATATCAGCGCTATGAGTATGGCGAGCGGGAGCCGCAACTGTCTGCGTTGATCGCCTTGGCGGATTTTTACGATCTCTCTCTGGACGAGCTGGTCTGCCGGAAGCGGTAGGGCTTTTTGCGGAGTTTCCGCAAGGGAATGCACCCCCCATTTTCTTTGGTCTTGCCAAAGAAAACGGGCCGTGCACGGTCATCTCCGCGCTAAGAGCCGCCGCTTTGCGGCGGTTGCGCTCCGAAACGCTCCGCTGCGGCTCCGTGAAAAGAAAAACGTCTTTCGTCCCAACTTTCCCCATGAGACATGGGGAAAGTTGGGGGATGCGGGCCTCGTCACGGTGCGTTTGGCAAAAACTTGCCGGGTCTTATCCGGGTGCGCTGGACGTTGGAGGGTATCCAATGTTTAAGCCGCAAGTTGGGACGTTGGGTGCAGATTTGTGGGTGCTTGTCGGAAGAGCTTGCGCCTCTGGCCCCGCTGACGCTACGGGGGCGGTTATCCTGCGTTTGGCGCAATATTGCCCTTTCGTAGGGGCCGATCTCCGGCCTAAGAGCCGCCCTGCGGGCGGTTGGCCTCCGAAAGGCGGCCTGCGGGCCGCTCTGCCCACATCGGCCCGCCGCCGCAAGTTGGGGCGTGGGGTGCCAGCCTGTGGGATATCGACGAAAGGGCTTTATCATCCCACCCGTGTGTTCCGCTTCGCTACACACTGCGTGGGCGACTGATGAGGGTTTGTAGGGGCGGATATTATCCGCCCGAAACGCAGGGGCTTGCGGAAACCGGGCGGCTGATAGCCGCCCCTACGAAGGTTTTTTGTAAACAAGAAAGTTGACAAAGGAATTGACATTCGGCGGGCCGGGGTCGTCCCGCCCTACGGGGGGCTTCAACTTCGTAGGGGCCGATGCCTACATCGGCCCGCAGGCCTCCTTTCGGAGGCCAACCGCCAGCAGAGCGGCTCTTAGGCCGGAGACCGGCCCCTGCGGGGATTTCCCGACGGGCGGTTTCACAGATGGTGCGCCGGGGTCGTCCCGCCCTACGGATGTTCAAAAGCCAACGCAGCGTCAGCGGGGTGGTTGTGGAAACCCTTGCGATGAGCACCCACAAGTCTGCACCCAGTGTTCCAAATGCGGCATAGACGCCCTACCGAACGCCGGCGTATAGCGCAGCCGGATGAAGCCTGGCAAGTTTTTGCCAAATGCAGCGTAACGGGGCCCGCATCCCCAAACTTGACCCTTTATGGGTCAAGTTTGGACGGAAAGCGTTTTTCTTTTGGACCGTGCACGGCCCGTTTTCTTTGGCAAGACCAAAGAAAATGGGGGGTGCATTCCCCACGCGGCAAAACCGCGTAAACCCAACGCCCCCGCCCGCCAGGGCGGCTCTCCCCCCAAAAAAAATGACATTTATCCGTACAGACAGAAAGATAACGAGGTGAACTCCATGGCGGAACTGACCCCCATGATGCGGCAATACTTGGAGATCAAAAAGAACAACCCGGATTCCATCCTGTTTTTCCGGCTGGGCGACTTCTACGAGATGTTCGACGAGGACGCCCGCCTGGCATCGAAGGAGCTGGATCTGACGCTGACCTCCCGGGACCACGGCAAGCACGCAAAGCCCGCCGAGGAACAGATCCCCATGTGCGGTATCCCCTATCACGCCAGCGAGGCCTATATCGCCCGCCTGATCGCCAAGGGCTACAAGGTGGCCATCTGCGAGCAGATGGAGGACCCCGCCGCCGCCAAGGGCCTGGTGAAGCGGGACATCATCCGGGTGGTCACCCCCGGCACCGTCATCGACGCCGCGTGCCTCGACGACAAGGCCAGCAATTTCCTCTGCGGTATCTACATAGACTCCCGCTCCGCCGGCGCGGCCTTCTGCGACATCACCACCGGCAAGGCCCATCTGACCGCCTTCACCGGCAGGGACCGGGTGGAGCACGTCATCAACGAGCTGGGCCGCTTCTCCCCGGCGGAGGCCATTCTGAACGACGGCGCCTATGCCGAAAAGGCTCTGACCGGCGCCCTGACGGAAAAATTCCGCTGCCGGGTGGAAAACGGCGGCGAACGCCGCTTCCTTTTGAACGAGGCGGAGAAGAACATCCGCAAACAGTTCGGCGAGGACGCCCTGAAAAGCCTGCCCGCCGGAAATCCGGCGGCGGCCATGGCGCTGGGCGGCCTTTTGAATTATCTGTACGAGACCCAGAAGACCGACCTTTCCCACATCAACGACCTGGACTACTACGAGCAGGGCTGGTTCATGGAGCTGGACCTGACCGCCCGGCGGAACCTGGAGCTGACGGAGACCCTCCGGGGCAAGGAGAAGAAGGGGAGCCTTCTCTGGGTTCTGGACAAGACGAAGACCCCCATGGGCGCCAGGTGCCTGCGGAGCTGGCTGGAGCGGCCCCTGCTTTCCGTCACCGCCATCTGCAGGCGGAACTCCGCCGTGGCGGCGCTGGTGGATAACACCATCGCAAGAGAAGAGCTGACCGCCGCCATGACGGGCCTGGGGGACATGGAGCGGCTGATCGGCCGCATCGTCTACGGCACCGCCGGGGGACGGGATATGGCGTCCCTCCGGGCGGCCATTGAAAAGCTGCCTGCCGTGAAGGAGCAGCTCTCCGCCCTCTCCGACCGGCGGATCTCCGAGCTGGCGGCGGAGCTGGACACCCTGGACGACATCGGCGAACGCATCGCCGCCGCCATCTGCGACGAGCCGCCGTTTTCCGTCCGGGAGGGGGGCTTCATCCGGGACGGCTTTGACGAAGAAGTGGACCGCCTGCGGCATATCCTCAAGGGCGGCAAGGGCGTCATCGCGGAGATGGAGGCCAAGGAGAAGGAGCGCACCGGCATCCGCACGCTGAAGATCGGCTATAACAAGGTCTTCGGCTACTATATCGAGGTCAGCAACTCCTTCCGCGACCAGGTGCCCGACACCTATATCCGCAAGCAGACCCTGGTGGGCGGCGAGCGGTTCATCACCCAGGAGCTGAAGGATCTGGAGCACGAGATCCTGACCGCCTCGGAGCGGGTGGTGGCCCTGGAATATGAGCTGTTCACTAAACTCCGGGAGGAGGTCTCCGGCGAGGCGCAGCGCATCCAGAAAACCGCCGCCGCCATTGCCGAGACCGACGCGCTGGCGTCCTTCGCCGCCGTGGCGGTGCGGAACAACTACTGCCGCCCTGATGTGGACGAGTCCGGCGTCATCGAGATCAAAGAGGGCCGCCACCCGGTGGTGGAGCGGGTGCTGAAGGACAGCCTGTTCGTCCCCAACGACACCTTTATGGGGGAAAAGGAGGAACGGGTGGCCATCATCACCGGCCCCAACATGGCGGGCAAATCCACCTACATGCGCCAGGTGGCGCTGATCGTCCTGATGGCTCAGATGGGCTCCTTCGTCCCGGCGGCCCACGCCCGCATCGGCGTGGTGGACCGCATCTTCACCCGCATCGGCGCGTCGGACGACCTCAGCGCCGGGCAGTCCACCTTTATGGTGGAGATGACGGAGGTGTCCGACATCCTGCACCACGCCACGAAAAATTCCCTGCTGATTCTGGACGAGATCGGACGGGGCACCAGCACCTTTGACGGCATGTCCATCGCCCGGGCGGTGCTGGAGTACTGCGCGGACAAAAAGACGCTTGGGGCCAAGACCCTGTTCGCCACCCACTACCACGAGCTGACGGAGCTGGAGAACACCCTCCCCGGCACGGTGAATTACAACATCGCCGTCAGAACAAAGGGGGAGGATATCATCTTCCTGCGGAAGATCGTCCCCGGCGGCGCGGACCGCAGCTATGGCATCGAGGTGGCCAAGCTGGCGGGGCTGCCGGACAAGGTCGTCCAGCGGGCCAAGGCGGTTTTGAAGGAGCTGGAGGAGGAAAACGGCGTGCAGTATGTGGCGGCCCGGAAGGAGACGGACCAGGTGTCCCTGGGGGCCATTGGCGAGGGCGAGGTACTGGACGCGCTGCGCCGCTGCCAGCCGGACACCCTGACGCCTATCGAGGCCATGAGTCTGCTGTATGAGCTGAAGAAAAAATTACAGTGAGCAAGCTGGCAGCGGCGGTTCGCGCCGGAAGGCGCGTCAAGGGTTTTGCCAAAGGCAAACCCTTGAAATGGACGGGCTCTGCCCGGCCATTTGAGTCAAATGCGGGGGCCCCGCCGCGCCCCGCGCGGTGGGGTGCGCCAGCCGGACACGCTGACGCCTATTGAGGCCATGAGCCTGTTGTATGAGCTGAAGAAGAAACTGCAGTGAGGCAGAGGGAGGAGACCTATGGCAAAACGCAAGTCCGCCACTTATATGACGGCGGGGGAGCAGATCGCGGGAGTGGTGTTTTTCGTTATCTATCTGCTGGTGCTGCCCTTTGCCACGGCACCGCTGTTCCGCCTGGCGGGAAAGCTGCTGGGGGTAAGCATCTCCGGCGCGATGCAGAATGTGATCTACTACTATGTGCTGTTTGCCGTGACCGTCATCATCTTCCACGGCTTTCTGGCCCGGACCTCCCGGCAGCTGGCGGACAATCCGGGGGGCGCGGGCAAGGCGCTGGTCGTCGGCCTGATCGGCCTGTACGGCCTGAACGAGCTGGTCTACCGCCTGACGAACCTGGTCATGGCCAACCACACCAACCTGAACGACACCACCATCTCCGCCCAGATCGACGACGCGCCCCATATGACGCTGCTGATCGTCATTTTCCTGGCGCCCTTCGTGGAGGAGGTGCTGTTCCGGGGGCTGGTGTTCGGCAATTTGAAGCACAAGAGCCGGGGGCTGGCCTATCTTGTGTCCTGCGGGCTGTTTGCCCTGCTGCACGTGTGGCAGTTCGCGGTGGTGAACCAGGACATCACCTATTTCCTGCTGATGATCCAATACCTGGTTCCGGGTCTGGTGCTGGCCTGGGCCTATGAGCACAGCGGCACGCTGTGGACCTCCATCGGCCTCCACGCCGCTGCCAACGCCCTGAGCGTGTGGACGCTGGTGGGCTGAATTCTGAGATAGAGATAGGGAAGAGCGTGCTATGAGTTTTTTTGACACCCTTTGTGAAATGCTGGTGATCCTGTTTGCCATCGTCCTAGGCTATGCCGCCAACCACATGGGCATCATGGGCGGGGAGATGGACCGGAAGGTCAGCAAGCTGCTTTTGTCATTTACCATGCCCTGCATGATTGTGGCGGCGGTCGTTACCGGGGACGCGCTGCCCGGACTGGCGGAGGTCTTGTCCGTTTTGAAGGTGGCGGCGGTGTTTTACCTGTTGGAGACCGTGTTCATGCTGGTGGTGCCCCGCTTCTTGGGCGGCACCCCGGCACAGAAAGGCGTCTGGCGGTATGTGCTGGCGTTTCCCAATGTGGGCTTTATCGGGTATCCGGTGGCGGTGGCGCTGTTTGGGCCGGAGGCGCTGTTTTATGCCGTGGTGCTGGCGCTGCCGTTCAACCTGATGTCCTTTGCCCTGGGGCCGCTGCTGCTGGTGGGGGCCAAGCGGTTCCAGCTCCGGCAGGTGTTTTCTCCCTGCGTGGTGGCGTCGCTGCTGGCGCTGGTTTTGGCGCTCAGCGGCCTGCGGCCGCCGGCACTGCTGGGAGAGATGCTGAACTTTGTCGGCGGGATCACCGTGCCGCTGTCGCTGCTGCTGGTGGGGTCTTTGCTGGCGGGGCTGCCCGCCGGACAGGTGTTTGCCTCGCCCAGGCTGTGGGTGCTGTCGGTCCTGCGGCTGCTGGTGCTGCCGGCGGCGCTGTGGCTGATCCTGCGGGGAATGGATATTGGCTATATGGTGCTGGGCGTCGCTGTCACCCAGATGGCCATGCCCGCCGCCGTCAACGGCTCCATGCTCTGCATGGAATACGGCGGCGACAGTCAGTGCATGGCCCAGATCACGTTCTTATCGACTTTGGCATCCATTGTCACCATTCCCGTCATCGCGGCGCTGCTGCTGTGAGACCTTTTTGAGAGAGGAGGTGGGCGGTATGCCCCATATTCAGCAATTGGAGACCCATGTGGCGGACCTGATCGCCGCGGGCGAGGTGGTGGAGCGGCCGGCCAGCGTGGTCAAGGAGCTGGTGGAAAACGCCGTGGACGCCGGAGCCACCGCCGTGGTGGTGGAGATCCGGCGGGGCGGCATGGGCATGATCCGCGTGACGGACGATGGCTGCGGCATCGCCCCCGAGGAGCTGCCCACCGCCTTTCTGCGCCACGCCACCAGCAAGCTCCGCACGCCGGAGGACCTGGGAAAGATCGGCACCCTGGGCTTCCGGGGCGAGGCCCTGGCGGCCATCTCCGCCGTCAGCCGGGTGGACATCCTGACCCGGCAGCGGGGCGCGGGCAGCGGCGCTTCCCTGCATTTGGAGGGCGGCGCGCCCGGCCAGGTGGAGGAGGCCGGCGCGCCGGAGGGCACCACCATCCGGGTGGCGGACCTCTTTTACAACACCCCGGCCCGGCTGAAATTCATGAAGAAGGACAGCGCCGAGACCGCCGCCGTGGCGGGGCTGATGCAGCACCTGGCCCTGTCCCATCCCGATATTTCCTTCAAATTCATCAAGGACGGGGCGGAGGCCCTCCACACCCCCGGCGACGGGAAGCTGGACTCCACCGTCTACGCCGCCCTGGGCCGGGACTTTGCCAAAACCCTGATCCCCGTGGAGGGCCGGGGGGGAGACACGGCGGTCTCCGGCTTTGTGACAGCGCCTTTGATGGGCCGGGGGTCCCGGGCCATGCAGGTGTTTTTCGTCAACGGGCGGTTCATCAAGTCCCAGCTGCTGACGGCGGCCCTGGAGGAGGGCTACCGCAACCAGATCATGAAGGGCAAGTTCCCCGGCTGCGTGCTTTCCGTGACGCTGCCGGTGACGGCGGTGGACGTCAACGTCCACCCTGCCAAGACCCAGGTCAAGTTCGCCCGGGAACGGGAGGTATTCGACGCGGTGTACCACACCGTGCTGGACTGCCTGGACGCCAGGGGCGGGGCGATCCCGGCCCCCAGGAGCCCGGAGCAGGTGGTGAATCCCCGGCGGGACTTCTTCCAGTCCATGGACGCCAAGACCTACCGGGAGCAGGGCGTGAAAAGCGAGGTCAGGCCGCCGGAGCGGCAGACGCCCCCTGTCCGGCCCTCGGCCCCCGCCCGCCCCGCGTGGGACACGGAGTGGAAACCGGCGGCCAAGGTGGCGGACAGCGCGCCGGAGAAGCCGTTTTACCGAACGGCCCAGCTCCCGGCAAAGCCCGTGGGCTCCGCTCTGGGCAGGCCGCCGGCCTCTGTGGCGGCAAAGCCCCCGGAAGCGCCGCCTGCGGAAAGGGCCCCCGCTTCACCGGAACCGGAGGCCCCCGTGAAGCCGGAGGCGGCCCGGCGGCCCTTTGTGCCCGCCATCCCGGCGGCGCAGCAGGCCCTGGACCTGCCGGGGCAGCAGACCATCGAGCCGCCGAAGGAGGCCCCCTGGCGCATCGCCGGGGAGGTGCTGCACACCTATATCATCTGCGAGAGCGAAGACGGCTGCGTCTGGCTCATCGACAAGCATGCCGCCCACGAGCGGATCAATTTCGACCGCCTGAAGGCGGCCCAGACCCCGCCCATGCGGCAGACGCTGCTGCAGCCCGTTGCGGCGGAGCTGGACCGGGAGGCCGGGGCGCTGCTGCTGGAAAACCTGGAGCTGCTGGAGGAACTGGGCTTCGCCTGTGAGGACTTCGGCGACGGGGCCATCCTGGTGCGGGAGGTCCCGGCGGACATCGACGCCGGGGACACCGTGGCGACGCTGGAGGAGTTTGCGGAGAACCTGCGGACAGGGCGGGACCTGGCAGAAAAGCGGGAAAATCTGCTGCACACCATGGCCTGCAAGGCCGCCATCAAGGGCGGCTGGACCAGCGATGTGGCGGAGCTGAGGGTTTTGGTTGAAAAAGTCCAGAGCGGCGAGGTGCGCTTCTGCCCCCACGGGCGGCCGGTGGCGGTGAAGCTGACCCGATACGAGCTGGAGAAGATGTTCAAGCGGGCCTGACGGCCATCAAGGAGGATCAACATGGCGAAAAAGGACGAGCGGTTTATCAAGACTTACAGTCAGGGAGTGGTGACCATCAGCGAGATCTGGGTGGACCGGGAGACCGGGGTGAATTACCTCTTCCACAAGGACGGCTACGGCGGTGGTCTGACGCCGCTGCTGGACCGGGACGGAAAGCCCGTCGTCACGACGGTATACGATGAGGAGTAAACGATGAAACTGTTATTTGTGGACTGCTGCATCAGCCAGCGGGGAGCGGAGTCCCGGACCCGGGCGCTGACGGAGGCGTTTTTGAAGGTATTCCGGAAAGCACATCCGGAGGCGGAGATCGAGACCGTGATGCCGGAGGCCCTGCTGGCCCTGAAGCCCTTCGCGCCGGATATGCTGGACGAGCGGGACGCCCTGGCCTCCGTGGAGGCCTGGGACGCGCCGGTATTTGACCTGGCCCGGCAGTTCCGGGGGGCGGACCGGATCGCGGTGGCCGCGCCCTTCTGGGATCTGAGCTTCCCGGCGGCGCTGCGGACGTATATTGAGTACATCTCCGCCAACGGGCTGACCTATCACTACGAGGCGGACGGCTGCCACGGCGACTGTAAGGCGGAGCGGCTGGTGTATCTGACCTCCGGCGGCGACTTCGAGCGGGAGGACAGCATCGGCGTGGTGTACTGGCGGCAGCTTTGTGCCATGTTCGGCATCGGGCAGTTCGACTATGTGTTCGCCGGGGGGCTGGATATCGACCCAGCGAAAACGCCGGAGCTGCTGGACGGGGCCTGCGGCCTGGCGGAGAAGCTGGCGGAGACCTTCTGAAAGGGGGCGCGGGATGAAGCGGGAAAACCGGATCCGGCTGGGGATCGCGGTGCTGCTGATCGCGGCCTGCCTGGGGGACGTCTGGTTCCGGCGGCAGGGAAAGGCGCGGACCTTGGCGGAACAGGAGGCCAGGGAGGGCAGCGTGGTGATCGAAAATTCCCATGTGCTCTCCGGCGCGGATATCTGGGCGGAGTTCTATCAGGCGGCCCAGGCCGGGGAGCCCGCCAAGGTCCGGCTGGTCAAAAGCTATACCGGCGTGGGGGAGGACAGCACCTATATCACGGACCTGGCCTTTGATGGGGAGACCTATGCCATTGCGGGCAGCCAGGACACCTATCGATATCTGCTCTGCTTTCCGGATGTGGCGTCGCCCAGCGGCGCGAGAACTTCCAGCGCGACCTATTATATCCTGTCCAACGACGACACGGTGACGCCGGAGAAGATCGAACGGTATGAAACCTCGTCTTTTGCTTTTGAGGAAACGCCGCCGGACGCCTATAAAGTGTACACGGAATACGTCTGGAAAGACGAGCCGTAATTTGCGGGAAAGGGAGGTGAGACCGTGCCGCAGAAGATCGTCTGCGTCGTCGGCCCCACGGCCTGCGGCAAGACCACCCTGGGCGTGCTGCTGGCAAAGCGGTTCAACGGGGAAGTGGTCTCCGCCGACTCCATGCAGATCTACCGGGGCATGACCATCGGCACCGCCGCCCCGACGGCGGCGGAGACGGACGGCGTGCCCCACCACATGATCGCCGTGGCGGACCCGGCGGAGCAGTGGTCCGCCGCCCGGTACGCTTCGACGGTCATTCCCATCATCGACGGTATCCTGGCCCGGGGGAAGCTGCCCATCCTGGTGGGCGGCACCGGGCTGTGGCTGGACGCGGTGGTAAAAGGCCACGGCTTTGCCGGGGGCCATGCGGGAGGCGAGACCCGGAAAACGCTCCAGCGCCGGCTGGAGGCGGAGGGCATCGCGCCGCTGCTGGAGGAGCTGCGCCAGGTGGACCCGGAGGCGGCGGAGCGGCTGCACCCGGCGGACGAGAAGCGCATCCTCCGGGCGCTGGAGGTGTATCTGGAGACCGGGAAGACCATCACCGCCCACAACGAGGAGACAAAGGCGCTCCCACCCCGGTACGACGCTGTGTGGATCGGCCTGCGGTTCGCTGACCGGGCGGACATGCGGGCGCTGATCGACCGGCGGGTGGACAAAATGGTGGAGGAGGGCCTGCTGGACGAGGTGCGGCGGCTGCTGCAAGGCGGGCTGCCCCGGGAGGCCACGGCCCTCCAGGCCATCGGCTATAAGGAGTTCCTGGGGGTGCTGGAAGGCGCCGCCCCGGAGGCGGAGGCCATCGAGGAGGTGAAGCTCCGCTCCCGGCAGTACGCCAAGCGCCAGCTGACCTGGCTGCGGCGGAATCCGGACATCCACTGGATTATTTGGGAAAAAGAGCGGGATTTTGGCCGGGCCCTACAGGTTTCGACCAAAATCCTGGCCGCCGCGGGGGTATGCTAGCCTCAGGCGGACGAAACATGGAACATCGTCCGTACAAAGAAAAAAGGAGCGGACGATATGCAGAGCAAAGCGAATTTACAGGACATTTTTCTCCTTCGGGCTAGACGGGACAAGGTGCCTGTCACCATGTTTTTGATGAACGGCTTCCAGATGCGGGGGACCATCACCGGCTTCGATGCCTTTGTGGTCACCCTGGACAGCGACGGCAGGCAGCAGATCATCTATAAACATGCGATTTCGACGATCGCGCCCATCAGGCCGGTGGATATGGCGGAGGAATGAGCTTGCCGCCGCGCGAGCGGAAGCGAGCCGCCGCGAAAGCGGCGTCAAGCGTTTTGCCCGCAGGGCAAAACCTTGAAATCGACCGGATTCATTCCGGGCGATTTGAGTCCAATGTGGGGACCCGCGCGATGCGCAGCATCGGGTGGGGCGGCAGGCAGCAGATCATCTATAAACATGCGATTTCGACGATCGCGCCTATCAGGCCGGTGGATGTGGCGGAGGAACTGCCGTAATCGGAGCGCGCCTTTGGGAGCGCGTGGTACATAAGAGGTTTTCCATGAAGAAAAACAACGCTCTCGGAACAAAATTGCTGATGCTGGCGGTGACGCTGGCGCTGGCGGCTTATTTCGGCGTGCAGGGGTATCTCTATTTCACCGATCCCCTGTCCACCACCCTGGCCTACAATTATCAGGTGGAAGAGTCCGTCAGCCTGTCCGGCTATGTGGCGCGGACGGAGCAGGTGCTGGAGGACGACGCCAGCGGGCTGCTGCGGCTCCAGCGGAGCGAGGGCGAGCGGGTCAGCAGGGGCGGCACCGTGGCCGCCGTGTACGCCGACCAGGCGTCCCTGGACCGCCAGGCGGAGATCGACGCCCTGACCACCCGCATCGAGCAGCTGGAATACGCCCAGGAGGCGGCGCTGGGGTCCGAGGTCTCCCTGAAGCTGGACGCCCAGATCATGCAGAGCATCCTGGACTACCGGAGCAGCCTTGCGGAGGACCGCCTGGTGAAGGCGGAGGAGCACGGCGGAAAGCTGCGGAATCTGGTGCTGAAGCGGGACTACACCTATTCGGAGACAGAGGACCTCTCCGGCCAGATCACCGAGCTGCGGACCCAGCTGAAGGAGGTCCGGGCCCGGGCGGCGGGGTCCGTCCGGTACATCACCGCTCCCGCGGCGGGACTGTACTCCGCCGTGGTGGACGGCTATGAGACCGTGCTGACGCCGGAGAGCCTGGAGGACATGACGCCCTCCCGGCTGACCGCCGTCAGGGCGGACAGTGGCGTGCGCTCCTCGGTGGGCAAGCTGATTTTGGGCGACACGTGGTATTATGCCGCGGTGATGTCCGCCGGGGAGGCGGAGGAGCTGCGGGAGAACGGCGGCAGCCTGACCCTGCGCTTTACCAAAAGCGTGGAGCGGGATCTGCCGGTGGAGCTGGCCTTTGTGGGGCCGGAGGAAAACGGCCGCGCGGTGGCGGTGTTCCGGGGGGAGACGTATCTTTCCCTGCTGACGCTGCTGCGCCAGCAGAGCGCCCAGGTGATCTTCCACACGGTGGAGGGCATCCGGGTGCCCAAGGAGGCACTGCGGATCGTCACCAGCACGGCGGAGAACGAGGACGGCATCCCGGAGACCACCCAGACCACCGGCGTTTACTGCGTGGTGGGCATGGAGGCCCGCTTCAAGCCGGTGGAGGTGGTTTACACCGGGGACAATTTCGTGCTGGTGCGGTCCGCAGCGCCGGCGGACCGGGAGAATCTGCGGCTGCGACCCGGAGACGAGGTCATCATTTCGGCCAACGGGCTGTATGACGGAAAGGTGCTTGGCTGACCGATTTTTTTAGAATACGGAAGGATTAAGAGACGGAATCAATTGGGAAGGAAGTTGGAACGCTTATGTCTATCGCGGAAAACATCGCCCGGGTGCGCGCCGAGATCGCGGCTGCGGCCAGGGAGGCCGGGAGAGATCCCGGGGAAATCATTTTGGTGGGCGCCAGCAAGATGAATGACGCCGCCGCCTGCCGGGAGGCCATCGCCGCCGGCATCGACGCGCTGGGGGAGAACCGGGTCCAGGAGATGACCCAGAAGCTGGGGGAGAACGCCTATGACGGCGCGCCGCTGCACTTCATCGGCCACCTCCAGCGCAACAAGGTGAAGCAGGTGGTGGGCAGGGTGGCCCTGATCCAGTCCGTGGGCTCCATCGAGCTGCTGGACGAGATCGAAAAGACAGCCGCCCATCGGGAGCTGACACAGGACATCCTGCTGGAGGTCAACATCGGGGAAGAGGCGGCCAAGAGCGGCTTTGCCCCGGCGGATATCTTCGCGGCGGCTGAGGCGGCCATGACCCGGCCCCATGTCCGGGCGCGGGGGCTGATGACCATTCCCCCGGCGGACGCGGACCGGGATGCCAATATGCGGTATTTTGAGAAAGTTCGGGCGCTTTATGTTGACATCAATGCGAAATTGTTCCATAATGAATTAGAATATCTCTCCATGGGCATGAGCGGCGATTTCGCGGACGCGATCCGCGCCGGTGCCACCATGGTCCGGGTGGGCACCGCCATCTTCGGCGCCCGCCACTACAACTGAGGACTCCAACAAGGAGGTTTTGCCATGAGCATCATTGACGAGCTGAAGAAGCTGGCGCACCCTTATGAAGATGAAGACGAGGAATTTGAGGACTTTGAGGAGACGCCCCGGAAGGACGCCTTTGAGGAGCGCCGCAGCAAGGCCGAGGACCGCCGCAACAAGGTGGTGAACATCCATGCCACCACCCAGCTGAAGGTAGTGCTGGTGAAGCCGGAGCGGTTTGAAAACGCGTCGGAGATCGCCGACCATCTGAAGGACAAGCGGACAGTGGTTTTGAACCTGGAGTCCACCAACAAGGATATTGCCCGCCGCCTCATCGACTTTTTGTCCGGCGTGGCCTACGCCGGCGAGGGCAAAATCAAAAAGGTGGCCGCCAACACCTACATCATCACGCCCTACCATGTGGATATCGAGGGCGACCTGATCGACGAGCTGGAGAGCAACGGGCTGTATTTTTAAGGAAAATCTAAACCAAACGGATTTTGATAGGGGGATCAACGGGATATGCTGACACCGCAGGAGGTTTCCACCCATGCCTTTACCAAGGCGGTCATGGGCGGCTACAACATGGCCATGGTCGACGAGTTTCTGGACGAGCTGACCGACGATTACACGGCCCTTTACAAGGAAAACGCGGCCCTGAAGGCCAAGATGAAGGTTTTGGTGGAAAAGGTGGAGGAGTACCGCGCCACCGAGGATTCCATGCGGGCCACCCTGCTGACCGCCCAGCGGATGGCGGATTCCATCGTCCGGGAGGCCGAGGGCAAGCGGGATGAGATCCTGGCCAAGGCCGAGGCCGGCGCCCAGGAGAAGATCGCCCGCTATCAGCAGGAGCTGGCCGCGGCGGAGGACCGGCTGAAGCAGGGACAGCAGGAGCTGGCCCGGTTTATCGCCGCCAGCCGGGAGATCTGTGACAAGGAGCTGCAATTCCTGGAGCAGCTGCCCCAGCTGCCGGTGGAGACGGAGCAGCCCGCCCCGGCGGAGGCCCCTGTGGAGGAGATCGAGGAGAAGGTGATGGCGGCCTTTTCCGCCCAGCAGCCTGAGGAGGCGCCGGAGGAGCAGTCCGCCCCGGAGACGCCGGCGGACGACTATCCCGAGGGCGACCCCTTTGCCCGGGAAGAGCCGCTGGAGGCCACCCGCCGCATCAATCTGGACGATCTGAAGTTTGGCCGCAACTACGGCGGAGAGAGCTAAACGGACCTGAAAAGCGGCTCGGCTTGGCGAAAGGCGTTTCGCCAGGCCGGCCGCTTTTTTCTGAAAGGAGCGGCTTATGGCCAAGCAGCGGCCCATCGTGGCGTTTTTGTACGACTTTGACAAGACTCTGTGCACCACCGACATGCAGGACTACGCCTTCATCCCCAGCCTGGGCATGACCCCGGCGGAATTCTGGGCGGAGGCCAACGGCTTTGGCCGGGCCAACCGCATCGACGGCATCCTAGCCTATATGTACACCATGATCCGGGAGGCGGAGCGGAAAAACCTGCCCTTTACCCGGGAGGACCTGGTGGAGAAGGGCCGGAGCATCGTGCTCTTCCCCGGTGTGCGGGACTGGTTCCGCCGCATCAACGCTTTCGGCGAGAGCCAGGGGGTCCGGGTGGAGCACTACATCATCTCCTCCGGCCTGCGGGAGATCATTGAGGGGTCCTCCATCAGCGGCGAATTCAAGGAGATCTACGCCAGCGAGTTCTACTACGACGGGGCGGGCCGCCCGGTGTGGCCTAAACTGGCGGTGAACTTCACCGCCAAGACCCAGTTCGTCTACCGCATCAACAAGGGCGTGCTGGACGTGTCCGACGACAAGACCCTCAACGACTCCATGCCCGACGACAGCAAGCGGGTGCCCTTCACCAACATGGTTTATATGGGCGACGGCCTCTCCGACGTGCCCTGCATGAAGATGATGCGGGCCTACGGCGGCCAGGCCATCGCGGTGTATCAGCAGAGCAACCGCCTGGGGGTGGAGGACCTGCTGGCCAAGGGGCGGGTGGATTTCATCTTCCCGGCGGACTACAGCGAGGGCACCGCCCTGGATCTGACGGTGAAGAACATTATCCGCAAAATGGCCATCACGGACCTGCTGTGGGAGGAGAATGTCCAGCAGCTGCGCTCCATCGGGGGGGATGTGCTGCCCGACCAGGTGGGACTGTTCTGACGGCTTCTCCGGTGTGCTGACAAAAGATTGAAAGCGGCCCTCCCGCATCCGCGGGCGGGCCGCTTTCCACTGAGCCGGCTGCGGAAAATCTCCCCAAGGACTTTACATTCGGTAACTTCTCTGCTAAACTATACCCTGCGTATTTAGAAACAAACCCAAAGGAGAGAGAAAGATGGCTTCCACTTCTGAATTTTCCCGCACGCTGTCCCTGCTGCGGCGGGAGCGGGGCGTTTCCCAGCGCACCGCGGCGGCGGACCTGGGCATCTCCCAGGCGCTGCTTTCCCACTATGAAAACGGTGTCCGGGAGCCGGGCCTTTCCTTCGTGGTGAAGGCCTGCGATTACTATAACGTCTCCGCTGACTTTATCCTGGGCCGCACTTTGTCCCGGGAGGGCAGCATGCTGACCCGTGAAGAGGTGCTGAACGCCGCCGAGCCGGGGAACATCCTCCAGGGCAGTGTCATGGCGACGCTGCAGAGCAAGCTGCTCTCCGGCGCGGTGGGGGTGCTGTTCGGCCTGCTGGGCAAGCTGGGGGACAAGGCCGCCATCAATGCGGCGGCGTCCTATCTGGGCAGCGGGGTGTATCAGCTGTACCGCCATTTGTACAAGGCCGCCGGGGCCAACGAGGCGTACTTCGCCCTGGACCCCGCCGGCTGTGCCATGGGCATGGCCGGGGCGGACATGAAGCTGTCTGAGAACCGCTATGCCCACGCCCTGCGGAGCCAGGCGGCCCGGAAGGCGGAATTTCCTGACCTGTCGGCGGAAGCCCTGGCCGCCGCCTATCCCGGCCGCTGCCAGAGCCTGACCCAGGTGCTCAGCACCGCCGACGCCCGGCTGAACAAGCTGTCGGAGCAGTGAGATGAGCTTTCAGTCTTTTTCATTTCTGGCCTTTTTGGCCCTTACTGTGACCGTGTGCCTGACGGCGGGGCGAAAGGCCCCGTGGCTGGGGCGGTTGCTGCTGATGCTGGCCTGCCTGGTGTTTTACATCGCCGGAGCGGGCTGGACCGGCTTCCTGGTGCTGGCGGTGGGCATGACGGTGACCGCCGTGACCCTCCAACGCCTGTGCGGGGAAGATGCGCCCGCCCGCCGCAGGGCGATGGCCCTGGCCTGCTGCTATCACATTGCCGTGCTGGCGGCCTTTAAATACGCCGGCTTCCTTACCGGCGGCAGAGTGTCCGCCGGGTGGGCGCCCCTGGGACTCAGCTTCTTCACCTTTCAGCAGCTGTGGCTACTGAAGGAGGGCTATACCCGGCAGTATGTGCCCGCCCAGGGGGACGATTTGATCCTCTACGCGTTTTTCTTCCCCACCGTCACCTCCGGCCCCATCCTGCGGCCCGGGGCGTTCTTCCCTCAGCTGCGGGGGGACAAGTTTCTGCACCCTGATTGGCAGGACGCGGCCGCGGGCCTGTATGCCATCTGCATCGGCATGGCGAAAAAGGCCCTGCTGGCGGAGGGCTTCGGCGTCATCGTCAACAACGGCTATGCCCATCCGGAGCAGCTGACCACCCTGTCGGGCGCCATGGTGGTGCTGGGCTATACCCTGCAATTGTACTTCGATTTCTCCGGCTACTGCGATGTGGCGGCGGGCTGCGCCCGGCTGCTGGGCATCCGCCTGCCGGTGAACTTTGATTCGCCCTACCGCAGCCTGTCCGTGGGGGAGTTCTGGAAGCGGTGGCACATCACCCTGACCACTTTTCTGCGGGAGTGCCTCTATTTCCCCCTGGGCGGCAGCAAAAAGGGCCGTGCCCGGACCTATCTGAATATTCTCATCGTCTTTCTCGTCAGCGGCCTGTGGCACGGCGCCGGGTGGACCTTCCTGCTGTGGGGCGCTCTCCACGGCCTGGCCCAGATCGCGGAGCGATTGCTGGGACGGCGTCTGGACAGGCTCCCCGCCTGGCTGCGGTGGGGACTGACCTTCGTCTTCGTCAACCTGGCCTGGGTCTACTTCCGGGCGCCGACGGTGGCGGCGGGCAACCAGATCCTGGGCGCCCTGTGCGCCTTTGACTTCGCCAAGCCCACGCAGTGGCTGTCCGAGGGCCTGTTCACCTGTGAGCAGGAGGTTATCCGCATCCTGCTGCCGGCCATTGCGCCCTGGCGCAACACGCTGGTGACGGGGACGCTGTACATCGTGGGCCTGGCCGCCGTGCTGTGGCCCCGGAACGCCGTCCGGGAGATGGACCGGTTCCGGCCCACTTTTTGGCGGGGCGCGGCCCTGTGGGTGCTGGGAGTGTGGTCGGTGCTGTCCTTCAGCGGCATCACGCAGTTTATCTATGCGAATTTTTAAAGGGGGGAGAGGGCTTGCGGCAAGGATATCGAAAATGGGCCCTGGGCCTTTTGGCGGCGCTGCTGGCGGGGCTGGGGCTCTGCGCCGCCATTGTCGTGGCGGTGGACCCCTTTTTTCACTACCGGGCGCCAAGCCCGGAGGCGGAGGTCTGGTTTGAGCAGCGGTACCAGACGGCGGGACTGCTCCGCAGCCAGGACTATGAGACGGTGCTGATGGGCACCTCCCTGGCGGCCAACTACCGCCCCCTGTGGTTCGATGCCTATTTTGACACCACGACGGTGAAGGTTACCTTCCCCAACGGCGGCTTTCATGAGTTCACCCAGGCCCTGGACTACGCCTGCGAGACCCATGATGTGAAGCGGGTGATTTTCGGCCTGGACCCCAACATCCTGGTCCGGGACCCGGAGGAGGCCCCGGACCAGCTTCCGGCGTATCTCTACGACACCAACCCCTGGAACGACAGCCCCTATCTGCTGAACAAGGACGTGCTGGTGCGGGCGCTGTATGTGGCGCGGGAGAAGGCGGCGGGCAACACCCAGGCCCTGCAGGACGCCTTTGTCTGGGACGGGAACGTCTTTTTCTCCCGGGAGCTGGCCCTGGCGGGCTACCAGCGGCCGGAGGTTGAAGACACCGTCCTGCCGGACGACGCTTTTTTGGATATCTGCGCTAAGAATCTGGACGTGGTGAAGGGCTGGCTGACCAAGTATCCGGATACCGAGTTCATCTTCTACTACTCGCCGTACAGCATCCTGTTCTGGGACAAAATGGCCCGCCAGGGCCAGACGGACGCCATGTTCACCGCGCTGAAATACGCGACCGGGGAGCTTCTGGCCTACGACAACGCGAAGATCCAGTGCTTCCTGACGGATACCGACACCATCACCGACCTGGACAATTACGCCGACCACCTCCACGTGGCGGGCCGGGTGACCTGGCGGATGTCCAAGGCCATGGCCCAGACGGAGTATCTGCTGACCCCGGGAAATTATAATGAGAAGTTGGACGCTCTGCGGGAATTTGTGATAAACTACGACTATGATAGCATTTGGGAGGACTGACGGCGTCCCCGCGAACAGAACTGAAAGCCCCAAACGGAGGTTTATGAGAGTGACAAAGCAAGCAAATATCCGAAATTTTTTCATCATCGCCCACATTGACCGCGGCAAGTCGATTTCCCAGACCGCCTGAGGGCAGTCCGGGAGCCCTTTTGATTGAAAATCCTCGGGCGAAATGAATTCGCCCTGCGGCAAGG
>ENA-UOJC01001126-UOJC01001126.1-human-gut-metagenome-genome-assembly--contig:-C104-NODE-1126-length-39216-cov-10.948367_pt1 | contig 39216 bp, 35 predicted proteins | sample MGYA00242339_ERZ723886 | MGnify/ENA metagenome assembly ERZ723886 | reverse complement strand
AAACGTAGTCTCATTTTGTTCAATTAACTCTATACCCCCAATTCCTCCTCTCTCCGAAATTGCTTTTCGTGCATATACATAAAATCCGTTCCTTTGCGGAAAGCTAGTCCAAACAACAACAGAACGGATGATCGCTATGAGCTTGATCCCCTGTACCAGTGAATGTGTTTACCAGTCCAACGGCGTCTGTACGCTGGACAGCGCGGCGGCTGCCGGTATGCCGGCGCTGGGCGGCGCCTGCATCCATTTCATTCCGGCGGACGCAAAGCGGCTCGGATCGCCTCACCGATATTGCGGGCCGGGATCAGCCGCAGGCCCGGAAAGTCTCCCAGGGCGCCAGCCCGGTGGGCCGGGATCACGCACTTCTGAAAGCCCAGGCGCTGGACCTCGGAGACGCGCTGGGCCAATTGATTGACGGAACGCAGCTCGCCGGTCAGGCCCACTTCCCCAATGGCCACCAAATCACTGGGCACAGGCCTGTCCAGATAGCTGGACGCCAGCGCCACCACCGCCGCCAGGTCGGCGGCAGGCTCGTCCAGCCATAATCCGCCGATAATGTTCAGATATGCGTCACAGGCGGACACTTTCAGCCCGCCGCGCTTTTCCAGCACCGCCAGCAGCATGGACGCCCGGTTATAGTCAAAGCCGTTGCTGGTGCGCCGGGGATTGCCGCCGGCGGAGGTCACCACCAGGGCCTGGATCTCCGCCAGCACCGGGCGCACGCCCTCCATCACGCAGGTGACGCAGGTGCCCGGCGCATCCTCCGGCCGGCCGGACAGCAGCATTTCCGAGGGGTTTTCCACCTCCTCCAATCCCGCGTCCCGCATCTCGAACACACCGATCTCGTTGGTGGCGCCGAAGCGGTTCTTGGCCGCCCGCAGGATGCGGTAAGACGTGTGCTGATCTCCCTCGAAGTACAGCACGCAGTCCACCATGTGCTCCAGCACCTTGGGACCGGCGATGGAGCCCTCTTTATTGACATGGCCGATGACGAACACCGTGACCCCCTGCCCCTTTGCCAGCTGCATCAGGGCCATGGTGCAGTCCTTCACCTGACTGACGCTGCCCGCCGGGGAGTCCAGCGCGTCGTTGTACAGCGTCTGGATGGAGTCCACGATCAGCACGTCCGGCTGCTCCGCCGCCACGGATTCCAGCACGTCCCCCAGGCTGGTCTCGGAGATGACGTACAGGCTGCCGCTCTCCACCCGCAGACGTTTCGCCCGCAGCTTGAGCTGGTGCTCGGACTCCTCTCCGGATACATACAAAACCTTGGAAAATTCGCACAATTTGCTGCAAATTTGCAGCATCAGGGTGGATTTGCCGATGCCGGGGGCGCCGCCTACCAGCACCAGGGAGCCCTTTACCGCTCCCCCGCCCAGCACCCGGTCCAGTTCCCCCATGCCGGTGGGAAAGCGGATCTCCTCGTCGGTCTGCAGGTCCGTCACCGGGCGGGCACGGCGGAGGGGCTGGGCGGCCCGCACCGCCTTCCCACCGCCCTTGGCAAGGCTTTTGGGCAGTTCGGGCTGTTCAACGACGGTGTTCCAGGCGCCGCAGGCGGGGCACCTCCCCGCCCATTTCGGCGTCTCGTTGCCGCACTCCGTGCAGTAGAACATGGTTTTTTGCTTCATGGAACTTCCTCCCCGGAAAGACACCGCAGGCACCCCGCGGCCACGGCGGCGGCCAGCCGCCTCTGGTAGGACGGCTCCTGCAGACGCCGGGCCTCCGTCTCGTTGGAGAGGAAACCGCACTCCACGATAACGCCCGGCGCGGTGATATGCTTCATCAAATAAATGGTGGGCGGGATCTGCTTCGCGTGCTTTTCATTCCCCGCGTTGACGGTCCCGTTCAGGGAATCCTGCACCAGCAGGGCCAGGGTCTCGGCCCCCTCCTGCCGGTTCCAGAACACCTGGGCGCCATGGGTCACCGGCGAGGACGGCAGGCTGTTTTGGTGGATGCTCAGCAGCACGGCGTTTGGCGTGGCGTTCACCAGGGCCACCCGGTTTTTCAGGTCGGAGGCCTTCCGCTGGCGGACGGTGGCTAGCCCCTCGTCGTAGATGGACACGTCTTCGCTACGGGTCATGACCGTCCGCTGGCCCATCAGGCGCAGCAGATCCCTGACTTGCAGGGAGACCGCCAGGTTGATCTGGCTCTCCTCCACGCCGCCGGCGGAGACGGCGCCGCCGTCCTCCCCGCCGTGGCCGGGATCGATGACCACCGTCACCGGCGCCCCATCTGCGGCGGCAAACACCGGCACCCGGGACATGTGCCCCGCCCAGATGACAGCGCCCAGCGCGGCGAAAAAGCAGCAAAACGCCGCGGCTCCCCAAAATACACGTTTCCGAATCATGACGATCACAGGCAGCACCCCCAGGGATACCTATGTGCGCCTGCTTATCCCATATGCCAGATTATAGCGCTTTTCCCCTCTGAAATCAAGGGCGGGGGACGTGCTCCCGGCATAGAATGGCTTGAGCGCATGGTGCGCTCCACTGTGCGCCATCCTTTCAAAGGAGGCAACCATATCTCATGGAGAAACCCGATCAGAGTGTATCCACGCCCTGCGGCGTCGGCCAAGGCTCCCTGCCCGGCGGCTGCGCGCCGCTGGCGTTCCCCTATATCCCCATGCAGGACAGCAATCCCGTCCGGTACAGCCGGATGGAGGCACTGGAGACCGGCACCCTCTTCCCTGGACTGAACCTGCCCTTCAAGGCGGCCATCCAGGCCAAGACAAAAATGGCCAACACCGCCTTGGCGGAGCTGATGGCCCTGGACTTCGCCATTGACGAACTGGGGCTGTATCTGACCACCCATTCCCAGGATCAGGAGGTTTTGCAGCTGTACTGGTCCTATGTCAAGCTGGGCAGAGAAGGCCGCGAAAAGTATCAGAAGATGTACGGCCCCCTGCTGCAGACGGACCTGACCCCGGAGGACGGCTACGCCTGGCTGAAGGACCCGTGGCCCTGGGACAATGGAGGGAACGACTGATGTTCATTTATGAGAAGAAGCTGCAATACCCCATCAACATCAAGAACAGCAACCCCAAGCTGGCGGCGGTCATCATCAGCCAGTACGGCGGCCCAGACGGCGAGCTGGGGGCCTCTCTGCGCTATCTGAGCCAGCGGTACTCCATGCCCTGGCCGGAGCTGAAGGGGCTGCTTACCGACATCGGCACCGAAGAGCTGGGCCATCTGGAGATGGTTGGGACCATCGTCCATCAGCTGACCCGCAATTTGACGGAGGAACAGATCAGGAGCGCCGGCTTCGCGCCCTACTTCGTGGACCACACCACCGGCGTATATCCCCAGTTCGCCTCCGGCTACCCCTGGTCCGCCTCCACCATGCAGGTCACCGGCGACGTCATCGCCGACCTGACCGAGGACCTGGCGGCGGAGCAGAAAGCCCGCCTTACCTACGACAACATCCTGCGGCTCTCCGACGACCCGGACGTCAACGACGCCATCCGCTTCCTGCGGGCCAGGGAGATCGTCCACTTCCAGCGCTTTGGCGAGGCGTTACAATCAAGGTAAAGTCAAATCTTCCAAGTAATTTCAACGCTGTCCTGTGTGGCCTTAATCACCGTGATCAGCTGGTCTACAACGGCGCGTTTGTCGTCGAAGTCCAGCATATCCCATTTATCCATATAGTTTCGAATTTGCTCAATATCGCATTGCTTCTTATTCTGGAGCGGGGAAAGTTCGCTGATCTCCTCGCGGTATGCCGTAATCTGGGCGTCCAGTTCTTTGACGCGGCGGTTGATATAGTCCATAAGGACATCGTTTGCAGAAGTCACCTTATCGACGAGACTACTGATCTCCGCGCTGGTTTGCTCGATCTTGATATTCAGCTCATGCACTCGCGGGTTCTCTGCGGCCTGGAGCGGGGCTGAGAGCGTTTCAAACTGCTTGACATGATCTTTCATCTCCTGCAGCAGAAAAGCCTCAAAATCGTCTGCCAGAATGCCCCCAACGCCATCACACCTGTTTGTCTGCATCCTTCGGCTGCAAATGAAATAGCGCAATGTCTTTGTTTTGAGCTTACATTTTCGGATCGTCAGTGCATAGCCGCATTTCCCGCATTTGATCTTGCCCGCCAACCAAGTATTTGAGGCTTTCAGCGGCTTTGTAACCTGCTTATTGTTAAGACACTTGATCCTGGCCTTTAGCCAAATATCTGCCGGCACAATGCCCTCGTGAGGCGCTAAAACGATATGCTGCCCTTCGAGGTGACATTGCTTGCGTCCCGCTCCCTTCTCAGAGAAAAGATAGCACCCAAAATGCCCTATGAAATCCTCCGGGCTATTGTAGAGATTTGTCCCCTGATCTTTATAGAAGCAATACACATCCAGATCAGCCCTGACATATACCGGGTTTTTGATCATTTCTGCAATCCGACATCGATCCCACACGCCATTTTTTGCTCTGGAGTTGGTAATCCCATTCTCCAATAGATAGCGCACGATATCGCCGTATGAGGTCTGCGGCTGGGCGTACATTGAGAAGATCAGCCTGACCACTTCCGCCTCCTCCGGTATGGGTACATAGTGAGAGGTTTTTTTACCGTCAATATAATGCGGTTCCTTTTTGTAACCATACGGAATGCGACCACCCATGTAAAACCCTTTACGGCTCCGCGACACATAGGCGTCGTAGACGCGCATCTGAATGGTTTCGCGTTCGAGCTGAGCGAAGACAATACAGATATTCAGCATGGCCCTGCCCATCGGTGAAGAGGTATCAAACTTCTCGGTGCAAGACACGAACTCAACACCATATTCTTGGAACTCTGCCATCATGGTAGCAAAGTCCAGGATGGAGCGGCTGATACGATCCAGCTTATAGCAGATCACTCGACTGACCTCACCCCGGCGGATTGCTTCCAGCATTTCTTGAAATTGCGGACGGTCTGTATTTTTCCCGCTGTAACCTTTATCCGTAAAGGTTTTATACTTTCCCCCTCTTGTCTCATATTGGCAGTATTCAATCTGGCTCTCAATAGAGATGCTGTCCTCGCGATCTACGGACTGCCGGCCATATATCGCATCATATTTTTCCATACTCTTCCCTCCATATCGAAAAGAAAGAGCCGTCAACGGTTTCATTATACCGTGACAGCTCCATAATCTCAAGCATCGACATATTTTGCAAAGATTTTATACAACCCGTTTTCGACGCTTTTTTCTTGTTTCTCCCGTTCTTCCTTGCTCTCAAAGATCGGGATCAGATGTCGGACGGTGATCTCTTTTTCGCCTACAAGTCCCTTATGTACGGTTGGCTGATAGGCAATGCTTCGGATAATAAAGACTCCTCCTTGTATGGGCTGATAACCCAATATACAATTTGGTGGATTGTTTTATTCGTAAAAATCATATTGACCCTTCTTTCAAATTGCTGTAAGCGTTCAACCCGGAACGCTAATTACTGATTCTCGTATATACCCGCACCTTTCCTCCTTACCCGAAAGCCGATGCCAAACTACACGGCCACTTTGTTAAGTCTTTTTCATCAACACGCAGCAAGAACTCAATGAGGTTCTCCGTATCACCATGAGAATGCCGGCCATCGTCCTGCAGCCAATCAATCATTGATATGTTTGACATCACTTTCTTCCCTGAAGCCAACTTCCAAAACTGTTGGATACAGTCGACCAAATCTGACGCATTACTGCACAGAATAGATATGATCCGCGCCTGTTCTCCTTCCATCTTGCCGCAAACCACCCTGAATTTGCCATTCTTTTGGACGGGGACACAAATATACGGAAGTTTGATTTTTGAAACAAGATTACTCTTCTTGGAGTTTTCTGTAGGCGTCATTGCGGCCAAATTGTGAATGCAGTTGTTATCTTGGTTGTCCTGCAAATGATCAATTTGCAATCCCTTATCTGCGAGTTTTTTCTTGCCCGCAATAATGGACTGAATCAGATCATCAGGATTCAGAACCCCTTTATGATACAACCAGACGATTTCCGCAAATCCAATAGGTGTCGTTCCCTCTGGGTTATGACAGTACAGCCTTTTCGCATTTCCTTTTTTTAGGACATACCAGTTTTTAAGGCGTGTATCACATAGCAATGTGTATAGCAAATAATCGTAATCCGTGTAAAACAGATTGTCAGAGCAGACACGCTTGATATAAATTCGATGATTGTCATGCCATATACGCCGAATTGTTGTGGCGGGGACAATATCTCCCGTGACATAGAGATTTGAGCTGCTTAGGTCACTTGCATCTCCGTTGCAAAGCATTACATTTTCAGCCAGCTCTTTATGGGGAAAATAGCATTTATATACCAGCTTTTTGATGTCTCCTTGATTACTGCGACCAGACGACTTGATTTTATTGCCGTTTTTAATAAGTGCAATTAAATAGGAGATAGCCTTGAGATCATAATCCATTGTCCATGTTTGCTTATACCTGTGTCCCCAAACCGTTATATAGCAATGCTTTCCATCTTCCCATATACGAGTTGTATCATCGCGGTATAGTTCACCGATATGCCCGGTACTTCCAGAAAATCTGGGGTGAGGTTCACTTGGGTGTTTGAGTATCCTTTTTCTTATATTCATTGATGCTCCTTTTTTGAGAGGAGCGGGAAAGCCCCGCTCCCAATCTTATCTCCCGATTCCAATGATCCGTCCGATCTGATTGACCATATCGCGTGTAATCTTGATATGCTCTTTGACCGTAGACTGATCCGCTCCGTAAATTGTCGTGTCACCAATTTGTAGCTCAATGGGTTTGCTGTTATTGGTAACATTATTCACCGTCTTACTGCCGGCCACTTGCTTCATTACATCGGCAAAAGTGGAGTTACCGGCATAATCCGGTAGATCGCTCAGGGCTTCAGAAAGCAGGTTAATACGATCCATCTGCGTGGTCAAATTGTCCACCATTTGTTCGCTCAACACCCACTCCTTGGTTTTCAGCAGAGAGATCTGCTCATTGGATTTCAAATCTCCGCCGCCAACGATACCACCCTTGTGATAGATATACTTTTTGTACTTATCGTACAACAGCTCACCACCAACCCTGTCTACATACCAAACGCCATCGTCGCCGCGCACCGCAGTAATGCCGTACTGTGCCAGCTGAGCGCCAAGTACCAGGTTCCGCTTATTCAAATATGCCTTACCCGCCTCATCTTCTGAGTGGTGCAACCGACTGTTTGCATACATCTCTTTGATAATCGCGTGAACCATATCTTCGTTGCTGGAGCTGTTATCATAATTGGTGTTCCCCACCTGAATGTTTGTGCCGGAAGACTGTGAAGCCTCAATATCTCCACCGATGTTATTCAGCGCAGACACATAGCTTCCGTACCGCTGTGCGGCAGCAAGGCAGTTATCCCAAGCACTGGTAATTTCACTGTTCAGCACATCACCATACTGGGTGTTCCAGCTGATCAGTTCGCCATACAGCGTATCCCAGTGGGACTCAATATACTCAATCGCCATATCATAAAGCTTCTGGTAAGAAGAGATACTATCCTCAAGGATCTCGATCTCTTTATCCTTCTCCTCGTGATAAGATTCTTCCATCTTGTCCAGGGCATCTTCCTGAGCTTCCAGCGTTCTGTCTGCCTGATCATCCGCCAGCTCTTGCTGGAGTTCTGACATCTCTTCAAGCAGCGCCGCCTTTTCCGCCTGAGCCTCACGACTATCGTCCAAACTTAATGCGTCAATACGAGCTTGCAACTTTGCGATTTCCCGCATCTTAGACGCCATAGTTTTCTGATAGTCTGCCTCATCTTTGCTGGCCTCCAACGACTCCTTTTTCAATTCAATGATTTCGGAGTACGCATCCTTCATGTCCTCCAATCCGTCGATCTGATCTTGAATACGCTGTTTAAGCATATCCATCACATAATCAAGGATGTCGTTCAATCCATTCTGCATCTCTTCCAGCCCTTCCGTTACACCGCCAACTGTCTGCCCAATACTCTGTACCGCGCTTTCCGCCAAAGAACGCAAAGCGTTGATATTTTGCAGCGCTGCCTGATATTGAGCGTCGTCCAACCCGGCCAACGCCAGATTTGCATAGACAAATCCCCATGTAGCATTGGTAGCTTGCTCGGTAGCGTATAGAAGATTATTAAGCGTTGAAATATCCCCCTCAGCCTTTGCCATGCGAAGTGCTTCCACATAGGCGAGAGAGCTTTCGATCGCCATCTGTTGAGTTCGAGCCGCAATAATCGCCTGAATACGTTCCTCGTTAATTACAAGCTGCCCGTTTTCGTCCATCAAATAAGCCAGATATTGCTGACCCAAATCATTGATTTTTTGGAGTGTATCGATCGCAATATAGCCGCTGGAAGCATACTCGTCCGCCGCCTCATGCAGTGTGTCATAGACGCTCTGGATAGAATCAACAGAGTCGCTTGCCTCTTGCACAATCTCAGTGAGATAATCCGTAATCTGCTCGCGCAGGCTCTTAATACCGCTTTCAACCTCTTTCCACGACTCGCTACCCTCACGATTTTCCTCGTTCAGTTCGGTAATGGTGTCAATCAGTCCTTCGGTATCTTCCCGCAGAGCGTTGGTAGCCTCCTGCATACTGCCGTAGCTACCTACACTGTCCGCCGTCAACTCATTTAGATGTTCCATATTGGAAATCCAAAGATCATTGGTATCAGCGTTATATTCAACCGCAAAACCCAGCTCTCGTAGAGATTCTACGCCCGCCTGAATGGTAGCGTCTCTCTCATTGTTTAGATCATGCAGTGCGTCCTGCTCGCGCTCATAAGCACCAATCAGTTGCCGTGTCAGCAAGATTTTTTCTTTGATATTGTCGCTGTCCTCAATTTTCAGCTCAATATCAGATACCAACTCCTGCGCTTTCCGCAGCCGCTCTACTGCCTCACGGTACTTATCAATATCAGCGATATACTCTTCTACTTCATCGCTTCCAGAGCCGCTATCACTGCCAGAATCACTTTTGAACTCTTTAAGCGGAATATTTTTAAGAGCTTGCAGCGTAGCAATTTGACCATCAATCTGAGCGATAGCATCTTCATAAGTTGAAATGTCCAACTCTAAATCTGCAATAAAATCATCCAGACCAATTTCTTTTGCCTCGTAGGTATACTCGGTACCTTCAAAATTTCCGCTGGTAAGATTGATCTTAATTCCGGTTCCAGTAGTTCCGCCACCCGATCCGCCTTGAACGGTGCTTGATCCAGCAACCGATCCATCTGCAATACCTGCAATAGCCTGTGCTGTTTGATGTGCTTGTTTTGCTACAGATGCCAAGTCAGTCTTCACATTCGTCAGATTGTTATACATCGTTTGCGCCAGATCGTAGGCGGCCTGATTAAAATTGCCATTTACATCTGTGCATACATCCGCTGCAATCTGATTAAACTCTTGTGCATTTTGAGACATGGCAGCAGCCGCAAGCTTAAATGCAGTTGCTTCGTCAATACCGGCATCAATCAATGCTTGCGCAACAGCATTACCGGCATTGATACGATATTCAGCCAACTCTTTAGAGATTTGCCCCTCTCCCTCACCAACACTTTTGGCAAGATCAAGTTGTGCTTGAGCCGCTTGCATCTTAGCTTCCAGAACCGCTTTGTCAGCCTCAAGCTGGGCAATCTGAGCATCAATTTGAGTGTCAAGTTCTGCTTTCTTTCCTTGAATGAAAGTATTGACAACCCCTTCATTCAAAGCAATTTGACCATCAGCCGTAACCTGAGCATTGTTAAGAATCTCTGGATAAACAGCCGCAAACTCCAATGCTTTTTCCAGCGACATTGTAAATCCATCTGCCACTGTCGCTTGTAGATCGGCAAGAGTTTGGAACGAGCTTGAAATACTATCAATGCTGTTCGCTACACTGGTGAAATTATGTAACGCCGCAGTATAGGCGTCCATATCGCCAGTGATGTCGCCGTACAATGCACTATACACAGCCAGCAACTTCTGATTTTCAGCGATTGCGATATTATTGCTTTCCAACTCTTCTGTGGTCTCACTAATCAGACTTGACCACAAGCCGCCGTCATTGCCAAGATTGCGTTGCTCTTGATAGTAAGTAATGCTCTCTTGTAACTCGGCATTTCTGGCTTGTAGCGAAGAGATCTCTTTCTCGATTTCGCCCATCTCACTCTTCATCTTGGCGTTGGCATTTGCCTCCCACGCATCGGTGTTGAGCTTGATCAAACCATTTTCTTCGTAGAGATAATCCAGATAGTTTTCTTCTGCATCCGCAAGTGCTTCAATGGTTTCGGTTGAGAGACCGCCGCCATCAGCCATGTCTACCTGGGCAGACTCCAATGCTGAGTATGCAGCGCGGAGATTAGAAAGCGTATCTGAAAGCTCAGACAGTTGTGCAACATAAATTGCCGTGCCGTCTGTCGCAGCATCAACCGCCTGGGTATATTGTGGGAATGCGTCATTTGCTGCTTCAATCAAGATCTTTTTATATTGTTCAGAAAATTCCGAACTGCTCTGAATGTTATTGATATACGTATCAAATGCAGCTTGAGAATCAATCGTTGTTGTTTTCAGGTCGTCAAATACATCAATGATAGCTTGGTTTTCCAGATAATTACGGGACGCAGTGTTGTATTCATCGACAATGCCCTGATACAGTTCGATTTTGCCCTGAACATCATTAAGCAGATCTTGGGAGCTAATGCCGATCCAGCCCGTCCAAGGATCATCAGCCATGGCCTGCCAGTCATCACTGTCAAGCATTTTAGCTTGAAGCTCCTTATACATAGCCAGAACTTCTTCGGCGGTTTTGTTTGACAGCGCATAACTTGTGCTAAATACGTCGTTGACATTTTTCCATTCCTCACCGAAATTACCAAGCTTTTTGATAATTTCATCATACTGAGCTGCGTGTTCAACGACACCAAGAAAATTTGTTCCGCTATCACGGGCGTTAATGCCGGCATTGTACTGTTGCTGTGCATCAAGGTATTTCGTTTCGAGAGCACCTGCCGCATCTTTTGCGTCCTGATATCGGATGTCGTGCAGCTTCTCAATCTGCTCATCCAGCTTGCCATTAACCAGATCAAGATTTTCCGCTTGTTGTCCAACCAGCTTGGTGATATCTTCCTGAATGCGCTTGGCCGTCTCTCTTGCAGAAGAGTCAAAGTCTCCAGCCGTTGCCAACTCCTGATATTCTGCAACAAGATTGCTCAAGGAATTGCGTTGCTCATTTGCGGCCTCAGCAGCTTCGTTCATTGATTGACGAGCTTCCTCGGCTTTTTGTTTTACACTTTCCCATGCGCTTGCAAGGAGCGATACGACAGTAATAACAGCGCTAATCCCCAGCATGGTCATTCCAATAGGATTTGTAGCAAATGCAGCTTTAATGGACGCTCCCAACCCCGTCATCGCAGAGGACAAGCTCATAGTTGTCCCAGTTGCGGTTTGTTGAGAAGCAGCGAGACCCATGGTTTCAAGCTTTTGGGCTGCTTCCTCCGCAGACAGACCGGAAGCCATCAAGATAGCCTGCATTTGTGCCGTTGAAAGCTGATTACTGGTCAAAACCAGCTTCATTTGTTCATTGCTCAAACCCTTGGTCATCTGTCCCAGGCTCTTGATTGTATCCTCCGTCATATTGCTGACATCCTGAATATCACGGAGGGTGTTAATTGCCGTTCCAAGGTTCAAAATACTCTGTTTTGCGGTATTAAATCCGTCTACCAACAGCTTTACGCCTTTCATGGTTGCACCAGCACCGAGGGAAATAAGTACCGCTTTAAGCAATCCGGCTTTCTCGGCAAACTCAACGACTGCCGTTCCTGCTTCAATCAGGTCTTTGACAAACTCCGGGTCAACCGTATCCATAGTAAGGCTTTCCATAGCTGCCGTAAAAGTTGCCGCCTTTGCACCAATCGAGTCTTCATATGCGGTGAACTTTTCCATTGCTGTTCCTGCACTGTCAGCAGCAACACCGGCATACTCCAGTGCCTTCCCATAGTTTTCCATCAAGACAAGGAAGTTTTCTTGTTGACGGGTACCGGCAAACGCATTTGCCACAGCGCGTTTGTCAACGCCGCTAAATTGCTCCCATTTTGCATAAACTTCATCCAGAACAATAGAGAAGTCACGGAAATCTCCTTCTGAGTCGCGCAGCGCAATACCAAAATTTTTCAAAACCGTCTCTACATCGCTAAGATCTTCTCCATCATCATCCATGTAGTTGCCCAATTTGATGTTACCCATGCGGGCGAAAATAGTTTTGAAACTTTCACCGATAGTTTCTGCGCTTTTTTGGGTGACTTCTTCTACGGTTGCCAGATAGCCCAGGAGACGATCCATACTGACGCCGCTGATATTAGCGCTATTAGCCGTTCTTGACATTGCTACGGCCAAATCAGAGGCCGTCACAGCGGCTTTTAGGTCAATGGCGGTCAGTTTATCAACGATGCCAGAAACATCCTCTACCGTCAGCCCATAGCCCTTCATAGCAGAAGTTAGATTCTTGGTGGCCTCAGCTGATTCCATAGCACCTACTTTGCTGAGAACCATTGATTGCTCAATCAGTGCGGTTGTTTCTGCAGCTGTTTTACCCTGGCGCAACCATTCTGTTGCTGCATCACTGATTTGTGTCGTAGTTGCTCCCAACTGCTGTGCCATTTCATTGTATTCGTTGAGGAGAGTATAAGCGTCACCGCTGCTATCACCAGTCACAAGGGCAAGGTCAGTTGCCGCTTTGTCCAATTCAACAACAGTCTGCGCCGCTTCCTGTGCTGCCCTCCTTAAAGCCGCCAATGCTGTACGCGCCACATAAATCTGACCAGCCATGTTTGCCGCGCTCTTTCCAGCTTTATCCATGTTGGAAGCCAGCTTGTCAACTTGCTCCGCTCCATCGACATTGACTTCTGCTTTTGCCGATACATCAGGGATCTGCTTAAACTGTTGCTGGATATTCTTTGTAGTAGCAGACGCATCTAAAACGCCAGCAATTTTGATTTCGGCCTGCTTCAGTCCTTTGAGGGTTTTTGTGACATTTTTCTTTGTCTCTTCACGATCCATCTCGCCGGTGAGCCGTACTCGGTTCTTCCCCTGATTGATGCTCTTCAGATCCGACTTGATTTGTGCGGCGCTGGCAGTCTGATTGAGACCTGCCGTGATTTTGATAGTATAGTCCTTAAATCTATCACGCATTTGGTTCATCTGAGTAGTCATCGTATTTAACGACTTCTCAAAGTCCAATGCTGCTTCAATTAGGATTTGCAGCCCGTTATCTTCACCCATAATCAGTCACCTTCATTCATTCTTACTTTGATTGCGGCATTTGCAACCATAATTTTTTCATCCTCGGACAAATCCGCCCAATGCCGGCACAAGAGATCCAACATAACACTATCTTTACTGCATTCCGGCGAAAGTGCATTAGCCACACCCTTGATACAAGATTTCAACCGTGAATCTGCGACCAGCTTTGCATCCTTCACGCTAAGGCTGTCAAAACCATATGCAAAAGCGCAGAAATGGGCGGTGACAGTATTTGCATCTTCACCTTTATGCGTTAACTGCTGGAGCAAAGCTGCCGCCTGCTCCCTGTTGAACGCACCGTCAACATTGCACCATCTACGGGCAAGCTCGTTGATGGCTCCTCTAAATTTTTCTGCTTGGTTCATAATCAATCCTCCAATTTATTTGATTTTTGTTTGATAAGCCGAGCTATTTCAGTGTCGATATTCCTCAGTTCCTTCTTTGTTTCTTTGATCCAAGCTTTAAGCTCCTTACTTGCCTTTTGGGGAACTATATTCAAGCTCTCTAAAATAGCTTTATGTCGTTGTAATGCTACTACCATATGTTGACGATCCCGCTCGTTCGCTGGATATAGGCGACCACCCTGAGCACCCACGAAGCCAGCAATACCCATGTTGGATAACACACATAGATCATCTGCATCGCGCCCAGTGCAACGCCCATCATCATCAAAGTTCAAATAAAAGATTTCTTTACCGTCATCAAGTTTACATACCAATCGTGATTTCTTGTCCACCCGCACCGCCCTTCTTTCTAAAATGGCAAAAATGTTCAAAAGTTCTGATATCGAAAAATGGGCTATAACTTTTGAGGTGATAAATTCGGATTTTGACCCCTTCTAATCGCCTAATTCTTCGGCGGTTACATTTTTTATCCCTTAAAGGGAAAGGGTTCTCTTTCACTTCGTTCAAAATAGGCTAAAAAGTTATGAAAAACGCAATTTTTAATTCTGAGGGGGTTGCCTTCTTCCTGCCTCGCTTCGCTCGGCAGACCGTAGCAAGGTCATTGCAGGAAGAAGCCGCGCCATTGCTGGCAAGAAACCCTACAGAATTGCTTTCGGTTATACCCAGCATCTGGAGATAACAAGCTTACTCCCTTACGCTTATTACAAAGCAAAGAGTCTTTTTGCTAACTTCCACTGAGCCTTATCTAAAAAAGAGCGCAAAAAACCGTGTGACAACAAAGCCCGGAACCTTATCCCAGACTTAATTATCACACGGTTGCAGTAAGCGTCCCACCAGGACGCAACGATATGTAATCGTTCGATATGGCTCATATTAGCCTATGATTATATTAACATATACAGCTCAAATTGTCAAGCAACTTGCACAAAATGATAAGCCGAATTTTGTCAATCTTTTATATAATAAATACAGTAGATTTCTTCTTGACAGATAATAGGCAGAGTATTGTAATGGGTGTTTTATGTGCTATGGGGTACTATATCCACACATCAAACTTATTCAGTCACAACAGCATACCGAACACATATTTTCAGCAATTTAGTGCATTAAATCAAACGATTATGTGTTTATTTTCCCGATAACCAACGGTGATTACCTCGAAAGATTTTTGAGTAAAAATATAAAAGCGTGTGCAATTCCCGACATTATTCGTCTGTAAGGATAGAATTTCATTTTTGTGTCTTCCACTTGAGAATTTCTATCTGTAATTATCGAGTCAACACCTCGTTGATTTCATGACCAAGTTGGTATATACTTAGTTCAGGCTACATAGCCAAATTCAGTATAGAATGTGCGGGATTGCTATGAAAAAGAAAGCTCCATACACAATCATTCTTGTTGTCCTGTTAATTGGAATTGTCCTTACACTGGCTAATATCGGCAATATAGAGAATAGCTCCATTCTGAATCCTGATTATGTTGAAGATGCCGTAGACGATATGGCAAAGAACTATGTCATTGCTGGTAATGGCTGGGATCGAGATACCGAGGAAACTTATAAAGCAATCTATGGGAAAGAGGCCACGTCTGGCAATCTCTGTTTTGCCGGCCTGATCATCACAACGCTTTCCGTGATAGGGCTTCTGGTTTGCTTTTTGATGCAGATGCGGATTAAATCAGTCAAGCAAGGCGAGCAGCAGACTGCGATCCTATCTCAAATTGCATCAAAGGAAAATGTTCCGTTAGAGACTCGTCTTCTGGAGCTTGCCAATCTGAAGGAAAAGGGCTTGATCTCAACTGAGGAATATGATGATTTGAGAAAGAAAGCGTTAGATATATAGCGCTTCTCCTACCCAGGCAATCTGACGCAAGGTAATGCCCGCCCAGGTGTGATGCCTGAGCGGGTTTTTACTTGCTAAGCAGTATCAATTCTAACGTTAAAAGCAATCGTATTAAAACCGTTGACTATCTGCTCTTTATCTGCTAAAATCAGAGTATCAAGTTTAACGATGGTTAAATTAAATACCTTTGAGTGGAGGCGTACTATAATGCTGTACGGTTATTGTCGAATCTCCAAAGCCAAGCAATCCATAGAACGGCAGATTAGAAACATCAAAGCTGCATACCCGGAGGCGGTCATTATTCAGGAAGTCTTCACCAGAACGCGGATTGACCGTAAAGAGTGGCAAAAACTCTTTAGTAAAGTGAAGAGCGGTGATACCATCGTCTTTGATAGCGTCAGCCGCATGAGCGGCAATGCGAATGATGGTTTTGCGGCCTATGAAGAGCTATACAGCAGAGGCGTTTCCCTGGTTTTCTTAAAGGAACCGCACATTAACACCAGTACCTATCAAAAAGCGCTGGAGAACAATGTCCAGCTTACCGGCAGCAATGTTGATTATATTCTGGAGGGCGTCAACAAGTATCTGATGGCACTGGCTCAGGAGCAAATTAGGCTGGCATTTGAACAGAGCGAAAAGGAAGTTGAGGATCTGCATCAGCGCACCCGTGAAGGAATTGAGACGGCCAGGTTGAACGGAAAGCAAATCGGCCAGCGTCCGGGGGCGAAGCTGATTACAAAGAAAAGCATTGCTGCCAAAGAAACTATTCGCAAGCATTCGCAGGACTTTAACGGCAGCTTGACCGATCTGGAGGTTATGCAACTGACCGGCCTTGCCCGGAACACTTACTACAAATACAAGCGGGAGCTGCGGAGTACAGAACCGTAAAGATACAAAGAAGCGGGAGCATTACGCCCCCGCTTTTGCTTTATTTGAACAAGTCAACAACATCATTTGCGAAATTGTGAGCCATCTCTTCACCAAATTCATCAAGGCGACGGCCCTCATAATTCTTATACACTTCCCAGAAGTCAGCCGATTTCTTATCATTCTCTTCCGAGATTTTTTCGTAGCGTTTTAATACAGCATCCATAAATGCCATAGGATTGGAGCGGATTGCGTCAGCATCCCCCATTGCGGCATATCCATGGGATTGCAAGGCGTGCTCTATGCGAACAGCAATGCTCTGATAGTTAAACATAGCACTTCTCCTTTACTTGTAGACATCTCCACGGTTGCCAATCGTCAGCACCCGAACTGTCAAGATGTCGTTCTCAATGGTATAGATCACCCGATAAGTGCCCACACGCAGTCTGTAAAGATTTTCATGGCCTCCCATGGGTTTTATATCGCCCTGATCAGGCAGTTTATAGATCGCTTTTAACAGGCGCTCTCGCTGCTCCAGAGGCTGTTTCAGGAGAAACTTCATTGCAGGCTTATCAATTACGATCTGGTATTTCACAGAGCTACCCCCAGCATCTTCGCCGCCTCTTCAATGCTTACAGCTTGCCCCTTATCAGGATCAGCCTGGTACTCTTTGTAAAGGGCATTGCAGTAAGCATCATCTGCAGCATCAGTGATAGCATCCTTTGCGGCTTGCAACATGGTCACAATATTACCAAGCTGACTATCACTAAAACTGTCCAGGAGCGCAATACACTTATCACGGTTACTCATCATCGGCTCCTCCTTCAAATGACTTTATGAGTTGCTATCAGGAATAAAATCCAGAATGTCTCCAGGCTTACACTCCAGTAGCTCACAGAGCTTTGACAGGTTTGCCCAGGAGATCGGTTTGCTCTCCCGTAAAGACTGGATAGACGCCTCAGCCAACAGCTTTTCTTTACGGAGTCTGTTTGTATTATAGCCTTTATCTTTTAAGGCTTGCAGGACATTGATCTTATATGTCAGCGCCATTATATCACCTTCTTGACTGGATATACACCACGGGGCAACTTATTAAACTGTGCCCCTCTCCCAGCATAGTCATTATAACGCAGAAAGTACACTAAAGTCAATGTAAAAATTGCACTAATTTCAGTGTGATTCTTTGTAGACAATTACACTGAAATAGGAGCATATTTCGATTGACATTACACTAATATTAGAGTATAATTATAATCAGAAAGAGGGAAGAAAACCCTCAAAAGAAAGGAGATCACACAATGAGCACTCACGAAATGGATACCAAGATCAAGGAGCTGCGAGAGCTGCGCCGCATGGCTGACGAGCTGGCCGCTGAGATCGAGACCATCACCGACAGCATCAAGGATGAGATGGTCGCGAGAGAGGTTGACGAGCTGACCGGGAACGACTGGAAGATCACCTGGAAGTTGGTCAACTCCCGCCGCTTCGACAGCAAGGCATTTAAGGCCAATCACGCCGACCTGTACGAGCAGTATTTGACCGAAACAGCAACCCGCCGCTTCACAGTAGCATGAGAAAGGCCGCTTGCCTAACAGCCGACCAAAGCACATAGACAAGCAGCCTCCACCACCCACGGCGGGGCGGTAAGAAAAGTATAGCACACGCCGCCCCGCCTGACAACAAGAATAAAGGAGAATACAAAATGAAAGCTATCAAGAAAGAGATTGTCAACAGCGCTATGGCTACCACTCCTATCGTGGAGATCGATCCCAACAAGATCAGTACCGTCAGCAGCAGCAAAGACAAGATCATCCTCCCTTATTCCGGCGCGGAAAGGGCGACAATCAGCTTCAACATCCAGCCGGGGCGATTTGAGAAGATCCACCTGAGCGCTACTATCGACGGCCACACGCAGCGCCTCACCGTGGAAGCCACGCGGGAAGAGATCAAGAACACCCTCCAGCGCTTCTTCTTCGACGAGACCGGAAAGACCCGTTTTTCCTGCGGTCTCGATCCGTACTGGCTCGGCATCTGGCAGGCTCATTTCATCGACTGGACAAGAGCATAATACAAGACGCAAAGAGCGCCCAGGACGAAACCGGGCGCTTTTGCTATGTTTAGAATTGAGGCCGCTGGCAGTGTCGGAGTAATACCAGGGGGGTGCTAAACATTTCATAAACTTTCCTGTCTCTTATATATACCAGTAGTACCTCCTTGCACACCTCCGAAGAATTGACAGAAAAACAGTGCTTTTACACATAATATCCGCGATAATATCTCGACTTTGTTCCGTTATCATAACGACTGTCCTATTCGATTGGAAAAGGAAAATTATACTGATTATCTGTAATTTTCCAACACGCCGTTTACCAGGGAAACTAATTCACCACGACTGATCACTGAATCGGGGTCAAATGTTGCAGCATCTTCAATCCATCCGAGGGCGGCGGCTGTCTGTACGGCCTGTAAAGCCCATCCACTGTACCGAATCTCAATTAAAGTATATTCTTGTGCTTCTACAAAACGAGTCAGTATGGTGACTGCCTGTGCCCATGTGACTAAACCATCTGGGGTGTAATATCCGTTCCCTGTACCTGCAACAATACCAGCGCGTGCAATGGTAGATACATATCGATAATACCAGGCGTCGGTCGGAACATCTTCAAAAACCGGAGCATTACCGTCATATTGTTCAATCGTCTCATCGGTTAACAGGCGGAAGATAATTGCTGCTATCTGTGCCCTTGTTAAAGGGTCTTCCTCATGCAATGCACCATCTTCATACCCAGCAAGCACCACCGAGCGGGAGACATCTATTGTGGCGTTGCCGCAAGCCAAGGTTGGAGCGGGCGTTCCTTCATTCGGTTTCTGGGTATCTGTATCTGGCTCAGAGGGACGCTGTACGGGCTTATGCGGCCTCGAAGGGGTATAGTCATCTCCGTTATCGGAGTTATCCTCTACCGGCGTTTCTGGCTGCTCTGCGCCACTCTGATCATTATCTGATGTGTCCCCATCATTGTCTGTGCCAGTAGTAGGAGGGTTCGGTTCTTCTGGTTGAGGGTGATCATCCCCGTCCCCTGGCTGGGTAGTACCCTCGTCTGCAGACGTAGGCGGTGCAAAATGGTCTTCAGCATCTTCGTCCGTAAGAAAGATTAGTTTTGCAAACTCGCTACTTTCTATTACGGGAATAGCCAGTTTTTCGCCCGTAGTAAGGTCATAATATCCCGCATCCAAAGTATTTTGACTATCAGATAGACTCCAAACGGTATCAAGGCAGAAGATATCGACAGCAATACCGCTATCAGGGGAGAGAATAATATTATCTTTAATCTGGCAATCGTCCATTATCAAAGTGCCACCGCTACACATGAGTCCTGCATTCGCCCATGAAGTATTTGCGGTAACTGTGCTTCGGATAAGTTTGAGGTTCCCTGAACTTTGTACGGCTCCGCTGGCACCCAAGTCGTAATAATTATCGTGGATATAGCAATCTTCAATATTTACATTTTTGTCTGTCCGAACATCGACAGAATGATGATAATTATCAGAAAACTCGCAACTGCTGATGGTTACTTGGTGCTGGTCGCTTGTCCCTGTAATCGATATACCTTCTCCGACTCCACCGCCATCTAATATACAATTTTTTACGGTAACTACGCTGCCTTGGGTGGGTCGAATATTGATAGCACCCGCAGCTACGGATTCCACAAAACGGAAACCATCTAAAACTCCACTGTAAATCACAACCATATTACCCGATGTAAAACCATCTGCTCGAATAAGTGTAATTTCCCTATCCGTAGATACGATTTCTCCGTTGATATATATGGTTTGCCCCAGGGCAATTGTATCCCCACTCTCTGCGGTTTCAATCGCCGCTTGCAGTTCTGCAAGAGTTGATATTACTTTCACCGTAGATGTTTCGACTTCCAACGGCACCTCGTCTGTTATCATGTCACCTGCATGGGCTGGAATAGATACTCCAGCAACCATGCACACAGTTAGCAGTATGGATATTAGTCTTTTCATCTCCGTAATTCCTCCAGTTTTTGATTCTTGGCAGACATGGAGGCTACAAGCTCAGTTATAATCGCAACTTCTCGGGCCGTAAGGCCGGAAATATCAAGGGTTCGGTCATCTGTTCGCCCAAGCAGATAATCAACACTGACTCGGTACAGATTTGCCAAGCGTATCAATATATCATACGATGGCTGCCGTATATCTGTCTCATAGGCACTGATTGCCCCTTTGGATACTCCAACCAGCCGCGCAACTTGTTCTTGCCGTAGTTGCTTATCAAGTCGTAACTGCCTCAATCTAACTGACAGGTCTATGATCATGTGCATCACCTCCATGCACATGGTACATAATAGCAAAATTCAGACAACTCCCCGAAAACTGATGGGCTACACTTTGCAGGTTATTCTACATTCAGAAAGCGGATATTTCAGATTAAATGTGAACTCATGATGCCCTACTATTACCCATATATTGACGGCTAAGATTGGGCCGAATATAATAAAGTTCAACAGTATTGGCTTGCCTGAATTTGAGAACACGCTGTACCACATCCAGATCAGCGAGTATGTGGTTAATGAGGACAATTTTGTGTTCGATATTTTAACGGAGGTAATGTAATGCTTAAAAAATATTGTGCTTTGATGTTATCGTTCTTTATCGTATTTTCTCTTGCTGCCTGTGGCAACGTCCAAAATGGGGTAGTTGGTACATGGGTAGTCACTTCATACGAGAATGAAGAAAGTGAATTTTCACCTGACCAAATTGGCGAATTATACGGTGAAACCGCACAGCTATATAACAAGTACTCTTTGATTTTCACTGCTTCAGGAAATCTTACAACGATTATACCTAACTTTCAAGATGGCAGTACGCATGAGAGTAAGGCTACATATACCGTACAAGACGGATACATTGAGGTGCTATATGATCCAGACGATCATTCAAAATATGAACTGGTGGATTATTATGACGGGAAAATAAGGATTGAGATAACTTCCGGTTTAATAGCAATATTTGAGAAGCAGTAAATCATCGGATGTAAAAAGGGATAAGCCACATATGGTGCTTTGAGAAAGGAACAGAAATTGTACCCTTATCAAAGAATCATAGAAAAAGGTGTTGACGGCTCTTCTTTTTATCCACTTCATGTTGATTGTATTGGTGAGGGGCTGCGGCTGGCCAAGGACCGGATGAACGAGAAAAACGTCTACTATATGAATCCCGCCTTCGACAAATAGGGCCAGCCGACAGACGCCCGCCGCTGTGAGAGAAGCACAGCAGCGGGCGTTTTTTTAGAAAATCTGTAAAGTTATTCTGCTTTATACACCTTGCGGCTTACCGGATTTTCCGGCGTGCGCCAGGATCGCATCCACGATTCCCCCGGTGGAGGTGTCAGCCGCCGTCAGGAACGGCTTCGCGTACCGGCGGCGCAGGGCGGCGGCCGTGGCCGCCCCGATGCAGACACAGACGGCCCGTTCCGGCACCTCCCGGTGGGCGGCAAAATACAGCTCCACGCCGCTGGCGCTGGAAAAAACCAGATAGTCCGCGGCCGCCAGACGGCGTTCTGCCTGGGCGGCGGTCCAGGGGTCGGCGGCGAGACGGTACAGCGGCACGTCCCGCACCGTAAATTTTTCCGCCAAGGCCTCTGCCAGGGCGGGACTGCCGTGGGCGGAGCGAAGCAGCCACACCGGCTCCCCCGCCGGCGCCGTGTCCAACAGGGCCTGGGCCAGGGCGGCGGTGGTAAAGTCCTTGGGGCAGAGGTCCGCCAGGATGCCGCGCGCCTTCAGGGCCCCGGCTGTCGCCGCGCCGATGGCGGCGAAGCGGCAGGCATGGAGATGGCGCAGATCCACGCCCTGTTCCGTCAGCGCGTCAAAAAACAGCCAGACGCCGTTGGCGCTGGTGAATACCAGCCAGTGGGGCTCGCCGCCGCAAAGCGTTTCCAGCTCCATGGAGACCGGCAGCCGCTCCACCCGGGAGCGCTCCGCCAGGAATACACCGGCGCCCAGGGCTTCCAGGGCGGGGCGCAGCTTGTCCGTCACCGCCGCCGTGCCGGTGAGGCCCACGGTGACGCCGGCCAGGGGCCGCGCTATGGAGGAAGTCAATTCCATCGACGCGGTGGGCCCCACCACCACGACGGCAGGCGGCTGGACCGCACGGGCCTTTTCCGCGATATCCGCCAGGGTGCCCCGCACTGCCGCCGGATGGGGCGCGTTCCCGCCGGAGACCACCGCCGCCGGAGTATCAGGCGGCTTTCCAGCGGCCAGCAGCCGCTCCACCAGCCGGGGCAGCCGCCCCAGGCCCATGAGAAAGACCAAGGTCCCCTCTTTCAGCCGGGCCAGGGTATCCAGATCTGGGGGCAGCCCGTCGGTCGTATCAGCGGTGTGGGCGGTGACGATGTGGACGTCGCGGCTGAGCTGGCGGTAAGTCACCGGGATGCCCGCCTCCGCCGGGATGGCGATGGCGGAGGAAATGCCGGGAACCTCCTCGCAGGGGACGCCCGCCTGCCGGAGGGCCAGCAGCTCTTCCCCGCCCCGGCCAAAGACGTAGGGGTCTCCCCCCTTCAGCCGCGCCACGGTTTTACCCTCCCGGGCCTTGGCGATCAGCAGGGCACAGATCTCCGCCTGAGAGGCGGAATGGGCTCCCAGGCGCTTGCCCATGTAGATTTTTTCGGCGCTGGCTGGCACCGCCTCCAGCAGTTCCGGGGCGATGAGGTCGTCGTAGACTACCACGTCGCAGGACCGCAGCAGGCCCAGGCCCCGCACCGTAATGAGATCCGGGCCGCCGCACCCGGCGCCCACCAGATAGACGCGGCCCCGCTTCATGGCGTCTCCTCCCTTCCGCCGGACAGGATGTCCCGCAGCTCCCCCTCCTCCAGCGGGCGGCCCGCCGCCAGACGGGCGGCAAACAGCCGGGAGAAGGCGCCGGCCCGGGCCTCCTCCGGAAGGGCCGCCTTGACCGCGGGGCGCAGGGCGGCCAGTTCCTCCAGCAGAGCGCCGAAATCCTCCGGCAGCAGGGCGGAGATCCGGTCCTTCAGGTATGCCGCCGCAGTGGGGCTGGCCCCGCCGGTGGAGATCCCGACTGACAAGTCTCCTTGCTTTACAAGAGCTGGAAATAAAAAGGTACAGGCATACCGGTCATCCACAACATTCACCGGGATGTGGCGCTGTCCGCAGCATTTGGCGACACGGCGGTTCAGAGCCCGGTCATCGGTGGCGGCAATGACGAATAGCTTTCCGTCCAGCAGCTCCGGGGTGAAGGACTGCCGCAGCAGCGTGAGGCGCGGCATGGCCTCCAGCTCCGGGTGGAACGCCGGCGCGGCCACGGTCAGGCGGGGGCCGTAGGGCAGCAGTTTTTGCACCTTCCGCAGGGCCACGGCCCCGCCACCGACGATCAGGCCCTCCCGGCCCTCCAGCTCCACAAAAAAGGGAAAATATCCCATATGCCGCCTCCTTACTCGTAGTAGTACCTCCAGCCGTCTCCGGAGGCGGCGCGGCCCAGGGAAACGCCCATGACGCGGCTCAGGGAGCCGTCGGCGTACAGCGTCTCCGGCGTGCCCCGGCGGACAAGGCGCCCCTCCGACAGCAGGGCGATCTCATCGGCGGACCGCATGGCAAGGCACAGGTCATGGAGCACCAGCACCACCGCCCTCCCCTGCTCCGCCAGACGGCGGGCCAGGGCCATGACCTCCAGCTGGTGCCGGACGTCCAGATAGGTGGTGGGCTCGTCCATGAGGACGGTCTCCGTGTCCTGGGCCAGGGCCATGGCCAGATACACCTTCTGCCGCTGGCCGCCGCTGAGCTCCGGCAGCAGCCGGCCGGCAATGTCCGCCGCGTCCACCCGCTCCAGGGCCTGCCGGGCGGCGTCATAGTCCTCGGTCCGGCAGCGGCGGGGATAGGACAGATGGGGAAACCGGCCATGGAGCACCATGCGGCGGGCGGTGATGTTGGGCACCGGCCGGGACTGGGGCAGATAGGCGATCTTCCGCGCGATCTGCCGGGGCGCGCACCGGCAGATGGGCACGCCGTCCAGCAGCACCTGGCCGCCGGATACCGGCAGCAGGCCGTCCGCCGCCCGGAGCAGGGTGCTTTTCCCGCAGCCGTTGGGCCCCAGCAGGGCCACCACCCGCCCCGGCACGAAGTCCAGGGAGACCTGGTGAAGCACCTCCCTGCCCGGATATCCGGCGGTGACGCCTTGCAGTTCAATCATGGGTGCGCCCTCCCCTCTGCCGCAGCAGCAGCCAGATGAAAAACGGCCCGCCCGCCAGCGCCAGCACGATGCCCACCGGCAGCTCATAGGGCGCGAACAGCATCCGGGCCAGGAGATCGCAGAAGGTCAGAAGGGCCGCGCCCCCCAGGGCGGAGGCCGCCAGAAGGGGCAGGCTCTCCTCCCCCGCGAGGCGGCGCATGATGTGGGGGACGATCAGCCCCACAAAGCCCAGCAGTCCCGCGAAGCTGACGGCGGCTCCGGCCAGGGCGGCCGCCAGCGCCAGCAGCGCCAGCCGCAGCGGCTTTGCCCGCAGGCCCAGGCTCCGGGCGGTCTCCTGTCCCAGCAGCAAAACGTCCAGCTCCCCCGCCAGGGAGAATAGCAGTATCATAGCCGCCAGAATGATCCAAAAGGCGGGGAGGACGCGGGCCATGGACAGGTTCGCCACCCCGCCGACGCGGAAGTCGGAATAGCCGTTCAGGGCGTCCGGCACAAAGGTGACCACCGCGTCGATGCCCGCGCTGAACATGCTGGATACCGCCACCCCCGCCAGCACCAGGGTGATCCGGGCCGCGCCGGTCCGCTCCGCGATAAACAGCACCAGCAGCACCCCCGCCAGCGCCCCCAAAAAGGCCGCGAAGGGCACGGCGGCAGCCGCCTTGGGCGCGATGGCGCAGCACAGCGCCACCGCCAGCCCAGCGCCGGAGTTGACGCCGATGATGTTGGGCGCTGCCAGGGGATTGTGCAGCACCCCCTGGATCACCGCGCCGGAGACGGCCAGCGCCGCCCCTGCCAGCAGGCACCCGCAGGTCCGGGGCAGCCGGGCGTACAGGACGATCCGCCCCGCCGCCGTGGCGGCGTCCCGGCGCAGCAGCGCCTCCAGGACCTCCCCCGGCGCCACCCGCACCGGGCCGAGGCAGACGCTCAGCAGCGCCAGCACAGGCACCAGGGCGCACAGGAGAAGCAGGATGCGGCGTTTATGCGGTTTTTTCTCCGTAGAGGATCTCTGCCAGCTTTTCATAGGACTCTCCCCAGCGCGCGTTTGGCTTCAGATTGTAGAGACGGTGATCCAAGGTGTAAAAATGGCCCTCCTCCACCGCCCGCAGGCCCGCCCAGGCGGGATTGGAGAGAAGCGCCGCTTCCAGCGTGGCCTGGGCGGCGGATGGGTCCGCCCCCTGCAGGACCGCGAAGATATAGTCCGGGTCCCCCGCGATGATGGCCTCCAGGCTCAGATCTTCCAGCAGGGCGCCATCACTGTCGGCGATGTTGACGCAGCCCAGGTCCGCCAGCATTTCCCCCAGCACGTTGTCTTCGCTGCCCTTGGCCTTGCAGCTGGAGCCCGTGGCCCGGAGGCAGAGGACCGTGGGAGCCGTACCGTCCTGACAGGCGATGGCCGCCTCGATCTGGGCCTTGACCAGGATGCCGTACTGGTGATAATTGTCCCTGCAGCCGGTCAGGGCGGTGCAGATGCCCAGCATCCGCAGGTAGTCGTCAAAATCCTGGACGTCGAAATACGCCGCCGGGATGCCCGCCGCCTCAAAGGTCTCCAGCAGCTCCAGGTCGGCGGCGGTGTTGCAGCTGGCCAGGATCAGGTCCGGCTCCGCCGCCAGCAGGACTTCCAGGTTTGGCTCCTTGACGGCCCCCAGGTCCGCCACGCCCTCCAGATCCAGGTCGAAGGACGTCCAGGCGTCATTTGCGGCGGCCACCAGGGTGTCCTCCCCGCCCGCCAGGCACCAGACGTCGGCAAAGCTTCCGATCAGGGCCGCCACCCGCCGGGGGCGCTCCACCGTCACTTTCCGGCCCAGGTCGTCCCCGAAGAAAGTGACGGTGGTCTCCGGATCTTCATTCTCCTGTCGTGGGCCGCCGGTGGCCGCCGGGGCGGCGCAGCCCGTCAGCAGCAGAAGCGTCAAAATCCAGCAGATTCGTCTCACGGCACTCTCCCTCCATGACGAAAAGGGCAGGCACTCCGTTCGGATGTGCCTGCCCTGGTTTTCTCTCAGGCGTATTTTGCGATAATGGCGTTCAGCTCCCCGCCGTGGCCGGCGGACCACTGCTCCCAGCCCAGGGCGGAAGCGGCACGGCCCAGCTCCACCAGCAGCGCGGGGATGTCCCGCTCCAAAACGGTGGCGGCGGGCTCGCCGAAGCGGGCGGCCCCCAGGGCGTCGCTGCCCCCCAGAAACAGCTTGAAAGCGGGCTGTGGCTTGCCGTCCACGACCTTTACGCAGCCCTGGAAGCCGATGGCCCCGGCCTGGTGGGCGCCGCAGCTGGAGGGGCACCCGGAGACGCACACCCTGGGCAGCGCGCCGTCAGGCAGCTCCGCCGCCCGCACGGCGGCCACGGCGGAGCGGAGCAGCCCCTGGCTGTCCCGCACGCCCTGCTGGCAGACGGTGGCGCCAATGCAGGCCACGCTGTGCTCGAAAACGGTCTGCGCGCCGTCCTCCGTGGCGTCCAGGACCCTCCGGGCCTCGACGGCGGTGAGGTTGATGAGATAGATGGTCTCGTTGGGGGCGATGCGGCACTCCGCGCCGGGCATGTCCCGCAGGAGAGCGTACAGCCCGGCGGGCTTCTCCGGCGGCAGGATGCCGCCGATGGGGTGATATTCCACGGCGTACAGCCCGGCCTGCTTCTGGGGGATGGCCCGGGGATGTGTCAGGCTGCCCTCCCCCCTCTTGTCAACAGGGCTGGGGATCAGCTCCAGATCCAGGCCCCCTGCGGCCTTGGCGGCGGCGACGTTTGCCAGGAAGGCCTCCTTCAGCCCGTCGGGGCCCAGGGTCTCCTGCATGTAGCGGGTGCGGGCCTTGGCCCGGTTTTCATAGTTGCCGTGGGCGCAGAAGGTGTCCACCATGGCCTTGATACAGTACAGCACGTCGCCGGGGGCCACGGCCTCGTCCACCAGCACGCCCATCCGGTGGTTGTTTCCCAGGCCGCCGGCAATGCGCAGGGCAAAGGTGCCGTCGCTCTGGGCCAGGAAGCCCATGTCCCGGAAGGCGCTGTGGACGCAGTCGTCCGCGCCGTTGCAGAAGGCGATCTTCAGCTTGCGGGGCATATGGATGTCCCGGCAGATGGAGAGCAGATACTCCGTGGCCGCCTCGGCCCAGGGCATCACGTCAAAGGCCTCCCCCTCCTGCACGCCGGACAGAGGGCTGCACATGACGTTGCGGGGGTTGTCTCCGCCGCCGCCCTTGGTGAGGATGCCGCTGTCGATGGCCGCCTCCATGATGGGGGGCACCTGATCGCCGGGGAGGTCGTGGAGCTGCACCGTCTCGCAGGTGGTCAGCTTCAGCTTCTGAACGCCGTACCGCTCCACGGTGTCGGCCAGGAATTTCAGCCGCTCCGCCGTCAGCCGGCCGCCGGGCATCCGCAGGCGCAGCATGTGCCGGGCCTGGTCCCGCTGGGCATAGGTGCCCATGCCGCCGGAGATGCCCTTGTAGGCCTTCTTGTCGATCTCCCCCTGTCCGAAGGCGTCCAGGGTCTTTTGAAAATCGCCGATCTCGGCGCGAAAGGTCCGAATCCACTGTTCGTTCATAGCCTGTCCCCTTTTCCGTTGTTTCCGCGGGGCCGCCGGAAACGCCCCGCTGTTTTTACAGACAGCAGTATACCACACGGGCGCCGCCCCGGCAATCCCAAATTCCGGGGGCCGTGATTTTCAAAGGCTTCCCGGTTCTCTTCCGCCCCGGGGGACGGGGCGCTTCAAGCTCCGCAGAAAGGCCTTTTGCGCATCGGTGACGCGATAGCTCTCCAGGGCCTTCTGGATGGCCTTGTTGTGGGTCCAGGGGTCCAGGCGGTGTTCCAGCAGATAGGGCAGCGCCGCGTCATACTGCTTGGCCAGGGCCGTGGCGAAGTACCAGGCGATCATCATGTTGACGTAGTATTCCCCGCTCCGCACCGCCGCCACCATGGCCGGATATTCCGGCCGGAAGCCCTCATCCAGGTAAAAGCGCATCAGCATCCCGATGGCGAACCGGACGGTATACGTATCTCCGGCGGCCAGCCAGGCCTTGATCTGCTCCGGCAGCTCCGGCAGGTGTTTTCGGAAGACCCGGGGACACATCAGGTCGCAGGTAGCCCAGTTGTCCACATGAGGGAGGAACGCATCCAGGGCGGCCACTGTCTGGCCGTAGTCCTTCATGCCCTCAATGAGGAAGCCGTGGAGGTTGTTCTCCTCATAATATTTATGGGGAAGGATTTTGAGAAAATCCGCCGATTCCGGCATTTTGCCAAACTCTTTTGCGAATTTCCGCAGCTCCGGCGTGCGGACGCCGATGACGGTCTCAGGGGCCACTGTGGGCATGAGCCTGCACTGGAACGCCCGGTAGGCCGGGTCCCGCATGGCAAACAGCCGGGTCTCCACCCAGGCTTCGATGTCGTCCATGGAAAATACCTCCTTCATATCCCTGCGTTGGCTTCCGTCCACCGCCGCAGCACTTCCAGCTGCTCCGGCGTGTGGAACCAGTGCTCGCCACCCTCCATGACCGTCAGTTCGCAGTGGAAGCGGGCGGCAAAGGATTCCGCCTCCCGCCGCTCCGTCAGCGTGTCTCCGTCCGCGTACAGGATGGCGGTAGGACTGGGCCAGAATGTGATGGGGCGGCTCTTCGCATACTGGTAATACCGCCAGGACAGCGTCTCGCCAAAGGAGGTCTCGATCTCCCGCCGGGCCTCCAGCTCCGCCTCCGTCACCCCGGCCCATTGCATCATGCGCCATATCAGCCGCTCCATGTCCAGAACGGGCGAGACGAACAGGCTTTTTTCCGGCGGCTCGGCGGCAAACGCCAGCATGCTGAACCAGGCGCCAAGGCTGGTGGCCCGCAGCGCGGTCCGGGGCCAGCGTTCACGGGCCCATGCCATAACAGCTTGCAGCTCCGGCACCGCGTGCCAGGGGTCAAAGCCGGTCTCGCCGGTCCGCTCACCGTGCTCCGGCAGATCGATGGCCAGCACCTGCCAGCCCAAGGGGCCGACGGTCTCGGCAAAGGCGCGCCCCTCTTCCTTGCAGCCGTGCCTGCCGTGGACGAAGAGATAAACCTTGTCCGCCTCATCGCCGCATAAAAGGGCAGGGATCTGTCCGATCTGAAACGAGGTTTCTCTCATCAGTCCCCGTCCTCCGGAAGATCAGGGCAGCAGGGCACCAGGCTCTTTTTTCCGCATTCCATGGCCGCCGCGCCTTCGCCTGCGCTGCCGGCGCAGGAAACATATATGATCATACGATGCTCCTCGCTTTCGGTATGGATCGGTCGAACAACAAAAAAAGCTCTGCGGGAGCGCAGAGCTTTCCGTATCGCGGCTCGCCGCGTTTTGATAAGACGATTATAGCCCAGGGCAGCGGCAAAGTCAACGGTTCGCCGTCAGGCAGGAAAAATGCCCGCTGCCACGGAAACCGTGACAGCGGGCATTCCGCGTCCCTGCGGTCAGGAGACGGCAGGGGTCTCGCTGCTCATCAGGTCAGCCACCAGGGCCAGGAGCCTGCTCCGGTCCTCCCGGCGGTCGGCAAACAGCTCCAGGCTGTCGCCCGCCTCTTCCAGCAGGCGGCCCACCGCCACATAGCGGGACAGGGAAGACTTCAAATTAAAAATGTCTCCCTCAGGACTTTTCAGGTACACATCGCCCTCGCAGGACTTGACGACATCCAGAAACTCCTGGACGTCTGCTTCAGAACGCAATTTCATGGGAAACACATCCTTTCCAACCGTATTCAGCCGTTTCCGGCCACGCACTTAAAGTACCACGGGCAGGGCCGTCCTGTCTATGGATGATGTGGATAAGGTTTTTTCCCCGACAATTCCCATCTTTGGGCGATGCGCACAAAAAATATGAATATATTGTTTACAAAAAGAAAAACGTAATCGATTTTATGCTTTATTTTGACCGCAAAATATATTGTATCGTTAAATTAATCACAGGGTGGGCCCGTCTTCGCCGGCGGCCTTTGCCGGGACGAACAGCGCCTCAACGGCGGCCGCGTCGCCCTCCCGCTCCCCGATCAGCACCAGGAATTGGGCCTCGTCGATGACGGGAATCCCCAGCTCCCGGGCCTTGCGGAGCTTGGACCCGGCGGCCTCGCCGGCCACCACGCAGGTCGTCTTTTTCGAGACGGACCCGGAGACTTTGGCCCCCAGGGCCTCCAGCTTGGCCCCCGCCTCCTTCCGGGAATAGGCGGTCAGCTCGCCGGTGAGGACGAAGGTCAGCCCGGCGAAGCGGCTGCCCGCCGGGGCGGAGGTGCTCTCCATGTTCACCCCCGCCTCCCTCAGGCGGCGGATCAGGTCCTGGGACTGGGGGGATGCCAGATAGTCCACGATGCACCGGGCGGTGACACCGCCCACATCGTTGATCTCGGTAAGCTCGTCCACCGTGGCGGCGGCCAGGGCGTCAAAGGTCCGGAAATGGGCGGAGAGGACCTTGGCGGCCTTCTCCCCCACCTGGCGGATGCCCAGGCCGTAGATCAGGCGGCTGAGGTCGTTGGCCTTGGACTTCTCAATGGCCCGAATCAGGTTCTCCGCCGACTTTTCGCCCATGCGGTCCAGCTTTGCAACATCTGCGGCATGGATGCTGTAAAGGTCAGCCGCGTTACAGATCAGACCGCTCTCCACCAGCTGCTGGACCACCGCGGGGCCAAGGCCCTCGATATCCATGGCGTCCCGGCTGGCAAAATGGGTGATGTTCCGCAGCAGCTGGGCGGGGCACTCCGCGCCGGTGCAGCGCAGGGCCGCGCCGTCCTCGTCCCGGACCACCGGCGCGCCGCACACCGGGCAGGTCTCCGGCAGCGTGAAGGGCACGGCGCCCTCCGGGCGCTTGTCCAAGACCACCTCCACGATCTCCGGGATGATCTCCCCCGCCTTCTGGACGATGACCGTGTCTCCGATCCGAACGTCCTTTTCCGTGATATAGTCCTGGTTGTGGAGGGTGGCGTTGGTGACGGTGGTCCCCGCCAGCCGGACGGGGGTCAGCACCGCCTTGGGGGTCAGCACGCCGGTGCGGCCCACCTGCACCACGATGTCCAGCACGGTGGCCGGCTTCTTCTCCGGCGGGTACTTAAAGGCCACCGCCCACTTGGGGAATTTGGCGGTGGAGCCAAGCACTGTGCGGTCTGACAAGGAATTTACTTTTACAACAGCGCCATCAATATCAAAGGGGTAATCCAGCCGCTCATCGTTGATGCGGTCGATCTCCGCCTGGACGTCCGCCATTCCCGTCAGCGTTTTGTGGGGGATGACCTTGAACCGCTGGGAGGCCAGGTAGTCCAGGGTCTCGGCGTGGGAGGCGAATTCCCGCCCCTCCGCCAGCTGGAGGTTGAAGACCTGGATGTCCAGCTTCCGCTGGGCGCAGACCTTGGGGTCCAGCTGCCGCAGCGACCCGGCGGCGGCATTGCGGGGATTGGCCATCAGGGGCTTGCCCTGGAGCTCCCGCATGGCGTTGATCTCCTCAAACACCGCCCGGGCCATGTAGACCTCCCCCCGGACGATGAGCCGGGGCAGCTTCTCCGGCAGCGTCATAGGGATGGAACGGACGGTCTTCAGATTCTCCGTCACGTCCTCCCCCACCCGGCCGTCGCCCCGGGTGGCGCCCCGGACGAACACGCCGTCCCGGTACTCCAGCGCCACGGACAGCCCGTCCACCTTGGGTTCCACGGAGTACTCCACGGGAGCGCCCAGGGTGCCGTCCATGCGCTCACAGAATTCCGCCACCTCTTCACCGTTGAACACGTCCTGCAGACTCTCCAGCGGCACCTCGTGGGTGTAGGGCGAAAAGCCCTCCAGAATCCTGCCGCCGACGCGCTGGGTGGGGGAATCCGGCGTGACCTCCTCCGGGTGGGCCGCTTCCAGCTCCTCCAGGCGGCGGTTGAGCATATCGTACTCATAGTCGCTCATGGTGGGGGCGTCCAGCACATAATAGCGGTAGCCGTTTTCGTTCAGCGTGTCCCGCAGCTGTTTCATTTCCTCGCGGTAATCCATCTTTTACCTCCGATATCATTGACAACTTAAAATAATTGACAATTGACAATGGACAATTGACAATTATGGTGCGTAACAGGCGCTGATTTGCCGCTTTTGGGCGGTTTCTTTCAGAAACGGACATGTTTTAAAAGTTGCTTCGTCCCGCAGCGCACGGTCATTGCCCATTGCCGGTTGTCAATTCATAATTGACATACATGTAAACTAAAAGTGACAGCCCTTCTTCTGCCCGAGCAATCCCTGGCGACATATCCTGCCCTCAGAACAGCCGGCGCCTGTCTAACCACCCTAATTGTCCATTGTCCATTATCAATTGTCAATTCACAATTGACATGCATGTAAACTAAAAGTGACAGGTTTTTTTCTGCATGGGCAATCCCTGGCGACATATCCTGCCCTCAGAACAGCCGGCGCCTGTCTAACCACCCTAATTGTCCATTGTCCATTATCAATTGTCAATTCACAATTGACATGCATGTAAACTAAAAGTGACAGGTTTTTTCTGCATGGGCAATCCCTGGCGACATATCCTGCCCCCAGAACAGCCAGCGCCCATCAAATGCCCTAATTGTCAATTGTCCATTATCCATTATCAATTATAAGTTCTCAATTTCCATTCAGGATGTAGTCCTTCGCGTCCTCCAGATAGGCGTCCGGGCTGGTGGCAAAATAGGTGTAGGTGTCCGGCACGGAGCCGACGATCACCGTCTCCGCCACGGTGAAGGTGTTGGAGACCTTGGTGACGGTGGTGAACCCCGGCAGCAGGATGCTGACGTACACGTCGATATTCAGCACGATGTTGTGCTTGGTCTGGTTGATGCCGGCGGAGATGAACTCGTTTTCAAACCACGCCGTGGAGGAGCCCACGGACTCCATCCGCACCGAGATGCGGGGCCCCCGCCCCGCCAGCAGCGCCGAGCCGGTGAGGGTGCCCAGGGGGATGGACAGCTCCCGGGCGGACACCTGGTCGATGCGGGCCAGGATCACGTCCAGGATATCGGCCTGCAGGCGGTTGAAGGCCGCCATGTTGCTGTGGAGTGCGGTAACCCTGCCCTCGCTGTCCTTTTCCAGGGTGGTCAGGTTGTCGTACCGGATGTCCCCGGACTGGACGGCCTCGTCCACGGCCTCGGTGACGATGCGGGTGACGGTGTTGGAGACCCGGGTGGTGGCCAGACTCTCCAGCACCGGCTTCATCCGGGCGGTGGCGGTCAGGGCCAGGGCCAGCAGCGCCGCCGTCAGCAAAAACGCCAGCGCCCGCAGCAGGGCCCGGCGGTCCAGCCGCCGGCGGTAATAGTAAAACCCTCTCCACATGGCGCGCCCTCCCCTCTCAGCGCATTTTATGCGGCGGGAGGATGACCCATGTGGGAATTGACAATGGACAATTGACAATTGACAATGAACGGGCACTGAAAGCAGAAGCCCCTCTTTGATGTGGGCATTTCCCGGGCGATGCGTCTTGACAACAGAACAACCGGCGCATGCCAAGCACCCTAATTGTCCATTGTCCATTATCAATTGTCAATTTTTCAGTTATTTCAGTTCGTTCACGATCTCCTTGAACGCCCTTCCCCGCTCCATGAAGTTGGCGAAGCGGTCGAAGGAGGTGCTGGCCGGGGACAGGATCACCACGTCGCCCTCTCCCGCACGGCTGTCCGCCAGGGAGACCGCCTGATGGTAGTCGTCCACGTCCACGATCTCCAGGCCAGCGTAGTTTTCCGCCTGTTCCACGGAACGGCGGATGACTCCGGCGGTGGCGCCGCAGAGGATCAGCAGCTTCACATGCTCGTTGACCACGGGGCCCAGGGCATCGTAGGGGATGCCCTTGTCCTTGCCGCCGGCGATGAGGATGACCTTTTCCGCAAAGGAGTTCAGCCCCGCGATGGTGCGGCTGGGGCTGGAGGCGATGGAGTCGTTGTACCACCGGACGCCCTTCCGGGTGCGGATCAGCTCGATGCGGTGCTCCACGCCGCCGAATTCCCGGGCAAAGTCCCGGATGATCCCGTCGGAGACCAGGCCGTCCACGGCGGCGATGGCCGCCAGGTAGTTCTCCACGTTGTGGACGCCGGGAAGCCGGATGTCGGCGGTGGTCATCACCTGTCGCTCCTCCCCGCCATGGCGGGCGATGATGGCCTCGCCCCGCAGGAACACGCCGTCCTCCACCTCCCGCTTCCGGGAGAACAGCCGGGCCCGGCCAACGGCCCGGGCCGCCTCCTCCGCCGTGATGTCATTGTCGGCGTTGAACACGGCGATATCCTCCGCCGCCTGGTGCGTAAAGATGTTTTCCTTTGCGGCAATATACTCCGCGAAGTCCTTGTGGACGTCCAGGTGGTTGGGGGCCAGATTGGTGACCACGGCGATGTGGGGGCTGTGGGTCATGGTCATGAGCTGGAAGGAGCTGAGCTCCAGCACGGCAATGTCACCGGGGCGCATCCCTCCGGTCTCCGCCAGCAGCGGATGGCCGATGTTGCCCCCCAGGTGGACGGTCCGCCCCGCCCGCCGCAGAAGCTCGGCGATGATGGTGGTGGTGGTCGTCTTGCCGTCGCTGCCAGTGACGGCGATCTTGATGCAGGGACAGACCGCAAAAAAGGCTTCCATCTCAGAGGTCAATTGGCTGCCCCGGGCCACGGCGGCGGAGAGCTCCGGCAGGTCGGGCCGCATGCCGGGGGTGCGGAAAATGACGTCCTGGTCCAGGCCCTGCAGATAGTCCGGCCCCAGGCGCAGCCTTGCGCCCTGGGCTTCCAGATGGTCCGCCAGGGCGCCCAGGGCGGCCCGGTCCTTTTTGTCGCAGGCGGTGACGGCCACGCCCCGGCCCAGCAGCAGCTCGATGAGGGGCTGGTTGGAGACGCCGATGCCGATGACGGCCACGGTCTTGTCTTGCAGGGAATCCAGATATTCCTCAAATGTCATGGAGATCGCTCCTTATGTTCTCCGCCCTTGGGCGGGAATTGGCGTACAGGGGAATTATACCGCAAAGGACGGAAAAATACAACGTGGAATTTCTCTGACGACGGATTGCCTGGGGCGGATCATCCCAGGCGCGGCCTTGCGGTACGGCGCGGGATATGATAGTATCAGAGCAAACGCCAAACGGAGGAGGGCCTATGGAAATCTATACACAGGCGGACCTGGAGGCCGCGGCCCGGGTGGTGCGAAGCGCCGCCGCCCGGTGCGAGAAGATCCGGCCCAAATTTCAGGACGGCACTGCCCAGCACTCCCTGCTGCGAAACCGGCTCCGGGCCCTGTATACCGCGGAAAAGCTGCTGAACGGCGGGGCGGCGGACATCCCGGCGGAGGAGCTGCGGGCGGCACTGCCGCCGATTTGCTCCATCCTCCACAAAACGGAGGCCGCCCGGCGGAAATACCCGGAGGATACCGCCGCCTACCGGCGGTTCACCCCCACCGTCCGGGCCATGGAGATTGTGAAGGCCCTGCTGGAGCAGGGGCTTTCCGGGAAAACGGAGACGTGAGATTTCCACATGGGATCTGCGGCGGAGCTTCCGCTTCCAGTTGACAATCCCGGTCCCATCCTGTAAAATAGGAGCCGCGAGGAAAACAGACAGTCGCGTGGGCAGGCCGAAAGGCCGTCCATGAGGAAAGTCCGGGCTCCACAGGGCAAGGATAACGGGTAACGCCCGCCGAAGGCGACTTCAGGACAAGTGCAACAGAGATATACCGCCAGTGCGGTTAAACTGTGCTGATAAGGGACATGACGCCACGTCCGCGGCATCTGCGAAGCAGGGACGCGGATGGCGGGGGTGTTGTGTGAAGAGGGACAAAGGGGCCCTCTTCACGATTTCGATCAACCCGCCGCAGCGGCCGATTCCGCAGGAATCGGAAGGTTTCCACCCTTACCAGTGCGGCTTAGCCGCACTGGTAAGGGTGGAAAGGTGCGGTAAGAGCGCACCCATCACATGGGAACATTGTGATGCTGTAAACTCTATCCGGAGCAACACCGGTATGGGAGCACACGGCTGGCCCGGCCGCTCCCGGGGTGGCTTGAACGTGCCGGCAACGGCACGTCTAGATAGATGACTGTCGAATACAGAACCCGGCTTACAGTTTTGCTCGCGCAAAGATACGGCCCCGGCTGCGGAACACGCGGCCGGGGCACGCTTTTTTAATTGATAATTGATAATGGACAATTGACAATTATAGTGGTGGACATGCGTCGGCAGTTCTGCTGTCAAGCCGCACCGTCCGGGAAATGCCCACGCAAAAGAGCGTTTTTCGCTTTCAATGTGCGCCCATTGTCCATTGTCAATTATCAATTGTCAATTCTCAATTGTTTCACTGCTCCCAGATGCAGACCAGCATTTCCCGGACCTCCTCCGGCACCGTGTCCGGCCAGGATTCCACGGTCTCCCCGTCCGCCATGTCATAGACGGTGTAGGGCTTCTCCGGCCAGCGGGTGCGGACCACCACCTCGTTTTCCCCGTCGCCGTCCCAGTCATAGATGACGGCGTTCATGCAGTCCTCCACCAGCAGAATGGTATCCCGCTTTGACTGATCGCCGCCGGAGGCGGGGCCCTCGATCCAGAAGCGGGCATCGCAGAGATATCCCCTGCCCCGGGGCTCACTGTAGGGGTCCGGGTAGTAGTTCTCGGTGGTGTGAAATACCTGGGGATAGCCGAACAGCGGTTCGCACTCTGTCTCAAAGGTCACATCCATCATACCTCCCAGAGAAAAGCCATAAAATTCGCAGGCGGTCAGGGTCCCCTCCCGTGTCCAGCGGTTCCAGCGGTAGGACATCTTGTAGATGCCCTCCTCCCCGTATTCGTTGGTCGTCTGGATGGCGTCGAAGTCCACGCCGTCGCCGCATTGCAGCCGCAGCAGATGGCCGGGGTCAGTAGTGTCCTTGATGTAGATGTAATCCATTCCGTCCACAGTCTCCTTGAGCTGGATAACGCTTTCATTCTGGTTGGAACGGAATGTCACAGTGTAAAAGATCCCCAGCGCCGCCGCCAGAAACAGCGCCAGCACGCCCGCCAGCCGGGACCAGCCCCGCCGCTTCTCCGCCTTCACGCTTGCGCCGGAGATGTCCAGCAATGCCTTCACGGTCTCACCCTCCTTTTCCGCACCCGCCGCCTGCCGCCGGCAGGCCATCAGCTCCTCCACGCCCATCTCCAGCGCCGACGCCAGGGGCTCCAGCAGCGTCACGTCGGGGTAGCTCAACCCCGTTTCCCTTAATTAAAGATATTGTTGGGCAAAAAATGTGTCAGTCGATTTTGCCTATAAAGCGATAGAAAATCTCTACTTCCTGCTCCCGGCTGCCGTCCTCGCCTTTAACCGCTTCATGCACAAGGATTTTCTCAATCAGCGTATTCAGAAGTTCGGCGGTCAGCTCTGTGGGGTTGACATACTGCTTCATCAGCCCCACCCACTTTTCAGCGTCAACGGCGGTCTGTGCGGCGGATTCCATAGCTTCGTGAAGCTGCTGGATTTTCTCGTCCAGCTCCTTTTGTTCGCCCTGATACTTCTCGGACAGCATATTGAAGTTGTACTCTGTAATGCGTCCGGCAGACCAGTCCTCGTACATCTTGGCAAACAGCCCGTCAACCTCTGCTTTGCGCTTCTCGGCTTTTTTCAGTTCGGATGCCTGTTTCTTCCTCGCAGAGCTGCGTTCCTTATCGCTGGCGTTGAGCAGCCTTTTCAGAAGTTTGTCCTCGTCCTGCTGGGCCTGCTGTGACCAGTATTGCAGGCGGGAGAGGACATAGGCGTAAAGCACATCATAGCGGATGTAGTGCATGGAGCATTGGCGCAGTCCCTGTCCGTTCTTGCTGCAATGATAGTAGCCATACGGGGTTTTGTTCTGCTTATTCTCGCCGTATGCCAGCGACCAGCCGCAGTCCGCACACTTTACCAGCCCTGAAAAAATCTGCGTTGTGCCGTCCTTTTGCCGTCTGCGTCTGCTGGCAATCTGCTCCTGCACCTGTCGGAACACATCTTCGGAGATAATCGCTTCGTGGGTATTCTCCACACGATACCATTCCTCTTTCGGCTTGCGTACCTTTTTCTTGTTCTTGAATGAAATGTTGCTCTGCTTATTGTGTACGCTGTGACCGATGTAGGTTTCCTCTTTCAAGATGCTTTTGACCTGCGCTATCGTCCACGCATAGGCTTTTTCCTCCGGCGCTCCGGCATAGATATTGGCGAAAGTGCCGTACCTCTGGAAGTTCAGCCATCCGGGGGTGGGTACTTTTTCTTCCACCAAAATCCGTGTGATGCTGGCGGCTCCCCGCCCATGAACGGCAAGGTCAAATATCTTTTCGATAATCCACCTTGTTTCCGTGTCAACCAGAAGATGCCCGGTCTTGTCCGGGTCTTTGATGTAGCCCAGCGGGGCGTAGGCTCCGTAGTGTGCGCCGTTTGCAAACCGGGTCCGCATGGCTGCCTTGACCTTTTTGCTGGTCTGGCGAGCGTGCATCTCGTTCAGAATATTCAGGAACGGAGCAAGTTCGCTTTCTCCGTTGAGGGTGTCCACATTGTCATTGATCGCAATGTAGCGGACGCCTTTGCTTGGGAAGTAGATTTCTGTGTATTGGCCGGTCAGAATGTAGTTTCTGCCTAAGCGGGATAAGTCCTTTGTCACAACGCAGTTGATTTTCCCGTCCTCAATGTCGTCGATCATCCGCTGGAAGCTCGGCCTGTCGAATAATGAGGTGTGATAGCGATAGCGGCAAAAAGCTAATAAAATCAATGGTTTT
>ENA-UOJC01001123-UOJC01001123.1-human-gut-metagenome-genome-assembly--contig:-C104-NODE-1123-length-39330-cov-12.719644_pt1 | contig 39330 bp, 44 predicted proteins | sample MGYA00242339_ERZ723886 | MGnify/ENA metagenome assembly ERZ723886 | reverse complement strand
AAAAACGCATCGGAAGTCTGCTTCTTATTCTGGCGCTGTGCTTTACGCTGCTGCCGACGGCGGCGTTTGCAGAAGAGAACGAGCAAAGCAGCAAAACCTCAATCAAAACGGTAGATGAACTCTTGCAATTTGCAACAGCGGTAGATAGTGGCGAATATGACGATAAAACAGATGCGGTTGTATCGCTTGATGCAGATTTGGATTTAACAGATGTTACGTGGAAACCGATTGGCAGCGTATTTGCTGCTGATGGAACTCTGCTGCATTACTTCAGCGGCAAATTTTACGGAAACGGGCATACGATTTCCAATTTGGATTTTTCCGAAAACTATGGAAAGACAGCGTATCCGTCTTTCGGATTTTTCAGTGAGGTTTATGACGCTGAAATTTCCGGTTTGACAATTCAAGGCAAGCTGGATGTGTCCAATTCAGGGTATGTCTATTTTGGAACGGTAGCGGGCGTTGCAGCAGGCAGTAAAATTACTGACTGCGTTTCGGATGTATCGTTCACGGATACGGACAAATATATCAACGGCACTGCGGCTTTGTGCGGATATGCGATAAATAGCACGATTGAACACTGCCAAAACAAAGGTAACTTTACAATAACAAAGGATACAACCCGATTTTGGATGGGCGGTATCGTAGGTCTTGCTCAAAACAGTACCGTACAGTATTGTGCTAATACAGGCGATATGACCTCTTGGACACCCTGTACCGGCGGAATTGTTGGGCAGTTGTTTCAAAACTCAAAGATTATCAATTGTTATTCCACAGGGAAAATGGCTCCTCTTGGCAAGGGAACTACAGATTTCGGCGGCATTGCAGGCACAGTTGGCGCAGGAACAGAAATCAGCCATTGTTATTTCGCTGGTGAAGTGGATTTGTCTCAATATACTGCCACTACACCTTATACACGTTTAGGTGGTATTGTCGGCAATTTTTCTTCTGGTACGCCTGTAGTTGTTTTTGAAAACAATTATTTCATTGAAACAAACAACATGACGGCTTTCAGCAAAAATACGGCGGCAGGCACAGCGAAGTCCCTTGAATATATGAAAACTGAGGACTTCTACAAGGAGATCACTGCTGCTGGCGGAAATTATCGATTTAATTCTAATGGAACACCTCTTTTGCCTGCACCTAAGTATACAGTTTCTTTTGTCGTAACACCTGCTGAATTGGCGAATGTAGTCATTAAAGTGAATGGTCAGGAAGTAGCAAACCCTGTTGATTTGGAAGCGGGTACTTATACTGTCGAAGTCAGCGCAGATAATTGCGAGGTTTTCAATCTCAATATTACGATTACGGCTGATACAGCAACTCATACGCAGACCATTGCAATGACTTATTTGCCTGCCGACTACACTAAGGTTGACGATGCCATTGCCAAAGCAAATGCCCTGAATAAGGACAACTACAAGGATTTCTCTGCTGTGGAATCCGCCGTGAATGCCGTTGTCCGTGACAAGAACATTACCGAGCAGGCCGAAGTAGACGCTATGGCGAAGGCCATCGAGGACGCTATCAATGCTCTTGATTGGAAAAGCTCCGGTGGCGGTAGCAGCTCTCCCAGCTATTCCGTGACCACACCCGGCAAAAAGGAGAACGGCACCGTGACCGTCAGCCCGCGTTCTGCGGAAAAGGGCGATACTGTGACCATCACTGCTAAGCCTGACAGCGGCTATCAGTTGGATGACCTTACCGTGACCGACAAGAATGGTAAGGAACTGAAACTGACCGATAAGGGCAACGGCAAATATACCTTTACCATGCCCGCCAGCAAGGTCGAGGTTAATGCTACCTTTGTCAAGGAAGTTGAGACAAGCCCGTTCAGCGATGTGTCCACCAGCGCCTATTACTATGAGGCTGTGAAGTGGGCGCAGGAAAAGGGCATCACCGGCGGTATCGGCAACGGCCTCTTTGGGCCGAACCAGCCTTGCACCCGTGCGCAGATCGTCACCTTCCTGTGGCGTGCTGCCGGTTCTCCCGAACCCAAGGCTATGAGCAGTTTCGCCGATGTGTCCACTGATGCCTATTATGCAAAGGCGGTTGCATGGGCGGTAGAAAACGGTATCACCACAGGAACGGGCGATGGCAAATTCAGTCCTGACGCCACCTGCACCCGTGCCCAGAGCGTGACTTTCCTGTTCCGTGCCATTGGTAAGCTGGTCGATAGCAAGGCAGAGTTCAGCGATGTTCTTACCGATAGCTACTATGCAAATGCGGTGGCGTGGGCCGTGGAAAATGGCGTGACCAACGGCATTGGTGATGGCCTGTTCGGGCCGGACAATAGCTGCACAAGAGCGCAGATCGTGACCTTCCTGTATCGAACCTATCAAGGAAAGTAAAAAACAGGACGGTAACGAGCCGTCATCAAAGAATTTATAACAGAAACCGCAAGGCGGCTCCTTCATGGAGTCTCCTTGCGGTTTTCTTATATACAAGTCGGTCATAAAGTTGCAAAAGGCGACATTTGATGGCATTAAGCGGCATTTATCGTAGACCATTGTAGAACGATTACATGACACAAAGCGGCAGTTATCGTATATGATTGAGTTACGGAGGATACGGATGTTTTCAAAGATTTTCGACCTTAGCCAAGTTTGTCAAGGCCATCCGTGTGCGGCGCGATTACGAGATCGACATAGAGTTCAATGTGTCGTTTGAGGAATTTCAAGCATTATATCTGGAGGGGGAGCCGGAAGAGGCAAAAAGGCCCGGAACAAATACAATTCTGGCAATGGAAACAAAAAAGTAAGGCAAGCATGACGCTTGCCTTACTACTGGCAGGGGGTGACAATCTTGAACCCCGCATGCGAAAGCCCTGTGCCGCAACGATTTCGATATTTCGAGTTTTCTCCTTACACATGTTTCTACAACTTTTTGTTCTGGCATTAAATCGCTTTGAGGCAATATGTCAGGGACGGATAGACATAGAGCTCACGAGTCAGTATCATCTTCAAATCGTGCTATGCCCATTGGAGCTAATACTCATTTTGTTAAGCAGTCTTTTTGTATGCCGTAATACGTTTCCAGTTGGATGGCATCCCCATCAACCGAAGTAGTTCTCCCTCATTGACTTGGCTATTATTCTGAACAGCCCGATCAATGAGCTTAGATAAATGTTTCTTAAATATGAGGAACTCCTCACCAGAAAGCAGATACCGAAAACTAACTACTACTGCAAAGTAATCACGTTTGCCTTGGATGTACTGTGTACCTTTTCGTGGAATCGATAACTTACGATGCAAAACCAAATCCGGGATGTCCTTTTTAGCGCATCGATATGAGAAGAGCCGATCCCCATGGGCACACACATTGCGATAAACCGTCAACACCTCCAGTATTTGTCCCAGCTGCCTCTCGTTAATTCCATCAAATTCCCGACTAATTACGGTCTGTAATTGTGGTTTAAACAAGGCATACATCTTGGAAACTGTTCCAAACGTAAGGGCATTTACCAAAACCCACAAGGGCACATTCTGATGTATCGTTTTGTAGTGTTCTATATAGGGATAGTCTGTCCGATTATTGAGCAGGCGGTTCAAGTGTTTTTGTATCAGAGTATTAATGGCAGTCTGATTCGCTCTTGAAGTGTACTGATAATTTTGAACTGTCGTATAGGCAACCTGACTCTCGCCAAAAGAGGCGCAGAACGCATAGGAAAGTGCTGACCGAATGTGCTGTTCGACATGCAAAAGATGGTTCAATGTCAACTGCCGCAAGTCCTGATCAAATCGGTACAGAGTGAGAATATCTTGAAAAGTAGTTCCATCCCGATAGTTTTTTGTTGTTGGATTCTTGAAAAGATCCTTATAGCCAGTAATCAAAGTGAAATATCCAATTTGCCGAAGTATATCTTTGGCACTATCTTCATCTGCAACAATCAGGTGTTTATCCCTCAGTTTCTGTATCTGTTGATCATATGTCATAAATGGTTTTGGCATTGGGACACCCCCGGCTACTGCAAGTAGAAGATAAGAATTCATATTTTTAAAATAAAAGGGAGTCCCCGCAGGGACTCCCCCGGTCACAGGCCCCGCAAGCTTCTGCAACCTATTCACTGGAAACAGTATAGCGTAGAGTTTTCAGTTTGTCAACCTTTTGGCGATAAAACTTTAAACTCGGCATCACTGCCCCAGTAATAAGAGTATATGCAGAAAACAAAATGGTTAAGCACTATATTGTCATCATAATGTTATTCATGCCAGCGTTCCAAACCCGTCACCCATCGAAATTGGCAGGTTGAAATTCCGGATAGATCAGCGAAACCTGCCGGGCAAGCAGTTCTGGCTGGATTAGATTTTCCTTGGTGGCATTGGGGTGGATTGGATGATTCGAAGGAACTGTTTCGTATCCGCTCTACATCAGACAACCTCTTTTTCACATCAGCGGCAGTCATTTGAACTGGTTACAAGATGTAACCAGTTCAATTCGGGACACAGTGTGTCTCGAATTGGATACGCACAATAGAATTGGCGCATCTTTCGTAAATTTGACTCGTCAAATCCCTTTCCGAATTCCGCTGTCAAGTGTACAGACAGGTATCTCCGGGAGTGCGCCGGTGCTGGATACATCGTTGTCCGCCGTTACGATGAGCTGGCAGTATGTGGGCGAGACGATTTTTAACATGATCGTTCTGGTGGGGCTGGTCAAGGGGGCGGAACGAATTGTCAAAGAGATGTTTGGCCTGTAATTTTTGAAAAGGAGATCATCATGGAAATCAAAATCCCGAAAGAAGTGCGGCAGCACTCGGAAAGTATTTTCTTCGGCCTGTCCGTCCGGCAGTTGATTTGTTCGGCTCTGGCCGTTGCAGTCGCTGTCAGCATTTATTTTGCCCTGCGGAATGTACTGGGCCGTGAAACGGCAAGCTGGGTTTGTATTGTGGCAGCGGCGCCTATCGCCGTTGCGGGCTTCTTCCATTACAACAGCCTGACCTTTGAACAGTTCGTATGGGCGTTTATCAAGTCCCAGTTCCTGTGTGCCGCACCCAGGGCGTTCCGTGCGGAAAATATCTACTGTATGGCTCTGTCTGGAAAGGGGGTGTGATACGATGATTAAGACCCTGGTTGCCGCCAACAGGAGTGAAAAGGAACGCTTTAAGATACCGGCGGCGTACATATTACCACAAAGCGTTTTACTCCTTGGATCGTGGAGATGCTATCGAGTATGACGCTATATTTCTCTCTGTTACACCCTGGGAGGTGTATGAGCGGAAGATGACGCTGGAGGAGCTTCATGCAGCGATTTCCGCCCTGCCGGATAAGCAGGCCAAACGTCTTAATGCCTATTACTTCCTGGGCATGAGTAAGACGGAAATTGCCAGAGCCGAGGGGGTCAATAAGAGCCAGGTGAGCCGTTCCATTAGCCGGGCGCTGGAATCCCTAAAAAATTATCTGAAAAATCTGCGGTAACAGGAGCAACTTTCACCTCCTTTTTCTCACGGTTATTAGGAGGCGATGATATGCGTGAGATCCTTTATAAACAGAGACAGGCCCACACAGAAGATGGACAGCCCCTGCACCTATCCTACTTTATTCTGATGAATAAAGGAACGGACGGCAGAAACCGATACGGCGTCAAAGTGCGGTCAAATTATGATGATGCGGTTGCCCCTAATCTGACGGAGCGTTCCGAGCGCGCCTTTGACCTGCTGGACAAGCTGGCCCGAAATACCGTCACGCCAACTGGACTGCCGGATATTTTGGCAGACTGGAGGGGGTGACCACATGGACGCAGAACGACTCTTGCGGATGTTAGGCGCCACCGGCAAGCTGAAAGGTTTTTATCAGGCGGTCTATATGATCGAGCAGGTATTGGCAAGCCTCCGGGGAAAGCATCAAGACTTCTGTGCGTACTAAGACCCGGATGGAGCAGTTGACCCAAGAGGGTTATTTTACTGGCGGCGGTGTTCCCTTTGGCTACCGTCTGGAACATCAGGGACGCACAAATAAGCGCAACCAAGATGTGGGCGATCTCGTTGTGGAGCCGGATGAGGCAGAGATCGTGAAATTGATTTTTCAAAAATATCTCTATGAGGGATATGGGGCACAGCGCCTTTGCCGGTATCTTGCCGAGCAGGGAATTACGAACAGAAAGGGCCGCAATATTCCGACCACCACTATCAACCGTATCATTAAAAATCCCATTTATACCGGGGTAATCCGAAACGGAGAAAGTCAATCTGAAGTATTGACAGACCTTCAAATCATTGATGCAGAAACCTTTGAAAAAGCGCAGCAGATGATGGAAAAGCGAGCTACCCATCATAACGATGTGCCGCTTAACACCAAGGGGCGGTCTTTGTTGGTGGGCAACGTTTATTGCGGCCATTGCGGTGGCCGCTTGACGCTGACTACCAGCGGACGAAAACGTGTCCGAAAGGATGGAACCATCCTGCGGGAGACCAGGGCCAGGTATCAATGTCATTATAACATCAGGCATCCCGGCGAGTGTGACGGACAATCCGGGTATGGCGTTGATAAGCTGGACAAATTAGTAGACCAAATCATTCGTATTCAGCTTGGACGCATCCAGAACGCTCCCCCGCAGGAGCTGATAGAAAAACAGCAGGCCAAGGAATTGGAACTTATAAAATCCAAGTTGAAACTTCTGAATGACCAGTACCGGCAGAAGCAGAGAGAGTATCAGGACTTGCGGGCTGAGACGATCAAGGTTGTTCAAGGCACCAGCCGTTTGAATGTAGACCTGCTGAACAGCCTTGTGGACGAGACCTCAGACCAAATCAAACAGTTGGAGCAGCAAATTCAGGCGACAACAACGGAGCTTGAGGAAACTCTGCGTGATGCCAGTCAAGTGCTGCAGGAATATGACCAGTTGGTAGGCTGGGCCGAAATGTACGATAATTGCACCTTTGAGGCTAAAAAAATGATTGTGGCCCAGTTCGTGAAGGCAGTTCGTGTGCGGCGTGACTATGAGATTGACATAGAGTTCAATGTGTCGTTTGAAGAATTTCAGGCCCTGTATCTGGAGGGTGAGCCGGAGGAATCGAAAGGCCCCGGGGGAGATACGCTTCTGGCCATTGAAACGAAAGCAAGGCAGGCGGTATAACCGCTTGCCTTGCAGATGGTGGAGACGAAGGGGATCGAACCCTCGACCTTACGGATGCGAACCGTACGCTCTCCCAGACTGAGCTACGCCCCCGGGTATGAAATTTAATGAGATGTGAACCGTGTGCCAGCAAATGAGTTAGGCCCCGGAAAAAGAGGGGCTATGACCGAACCGGGTCTCCTCCCAGCTGAGCTATGGGCCCGTGTATGAAGTTTTTGGTGATGTGAACTGTTTGCCCGCAACTGAGTTGGACTACCGGAAAAGAGGTGCTATAACCGAACCGCTTCTCCTCCCAACTGAGCTATAGGCCCAAATATGAGGTTTTTAGATTTTTGGGGGCTTGCTTGGCGGGGCGCTCGCGCTCCCGGCTGATATATGCCCCGGCTGCTGCCAGGCTACTGGCGACGAATGATATTATACCATAATTTTTCTCTTTGTAAAGCCCGTTTTTTTCAGAATCTTAAAATTTTTGGTTGCTTATTCGGAAAGGATATAGTACAATAAATAAGCTAATTAAACAGTCCTCCGCATGCAGCTGCGGAGCCGGTCTCGCGCAATGGAGGCCCGCGAATCATGTCAGGCGGGGAACCGAGCAGCATTAAGCGGGATGTTCCATGTGCCGCGAGGGTGCCGGTTCCGCAGCTGCATGCGGAGGACTTTGCCTGTTCCAAGGAGGTCATCATGTATCAGGCCCTGTATCGAAAGTGGCGGCCCAAGGTGTTTTCAGACGTCATCGGGCAGTCGCATATCACCGAGACCCTGCAACGGCAGGTCGCCGAGGGCCGGACCTCCCACGCGTACCTCTTCACCGGCACCCGGGGCACCGGCAAGACCACCTGCGCCAAGATTTTGGCCAAGGCTGTCAACTGCGAGCACCCTGTGAACGGCGACCCCTGCTGCCAGTGCCCCTCCTGCCTCGGCATCGAGAGCGGCAGCTTTCTGGACGTGCTGGAGCTGGACGCCGCGTCCAACAACGGCGTGGATCAGGTCCGCGCCCTGCGGGACGAGGCCATCTACTCCCCGGCCAATGTGAAAAAGCGGGTCTACATCGTGGACGAGGTCCACATGCTGTCCACCCCCGCTTTCAACGCCCTGCTGAAGATCCTGGAGGAGCCGCCGGAGCATCTGATGTTCATTCTGGCCACCACGGAGCTGCACAAGGTGCCTGCCACCATCCTCTCCCGGTGCCAGCGCTACTCCTTCAAGCGCATTACCCCGGCGGACATTGCGAAACGGCTGAACTATGTGGCGGGACAGGAGCATATCGACTTGACGCCGGACGGCGCGGAGATCCTGTCCCGGCTGGCGGACGGCGCCCTGCGGGACGGGCTGAGCCTGCTGGACCAGTGCGCGGCGGCGGGGGGGACCATCGACAGCGCCGCTGTGCTGGAGGTGCTGGGCCTTGCCGGGAATCTCCAGACGGCCCAGCTTTTGGAGTGCGTGCTGCGGCGGGACGCCAAGGCGGCCCTGCTGCTTTTGAATCAGCTCTACGCCGGCGGCAAGGACGTGGGCGCGGTGCTGGGGGAGCTGTCCACCCTGGTGCGGGATCTGCTGCTGCGGCGGACCGCCCCGGAGGGCGGCGCGGCGCTGCTGTCCGGCGGGTATGACACCGCCACGCTGGACCGGCTGGGCAGGGACGTGTCCGGCAATCGGTTTTTGTATCTGGCGTCCACATTGCAAAAGGCAACGGCGGATCTGTATTACAGCTCCAACCGCCGCACCGACGCGGAGCTGTGCCTCATCCGGCTGTGCGACGAGAGCCTTTCCGGCGACCTGACGGCGCTGGAGGCCCGCATCCAGCGGCTGGAAGAGGGGGCGGCCCGGGGGCAGATCGTCCGGGAGGCGGTGACCCAGAGCACGGCCGCCGCAGGGCCCGCGGCCAAGGAGGTCCCCGCGAAGAAGGCGGCCCCCGTTCCGGCGCCGAAGGCTGAGGACGCGCCGCCCTGGGACGCGCCGCCCGCGCGGGGAGAAGAGCTGCCGCCCATGCCGGAAGGGGCCCCGCCCGCCGCGGACGAGCCGGGGGAGCGGGTGTTTGACATCCCGCCGGAGCCTGTGAAAAGGAGACCGGAGCCTGTGCGGGAGCCGCCGAAGGCGGCGCAGAGCGCGCCTGCGGCGGCTGTGCCGCCGGCGGACGGGAACTGGTGGCGGGCCCTGGCGGAGAGCTGCAAGGGGCGGCTGCCGCCCATGTACCGGGCGTTTCTGGACATGTGCAGCGGCGCGCTGGAGGGAGATCAGCTGACGGTCTACGCGCCGGATGAGATCACCCTGGGCCGGCTGGACAACGACCGGGTAAAGGGGGCACTTGGCGAGGAGGCCGCCAGGGCCGCCGGGACGGCGGTGCGGCTGGTGTTCCGCGTCGGCGAGGCGCCCAAGGCGACGCCCCAGGAGAATTTGAAAAGCCTACTGAAATTCGGCAGCCAGTTTGACAACATTGAGATCAAGTAAAGGAGAAACGAATATGGGATACAGTGCACGCCGTGGGTTTACCAACGGAAAGGTGTCCGGCGCAGCGCGTCAGGCGGAGATGCAGCAGAAGATCGCCCAGATGCAGGAGGCCATGACCGCCGCTCAGGAGACGGTGGAGGCCCAGGAGTTCACCGCCAGCGTGGGCGGCGGTGCGGTGGAGGCCAGGGTCAATGGCAAGAAAGAAGTGCTGGCCGTCACCATCAAGCCGGAGGCCGTGGACCCGGAGGATGTGGAGATGCTGCAGGATCTGGTGGTGTCCGCTGTCAACGAGGCGCTGCGCCAGGCGGGCGACGCCATGGAGAACAGTATGAACAGCCTGACCGGGGGACTGAACCTGGGGGCGTTCGGGCTGTGAGAGAACGCGGGCGGCGCTGTGCCCCGGTGGGGAACGGCCGGCCCTGTGGATCGGAACCAAAAGAAGAGCGGGGCTGGAAGCTCCGCTCTTTTTAAAAACAGGTGGCCGCGGCGAGGCGGGGGCGCCCCGCCCTACAAAAAGTAAGGGGCCGCAGACGTGTAAAGAGAACACCGGCGGCGGAACAGGGACGGCACCTGTGCCCTGAATGGAGGCCGCCCAAAGGGAGGTATACGATACGTGAATGTGAAAAAGGTACTGGCGGCGGCGCTGGCCTGCTTGCTGCTGGCCGGGTGCGGCGCAAAGCGGACAGAGCCGCTGGATCAGGAGACGGCCTGGGTGGATGCGCCGGTCATCGCCTATGTGCCCCTGGACGACCGGCCGGACAACGTGGAGCGGGTGGTGTATCTGGCGGAGTCGCTGGGGTATCAGCTGGCGATGCCGGAGGCGGTGCTGTACAGCACAAAGCTGGACGGCCAGCCCCGCAACTTTGACAGCCTCCAGCGGGGGGAGCCATGGTCCCTTTTCACCTGGGTGCTGGACCAGGAGGCGGCGGGCTGCGACCGCTACATCCTCTCTCTGGATCAGCTCCACTCCGGCGGACTGGTCAGCTCCCGGTCCATGACGGGGGACGAACTTGAACTGCCGGGGGGCGGGACCACATCCGCGTCCCAGCTGGTGGATCATCTGCTGGCCGCCTTGGCCGAGGATGAAAATAACGTGGTCTGGCTGCTGGACAGCGTGATGCGGCTGGCACCCACGGTGGGCTATGAGGGCGGCACGCTGGAGGAGTACAACGCCCTGCGGGCCTATGGCGCGGCGGGGCGGCCGGCGCTCCCGGACAGGGACATCCAGGCATCGGATGTCCAGGCACTCTATCAATTGGGGAGCGGCGGCACGAAGCTGGTCCCGGCGGATTTCGGCCTGACAGAGGAGCGTGTGACAGAGTATTTGACCGCCCGGAGCCGGAAGCTGGCGCTGTCAGAGCGGATGCTCCAGACAGTGGAATGCGGCGGCTATGAGAACTTCCGGGTGCTCATCGGCATCGACGACTCCTCCGAGGAGGACAGCATCCAGAAAAACGAGATCGCCTATCTGCGGAGTTTACTGCGGGAGGGCGACGCCCTGCTGTCCGGCGTGGACGACCTGGCCTTCAAGGCGGTGGCGAAGCTGTATATGGCGGAGAGCGGCTGGGACGACCGGCTGGTCCATGCGGGCGTCACCTATTTCGGCGGGACGGAGGATCAGCCTGCCTGCGATTACGACTACAAGCCGCTGAAAGAGATCGTGGAGGAGCATTTGGAATTTTTCGGCGTCTCCCAGCTCTCCGGCGGGAGCGGCGCGGCGGATATTGAGATCCTGGTGCTGACCCAGCCGGACACGGAGGCCTATGAGGCGGCGGGGATGTCCCAGGCGGAGCAGGACAGGTGGAAGAAAAACGCGTATACCAATCTGGTGGATTGGCTGGAGGCGTTCCGGAACGGGCATGTGCCCGTCATCCTGATCGACGCCAGCAACGGCGCTTACGGGAACGAGTTCCAACAGGCGCTGACCGAAGAGGCGGAGCTGGGGTATCTGCTGAGCTACGCGGGATTTTTGGATATGGCCATCGTCACCGGCACGGCGTTGAGCCACGGATTTGCCAGGTACGCGTTTTTGCAGAGCGGCGAACAGTCGGAGGCCGCGGAGCGGGCCTTTGCCCGGACACTGGCGGACAGTATCATCAAGGACTTCTGCTACAAGCATGTGGTGCGGGAGGAGCTGCTGGGATACATCCGGAACGACCTGGGGGGCGATCCCAACAACTTCTGGGCGCCGGAGATCGACCGGGAGGCCGTTCAGGAGCGGCTGGAGAGCGGCATGGCCAAGGCCGCGGCGGGCGTGATCGAAAATCTGGAGCGGAGCAATCTGATCTCTTCGCTGGAACCCTATGAGGAACAGGGCTGGGGCGGCATCGAGCTGGACAACTACCGCTTCCCCTGGGACCGGGCCTTTGAGATCGGCATGGACATCCGGCTGGGGACGTTTACGGAGCCCCACAAAAAAGTGTGGGGGATCTATTATCGATAAGGGAGTTTTCATATGTATGAAAAAGCAGCCGCCGCCAACGGCAGGGCCGTGGCGGTGATCAGGAGTAAGACGGCGGTCATCACGGATGCGCAGTCGGCGTTGGATGCGATGATGGCAGCAAAATATGCGTGCGGGACAGAGCGCATTGCCGTGCAAAAGGAGGCGCTGACGGAGGATTTTTTCATCCTCAGCACCGGCCTTGCGGGAGAGATTCTGCAAAAGTTTACCAATTACGGCGTGAAATGCGCTATTTACGGCGACTTCAGCCACTATACCAGCAAGCCCCTTCAGGATTTTATCCGGGAGAGCAACCGCCGGGGCACGGATGTGCTGTTTACCGCGGACGAGCGGGAGGCCGTTGAGCGGCTGGCGGAGATATAAAAAACGCAGGACCGTCTGAGACGGTCCTGCGTTCAGGCTGTCGAAAAAGTCCGGCGGACTTTTTCGACAGCCTGAACAATGCCTCGCTTTTTTGTCTGCTTCGCATCCCAAAAAGCAGCCGCTTCGCGGCGAAAAGGGCTGCTGCCGCAGCCCTTTTGCAGGCATTCGATTCAACACGAAGGGGCTCCCGCCCCCTCGTACTCCCCCTGCGAATCGGAACGCCTTTTTCCAAACAGGTTTTTTTCGATAAGCTGAAAGCAGGACCGTCTGAGACGGTCCTGCTTTTTTGAACGGTTTACAGCTGTTTGACGGTGTAGTACACAGCCAGGCCAAAGACCACCATGCCCAGCGCCCACATGGTGTAATACGCGATAACGGTGCTGAAGAGGGCCGCGGCCACGGCGGCGGCGGACAGGCCGCAGGCCACGTAGACGGGAAGGGGATCCGCCTTGGGGGGGAGGAGCTTGCCCAGCCTGCCGCTTTTGGTCAGGAAAGCGACCACGGCCAGCAGGATGATATAGGCCCCGGCGGCCAGCTTCACATAGGTCCCCAGGTAGATGCTGCCCGCCTCCCGGCGGCAGACCCACAAAGCGATCAGCGAAACGCCGAGGATCGTCAGGGACAGGGCGCATTCACGGTCGTACAGGCTCCAGAGGACCCCCAGCAGCATGGCCACGGGGACCGCCACGGTCAGAAGCGTCAGCGTGCCCACGTTCCAGCGGATCAGGAAGCTGGAGAGGGCGACAAAGGCGCCGGCGGCGGTGACGGACCAGCCGGCGGCCCGCTTTTTGCGGTCGGCCTTCCACAGAAGGCTCAGAATCACGCCAACGGCGAAAACCGCCGCTCCGGCACCCATCAGGATGTTGAGATACTTGTCATACCAATCGATCTGCTGCTGGGCGGTGCCGTTGGCGTAGCAGCGGCGGATGACCAGCAGGTATAACTCAGCGACGCATCCGGCCAGGAAGAGCTTCATGGCACTGTTCATGGGCTCGTCCCGCTTGACCGGCTTGGCCTTGCTGTTTGAATTTTTCGCCATATTATAATGACCTCCAAGGTGGTGTTCGTTTGAAGATAATTTGGCGGCGGAAGGCTCCACCGCTGACATTCCTTGATAGTATAGCAGACTTTCACTGCATTTGCAAGGGCAACTGCGAGGGCTTTTTAACTTTTTCCCCCGGAAGGCGGATTCCAGGTTGAGAAGTGGCGCGGGGCGTGTTATACTACCTTATTATATTATGTGAAAAAAGAAAGCGGGATACGGCTATGAGACGTTTGATGGCGCTGGTGGCGGCGCTGGCGGTGCTGGCGGGGCTGACCGGCTGCGGGATGGAGCCCGCCGACCCGGATACGGCCCAGGAGAGCATCCAGGTCATCGCCATGGACACGGTGATGATCTTCAAAATCTATGGAGAGAAAAGCACCCACGCCGCCTATGCCGCGGAGGACGAGGTGCGGCGGCTGGAGGCGCTGCTGTCCCGGACGGACGCGGGCAGCCAGGTGTCCGCCCTGAATGACGCCGGAGGCCAGCCGGTGACGGTGGACGGCGAGGTTTTGCGGCTGCTGAACGCCGCCGGGCTGTACAGCGAGGTGACCGGCGGGGCCTTTGACATCTCCATCGCCCCGGTGGTCTCCGCCTGGGGCTTTACGGAGGACGCGTACCGGGTGCCCGGCCAGACGGAATTGGACGAGTTGCTGACCCATGTGGGGATGGAGCATGTCCACGCCGAAACCGCGGACAGTGCGTGGCTGGACGAGGGGACCCGGATCGACCTGGGGGGCATCGCCAAGGGCTATGTCACCGACCGGATCGCGGAGATTTTGGAGGAGAACGGCGTTCCCCGGGCCACCGTCAGCCTGGGGGGCAATGTGCTGGCCTGGGGGGACCGGCCTGACGGCACGCCCTGGCTGGTGGGCATCCAGGACCCGGCCCGGCCGGACATGGCCGACGGGTTTGCGGGGTATCTGAGCCTGAAGGACGCGTTTGCGGTGACCTCCGGCGGATATCAGCGGTATTTTGAGGAAAACGGCAAACGGTATCACCACATCATTGACCCGGCCACCGGGTATCCGGCGGACAGCGGGCTGACCTCCGTCACGGTGGTGGCGGACTGTGACCGGGAGGGGAACGGCGGCCTGCCGGGACAGGGCACCATGTGCGACGCCCTGTCCACCGCCCTGTTTGTCATGGGGGAGGAAAAGGCCCTGGAATTTTGGAGAACCAGCGGCTATGACTTTGATCTGGTGCTGGTGACAGCGGACGGGCGCGTGGTGGTGACCGAGGGCATCGCCGATGTGTTTGCCCCGGACGAGGCCAGTGGGTACAGCTATGAGACGGTCTCCTGAACTGCGGCCCACCGGCTGGGACGCGCTGGTGGTGCTGGCGGTGATATTGCTGGCGGCGGGTTGCGCACTGGCGGTCTGGGGCCGGGGCGGCGGGACGGAAGCGCTGACGGCTGTTGTGAGCGTGGACGGCGCGGAAGCGGATCGCATCCCGCTGGACGGCAGGGCCGGGGAGCGGGTCTATTCCGGCAACGGCTATACGCTGACGGTGGAATTCGGGCCGGAGGGCGTGCGGGTCCGGGAGGCGGACTGCCCCACCCAGGACTGCGTCCACACCGGGACCATCACCCGGAGCGGGCAGAGCATCGTGTGCCTGCCGGGACGGATTATTGTTCAATTGGAGGGCGGAACAGCGGACAATGAAGCCCCGGACATTGTGATCGGATAGGGGGCGGCCATGAGACTGACGACAAAACAGCTGACGCTGTGCGGCGTGCTGGCCACCCTGGCGCTGGCGCTGTCCGTGATGGAAAACCAGATCCCGCTGGGGCTTGCCATCCCCATTCCCGGCATCAAGCTGGGGCTTGCCAACATTGTGACGGTGTTTGCCCTGTACGCCCTGGGGCCGGGACAGGCGCTGCTGATCCTGCTGGCCCGGTGCGTGCTGGGGGCGGTGTTCGCGGGAAATATGAACGCCATGCTCTTTTCCCTGCTGGGGGGCTTTTCGGCCATGGCGGTGATGATCGGGCTGTCCCGGCTGCGGCGGCTCTCCGTTTACGGGGTGTCCGTGGGCGGCGCGGCGGCCCATAACTGCGGCCAGGTGGCGGCGGCTGTCCTGACGCTGGGGAATGGGGCGCCGCTTTATTATCTGCCGGTGCTGCTGGTGGTATCCCTGTTTACCGGGGCGCTGACGGGGCTGGTGGCATCGTGCCTGTTCCGGGCGCTGAGCCATACGGATCTGATGAAGGGGTGAAGGCAATGGACCCGAAGCATATCAGCAAGAAAGACGAGATCATCCTCCAGCAGCTGGAGGTTATCCGCACCATGACGGAGCACAATTTGAACCGGATGGGGACGGACTTCTGGGGAGCGCCGCTGGCGCCGAAGGGGGATGTGACGGCGGGAGCCGGCGAGGGCACGCCGAAGCCGGCGGCGCCGGAAAAGAAGGTCGGCGATGCCGCAGCCTCCACCGGGAACGGCAGCGGAGGAGCGGCGGAGACGGAGGCGCCGCCGCCTGAAAAGATCGAGGATCTGCAGGCGGAGCTGGACGGGTATATCGGTCTGGACGCTGTGAAAAAAGAGGTGCGGAACCTCATCAACATGGTGACGGTGCACCAGATGCGGGAGAAGAACGGGCTGCCCGTCACGGACTTGAGCCTGCATATGGTGTTCTCCGGCAATCCCGGCACCGGCAAGACCACCATCGCCCGGATCATGGCCCGTATTTACCACAGCCTGGGCATCTTGTCCAAGGGGCAGCTGGTGGAGGTGGACCGCAGCGGACTGGTGGCCGGATATGTGGGGCAGACGGCCATCAAGACCGGCAAGGTCATCGAGAAGGCCCTGGGCGGCGTGCTGTTCATCGACGAGGCCTACGCCCTGAACGGCAGGGCGGAGAACGACTTCGGCCAGGAGGCCATCGACACCATTTTGAAGGCCATGGAGGACCACCGGGACGATCTGGTGGTCATCGCGGCGGGGTATGACGGGCTGATGGATGACTTCATCCACTCCAATCCCGGTCTGGAGTCCCGGTTCAACCGCTTTCTGCATTTCGACGATTACAGCGCCGACGAGATGATGCGCATTTTCCAGATGCAGTGCAAAAAGGGCTGCTATACCCTGGACGGGCAGGCGGCGGAGATGGTGCGGGACTTTATCCGGGAGGAGAATACTGACCCCGTTTCCTTTGGCAACGCCCGGGGCGTGCGGAATATTTTTGAACAGATCCTGGTGCATCAGGCCAACCGGCTGGCGGGGATGGAGCGCGTTACGCGGGAGGATCTGATGAAAATTACGCCGGTGGACGTGCTGGCGGCCAGGGGCATGGAAGAGGGGGCTGTGCCGCCGCCTTACGGCGACCCCAGAGAGACCACAAAGAAGAAGGACTGAAAACAGATGAAGGTTTTGGTGCTGACCCACAAGGGCCGCTATGACCGGTTTGCCCCCAAGGATTCGCCGGCCTATCAGGCGGCGGAGCTGATTTTCTGTGACCGGGATGGGACGGAGGAGGAATGGCTGGCCGCCGGCGGAGACGCGGAGGCGCTGTTCGTGACGCCGGTGACCTGGGTGCGGGAGAGCCTGATCGCCCGGATGCCCCATTTGAAAATGATCCACAGCGAGGGCGTGGGCTTTGACCGCATCGACCTGGAGGCCGCCCGGCGGCGGGGCATCTATGTGTGCAACAACGCCGGGTGCAACGCCGGTCCCGTGGCGGAGCAGGCGGTGATGATGATGTCCATGCTGCTGCACCGGACGCTGTGGGGCGAACGGATGGTCCGGTGCGGGCGGCAGGGAGAGGCGGTGCGCGCCCTGGAGGGGGATGTGCCCAAGGACCTCTGCTGCTCCACGGTGGGGCTGGTGGGCTTCGGCGCCATCGGCCAGGCCACGGCGCTGCGGCTGCGGGCCAACGGCAGCAGGGTCTATTACTATGCCCGGCACCGGAAAAGCCCGGAGACGGAGCATGCATACGGTGTGGAGTATTTGCCCCTGGAGGAGCTGGCGGAGCGGTGCGATATCGTGAGCCTGCATCTGCCAGCCACCGCCGAGAGCATCCACATGGTGGACCGGGCCTTTCTGGCCCGGATGAAACCGGGCAGCTATCTGGTGAATACCGCCAGAGGGGCCGTTATCGATGATGAGGCGCTGTGTGAGGCCATCCGCTCCGGCCATCTGGCGGGGGCGGCGCTGGACGCCTATGACCCGGAGCCGGTGCCGGCGGACCATCCGCTGGTGCGGCTGGCGGAGGAGTGCCCCGGCAGGGTGGTGCTCTGCCCCCATCAGGGAGGGCTTACCCAGTCGTCTTTTGAGAATGTGTACCGGATGCTGTTCGAGGACCTGGGGCTGCTGATGGCGGGAAAACGGCCCAACCGGATCGTCAACGGACTGTGAGGGAGGAGAACGGGATGAAAAAAGCGGCGGCTTCTTTTTTGTATTCCATTTTAGGCGGCGTCTGTATTGGCATTGGAGGGACGGTGTTCCTCTCCTGCGAGAACAAGGTGACTGGGGCGGTGTTTTTCTGCCTGGGGCTGTTTGCCATCTGCACCTTTGGATTCAACCTGTTTACGGGGAAGGTCGGGTATGTGTTCGAGCAGCCGCCGGCCTATACGGGCTTTGTGCTGTCGGTGTGGCTGGGAAATCTGGCGGGCACCGCCCTGGTGGGCTACGGCATCCGCCTGACCCGCATCGCCGGAATCACGGAAAAGGCGGCGGCGCTGTGCCAGGCAAAGCTGGACGACAGCCTGGTTTCGATTTTTATACTGTCTGTTTTCTGCAATATATTGATGTTTATTGCGGTGGACGGGTTTAAAAACAATCCCCATGAGGTGGGGAAGTACATCGGGATCTTTATGGGCGTCATCGTGTTCATCCTGTGTGGATTTGAGCACTGTGTGGCGAATATGTTTTACTTTTCCGCCGCCAATATGTGGAGCGGGAAGGCACTTTTGTATATGCTGGTGATGACCCTGGGCAACGCCTGCGGCGGATGTGTCATCCCGCTGTGCCGGAGACTGAAGCGGCAGGCGGAGCAAGGCGAATAAAAAACTCCCGTGCCTGAGGGCACGGGAGTTTTTGCGGTACGGCAGTCAGCCGTCCATGATGTCGTACAGGGAATCCAGCACCAGCCAGGTCTGGGAGAAGGGGCGCATCAGGTTCCAGAAACCCGCGCCACGGAAGCCGTACTCCGCGATGAGGCGCAGCTTGGCGTCCATGCTGCGGGCGTCCTCAAACCAGACCTCGTGGACGGCACCGGCGGCGTCAGTGTAGTGGAAGAAGGGGGACTGGGCGGTCTCGTCGTATTGGATGGCGATGTTGTGCTCCACCGCCAGCTCAATGGCCCGCTGGTTGGAGATGGACTGGGCCCGGGTGACGCCCTGCACGAAGGGAAGGGGCCAGTCGTAGCCATAGTTGGGGACGCCCAGGAAGATCTTTTCCGGCGGGATCGCCGTGACGGCGTAATCCAGCACCGCCCGGACGTTGGGGATGGGGGCCACGGCCATAGGCGGCCCGGCGGTATAGCCCCATTCGTAGGTCATGAGAAGCACCGCGTCCACGGCGGCGGCGACGGCGGGGTAGCTGTGGCCCTCGTACAAAAGGCCCCGCTGGGCGGCGGAGGTCTTGGGGGCCAGGGCCGCCCAGAGGAAGCGGCCCTGGGAGTGAAGGAGCCGCCGGAGGCGGGCGAGAAAGGCGGCGTAGGCCTCCGCCAGGGCACCGGGGAGGTATTCAAAATCCACGTCCAGACCGGCGTAGCCCTTGCGGAGAACAGTTTGCAGGACCTGGGAGAGCAGCTGTTCCTGGACGGCGCTGTCCGTCAGGACCAGCTCGGCCCGCTGGGTGTCGAACTGGCCGGATTCCGTCAGGGTGGACAGATGCATCACCGGGCGGGTGCCCCGGCGGCGGGCGGCGGAGAGCATGGCGCCATCCTCCAGCGGCAGCAGGCCGCCGGCGGCGGTGATGCCGTAGGTGAAGGGGGCCATGTAGGTGAGATAGGGGAGCTGGGCGGCCAGCAGATCCTCACTGATGTAAGGGTAGGCATAGCCGTTGAAGGCGGCGGAGCCCAGCTTTTCGTCGAAATAAGAGATCACCAGGGGCTGGCCCGGGGAGAGCAGCTCGCCGCCGCCAAGAGACCAGTTGTTCCGCCAGAGCTGCCGGACCGTGACGCCGTAGGCGGCGGCAATGGAGGACAGGGTTTCGCCGCCGGTTACGGCGTGGATCTGCCGGGGAAAGCGGATCACCAGCGTCTGGCCCACCGCCAGGGCGCCGCCGGGGGGAACGGTATTGTCGGCAGCCAGACGGGCGGGGTCCACCCCGTAATAGGCCGCGATGGAGCCGACGGATTCGCCGGACTGGACGACATGGATCGTCACGGGACATCACCTCTTTCCGCCATCCTATGCGGGAGGGGAAGGGCATATGCGCTTTTGGGATGGAAACGCCTGAAAAATTCCTTGCCTTTTGGGCTTTTCTGAGATACCATGAGGGCAATGAGAGAAAAATATGGCTGCCATGCGAAAAAGGAATGGCTGATGGAGGGCAAGGGATGAACATTCGGAAATACGAGGCGTTTGTGCGGGCGGTGGAGCTGGGGAGCCTTTCCAAGGCGGCGGAGGAGCTGGGCTATACCCAGTCCGGCATCAGCCATATGATGCAGTCCCTGGAGGAAGAGGTGGGGTTTCCCCTGATGGTGCGGACCTCCTCGGGCATCCAGCCCAACAGCGAGGGGGCCATGCTGCTGCCGGTCATCCGCCAGCTGCTGAGTGACAGCGAGGTGCTGGAGCAGTATATCGCCAAGATCAAGGGCGCCGATACCGGGCGTATCCGCATCGCCGCCTATCCCAGCGTGGCCACCTATTGGCTGCCGGAGATCATCCGGGACTTTCAGAAGGATTATCCCCATGTGGAGATCCAGATCACGGAGATGGGCTCCGGCACCATTGAGGAGATCATGGAAAACCGGCAGGCGGAGCTGTGCATCTACGCCGGAGGCGAGGGGAAGGGCTTTGAGTGGGTCCCCCTGTGCCGGGACCGGATGCTGGCGCTGGTGCCGCCGGACCACCCGCTGGCCGCCCGGGAGGCGGTGCGGCTGGAGGACCTTGCGGCGGAGGAATTTATTATGCCAATGCCGGACTATGACGGCGAGGTGCGGTTTATTCTGGACAAGCTGGACCACTGGCCCCACATCCTGTTTTCCACCTGCAGCGATTACGCCATCATCAACATGGTGACGGAGGGGCTGGGGGTATCGGTTTTGTCGGAACTGCTGCTGCGAAATTACAGCCACCACGCCGTGGCCCTGCCCATGGACCCGCCCCAGGAGCGGATGCTGGGCATGGGCGTGTCCCAGGTGAAGACGGCATCGCCGGTGACGCGGAACTTTATGGAGTATGTGCGGCGGTATGTGGACCGGCGGAGCGGGAGATGGGGTTCTGGATGAGCGCCGGGCGGAATAGAATGGTGCTGGTCCCGGCGGGACGCGCTGACACAGAGGCAACGTGACGAAAACCGAGCAGGAAGCCAGGGACGGCTTCCTGCTCGCGATTTTATCGGGAGGGGTTATGGGAGAACTGGGAGAGGTCGTGTTGATCACCGGGCTGGCGGGCATTGGAGGAACGGGCCTGGGCGGCGGGCTGGGCTGCCTGTTCCGGCGGGATTCCAGCCGGGCGGTGAGTTTGCTGTTGAGCTTTGCGGCGGGCGTGATGGTGGCGGTGGTGTGTTTTGACCTGCTGGAGGAGGCCGCCGGGGAGGGCGGGCTGTTCCGGGCCGCGGCAGGCGTTTTGGCGGGATACGGCGTGACGGCGGCGCTGAATCTTCTGCTGGAGCGGGGGCGGAGCTGGCAGAGAAGCGGCCTGTTTCTGGCGGGTGTGGTGATGGCGGCGGCCATCGCCCTGCACAATGTGCCGGAAGGGATGGTCATTGGGGCGTCCTTTGCCGGCGGTGCCGGCGGCGGGTGGACTATGGCGGCGGTCATCGGGCTGCACAACATCCCGGAGGGAATGGCGGTGGCGGTGCCGCTGGCCGCCGGGGGTGAGCAGCGCTGGCGGGCCGCCGGGATGGCGGCCCTCACCGGGGCCCCCACGGTGCTGGGGGCCATGGCGGGATACCGCATGGGGACCATGGGCCCGGCGGCACTGACGGCGGCGCTGAGCTTTGCCTCCGGGGCCATGCTGTATGTGGTGTTCGGCGAGCTGCTGCCGGAGGCGGAGGAGCTTTGGAGGAGCAGGGCCCCGGCTCTGGCGGCCGTGGTGGGCATGGTGACGGGGATGGTCATTACGCGGGGGTGAGAGAACTCCTGTCCCCCGCCGCTGTTCCGCCCCGCCGACGGATGGGAGCGGTTCAAACAGGCCGGCCCGCCGCGGGAGAGTTCCCGCGGCGGGCCGGATAAGAGGGAGAAGATAACCGTTTATTTTGCCAGACGGTTGGCGGAACGTCTCTTGCCGTACCAGAGGATGACACCGACATAGGCGACAGCGGCCACGACGCCGATGACGTAAGCGCCGCCCCAGGGAATGTTGAAGCCGATCTTGGCGTTGGCGATGTAAGTAATGGTGATGAAGGCATACCAGGCGCCGGGGATCAGGGGGATCCAGACGTACTTGGACTTGCCGTTTTCAAACATCCAGATGGAGATTGCCAGGAAGGCAAACAGGGACAGGGTCTGGTTGGACCAGGCGAAGTAGCGCCACAGGATGTTGAAGCCGTTGGAATTGAACTTGGCGAACACCAGGATCACGGCCACCAGGGCGAAGATCACGGCGGACAGGCCCACGCGCTTGCTGGCGGAGCTCTGGTCGATGTGGAAGGACTCGGCAATGGCCAGGCGCAGGCCGCGCAGGGCGGTGTCGCCGGAGGTGATGGGCAGGACCACAATGCCGATCAGGGCGATGATGCCGCCCACGTTGCCCAGGATGTTGCGGCAGACGACGCCGACGGTGCCGGTGGCAAGGTTGGCATCGGCCGCCTGCAGGCCCAGGTTGTAGACGCCCATGGCGGCGCCGGCCCAGATCATGGCGATGAAGCCCTCCAGGACCATCATGTTGTAGAAGGTCATGCGGCCTTCCTTCTCACTTTTGACCGTGCGGGAGATGATGGCGGTCTGGGTGGAGTGGAAGCCGGACAGCATGCCGCAGGCAACCGTGATGAAGAAGACCGGGATGAAGTGCTTGGCACTGAAATAGTCACCGTAGCTGAAGGGGATCTGGGTGACCTTGTCCTCGGCCAGAGTGAAGGCGGCCATGGCGGGGGTCTGCCAGTCGTCCCAGATGTTCAGCAGGGGATAGCCCTTGACGAACATGCCGATGAACACGCCGATGGCGGAGAACAGCAGCACCGCGCCGAAGATGGGATAGATCTTGCCGATGATGGCGTCGATGGGGAAGACGGTGGCAACCAGGTAATAGACGAAGATGGCGGCGTAGATGACCCAGGTGGAGACAGAGGTGGGCTCGCCGTCAAAGCCGCAGATCTGGGTGGCGAAGATGTCGCCGGGGGTGTAGATGAACACGGCGCCCACCAGGAGCAGCAGCAGGGAGCAGAAGACCTGGTACACGCCGTAGACACCCTTGTTGGAGTACTTGCGGATCATGTCGGGCATCTGGGTGCCGCCGTCACGCAGGCAGATCATGCCGGAGAAATAATCGTGCATGGCGCCGCCGATGATGTTGGTGATGGGGATGGTGATGAACGCGATGGGTCCGAAGAGAATGCCCTGGATCGGCCCGAAGATGGGGCCGGTGCCCGCGATGTTCAGCAGGTTGATGAGCATATTCTTCCACTTGGGCATGGGGAGGTAGTCCACGCCGTCCTGCTTGGAGTAGGCGGGGGTCTCCCGGTCGTCTGGCCCGAAGACCTTTTCGCAGAACTTGCCGTACAGGGCAGCCCCGCCGAAAAGGATCACGAGACCAATGATGAATGTTGTCATTTACACACACTCCTTTTCCTTTTGTGCCCCAGGGGCGTTTCAGGGACAAGCCCCTAGGGTCACAGATTACAGTATTACCATAGCAGATTTTTGATCACGCGTGTGTTAAGGAAACGGAGCGGGAATACAGAACTTGTCATGGATCTTCAGACAAATGTTAATAAACCGTTAACAGGGATTAAAGAGAGCCGGGCCTGTCTGTCGGGCCCGGCTCTCTCAGGCTGTTGAAAAAGTCCGCTGGACTTTTTCAACAGCCTGAACAATGCCTCGCTTTTTTGTCTGCTTCGCAGCCCAAAAAGCAGCCTCGGCCCAAAGGAACGGGCCTCGGCAGACTGCACGGAGAGATGTGCAGCCTGCCGCTTCGCGGCGCAAACACCTGCTGCCGCAGGCTTTTTGCAGGCATTCGATTCAACACGAGGGGGGCTCCCGCCCCTCGTACTCCCCCTGCAAAACGGAATTCTTTTTCTCCAAACAGAGGTTTTTCGACAAGCTGAGCGAGCCGAGCCTGACAAGCAGGCCCGGCTCGCTTTATTCACCTTCCGCCAGACGGTAGCCTACGCCCACTTCCGTGAAGAGGTACTCCGGCTCGGCGGGATTTTTTTCGATCTTGCGGCGGATGTTGGCCATGTTGACCCGCAGGATCTGGTTGTCGCCCCCGGCCCGGGGGCCCCAGAGCTCTTTAATAATGAAGTCGTAGGTCAGGACCTTGCCGGCGTGTTTGCCCAGAAGGGCCACGATCCGGAATTCGCTGAGGGTCAGCTTTACATTTTCCCCCCGGACCAGGGCCTGGTGCTTGTTATAGTCGATGGTCAGGTCTCCCACGGTATAGGTGCCCTTTTGGGCGATCTCATCGTTTCCGCTGGCGGTGCGGGTGTGGCGGATGGCCGTGCGGACACGGGCCAGCAGCTCGCCGGTGCCGAAGGGCTTGGTCAGGTAGTCGTCCGCGCCCAGGTCCAGGGCCGTCACCTTGTCCTTTTCATGGGACCGGGCGGAGACCACCACCACCGGAAGGCTGGACCACTCCCGCAGCTGGCGCAGGATGTCCAGGCCGTCCATGTCCGGGAGACCCAGATCCAGGATGATCAGGTCCGGGCAGTGGGAGGAGATCATGGACATCGCCTCGCTGCCGGAGCGGGCCTGCATGGCCTCGTAGCCGTTGTTGTTCAATACGGTGGAAATGAAATGGGAGATGCTTTTCTCATCCTCAATGACCAGGATTTTTTCTCGAATATTCATGAAGGGCCCTCCTTGTAAGTCGGTATCCACGCCGTATCCGGTTGGCCGCTGACAGCGGGTATGGATACACAGTTATGCTTCCAGCGGAAGAGAAAATGTAAATTCCGCGCCGTCTGACAGGTTTTTTGCCTCCATGCTGCCGCCGTGGGCCCGGACGATGGCCAGGCACACCGAGAGCCCCAGGCCCATGTTGCGCTTTCCGTCGCCGGAAGAGGTCTCGCTGTGCTTTAAGGTGCCGTCGAACAGGCTGGGCAGCTCCTTTTCGGGGATGCCGCAGCCGTTGTCCTGCACGGTGAACAGGGCAAAGCCGTCCCGTGCCCGGACTGAGAGGCGGATTTGGGTGGTGGTTTTGCCGTGGGTGGCGGCGTTTTCCAGCAGATTGAGAAAGACCTGCTCGATCAGAATGGGGTCCATCGGCACCAGCAGCAGGTCCTCCGGCGCCTCCACGGAGACGGTGACGCTTGGAAAGCGGCGGCGGAATTTCCGCACCGCCTCGCCCATGACCTCCTCCGCGGGCTCGGGGGCCTTGGTGATGCGGGCCTGGTCATCCCCGATGCGGGTGATGGACAGCAGATTTTCCACCACCTGGATCAGCCACTGGGCTTCATTCCGGGCGTCCTCCAGCAGCGCCTGCTGTTCCCCGGGAGAGAGGCCGGGGTTTTCCAGCACGGCGGATGTGGCCCCCACGATGGAGGTCAGCGGTGTGCGGATATCGTGGGACACGGAGCGGAGGAGGTTGCCCCGCATTTTTTCCTTTTCGTTTTCGCTGCGCAGACGCTCCTGCTGCCGGACCTGAGTGGTCAGGGCGCAGGTGATGATGGAGACTGCCAGAAAGGTCAAAAAGGTCAGGGGATAGCCGGAAATCGTGAAGTTCAGCGCCCAGTAGGGATAGGTGAAGATGAAATTGACACACACAACCCCCACCACCGCCGCGATCAGGCCGTAGAGATAGCCGGTGGTCAGCCGGGAGACCAGCAGCACCGCCAGGACAAAGACGGGAGAGGCGAAGCCGGCGATGCTGTCCGCTATCTGCAGGAGGAAGCACAGCCCGGCGGCGCAGATCAGAATGACGGCGGTGAGCAGCAGATCCCGCAGGGAGAAGGGGAACAGCCGGTGAAGCAGTGATTTTTGATGACGCAAGGCAGGCGTCTCCTTTCTGGTTCTACAAATCCCTGTTCATTATAACAGATGGTGCGTTAAATTGCCGCTAAAAAAATTTATGCCGTCTTAACGGCGGAGATGATATATGGCATCGGGCGGGCAGGTTTCCGGCGGACAGGGGGCAATAGGCCCGCCGGCCGGTAAAAAACCTTTCCAAAACCGCACCGCCCGCCGGCTGGGGGGCATCCGCTTTTTCGCGGAGAAATTTTTGCCCTGTTGCACGGGAACGGGCAAATTCGGGGGCTGGAGGGGGAGAAGGTGCAGAGACTTGGAAAGGGGGCGGCGGCTTGGAACACGGAGAGGAGCGCAGGCGGTTTTGCCGGACGTATCTCAGGACCATGGATCCGGATTTGGCGGCGGCGGAGAGCGGACAGCCGGACGGGTTTGCGCTGCTGAGGAAAAAGACGGTCCAGGACCGGCTGGACAGGATGCGCTCCGGGGCGGCGGGGCAGATCCGGCGGGAGGACGCCGTCCGGCGGCTGGCGCAGCTGGCCTTTGGACGGGCCAACGACGCGGTGCGGCTGGCGCTGCGGCCCGGCGAGGCGGATCCTGACGCGCTGGATCTCTCCGCGGTGGCGGAGTTCAAGGTGACGGAAAAGGGCGTGGAGGTAAAGCTGGTGGATCGGGTGCGGGCGCTGGAGACGCTGTTCAATCTGCTGGAGAGCTGCGGTGAGGGCGGCGCGGCGGAGCTGTACCGCGCGCTGGAAGAGGCTGCCGGCCAGATGGAGGGGGCCTGGGGCGATGAATAGGGAGGTCCATTTTTCCCCCAAGCAGATGCGGGTCCTGACATGGTGGTACTGCGACGAGTGGGAGGCTGTCATCTGCGACGGCGCGGTGCGCAGCGGCAAGACCTTTTCCATGGGGGCGTCCTTTTTCCTGTGGGCCCAGGCGCGGTTCCACGGAAAACAGCTGGGGCTTTGCGGGAAGACCATTGGCGCTCTGCGGCGGAATCTGCTGGCGGAGCTGGTGCCCTGGCTGCGGCGGCTGGGAATGACCGTGCGGGAACGGCGGTCGGAAAATCTGCTGGTGGTGCGGTATTGGGGGCATGAAAACCGCTATCTGCTCTTCGGCGGCCGGGACGAGTCCAGCGCGGCGCTGATCCAGGGCAGTACGCTGGCGGGGATCCTGATGGATGAGACGGCGCTGATGCCCCGGTCCTTTGTGGAGCAGGCCGTGGCCCGGTGCAGCGTGCCGGGAAGCAGGCTGTGGTTCAACTGCAATCCGGAGGGGCCCCAGCACTGGTTTTATCAGGAGTGGATCCTGAAGGCGAAGGAGCGGAAAGCGCTGCGCCTGCACTTCACCATGGCGGATAATCCCGCGCTGCCGCCCTCCATCCGGGCCCGGTATGAGCGGGCTTATTCCGGGGTGTTTTACCGCCGGTTCGTGCTGGGGGAGTGGACTGCCGCCCAGGGGCTGGTGTACGACTTTTTCGACCCGGAGCGGGACGCGGTGGAGGCGCCGGCGGACGGGTTTCAGGAGTGGCGTGTGTCGGTGGATTACGGGACGGCAAATCCGGCGTCTTTCGGACTCTGGGGGCGGCGGAACGGGATCTGGTATCGGGTGGCGGAGTACTATTACGATTCCCACAAGGCCGGACGGCAGCGGACCGACGCCGAATACGCCGATGATTTGGAGCGCTTGGCGGATGGGCGGGACATCCGGCGGGTCATCGCGGACCCGTCGGCGGCCAGCTTTATCGAGGCGCTACGGCGGAGAGGATTCCACGTCGTGCGGGCGGACAACGCTGTGGCGGACGGCATCCGGGTGACGGCGGACCTGCTGCGGACGGGGCGGATCGCCATATGCCGGGGGTGCCGGGACTGCCTGCGGGAGATGGGACTTTACTGCTGGGACCAGCGAAACGGCAGAGATGCGCCCAGGAAGGAAAACGACCACGCCATGGACGAGATGCGGTATTTCGCCATGGATCTTGTCAGCGGGGAGGCGGATGGATTCGCGGCGGTGGCGGTGGAACGGCGGCCGTGAGCGAACACAGTGAGCCGCGGCAGAGCCGCGCCAAGTGTTTTGCGGAGCAAAACCTTGAAATCGCCGGGCTTTGCCTGGCGATTTGAGTGAAATGGAAAGGGCTCCCATGCGGCCTGCCGCATGGGAAAACGAGATGCGGTATTTCGCCATGGATCTTGTCAGCGGGGAGGCGGATGGATTCGCGGCGGTGGCGGTGGAGCGGCGGCCGTGAGCGGGCTGTATGCGGGAGTGATGGGCGGCTGTCCGGCGCTGGCGGGGACCGTGACGGAGACGGAGCGGGACGCCCCGCCCTGCGGAGAATGCATCGGGATCGGGGCGGCAGACGGCCCCTGCGAAGGCCTGCGGGCTGGAGCGAAGGCGGCGGACGTTTTGGCCTGCCGGGACAGGGAGCGTTTGGCGGGAGGCATTGGAAATGACGGGAGAGGAGTTTTGCGGGTGAAGTGGTTGAAAAAACGGGAGGAGACGGCGCCGGCGGCGGTACAGCTGCGGGACCGGGAGCATCATCCCTTTGGAATGCTGGGCGAATATGTGCCGCTGCGGCGGGGCGAGGTGGGGCTCTATCGGGCCGTCCGGGAGGCGGTGCCGGTGGTGGACGCCGCCATCTGCAAGCTGATCCGCATGACGGGCGGTGTGACCGCGACCTGCGGCGACAAGGAGGCGGAACGGGAGCTGCGGGAATTCCTGCGGACAGTGGCTGTGGGACGGGGGCAGTTCGGCATCAACGCCTTTCTGGATACCTATATGGATTCCCTGCTGGTCTGCGGCCAGGCGGTGGGGGAGATCGTGCCCGCTGTGGGAAACAGGGAGATCGCCGCCCTGCTGTGCGGCAGGGCGGAGGATATTGAGATCCGGGAGCGGGAAAGTCCGCTGCGCTTTACCATCTGCGGATCCGACGAGCGGGGACAGATGGCGGAGCTGCCCTATCAGGATCTGCTGCTGTTCACGCCGCTGAATCCGGAGACAGACAGCCCTTACGGCGTTTCCATGCTGCGGTCGCTGCCGTTTTTGTCGGATATCCTGATGAAAATTTACAATACCATCGGCGTCAACTGGGAGCGGTGCGGCAATGTGCGCTTCGCCGTCACCTGCCAGGGCGGCGACGGCGTCAGCGCGGCGGAGCGCAGCCGCCAGCTGGCGGAGGAGTGGTCCCGGGCCATGCGGGAGACCCGGGGCGGCAGCGTGCGGGACTTTGTGGCCGTGGGCGGCGTGGACATCCGGGTCATCGGCGGCGACGCGCCGATTTTGGACAGTGAGGTGCCGGTGCGGCAGATCATGGAGCAGATCGTGGCCAAGACCGGCATCCCGCCCTTTATGCTGGGGCTGAGCTGGAATTCCACAGAGCGGATGAGCGCCCAGCAGGCAGATCTGCTGACGACGGAGATCACGGCCATCCGCAGGACCCTGACGCCGGCGGTGGAGCGGATCTGCCGGCTGTGGCTGCGGATGCACGGATTCGGGTGCGGGTTTGAGGTGGTATGGGACGACATCAATCTGCAGGATCAGGTGGAGGAGGCCAAGGCGGCCCTCTATCGGGAGCAGGCGCGGAAGCTGAAAATCGAGAACGACGCGGCGGAGAATCGGTAAGGCCCCGCGGGGAAACACGGCGGGGAGCGCGCATGATCCTGGGGAAGGGAAAGGGGCGGATGATATCCGCCCCTACAGAGGACGCCGCGCGGGCAGGGGCGGCGGATGCGGCAGAGGATGCAGACGCTGCAACGGAAAAAAGGAGGACGGAATGGACATTCGGGAGGAATTGGCGCACATTAACCAATTTGCCAAGACAGAGCTGACGGAGGAGCAGGTGTACGTGTTCAGCGTGCGGCTGTGCGACAACGAGGTGGACCGGGATTTTGAGCGGTTTGACACCTCGGCCCTGGAGCGGCTGGGGGAGCTGTTTGTGGGCAAGAGCGGTATTTTTGACCACCAGTGGTCCGCCCAGGGGCAGACCGCCCGCATCTATCGGACCGAGGTGGTACGGGAGAGCGCCGTGGTGACGGCGGCGGGGGATGCCTACTGCTGGCTGAAAGGGTGGGCGTATCTGCTGCGGACAGAGAAAAACCGGGATCTCATCGCGGAGATCGAGGGCGGGATCAAGAAGGAGGTCAGCGTGGGCGTCAGCATGGGGCGGAGCGTCTGCTCTGTCTGCGGCGCGGAGAGCGGCGGCTGCCAGCATGTGAAGGGACAGATGTATGGGGACCGGCTGTGCTTTACGGAGCTGCGGGACCCGGTGGACGCCTATGAGTGGTCCTTTGTGGCGGTGCCCGCCCAGCGCAGCGCCGGGGTTTTGAAACGGTTTGGGCAGGAGAGCGGCGAGACGGCGCTTCTGCGGAAGCAGGCGGCGCTGGGCCGGAAGTATCTGGGAGAACTGCGGCGGGAGGTGGTCCGCCTTGCCATGCTGGCGGACGACGGACTGGACGGCAATATCTTTGCCAAGGCGGTGGGCCGCCTGGAGGAGCCGGAGCTTCTGGAACTGAAGCGGGCCTATGAGGCCCGGACGGCGAAGCGGTTTCCGGCGGCGCCCCAGCTGCGCAGGAGAGGCGCGGAGGAGCGGGGCGATGAGACGGTGTTCCTTGTCTGACGGGGACAACTACATAAAAGGGGGACGAAAATGAGAGGTTCTTACGAGGGGATCGGCCAGTGGGCCGCCACATTTGCCTGCGGGCAGGTGGAAGAGGGCCAGATGGTGAAGATCAGCGGCAATGGCCAGGTGAGCGCCTGCGGCGCCGGAGACGGCTTCTGCGGGCAGGTGCTGTCCGTTGGCAGGGACGGCGGCGCCTGCGCGGTGGCGCTGGGCGGCATGGTGACCGCCGGCTATTCCGGGACCGCGCCCAGCCTGGGCTGGTGCGGCCTGGCCGCCGATGCTGACGGCAGCGTGCAGGCATCTTCCGCCGGCCGCGGCTATCTGGTGGTGGATGTGGACGAGTCCGCTGGAACGGTCACGTTTGTACTGTAAGGAGGAGAAGAGAGATGGCTTATCATTTTGAAAACATCAAGCTGGAGAAGGGGATGTACGGCCGCAGCGGCCGCACCTTTGCCCAGACGCTGGAGGAGCTGGACCCCAGCGAGCACTACCGCGGCACGCCCCTGGAGGGCCTGGATGCCTTTCAGCGCCAGCTGAAGCGCTTTGACATCAAGGTCAAGGGCGCGGGCTCCGACCGGGTGGAGAAGTTTTTCCACACCACGGACTCCGCCGTGCTGTTTCCGGAGTTCGTGTCCCGGGTGGTGCGCCAGGGTCTGGAGGAGGGCTGCATCCTGCCGGACATCACCGCCACGGTGACCCATTTTGACGGCATGGATTACCGCTCCATCGCCTCTGTGCCCAGCGAGGACAAGAAGCGGCTGCTGCGGGTGGAGGAGGGCGCGGAGATCCCCCAGACCACCATCCAGACCCAGGAGAACCTGGTGCGGCTGCACAAGCGGGGCAGGATGCTGGTGGCGTCCTATGAGGCCATCCGCTTCCAGCGGCTGGACCTGTTTTCCGTGACGCTGCGCCAGATCGGCGCGTACATCGGCCGGATGCATCTGGAGGACGCCGTGAAGGTGCTGCAGGACGGCGACGGCAACGGAAACGCCGCCGAAAAACTGGCTGTGGGCACCAAGCCCATCTCCGGCACCAAGGGCACGCTGTCCTACGGCGCGCTGCTGGACTTCTGGAGCCAGTTCGACCCCTATACCATGAACACGCTGCTGGTCAGCAGCGACATGATGCTGGCCATGCTGAAGCTGGCGGAGTTCCAGAATCCCCTGACCGGGCTGAACTTTCAGGGCACGGGTGTGCTGAGCAATCCCCTGGGCGCCAAGCTGCTGCGGACCTCCGCCGTGCCTGCCGGCACCATCATCGGCCTGGACAGGAGCTGCGCCCTGGAGCAGATCTGCGGCAGCGAGATCACCGTGGAGTATGACAAGCTCATCGACCGCCAGTTGGAGCGGGCGGCCATCACCTCCATCTCCGGCTTTGCGAAGCTGTTTCCCGAGGCCAGCAAGGTGCTGACGGTGTGACGGCGGCTGACGGACGCGGCGGGGCGGGCGCCCCGCCGCGGGGTGAAGAAGGCGGAGAGGAGACGGTTTGCATGGAGGAACGGATCATGGAGCTGGCGCGGACGGTGGCCGGCCCGCAGGCGGATGAGGCGCTGCTGAACATTTTGTGCGGCCTTGCCGCGGAGCGGTGGCGGCTGCGGCTGCGCCCGGGTGTGACGGCGGAGGACTGCGGCGACGCCTTCTGCTGCGCGGCGGCCTATACGGCGGCTGCGGATCTGGCGGCGGGCCGGGGCGGCGACGGGCTGGAGTCCTTTACGGCGGGGGCGGTATCCGTCCGGCTGGGGACGGCGGCGGAGCGCGGCGAAGCGGGGCTTGCCCTGCGGCAGGCGGCGGAGCGGCTGATGGCACCCTATGTGGAGCCGGGGGACTTCAGCTTTAAAGGGGTGCCGGGATGAGGGACTGGGTTCGGGCGGTCCTGGAGCGGTACGGCCAGAACGTGACCGTGGAGCGGGGCGGAGCGCGTGTCCTGAGCAGGGCTTTTTGCCAGCCGGTGGAGGAACGGAGCGAGCAGGTGCCTGGGGATTTTACAGGCATTGGATGGCTGGACGGGCGGCTTTGGCTGTATCTGGGCCAGACAAAAGTGGAGCCGGGAGATCTGCTGGTTTGGAACGGCTTTACGTTTCGGGTGCGGAGCAGCCGCCCCTATTACATCGGTGAGGAGCCGCTCTACTGGTGGGCGGCGATGGAGCGGGCGAGGGAGGCGGCGGAATGCGGGAACTGACACAGGTGCGGGACGCGGTGATATCCGCGCTGGATCACGCCGGGCTTCAGGCGCTGGCGGCCTTTCCGGCGGAGCGGGCGAAGCGGTACGAAGGCGCGGTGGCGGCGGTGGCCGTCGGCGCGGCGGAGGGCAGGACCATGGGATTTTGCAATTACCTGGGAGAGGTTTATGACAGGGCCGCAGGCGTATGGCGGGAAGTGTACGGCAAGCAGCTGGAGGGAGACATCACCGTGGAGGTCCGGGCGGAACGGGCGGCGGACTGCGAGCGGGGGTGTGAGACGGCATCCGACGTGCTGCTGGGCGGACTGCCGGAGGGCATCCGGCCGGGCGAGCTGCGGTGGGAGGCGCTGACCTGGGAGAAGGCCGCGGGAATGTTCCTGCGGCGGGGCGTCCTTCGGTGCGGCGCGGTGTTTACGGCCCAGGCGCAGGAGGATGGCGCGGCCTTCCTGGACTTTATTTTGAAAGGGGTCATCACGGATTGAGCGAGAACAAGCATGAGAGACCGGGCGTTTATTCGTCCTATGACGCATCGGCGGTGGTATCCTCCGGACGGGGCGGAAAGACGGTGGGCGTGGCGGCAAAGGCGGCGCGGGGCACCGTGGGCGAGGCGGTCACGCTGACCGGCTACGCGGCTGGCGCGGCGGCCTTCGGTGAGGACACGGCGCCGGGCATGAGCACCATTTTGCGGCTGCTGTTCAGCAACGGCGCGGCCACGGTGGTGGCGGTCCGTGTGGCGGACAGCGGCAAAACCACGGACTACCAGGCGGCGTTTGACGCCTTGGGACAGCGGGAAGTGCAGATCGTGGTGTGCGACAGCGCGGACCAGGCTGTGCAGCAGGCGCTGCGGACGGCCGTGGAAACCGCGTCCGCCAGCCGAAGGGAGCGCATCGCCGTGGTGGGCGGCGACGGCGACACCGCGGCGGAGCTGGTGGAGCGGGCCGCGGCGCTGAACAGCGAGCGCGTGGTGCTGGTGGGTCCGGACGCGCTGGATGAGGCGGGGGAGAGGCTTCCCAGCGTGTTTGCCGCGGCGGCGGCAGCGGGCGTCATTGCCGGGGAACGGGATCCCGCGCTGCCTTTGAACGGCGCGGAGCTGCGCGGACTGGGCGGCCTGTCCGCCGATTACAGCGACAATGACATTGACCTGCTGGTGCGGGGCGGCGTGACACCGCTGGAGAGCGTGGGCGGTGTGATTTCGGCGGTGCGGGGCATCACCACCCGGACCACCACCGGCGGCGCGGCGGACGCCGCCTGGCGGGAGCTGACCACCATTTTGATCGTGGACGATATCATCCCCTCGGTGCGCGCGGCGCTGCGGAGCAAGTTCGCCCGGGCCAAGAACACCGCCCGGGGCAGGAGCGCCATCCGTTCCCAGGTCATCGTGGAGCTGGAGAAAAAGGTGGCGGCGGAGATCATTGAGAGCTACGGAGAGGTGACGGTCAGCGCTTCCGCCGACGATCCCACGGTGTGCGTCGTGGAATTCGGCTTCGCGGTGGCCCACGGGCTGAATCAGATCTATCTGACGGTCCACATCACGGTGTAAGGGAGGATGCGTATGGATATGAAGGGATTTCCCACCAGCGCGGACATCTATCTGGAGCTGGAGGGCAAAAAAGTGGCGGTGGTGCAGAGCTATACGGCGAAGGCCAGCAAGTCCTCCAAAAGCGTGGAGGCCTTTGGCGAGAGCGAGCCGGTGGCCACCATTGAGGGACAGAGGAAATACACCCTGGAGCTGACCCGGCTGTACGCCACCGACGACGCTGTTTCCGACGGCATCAATTTTTATGATCTGCGGGACTTCTCCCTGGTCATCTGCAAGCCGGACCGGAAGATCATTTACAGCGGCTGCCAGTGGAGCGCCATCCAGGAGGAGGGGCAGCTCAACGCCATGGTGGCGGAGAAGGTCACCGTGGTGGCGGCCAGGCGCATCGAGACCACGGCATGAGGGAGATCGACGAGCTGCGGCCGATGACTGCCGGACGGCTGCTGGCGCTGTGGCGGGAGAGCCGGACGGCGGCGGAAGAGCCGCTGGAGCGGACGCTTTTGTGCAACGCGGCGGTGCTGGCGGAGAGCTGCTTTTTTCAGGGGGAGCGGGTGTTCCGGGATGGAACGGCGGTGCTGGAGGAATTGACGGGGCGGCAGATCGAAGAGCTGCTGCGCGCTCTGGCGGCAGGCGGACAGCCTGCCGCCGGGGTGGAGAATCCGGCCTTTGACCAGGGGCGTTTTGAAACGCTGCGGGAGGGCTGAGAGATGGATTACATCCGGGAAGAGCTGCTGCGGCAGCGGCGGGTCCTGGCGGCTCTGTTGGCAGGCGGGGAGGACCGGCGGGAGAGAACAGAGACCGGGCAGGGCGTGGATATGATTGGAGAGGGCACGGCGCCGGAGACGGAGGGGGGCGGCGCTTACGTGCCGTGGAACGGACAGGGGAGCGCGTATTCCACCGCGCCGGAATATGAAGCGGACGCCCTGCCGTGGAACACGAAGCGGAGAGGGGCGGCGGGGACCGCCGCAGAGGCAGCGGGATCGGCCGCGCAAGCGGCGGAGGACGCGGCGAAAGAAATGAGAGGCGGTCTCTGGCAATACTCCGCCGGAGCCGGAACGCCGCAAAGGTATGGGCGCGCCAGCCCGCCGCGGAGCGCGGCGGGCGGAGGAAGTGCGTTTGGCGGCAGGGACGTCTCGGGAGCTGAAACCGCCGTGGTGTGGGAGACAGCGGGCTTTTCGGCGGGCGGCGCGCCTCCCGAGGCCCGGGAGCTGTCCCGGGTGTTTCAGCGGGACGCCCGGCGGTACGACGGGGGATTTTCCCTGTATTGAAAGGAGGAGCGGGCGTGCAGCTGGCACCTATGCGGTATAAGGATTACACCTGGCCCCACAACCCCGAGGTCTACACGGTGGAATACCGGCGGCGGATGGCGGCCCATCCGGTGCCCTTTGGCCGGTGTGTGCTCCAGGATCTGGGCAGCGCTTACCGGGTGCTGCGGGGCGAGGGCGTCTTCGCGGGGGAGGACGCTTACGAGCAGTTCCGGGCCCTGGCGGCGGTGTTCCGGGAGACGGGGCCGGGGGTGCTGGTCCATCCTGTGTGGCAGGCGGAGCGGGCGCACTTTGTGGCACTGACAGTGACGGAGGAGCCGCTGCCGGATTATGTGCGGTACAGCTTTGAATTCTGGGAGGACTGGGGCGGCTACGACGGCGGCCTGACAGAGAGCGGCGACGGGCGCGGCGCGGCCCAGACCGGGAGCCAGACAGGCGGAAATGGCGATGGGGACGTCTATATCGTGAAGAAAGGAGATACTCTGTGGGGCATCGCGAAGCGGCACCAGGTGGCGCTGACGGCGCTGATCGCGGCCAATCCCCAGATCAAAAACCCCAATCTGATCTATCCGGGGAACAGAGTGAACATCCCATGACGGGACGGATCTTTACCAGCGATCACCATGTCTATGACCTGCCGGAGCTGCTGGGCTGGAACGTGACCCACACGGGAACGGTGCCCTGTGACAGCTATTCCGTCACCTTTGCGTATCAGCCGGATATGGCGCCGGTCCTGCGTCTGGCGGCGGGGCTTGCCTGTATCGTGGACGGCGTGACCATGCTGCGGGGCATCGTGGACGAATATACGGTGGAGCTTGGGTCCGGCGGGCTGACGGCCGCTGTCAGCGGACGGGGATATGCGGCCCGCCTGCTGGACAATGAGTCCCGGCCCGTTACCTATCAGGACGCCACGCTGGCGGAGATCGTGCGGCGCCATGTGACGCCCTACGGCATTTCCTGCCAGGAGACGGCGGACGTGCGGGCCGGAAGTGTCTACACCGTGGCGGCGGGCGCCAGCCAGTGGAAGGCGCTGGAGGGCTTCTGCCGGACCTACGGCGGCTTTTCGCCCCGGTTTGCCCGGGACGGCCGGCTGATCGCGGCGCCGGAACGGGGCGGCGGAACGTATTTGACCATCGGGGACGGCGACCCGGTGCTCTCCTGCACCCTGCGGGAGGATCATTACGGCGTTCTGACGGAGGCGCTGGTTATCGACAAGACGCGGAATGTGTCCTACTCCGTCAAAAACCGGGCGATGATCGACAACGGCGGCCAGTGCCGCAGGGTCATCTACACGCCGGGACAGAGCACCTGGGCGGCCATGCGGTACACAGGAGAATATCAGATCGAAAAGTCCCGGGAGGAGGAGAAAACGGTGACGCTGACGCTGCCGGGGAGCTTTCCGGCCTTTCCGGGGGACCGGGTGGCGCTGGAGCTGGGGCGTGTGGGCCTTTCCGGGGAATTTCGCGTGGCGGAGGCGGAGAACGTGTTTTCCGTGCGGAATGGCGCCACGGCGACATTGACGTTAAAGGAGCGTGTGTAATATGTGGCTGTCCAAACAGATGAAGCCGGCTGTCCAGACGACGGACGCGGATCTGGGCGTGACCACCATAGCGGGTGACAGCGTGGGCGTTGTGACCCGGGGAGAAGTCAGGGCGCTGCCGGTCTATGGGCCGGGCGGCTATGTGTGGCTGCCGGAAAACGGCGCGGCGGTGCTGGTCATCAAGGGCGGACCCGGCGGGGAGGAGCAGTGTGTGGCCGGCATGAAGCAGAGGGACATTCCGCGGGAAATGAAGCCCGGGGAGGTCTTTCTGTATGGGCCTGGGGAAAATTCCGTCTATCTGAAAAAGGACGGTACCCTGGAGCTGCGGGGCAAGGTTGCTGTCGAGGGCAGCCTGACGGTGAACGGCGATTACTATAAGCCCTGTGAGTGCGGCGCGGGGGTGGTTTGATGGAACTGATCCTGCGGAACGGAGATTACGTGCCTGACGGCGTGGGCGGGCTGCGCCGGGCGGCCGGACAGGAGGCGCTTTTGCAGCGGGTGCTGTTTCGGCTGACCGCCAGGCGGGGGGCCTTTCCCTTTTGGGAGGACTTGGGCAGCCGCCTGTGGCAGCTGGGGCGGCTGCCCGCCAGCCAGCGGCAGGCGGCGGCCAAGCAGTACGTGGCAGAAGCGCTGTCGGGTGAAAAGGGGCTGCGGGTGGAGAGCGTGGAGCTGGCAGAGGGCTCCGGCGGGGCGGCGCTGACGGTGGGCCTGTCCCGCGGGGACGAGGTGATGTCTGTGTCGCTGGATATTCTGACATGAGAGGAGACGACAGGTGAGAGGCATCGAGGAGATCTATCAGAGCATGCTGGCGGCCTTTGCGGAGCGGGCGGGGTTCGTGCCGGAGGAGGGCTGCGATCTGGCGGTGCGCCTGTGGGCCGCGGCGGCGGAGATCCAGTCTCTGGACATCCAGGCGGACTGGGTGCTGGATCAGAGCTTTCCCCAGACGGCCCGGGGGATCTATCTGGACTACCACGGGTCCATGCGGGGGCTGAAGCGGACGCCTGCGGCCAAGGCGGCGGGGACGCTCCGCTTTACGGTGGAGACGGCTCCGGCGGTGGACCAGACCATCCCGGCGGGCACCGTGTGCATGACGGCGGAGGAGACCCGCTTTCAGACCACGGAGAGCGTGGCGCTGGAGAAGGGGAAGGTGTTCGCGGAAGCGCCGGCGGAGGCGCTGGAGAGCGGCTCCGCCGGCAATGTGGTGCCGGGGGCGGTATGCATTTTGACCGCCTGCCCGGTGGCGGTGACCGGCTGTACCAACCCGAAAGCGTTTTCCGGCGGCAGGGATGCGGAGGGCGATGAATCGTTCCGCGCCCGTATTTTGGAGAGCTATCAGCGGCTGCCCAACGGGGCCAATGCGGCCTGGTATGAGCAGACCGCCATGGGCTATCCCGGCGTGGCGGCGGCCAAGGCCGTCGGGCGGGCGCGGGGGATCGGCACGGTGGACGTCTATGCCGCGGCGGAGGGCGGGCTTCCCTCGGCGGAGCTGCTGGCGGGACTGCAGGCGGAGCTGCAGGAAAAACGGGAGATCGCGGTGGATGTGGAGGTAAAGGCCCCCACGGTGAAAAGCGTGGATGTGACAGTGGCGGTGGCTGCCGGAGAGGGCGCGGATTTCACCGCCCTCAAGGCGGCGGCGGAACAGACGATCACGAATTTCTTTACCGGCCGGCTGCTGGGCAGGCCGGTGCGGCTGGCGGAGCTGGGCAGCCGCCTGTATGCTCTGGAGGGGCTGGAGAACTACCGCATTTCCGCGCCGGCGGCGGATCTGGCGGCGGACGACACGGTTCTGCCTGTGCTGGGCGCCCTGCAAGTGACGGAGATGGAGGGCTGAAATGTATGAACAGTACCTGCGTGCGCTGCTGGCGCCTCTGGGCGTCTATGACCTGACGGACGGCTCCGTCAGCGGCGCGGAGCTTTATGCGCTGGGCGGCGCGCTGGACGCGGCCGGCGGCAGGCTGGACAGCGTGGAGCGGGAGTCCCTCACCGCCACGGCGGAAGGCGAGGGCCTGCTCCGCCGGGAGACGCTGTTTGCCCGCCGTCCCGCCGCGGTGACGGCGGAGGAGCGGCGGGCGGCCATTGCGGCGCTGCTTCAGATCGACGGCGACAGCCTGACCCCGGCGGCCATCGACCGCACCATCCGGGGCTGCGGCATCCGGGCCCGGGCGCTGGAGATGGGCGGCGGAAAGCTGCGGGTGGTCTTCCCGGAGGTGGCGGGCATCCCGGCGGAATTTGAGCAGATCAGGCAGATCATCCTGGATATCCTGCCCTGCCATCTGGAGGTGGAATTTTACTTCCGCTATCTGACCTGGGCGGAATGTGAGCGGGCCGGCCTTACCTGGGCGAAAGTCGAAGCGGCGGGACACACCTGGGAGAGCTTTCAGCTGGCGGTGCCGCCGGAGAATTGACGAAGCGGCTTTCCGCCGGGATCATAAAAAGCGCAGAAAGCCCCTGAGCCGCGGCTCAGGGGCCTTCTGTCAGCTTGCCGAAAAACCTCTGTTTAGAGAAAAAGCGTTCCGTTTCGCAGGGGGAGTACGAGGGGGCGGGAGCCCCCTCGGGTTGAATCGAATGCCTGCAAACGG